>MKWU01000236.1_pt1 | contig 104703 bp, 96 predicted proteins | sample 809101 | NCBI WGS metagenome assembly MKWU01 (sample SAMN05860141, study PRJNA318959) | sponge metagenome | host: Aplysina aerophoba | place: Slovenia: Piran, Adriatic Sea, Gulf of Piran | collected 2013-05-07
TGTATGCATAGATTCGTTCGTCTTTAGTGAGAGTCCACCAGATACAACTTGACGGGTTGCGGTATCCCCAATCAATACTGAGATAACGGGGCCATTCTTTAGGAATGTCAAAGTTGTCAACGATATGGATATCGGGTTGAAATTCCTCGAAAACTAAACCTTCGCCTGATACCCACAGACCTTCATAGCCGCGTTTGTAACGTAGACCTTCAAGGTCTTGTAGTCTGTCTACTCGTCGCTTGCCTTCTTCGGTTATTTCACCTATCTGTTGATTGTAGATTTCAGGATTGTCTCGGAAAGTCATCTCAAAGAACTTCAGTTTTCCTGCTTGGGTTTGCCGTCGAATCCAGTGATTCGGTGTGCTTGGGTTGCAATCTCCGAGTAGGAATGCGATGGGTGCTGTACCTGCGCGTTCTGATACCCTTGCTCTCAAGTGGTCCCACGAATCAAATTCTACTAATTCTGCTTGATTAACAAATGCTCCATCGTAGAAATCGGATAGCATATTCTCAATCTTATCTAAGCCGTTGATGTAAATTCTTGAACCGTTCCAGTATTCAAAGAATTCGGGTAACTCTCCACCGTATTTTATGATGGGTGTGGGGTTTTGGGATTTGTAGGTTGAGGGTTTAAAACCGAGATACTTTTCGTAGGTTGGTATGATATTTCTATAAACTCTATTCAGATAACGGTGGATAAAGGTTAGTCTCGCACCGGGATATTGCCGTGCTAACATGTCCATGTATGCAACGCAGCTATAGGTTTTGCCTGCATCGTAAGTGCCACTTGCGATTTTGATCGGTTCGTGGGATTTGAAGAGGTCACGCATCTGTCCGTACGGTTGGAATCCGTTTGGGTTGTATGTGATAATGGGTGGTCTGGTTTTGGATGAGGTGATGATGCCGGGTGCTGACTTGGTTTGCACCTTCTTCGGTTCATTTTCTGCTGATGTTTCTTGTTCTTCAGCATTTTCCTCACATACAGTATCTTCCTCATTTTCATCATGATCTTTTGGTGGAGGGAGTGCCTTTTGGTATTCCTCCATTTTTTGATGCAGATGTTTGATTATTTGAGGTGTTTGGTCGTCGGGTTGGTCGGTTTGTTCTGCTTGTTGTTGCTTCAATTTCAATGCTGCAATGTGGACGCTGGAGTCGCATCCATGCTTTTGAATGTTTTCACGTCTGATCATCGTATTTTTGGTGTAAACAATGTTCTTTATGGAACAAACGGCTTTATCTAACAGTTGTTGGTTCTCAGGTTTGTTTGGATCCTTGGCTATTTGTTCTAATCTTTCTTCAAGTAAGGCTGATGCCATCTCACACAGTATGTTTTCATGTGCAAAAATATTGAATTCTTGGGATTCATTCTGGTTTTCGTGCTGGTTTTGATCTTTTTCGTTTTCCATGGTTATGCTCCTGTTATTGTCCTGAAAGAGGCGTAATGAATTTCGGTACTATGCATGGATCTTTTCCTTCAAAGAAAGATGTATACACCTTTCGCCCCGCTGGGGCTTTCTCTTGTTGTGGTTGTTGATTACTATACACCTATCGCCCCGCTGGGCTTTTTTGTTTTAGATTCCATGTCGGAGGTCGCTACGCTCACTCCGATATGGGAAATACAATGAAATCATACGTGTCGGAGGTCGCTACGCTCGCTCCGACCTACGAAAAACTGTAAATAAAAAGTTGTCATTTCGAAATGATGTTATAGTTTAACTGATGATGGTATGTGAAGTGAAATGAATCAAGAGAGTGGAACAATAGATTTCCAACATAAATATAGTGTATATGGTGAAATGTGTTTTTTATCAGAATCTCGGATTACTCGGATTGCGCGGAGGGTTGTTATATGCTGATGTTATTTTACATGATATAGGTTTCTATGTTCTCTGTGCTTTCTGTGATTCAGACGACATAAAACGGGTAGACAAGCAATCCAACATGAAAGATAGGATAGTTAATGTTAGAAACTTTCCACATCGCATGCAACTTCAAAATACCTTGAAATATAAGAAGAAACATGACATAATTGTATGATACAGAAATAATAAACCACGTGCGTAGATAATTCGCACTATGAATAAGGAATGGATACACAATATGCCACTTGGTAGGAAATTACGTTATGGAATGGTAGGAGGAGGTCCTGATGCCTTCATTGGAGCTGTGCATCGGAAAGCTGCCGCACTTGATGGAGAAATAGACCTTGTCGCTGGGGCATTCTCATCCTCTCCAGAGAAATCCCGTCAACAGGGAGCAGAACTTTATCTTGATGATAATCGCGTCTACGGTTCATATAAAGAGATGGCAGAAAAGGAAAGTCAACTCCCTGAAGGTGAACGCATCGACTTCGTATCTATCGTTACACCAAATCACGTTCATTACGATGTTGCCAAAACTTTTATAGAAGCCGGATTCCATGTTGTTTGCGATAAACCGATGACAACAACGGTAGAAGATGCTGAATCACTATGTAACCTTGTAAAGGCAAACGATGTAATATTTGCGTTGACACACAACTATACGGGTTATCCAATGGTGAAACAGGCACGTGAACTTGTCAAAGAAGGAAAACTCGGCACTTTACGCAAAATAGTCGTGGAATATCCTCAAGGATGGCTCGCGACATTCTTGGAAGATGAAGGTGCAAAACAAGCGGTCTGGCGGACAGATCCTAAACAGGCTGGTGCATCTTCGTGTATTGGAGATATCGGTTCACACGCAGAAAACTTGGCACACTATATCACTGGTCTTGAAATGGAAGAAGTGTGTGCAGACATGACGACATTTGTTGATGGACGACTGTTAGAGGACGATGGAAATTTACTTGTTCATTATGAGGAAGGGGTTCGTGGCGTGCTATATGCCTCACAAATCTCAGTAGGGGAAGAAAATAACCTACGGATTCGTGTCTACGGCACAGATGCCTCATTAGAATGGCATCAAGAAAATCCGAATTATCTATATGTCCGTTTCCCTGATGGACCAGAACAGGTATACAAACGCGGCAACGATTATCTTGCAGAGATTGCACAACACAATTCCCGGATACCTTTTGGACATCCTGAAGCATTTATAGAAGCATTTGCAAATATATATGTCAACGCGTCACGCACTATGGCAGCAAAAATAGCTGGTGAAACACCAGGTGATTTTGACACCGATTATCCAACAGTACAGGATGGTGCACGCGGAGTCCATTTCATCAATACTGCAGTGGAAAGTGGAAAACAACGCGCATGGGTTGATGCGAAGTATACACCACCAGCGTAAGGAAATTGCAAGATATTTGTAATACCATTTCTAATAAAGTGCCATTTGCTGAGGACTACTTGTAGGAGCGACCTCCCGGTCGCGACCAGGAGGTCGCTCCTACAGAAGAAAGATTTCCAATCAATAACAATGGTTGAATCCAGTAATGAGCCAATAAATATTAGAAATGGTATAATATGAAAGAAAAACCTTCTAATAAATAATAAAGGAGAATAAATATGGCAAGACCTGTTACTCTGTTTACAGGACAATGGGCAGATTTGACACTTGAAGATTTAGCAAAAAAAGCCAGTGAATGGGGATATGATGGTTTAGAACTCGCTTGCTGGGGAGACCATTTTGAGACCGACAAAGCACTTTCTGACGATAGTTACTGTCAGGGTAGACATGATCTACTTGCAAAATACGGATTGAAAGTATGGTCAATCAGTAATCACCTTGTTGGACAAGCGGTTTGCGACAATATAGACAGCAGACATCAAGGTATTCTGTCAGAGCAAATTTGGGGTGATGGAGATCCCGCAGGAGTTCAAGAACGCGCAGCAGAAGAGATGAAAAACACAGCACGTGCCGCAGCAAAACTCGGTGTTGATGTTGTCAACGGTTTTACCGGGAGTTCTATTTGGCACTTACTCTATTCATTCCCGCCATATGATGCTGAGCAGATTGATGCAGGTTTCCAAGATTTTGCTGACCGTTGGAACCCTATATTTGATGTGTTTGATGAAGTAGGTGTAAAATTCGGACTTGAAGTACATCCAACAGAAATCGCTTTTGACATCGTAACTGCTGAACGTGCCATAGAAGCACTTGATGGTAGAGAAACATTCGGTTTCAACTACGATCCCAGCCATCTTGGGTATCAAGGTGTTGATTATGTCGCATTCATTGAAATACTAAGTGATCGTATCTATCACGTACACATGAAGGATGTATGGTGGTCTGATACAGCACGGTTATCAGGTGTATTTGGTGGACATCTGAACTTCGGTGATTCAAAACGTTACTGGGATTTCCGATCTATCGGTCGTGGAAAGATTAATTTTGAAGAAATCATCCGCGCACTTAACAACATCGGTTATAACGGTCCACTTTCAATTGAATGGGAAGATAGCGGCATGGATCGTGAACACGGTGCAAGCGAAGCCTGCGGTGCTGTGAAAGGATATGATTTTGAATCATCTGCTGTTGCCTTTGATGCTGCATTTGAAGAGTAGAGGACATTCTGGTTGAGTTCTTGTAAGTTGGGTTGAGAAACGAAACCCAAATCTGTCAATTTAAGTGTAGGAATCGCTATTATACACGATTTTCTGTGTGTTGTAGGATTTTCTTAATGTCTGAACCAGGATTTACAAGATTATAGGATTTACAGGATAAGAGGTTGTGATCAAGAGGTGATCCTACAGATAAGTATCTCTTACACAACAACATTTGACTGTCGGTTTCTTATCCTAAAAATCTCGTAATCCTGAAAATCCTGGTTCAGACAAGAAAGATTTTCTTAAATTGACACACGCTGAATGTCAACAGTGCATTCACATCGTTGATTTATGGGTTGAAGAACGATACCCAACCTAAATAAGGAATAGATAGATGGGAAAAGGAACTGTATATCCATCTGAATCTCGGTCATTTTACGATAGGCGTACCGGAACACCAATCAGACAAGTGACGAGGACATCAGCACATCACCATCATCCGTTTTTTATTATACCAGCGTATGACAACGCAATGCAGCGGTTAATATTTGTTTCGCATCGGACAGGTTCACCACAGATTTTTGCAGAAGAACGGTCGACGGGTCAACTGAAGCAATTGACAGATAGACCCGATCTAAGTGAATGGTCAGTACATCCATCACGTAATGGTGAAGCGGTTTTCTTTACTGCGGGAACAAGCGGATGGCGACTAGACTTAGAAACATTAGATGAGCGTGAGTTGGTCAACTTTGATGCAACAGAGATGCGTGAGAAGGGCATGGTCGGTGCAGCAATGGGAACTACCGCACTCAGTCATGATGACAAATGGTGGGCAGTTCGCTTCAATGTCGGCAAAGAATCAGCACTTGCTATGGTCAACACGGATACAGGTGAACACGATATTATTCTTCAAAGAGATAGTATAGGACACCTACAATTTTGTCCTGATGATTCTGATCTACTCTATTATGCGGGACCACTCACCGATAGAGTTTGGGTAATCAACCGTGATGGCACAGAAAACCGTCGTCTATATGCTCGTAATGTTGAAAAGAACGAATGGATAACACACGAAACATGGATTCCGGGTACGCGTGAACTTGCATTCGTTGATTGGCACCACGGTGTAAGATGTATCAATGTTGATACCGGTAAAGAACGTCAAGTAGCCAAATTTAATGCATGGCATGCTATCTGTAATACTGATGGATCGCTGATGGTCGCAGATACGAATTTTCCAGATATAGGAATAAAGACATTTGATCCACATGATGAAAACGGCAAACCGACCACTCTATGTTATCCAGATGCGTCTTCTATCGGTGAACATTGGAACGGACCTTTTCCTTATGCTGATGGACCGATTTCTGTTTATGCGCCACAACATACACATCCGCACCCATCATTCAGTCCGGATGGAAAATATGTTGTGTATACATCGGATAGAAGTGGATATGCACAAATATATGAAGCGACTTTGGAGGTTAACAACAAACCCGCGTAACGCGAATTTCTAATCACCTATTGGAACTGAAACATTGTAAAATACCAACATATAGGAGAATAAAATGCCAGTAGTAATACCCCGCCTCATCGTTGAGGTATTTCAACATGTAAACTTTCGTGGAAGGATGGGATATGTCTTAGAACCTACACCTCATACGGGACGTATCGGATTCCAAGACAATATTTCCTCACTACGAGTTTACAAAGGTCCAAATTTTTCTGGTAGTCCAAATTACAAGGCTATTCTATACCAGCACGCCAACTATAAAGGAAAAAAACTTGCCTTAGGTCCTGGGTTTTACCCGAACATTCATGATGTTGCATTCGATTTTGCAGACAGAATTTCCTCCATTAACTTCGGTTCTACCATTGATGTAGTAGGTCCTGAATGGGGAACTATACCGATCATTGTTGAATGTTATGAGCATGTCGAATTTAAAGGTAAGAAACTCACAATCCTACGCGATATAGCAAACCTTCGAACCCCTCAAGGTGGAACATGGTTTGAAGACAGAATTTCCTCTATCCGCATGTTTAAAGGACCCGATTTCCCCGCTGATGGTGCCGAAGTCGTCTTTTATGAACATCCCGAATTTGAAGGACAAAGGTTGCAAATCCGTATGGAACCCTCTGAGTTCAAAAAGGAACTACCTAATCTACATCTACTTCCACAAAGTTTTGGAGATTCTATTTCTGCCATAAAAATTGAAGGATGGTCATCGTCAGGTGAATTCACTGAAATGGTGTTTGAAGATGAATTTATTGGCAACGACATGCGTCCCGAATGGAAATGGGAAGATCCACAAGGAGGTGGCGGTTGGGTTGAACGTCAAGGATACCTTGAAATGCGGACTGACCCAGGACAAGACCTATGGCACGGACCAAACGGGAGAGGTGGAGATATGACTGCCCCCCGACTCATAATGGAGGTATCTGAAGATTTTGCCATTGAAACTCGGATGCGAATATCACCACAACTCCGTGAACATGGTGGACTCCTTATTTGGAAAAATGAAAACCAGTTCCTCAGACTTGAAAAAACTTCTGGACCACACGCATTCAGAGGGGATGTTAGATTTGAACGTCACGTCAACAGAAGGTTTCACCTACAAGGTCGTGGTGGAATGCGTAATGTTCGTGAACTGTTTTTACGGTTAGAACGACGTGGAAACCAGTTTTCATCTTTTGCAAGTGATGATGGTATTCATTGGAAGGGAGTAGGGATAGCTCGTGTTGCTATGGGACCACGAGTCCGAGTTGGACTGCACGCACTTTGTCCCGGCAATATCCCACCAACATTAACACGTTTTGACTATTTCCGTCTCTTTAAACGTAAAGGAGAAGCATCACAATATATCTCTGTCATACCCGAACAGCCTTATGATCAGGATTCAGACGCAGACACAGAACGTGAACGTGCTGACCAGCGTCGTCGTGCAATGCGTGATGTGTTATAAGAGGAAGTTCGTAGGTCTGTAGGAGTGATCACCGAATCGCGACAACTTACATTCTGTATGGTTTCTATTCTCTTGTAGGTTGGGTTTCACTCCTCAACCCATAACTGTCAACTTAGTGCGTAACGTTAGACAGTCTGATACGCCTTTCGCCCCTCTGGGGCTAAGGTTAGAGAAACATTGTGTGCTGCTATACACCTTTCGCCTCTCCGATGCTTTAGCAATCGAATTTAGCACCAGAGGCGCGGAAGGTGTATCCAAATTACTTCCGTGAAATACTAATACTACTTCTAATAAATAAAGTGCCATTTGCTGAGGAGTATTTGTAGGAGCGACCTCCCGGTCGCGACCAGTAAATCAACGGTATGAATGCCATTTAGGCATTCCCCGGGTCGCTCCTACAGAAGAAAGATTTCCAATCAACAATAACGGTTGAATCCGGTAATGGGATAATAATTACTAGAATTGGTATAAGTTGACACTTGCTGAATGCCAACAGCGCATTCACAACGTTGATTTATAGGTTTCGCTCCTCAACCCAACATACGATTTACTTGAAGTAAGCAACTTAGATGATATAAAAAAATAGTCGTTTAAAGGAGAACACAAAATGAACACAAACACAGAAAACAGAACCGATCCTATCACTGTTGAATGTTTTGAGAAGATAGACTTCAAAGGTAAAATATTAACGATTAACCAAGATAATGCAAACCTTGAAGATAGCTTGAAATCTTTAGGTTTTGGAACTCCAATCTCATCCATACGTATTGTTAGAAAGGCAGAACATACATCAGTCGGTACAGAAGTCATGTTATATGGAAAGCCTGATTTCGAAGGAATTAGGTTACCCATTCATATTGATCCAGAGCATAGGAAAATAGAATTGCCAAATTTGCTTGAAATGCAACAGAATTTAGATTTTTCTATTTCATCAATTAAGATTGAAAATTGAACACCTGAAACGGTGGTGTGTAAATGGTGTTTGAGGATCTATGTTGTGTTTCTTTACAAGACAAATTGTAAATCTCAATAACACTTGTTTGATATAGCAAATATCTTTAGCAAGGTTGAACAAAAAGGAGACATCATGTACACAAAAAGTATGTTTTATTACTCAGTTTTGTTGCTTACTGTAGTATTCACAATATTTGCGAAACCTGCCGTTGCAGCAAAAGGTGCGGTTCTGGATGGTTTGGTAGCATATTGGTCGTTTGATAAAGATACAGTGCAAATACAGAATCATGCAGAAGATACACTTACAGGACTGAAAGCTATTGTTGATGGTGACCCGGAACTTGCACCCTCAGGTGATTGTAAAGTTGGGGAATGCGTTCTACTTGACGGTGTTGATGATTACTTACTTGTTGAGGATTCTGATCCACCGAGAATAAACCGTGATTGGGAAGAAATTACAATGGAGTGTTGGGTAAAAATCAATGCATTGGACGATAGTTGGAATCGTATTATTTCGCTTGATGACCAGCCTACTAATACTAAAGTCATAACCCTTTATTACGATGATGATGATAATCGGCACGGATTTTTTGTCAAAGTGAATGATAAAGCAACCCAAGCTGCACAACACCTGATTCAGGAAGATATACCACTTAATGAATGGATACATATCGTTGGTACTTACGATGGCACAGAAGCACATTACTATGTTAATGGGAAAATGGAGATAAAACATGCTGTGCCGGGTGGGACAGTAGAAAAAGGTGGTCTCTTGTTGGGTATTGGAGACAGATCAGATGGCGTTAATGCAGATGCAATTCAAGGGTATATTGACGAATTCCGAATATATGACAGAGCACTTACTGAAGCAGAAGTTAAGAATAACATGAATGCTGAAGGACTGGATGTCAGTCCTACCTCAAATCATTTGAGTGTAACTTGGGGACAAATCAAAGCAAGACGGAGGTAAGAACTATGGAAACCGTTGGAATAGGTGTGATTGGTTGCGATGAGATGGGAAGTCGTCTCGCAATTCATGCACATGATATTGAGGGTTTAGAGGTAATTTCTGTCTGCGACATAGAAGATGAATTGGCAAAAGACCTCGCCTCTGATATTGATGTAGACTATACCACAGATTTTCAGGAATTAATGTCTGATGAAAGAATACATAAAGTGATAATTCCTACATCGCTTACTACAAGACAGATATGGGAAGAAGCAGAAAAAACAGACAAGTGTATTTCCTTCGGAATAGATAAAGACATGCCCGAATATGAAATTCAGCACATGCTCATTGAACATATTCTACCTACAGAGGCATGGGACAAAGCCTTTCAAAAGGCAGTAAAATTATTGAAATGATTCAACCTATCAATTCAGTAAACACCATATTGTAAACGTGATTTTAAATTATGTCGACATTACCTTGTTAACATGTTTATAGGTTATTTAGTTTTAAGAATTTGCGAAGCAAAACCCTATAAGAGTTTGATCGTGTTGGGTTTCGTTCCTCAACCCAACCTTCGAATATATGCAAAATAACCCTGACATGTTTACAACACGCGTTGACAAACAAAATTATAATCTGTGAAATATTTTATTTGGAGAAATAGATGCAAACCATTGGAGTTGGAGTAATCGGTTGTGGAGGCATGGGTAGAAGCCTTGCTAATGGAGCAAATGCAGTTGAAGATATAGAAGTCATTTGTGTCAGTGATTTACAAGAAGAATTGGCAAAAACACTTGCCGAAAACCTTGATACTTCTTATACAACTGATTACCATGAACTTTTGGCGAATGATGACATTCAAGCAGTCCTTATTGCTTCACCTCCTTTTCTACATGCACAGATGGCGGTTGATGCTACGAATGCTGGTAAGCATGTCTTTTCAGAAAAACCGATGGCACCGACTTTAGAAGATTGTGATGCCATGATCAATGCTGCATCTAAAAATAACGTTAAACTGACCATTGGTTTGGTATGTCGGTATCACGCCACCCATTCCAAAGTCCGTGAAATTGTGCATAGTGGAGAATTGGGAGCACCTGCAAATATGATGGTGCATCGTATCGGTGGACCGTGGGGTGGTGGACATCGGACACCATGGCGGTTAGAACGTGCTAAATCCGGTGGCAGCCTCATGGAAATCAATGCACATGAGATCGACTTTATGAGATGGACATGTGGTGATGTAGCATCTGTCTTTGCTGCAGGTGGACAGTACGTGCAGGAAGATACAGACTATCCAGATGTAGTCTTGGCATCATTAAACTTTGAAAACGGTGCAGTGGGATTGTTGCATTCCAGCCATGCTGCTGCGGTTGGTGGATACGGTGGAAGAATAGACTGTGAAAAAGGATCCATATACTTCCCGCAAATCTGGGGTGGTGACGCATCTATACAGATAAAAACGTTTGATGGTGAAGGCAGAAGTATTCGTATAGGTGATATTGATGTACCACAACCCGTTCAGCAAGAAATCCGTGTATTCATAGATGCAGTTCGCAACGATACACCACCACCAATTACAGGTGTTGATGGACGTGCCGCTGTTGAAATTGCATTAGCCGCATATCAATCCGTTGAAACCGGACAACCGGTGTCATTACCTTTGTAGAGGAGAAAAAATGAAAATATCTGTTTGGGATGGTGGTCTATCAGAAACCTATTTAAAGCAAGTCACACAACTTGGTGCTGATTGCATTGATTTTGGCAATGGCGGGTCATTTCCTGGTGTTAAGGAACAGGGATATCCTGACTTAGACGAACTGATAAAAATGAAAAAACTGATCCGATCTTACGGATTGGATATCAATCGTGTGACACTCCCTAATATCACAGAAAAGTTTATGAAAGGACAACCTGATGGCGACAAGGAATTAGAAAACACTTGTAATGCCCTTAAGGTTTTTGCGGAAGCAGGAGTCCCTATTGCACGACAAAGGTTTTGGGGTGATACCTTCGATTACTTGATGACACGGTATTCAGCAGTTCACCGAGGTGGTTATATATCCCGAGGTGAAAGTAGAGCCGCGACAATTAACCCACCAGATACACCAACCAGAGAAGAACTTGATGAATGGTGGAAACGTTTCTGTGAAGTATATGGAGCATTGGTACCAATTGCTGATGAATACGACATCAAATTGGCTATCCATCCATCAGACGTGCCTAACCCTGATACACCTCTCGGTAGCCTGGGTTTTCATCGTGTGATTGATGCATTTCCAAGCAGAAATGTCGGTTATCTATACTGTTGCGGAACACGCGCAGAAGCAGGTGGTAGTACTATCGTACTTGATGAAATCAATAACTATGGTAGGAAAAGTCGTATCTTCATGGTTCACTTACGGAATGTGCGTGGCAGCCTTGCGACAGCAGGTGCCTTTGAGGAGACACTCCTTGACGATGGAGATATGAATATGTTCAAAATTGTCAGAGAACTCCAAAAAGTCGGGTTTGACGGCTGTATAAATGCTGACCACATTCCAAGATTAGAAGGGAACGTAGGATTAGCCTACTCCGTGGGTTACATAAAGGCGATATTCGCTGCATTAGCAGCATAGCATTTAGAAAATAGATTCAAGGTCAGAATTACATGCACTTTTATTCTATACGACTATCCGTTATTCTGATCCTGTTGATTTCACAACTTGTTGATGCGAGTATAGTTTTCACATCCGACCGTGATGGAACTCGTGAAATCTACGTGATGAATGAGAACGGGAGCAATGTCAAGAGACTGACAGACAATAATCTTTTTGAAAGAAATCCTGTATGGTCCCCAGACGGTAAACTGATTGCTTTTACAACAGATGTGGATGAAGACCCTGAGATCAAACAGCACGATATAATCATCATGGATGCAGATGGTGGTAATCATAGGAATTTGACGAATCATCCTGCGAAAGATGAGGATGCATCTTGGTCACCTGATGGACAGCACATAGCATTCACAAGTAATCGTTCTGGAAGGGATGAAATTCATATAATCGATATAACATCTGACAATATTGAGCAACTTACTGATAGTAAAGGAATACAAGGTTCTGCTAACGATCCATGTTGGTCACCTGATGGGAGATATATCGCGTATGAACAGCAATCAAAAGTGCTTAGAGCCACCATTTACCTTATTGATGTCCAAACACAGAAAACAAGTCCGTTAATACAGCCAGTTCTTAATATGCGGAGAAACCGTCCTCGTTGGTCACCAGATGGTAAATACATAATGTTTCATGTGATAAGTTTTGAGAAGGTCGTTGCGGACATTGATCCAAACAAACCGGTCTTCCTACCGGATTTTATTTTTGGAATGACAGATCATTTGGATATTATGAGTTTAGACGGTTTCCATAAACCAAGACTGACTATTCCCGAGGAATGGTCGGTAGGTTTCATAACAAGTTGGTCTCCAGATAGCAATGAGATAGTTTTCTCTTCTAAACCGCAACGGTGGGGTGGGAAACCTGATATTTATAGATATAATCTGATGACTCATGAATTCGTTAATTTAACCAACAACACCACTTATGATGGTGAACCAAACTGGTTAAATCGCACTTTATCTGTCACTCCAACTGGAAAGATGGTAACGTTGTGGAGTCATATAAAACAACTAAAATAAAAAATAGGCACGCATAATGCGCACCTATATCATTTGTTATATAAGAATCTATATTATAGACATTTACCATGAATCTGTTCTGAACGGGGATGCAGGTAGTCCTTCCTTATTCACTAAATTAGGTTCTGCAAGTTCATGCCATCCGAACCTAACTGCGACAGGTGACTCAACCGATTCACTTGATACAACCACCGAATCACCATCTACTACCGCAACTGCTTCCACAAATTGCTGATCTTCACCAGAAATTTGGAACCACGTAAGAGATTCACCATCTCGTGACATCAAACCACCACCAACATGGTCAAAACTGAGTCTAATTTTGTTTCCTTCAACCTTCATTGATTCATACAGTGGTCCTGAATAAACGAGATCCGTTTTACCATAGTCATTACCGAGTGCCCACAATGCAAGTCTCAAACCGACATCTTGTTTATTTCGTGGGTGAATGTCTCTAATGTTACCAACGTCTGTAATTACTACCATGCCCGTATTAGGTAATTCCATCGTAGCAGCTTGTGCTTCCCAAAATCTTGCGAGGCGAGTCGGATCATGCCGGTCACCACTATAGTTGTGAGGTGCAAGTTGAACAAAATAGAAAGGGAAATCTCCCTGTCCCCATACCTCACGCCATCCGTTTATTAGTGCCTTCATCTTCTCATGATACACCATACCTTCACCCATGTTTGACTCACCCTGATACCACAGAGCTCCACGAATTGCATAAGGGACAAATGGATGTACCATGCTGTTATATAGGGCAGTCGGTCTTTGGTGTGGTGTCAATGGATGGACATTCTCTGGCATCTGGAGAATAACATCTCCACTTTCCAATGCTTCACGTGTTTCTTCAATCCATATCTCAATTTCGTTAATCTTTTCTGTAAGCTGCATCCGATAGTTCTTGTCAATATCTGCCAGTTCTTCTGAAATTGATGATAGTGCAGGAACTGATTGGAATCCTTCAGGTGGAGTCCATGGTTCAATTCGTGTTCCACCCCAAGAGGTGTTGATTAATCCTATTGGTATATCAAGTTCTTTGTAAAGGTGTCTACCAAAATAGTATGCTACGGCGGAGAAATGTCTGATTGCATCTGGCGTTGTTTCTCTCCATTCAGCGTTAACATCCAATTTCGGCAGTCCGGAGGAGATGTTAGGAATTTGAAACAAACGGATATTTGGATAATCTGCTGCGGCAATCTCCTCTTGACTATTATTTGATGCGTTAACCGTCCACTGCATATTTGACTGTCCCGAACAAACCCAAACTTCTCCAAAAAGGATATTCGTAAGTTCAAGAACATTGCTACCTGCAACAGTGAGTGTATAAGGTCCTCCTGCAGGATTAGCGGGTAACACAGTTCTCCAATTACCTTTATCATCTGCACTAACTGTTTGAGTATGGATTACTTCAGGATTATCCTGTTTTTTTAGCGTTATAGTTATTTCTTCACCTTCTGCAGCCCAACCCCAGATCGAACCTGGTGTATCTCGTTGCATAACCATGTTGTTACCAAAAACACGAGGTAGTTTAACATCTGCAAAAGCAATAGTATTTGTCATAAATAGCATAGAAATGATAAGAACTAAAATTGTTAATTTCATATTTTCCCCTTTATAGACTTAAATCATACAATCTTCACCATTTAGATAATTAATTGAAATTTGTGATATACACTATAAGACTCTTGAAGCATTTTGTAGACGGTTTGCGAGATAGCTATTACGCCACATAACTTGATTATTTCTGATGCAGATACTCAGTGCCTGATTTGTCCCAACAATAACTACCCTTTCCTTAGCCCGCGTAATCCCTGTATAGAGTAAGTTCCGTTGTAACATCATGTAGTGTTGCGTATGCAGTGGCATGACAACTACTGGGTATTCGCTGCCTTGTGCTTTATGAATAGTAGTTGCATAAGCCAAAACAAGTTCGTTTAAATCTGCCATATCGTAGTCTACCATTTTGTCAGGAAATTGGATCATCAATATTTTATTAATAGGATCTATTTCGGCAATTCTCCCAATATCACCGTTAAACACACCGTAATAATAGTTATTACGGATTTGCATCACTTTATCTCCAACCCGAAAGGTTTGCCATCCCTTTATTGTTTGTTCAGCGTTAGGATTAAGTACATCTTGTAGATGCTTGTTTAGATTTTCAGTCCCAAGAGCACCTTTTCGCATTGGACATAGCAACTGGATGTCATTTATAGGATGGCAGTTGAAAGATTGTGGAAGTCTTTCAGCAATCAGTGTAGAGATAAGATCTACTGCTTCATCTGGATCTTCTTCCTCAATAAAGAAGAAGTCTCTGTCTACAGGACCAGATAAATCTGGAAACTCACCCCTGTTGATAAGATGTGCATTTGTAACAATCATGCTTTGCTGTGCTTGTCGGAAAATCTCTGTCAGAGTAACGACAGGAATCATTTTGGAATCGATCAAACTCTTGAGAACATTACCTGCCCCGATAGATGGCAGTTGATCAGTATCACCGATGAGAATTATTGTAGCACCTGAAGGGATCGCCTGCATCAATCTATTCATCAAGATTATATTAACCATTGACATTTCGTCAATGATAACGACATCTGCGTCCAACGGATTTTGCAAATTACGGTAGAAGTCATTGTATTGAGGAGAATATTCGAGTAATCTGTGTATTGTTTTAGCTTCTCTTCCAGTTGTTTCAGTGATACGTTTCGCAGCTCGACCTGTGGGTGCTGCCAATGCAATCCGTTTTCCAACTTTGTCAAAGCATTGAAGCATTCCTAATGTGGTAGTTGTCTTTCCAGTACCTGGTCCCCCTGTGAGAATCATTGCACTTTCTGAGAGAGCGGTCCGAATTGCATTCTTCTGTTGAGAAGCAAATTCAATATTCATTTCATCTTCTAACTGAGATAGGATAGTAGCAACATTTAATTCATGAGTATCCTGTTTTTTAGATCTAAATAACCGCAGAAATTGATTTACAATTCCCATCTCTGCATAGTAAAAAGGTGCGAGATAGACTGCACTTTTTTCAAGCAAAGTTTTAGTATTTTCTTCTATTTCCGCTACAGGAGAATCGTCTGTGTCATCAGTTATTTCCACATATTGATTTTGTTCTTCTAAGATATTACTGTTCAAATCAGAGTTGAGTGATTCATCTGTTATAATTTCGTCTCCAACAGGTTCAACAATTGATCCTTCTGCATAGAGAATGATTTCCTCTTTTTCAGACAGTGCAATCATATTTTCTTCAATAATATCAGGTTCCTGTTCAAGGATTTCTTGGCACGCATTAATCAATTCAGGGAAGTGTTGAAAGACGTGTCCAGCATCTGCTTTTCGGCTGAGAACATATTTTATTCCAGCCTGTACCCGATGCGGATCGTTATCTTTTATTCCAAGATTTTGGGCAATTTTATCTGCAGTAAGAAATCCAATTCCGTATATTTCGTCAGCGAGTCGATAAGGGTTCTCAGTGACTATTCTAATCGATTCGTTTTTGTATGATTTGTATATTTTTGTTGCCAGTGATATACTGACATCATGTGATTGAAGGAATAGCATCACATTTTTTATCTCACGTTGTTCTTCCCATGCTTCATGAATGAGTTCTACACGTTTTGTGCCGATGCCGGGTACTCCAGCCAATTTTTCTGGTTCTTGTTCAATTACATCTATAGTATCCATCCCAAAATGGTCTACAATTCGATCTGCCATTTTTGGACCGATTCCGTTAATTAATCCAGAACCGAGGTATTTGCGAATTCCATGCAAACTTGCCGGTAGAATTGTTTCATATTTTTCTATTTGAAATTGCGTTCCATACTTTGGATTGTTTACCCATTCACCGCTGAGTAACAAACTCTCACCAGGAGTTACAGAAACAAGATTACCCACAATCGTGACGAGTTCGGGATGACCACGCGCAGAAAGTCTCCCAACAGTATATCCTGTATCAGGATTTTCATAAACTATTCGCTCAAGAATACCGTTTAGTGTTTCCATATCTTTTTGCTACTCAATATTCGTCATCAGTTTCCTAAATGCATTCAGTTGTGGTGCGATGATATGCGGTTCATCAGTTTTTTCTTCAAGTGCTTCAATAGTTTTGAAGCCATTTCCTGTAATTGCTATTACGATGCTTTCATCTCTACCAATATGTCCATTTTCAATCAGTTTCTTAGTTGCAGCAAGTGTAACACCACCAGCAGTTTCAGTGAATATACCTTCAGTTGCAGCAAGTAGTTTTATTGCTTCAACGATTTCATCATCGTTTGCGTGTTCCCCAACACCGCCAGAATTCCGAACCGTATTCACAGCATAAATTCCATCAGCAGGATTCCCAATTGCGAGAGATTTTGCAATTGTATCAGGTTTTACAGGTTTGACAAAATCACTATTATCTTTATATGTATTGACGATGGGACCACAACCTTCCGCTTGTGCGACATGGATCTTCGTATTTGGTTTTTCTATTAAATCCAATAGATGAAATTCTTTTAATGCTTTGCCAATTTTAGTTACAAGTGATCCACCCGCAGCAGGAGCAATAATGTGATCTGGTGCTTGCCAACCGAGTTGTTCAATGAGTTCAAAGCAGAGAGTTTTCGAACCTTCTGCGTAATACGGACGTATATTGATATTTACAAATGCCCATGGATATACACCTGCGATTTCACTACACAATCGGTTAACTTCGTCATAGGTTCCCATAATGCCAACCACAGTGGGTGCGTAAACCAACGATGCAACTACTTTACCAAGTTCTAAGTCCGCAGGGATGAATATATAACAGTTCAGATTAGCAATAGCCGCATGTGCAGCAACGGCATTCGCTAAGTTTCCTGTAGATGCACAGGATACAGTGTCAAAATCGAATTCCTTAGATTTACTCAAGGCAATTGCTACTACCCGGTCTTTAAAGGACAAAGTGGGATGACACACAGAATCGTCCTTAATATATATTTCCTTTACCCCAAGTGCATCACCAAGATTCTTTGCCCGAATTAATGGTGTAAAACCAGATTTTAGTCCATCAGTCGGTTCGCCATCAATCGGCAATAAATCAATGTATCTCCATAAACTATCGGGTCCCTTCTCAATTGAGTTTCTTGAAATAGACTTTTTGATTGCTTCATAATCATAGTTTACCTCTAATGGACCGAAACAGAATTCGCAAACATGAAGTGGTTCTTTAGGATATTCACGTTCACATTCACGACATTTTAATCCTAAGACTTTTTCCATATTTCCTCCTAATTGATTCTCATGTAGAATATTTTGTATACATACTAAATTTATTTATTTCTATATATGTATTATTAGATTGTCAATACGATCTCAAATTCGTTGTTTCCTACCTCCAACGAAAGACGTATAAAAAGTAAGTATTTATCTACCCATGTAATATCCGTTGCATTGGATTGTACCAATTGTAGACCAGTATGATTCCCCCACACAGCAACTCCATAAGGCATTGCTTTGGTAGATTCGATAGTAAATGTAATATGCAAACGGGAACGTTTACGATTAGGTTTAAAATTGACAACTTTGGGTAAATGGTATTCCACACCGTGCTTAGAAATATCCTGTTCTATATTACCGACATTCTCTAAGACCGGTGGAGAGATATAATTCTTCATTTCAATGGGTTCCAATGTTCCATCAACAAAAGTGAATTGACACTCTGCATCATAATAGAAGAACACCTTTCTGTTTAAATCTTGTTCGTTCGACTCATTTTCGTTAGTTGATACAGATTCACTTGATGAAATAGATTCATTTTTGTTCTGAGCATCCAATGTGTTAGTTACAACAAAAGTTGGTTCTGTCTGTTGACAACTCTCCCAATAATCATCTACGATCACTGACAGTGGTAACTTTCTTGAGCAATCATTGCTTGATATATATTCAAAGTAGGAATCCAGTTGTTCTAATGTTTCCTGTCCTAACTGAACAACATCCAATGCATTGATATGCTCAATATAACCAAACCAACGATTCAACCGGTCGTTTTCTACATATATATCAAAATTCTGTTGTAATAAGTTATTTATAAGTGATGCTCTTAGATTCTGTTTATCCTTTTTCAAATGCGATGCAGTATGGTAAGGAATTCCTGTGATGCTTCCTGCAGCAGGTGTGCTGAAGTTGTGTTGTTCTGTAGATGGATAAAAAAAACCGTATGGACACCCTCGATCTACTTCAGCAATTGTCTCTCGTTCATCCCACTGGTAACCCCATAAACCTCGAAAACCGAGTTGTTCCAGTGAATATACTAACACACTATTTTTCCATTCCGCCCCTGCCACACTCGGAACCGACCAATTCAATGCACGTTCCATTTTCTTCCATTCTGCTCTTATATAACGCGGCAATTCCTGACGCATTTTAACCAAATGCTCTGCTATTACCTCAACCGAAGCAGATGTTTGTAATGAATTTATATTTTGATTTTGAAAATCTATATCATCTTCAGATTGCTTTGTAAGTGCGTACCAATTATCCTTCCATATAGCTTTGATATCCAACATTAGCACAGGTTCGTCACCAAATTCAGTGTGCCAATCTGTTAGGTCTTTAGCAAGGAATTGCGCGGAATCTGCGGTAATTGCCCATGAAACAGGTATATTATATTTATGTGCAATATTGGCTAAAAGACGCATTGCATCTCGTAATGTCTGTTGGTCATCGCCTATTGCTGTGCTAACAAGTCCATAATTTAACATGTGTTAAAACTATTCTAAAAAGACGGTAACACCCAAATCCGCATACTTTTCACGAGTATTTGGATTACCGTTTCTAAAACAGACAGCAGTCGGACATCCCTCTATTTCTTTTGCGACATATTTCACACATTCATCTACCGATTGTAGTGCGTGATTCGGATGACTTTCCATGCTGAACGTTAAATCCGTTGGACCAAATGATAAACAATCTACGCCATCTTTAGCAAGTCTTCTTGCATGTGTTACTGCTTCTATTGACTCAATTTGCATCCAAAGCATCCCAAAATTATTCCACCAATTCGCATATTGAAGTCGTTCTGTACCTTCAGCATTTTTTCTTGCCCCACCACCCCAACTGCGAATACCTTTTTGTGGATAATAAAAGTATGCGACTGCTTCATCTACTGTCTCCTCCAATTCCACTTGTGGAACTTCAATTCCTGAAGGACCAAGGTCAAGATAGTTTCCAATGAGATAGGTATTCCGTGTATGTTTTATCCGAAAGTTAACTGGAATATCTAATTCGTCTGCCATATTGCAAAATGCCACAAGCCGTTCTTCACTAAATGCTGAATGTTGGCTATCCACAGCGACAAAATCATAGGCTCCCTTATCAATCCTTTCTGCGAGACTATCACGGTCAATCATCATTGATACAGAAACCCCATAGACATGTTCTCCGTTACGTATACGTTCCTTTAAATTTGTTTCCGTCATATATTCTCCTATCTATATAATTGAGTCTCTACACAAAAGAAATTTTAGCGTATAAGGCATCTAAATATCACGAATTATATGTTTTGTATTATACCATATTTCCGTAACCTATGCCAAAAACAATTAGAATGACTAAAAACAAGGTTATTTTGTTTTATTAATTTTATGTTTAAGAGTGTTACTTATAGTTTATTAGGTTGGATTTTTTTCTTGTCTGACACGTAAGAAACACAACGGACGGTTCTGCCATATAAGATTAACGAATGTAATTAATTGCGGTAGAAATATAGAAAATAAATTAGTTGACATATAAAAATGTATATGGTATAATTTGGTTTTAAATAGTTTATTGAAGAATTATTTAATAACTTCATGTTATGTGACGATTGATTTTACGAACCTCTCAAATAACTCCGGTAAGTGTGTAATAAGCGCGCTATCCACTACTATTAGGAGAAAAAGAGATGAGCAGAAGTTCCGATATAGCATCCCAAATGCAAAAACGTAGGGCTGATCGGAAAAAGCCTAAAATCAACGCTAAGTTGAAAAGAGTCAGCATTGATGAAAGCCAGCGAGGTGGAATTGCTGCTGCACAGGAGAACAAACCTCCTCCGATAACTGTGCAGAAAAGAGGGGGACGCAATTCTTTTTCTTTCACAGTTTCTGCAGTACTACACGTAGTCATTGCAATACTACTGGGTTTCCTTGCTATTAAGAATCAGGTTACTTCCCCAACAGATGAACTTGCAGCTGCATTACTCCCGCAAGAATTACCTCAGAAGAAGCGAGTTCTTGATGTTAAACGGAAGAAACCTAACTTTGACGTTAAAGAACAAGTAATTAAGGCACCAATTCAACGTACACCTATCAGGAATGCAAATATTCCTAAAAGACCTGGGGCTTCCGCACTTCCAAACGCACCTGAAACAGATTTAGCACCTATAGGTCCTGGTCTGAATAATGCACCAACACTAAATATTGGTGAGGGATTGTCACGACCAATTCAACCTGTTCAAAACACAATATCTCCCACATTTGAGAGACCGACTACTCAGGGAGGTCCAATTGCTGATATAACAAAAATCGAAGACACTTCTGGCAGCGACCCTCTGATTGCTCCGGACATTGATACATCGGGTTCAGGAGTTACACTACCGAAGGTCAAAATTTCACGGAAACCTGAATATCCGAAAAATGCAAAACGGGCAGAGAAAGAAGGCACAGTTATATTACAGGCAACTGTCGGGATTGATGGTATTGCGAAAAATATTAGTGCATTGACTGATCTTGGATACGGTTTTGAACAAGCTGCAATAGATGCATTGAAGAGATTTAGGTTTGTTCCTGCTGAGAAAAAAGGTGAAAAAATAGAATACCTTGTCAAAATACCTTTTGAATTCAAGTTAGAGGAAGAATAAGTTAAGGTAGGATTTCTTAATAGAAGTATTTTCGGTGAGGTGTTTATATCAAAATTTACCGAATTTTTAGCAAACCTTTTGCGGCAAAATTACGAACCATACTTACAACAGATTGCTGGGCAGTTCTACATAACTGCTTCTGCTCAAAAGTGAGTTGTTCAGTTTCTTCTTCTATAGATTCCGCTTTTTCAGCAGTCATATTATTGTAGAATCTGTCCTGAATCACTGTCGGTGCGTCATATAAGGCAAGAGCTAAAGTGTTTTTTTCTAATACTTGAAGTAAGGTAATTATTGCGTCGTCAGGTACTTCAGCAAGGTCTTCAAAAGTAAATAAACTGTCCGCAATTGAATTTGTCAATTGCGGGTGTTTTTTTTCTAATGCGTCTATTAGTTGGTTTTGCCGTTGTATATCAACTTGTGAGAGGAATTTTGCAATGTTTTTCGCACTGTTGCCAAAAAACATTGTGTTTTCCAATGTTCCCTTCATTTTTCCGATGAGGTCTTCCCATATTTGCTCAGCTTGTTGCGTATCAACCATTTCTGTAACAGCTAAGAGTTCAGTAATACGAACTTGTCTTTGAATAGGAAATTGTGCGAATATATGCTGGGCATGATCTGAGAGTGTGTTTCCGGAATCCTCTTTAGAAGCATCATCATCTACAAGTGTTCTTCGAATTTCCTCAGAACTATCTGATTTTGTTTTACCTGAAGCAACATCAAGTAGTAATAAAAACACAGCAATATCTGCATCATCTACCTCATGAAACGCTTTCATTATCACTTGTAATGGAGTTCTATCAAGTAGTTCTTTCAATTCTTCAAGTGATGTATCATTTATGAAGGATTTGGACACAATTCAACTCCTTTGTTCCCTGAAATAATTTCTCCAATTTCAATTGCTGACTCACCCGATTCACTTAGTGAAGTCATTGCTGTGTCAATTGAATCGTGTGTGACTACCACGACAATGCCAATGCCCATGTTGAATACCCGATACATTTCTGCTTCTTCTACATCACCTTCACGTTGGAGTATTTTGAAAACAGGTGGAATATCCCAACTCTGTTTATTGATTCTTGCTAAGCAGTTATTAGGTAGAATACGTTCTACATTCCCGGGTAATCCTCCGCCAGTGATATGTGCGATTCCTTTAATATCACAAACATCACGCAGTTGTAGAATAGATTTGACATAACTCTTGTGTGTTTTGAGTAATTCTTCACCAACTGTTGTAGAGAGTTCAGGAAGATAGGTATCAATGTCGTAATTGCATCGTTCAAAAAGTATTTTACGAGCAAGTGTATAACCGTTTGTGTGTAACCCAGTTGATTTTAGTCCGATTATTTTGTCTCCAGGTTGTATTTTATCTCCAGTGATGAGTGCATCTTTTTCTACGACACCTACGATAGTTCCAACCAAATCGTATTCTCCGGGAGTATATAAACCGGAGAGTTCAGCAGTTTCTCCTCCAATTAATGCACAACCAATATCACGGCATCCTGAAACCAAACCAATCACAATCTCTTCAATAACAGTAGGTTCCATTTTCCCAATACCAATATAATCCAAAAAGAAAAGGGGTTCTGCACCTTGCACCACGATATCATTCCCACAATGTGCGACTATATCATAGCCTACGGTATCGTGTTTCATTGCTTTAAAAGCAACCATTAACTTAGTTCCAACACTATCAGTACTGGATACAAGAATCGGATTCTGATAATCACCCAGTGCAAACAATCCACCGAAACTACCAACGTCGCTCATTACTTCTGATCTATATGTGGTTTTTAACAGACCTTTTATGCGCTGCATCGCTTTAGATTCTGCATCAAACGAAACACCCGCATCAGCATAAGTCAAAGGTTTTTTATTTGCCATTCATTATCCTTTTTTTCTTAGATGTTTTTGATTAAATAAGGACGTGTTTGTATATTGTGCATCAGATTTTTCATGTTGAGATCTGCTACGTAGAATTATCCCTTTAATTAAACTAACAATAAGAAAGAAGCCGGTAATAATGATTGCCCCGAGTGTCCCCAAATATTGTGCATCTTCTATAAGCATCTCAGGGTATAGCTGAATTAATATAAGCGGGAGAACCCAATTTAAAATCATTCCAAGTATGGAATAGATAATGACTATTTTCAGCGTGGACATACCTTGAGATGTTGAGAGAGTATTTCCCATCCTTTTACCCAGACTTGGTCTTGTGCCCAATCTTCTGCTTCTTATACGCCGGTTTCTCATGACAGATTCCTTCCACTTTTCTTCTCTTGATTTTGGGGGTTGGTATATGGGTGGAGGTATAAATATCATATCATAACGATTGCCGAAATAGTGAATTGTTAATCAATTAATGGTAATTGTCGTGGGATGCCATCATTTGCCGTTATACGATATTTTCCATCAAAACAGGCGGTGCAAAAGTCATTCGGTTTCTTCACAGACTGTAGCATACCTTCAATGCTTACATAGCCTAAACTATCCGCTCGAATATATTTTCGTATTTCATCAATAGTATGTTTACTTGCGATTAGTTCTGCGCGTGTAGGAGTATCAACACCGTAAAAACAGGGAAATTTATTGGGGGGAGATGCGATACGGAGATGCACTGCGGTAGCACCACCTTGTCGAACGATTTTCACCAGTTTTCGACTATTTGTTCCACGCATAATTGAATCGTCTACCATGATAACCCGTTTTCCTTTTAGAACTTCGCGTATCGGATTTAACTTTACCTTTACCATAAGTTCTCGTATATCTTGTGTAGGGTTCATGAAAGACCTACCAACAAAAGCATTTCTTGATAAACCGAGGTCAAAAGGTATACCCGATTCCTCAGCATATCCGAGTGCAGCAATTGTTGCAGAATCAGGGACAGGGATCACTACATCTGCCTTCACAGGATGTTCGCGTGCGAGTTGGCGTCCGAACTCCCGTCGTGTGCTGTTGACACCGTGTCCAAACATCATCCCATCTGGACGTGCGAGATAGATAAATTCAAAAATACATTGTGATAATCTGGATTTTTTTGGAGAGAATTGGAAAGATTCAACACCGAGATGTTTTGAACGTAATATAACCAATTCACCGGGTTCAACTTCCCGTATCGGTTCAGCCTCAATGACATCAAGTGCCCCCGTTTCTGATGTAAGAATATAAGCCTCACCCAGTTTTCCTATCCACAACGGTCGGAATCCATGTGGATCACGCGCTCCCATCAGCGTTCCTTTATCCATGACAACGAATGAATAAGCACCATCTACTGCCCGAAAAGCATCAAATAACCTATCTTCTATACTGGATTGGCGTGAATGTGCAATTAGATGGAATACGACTTCTGTATCTAAACTGGTGCTGAAAATTGACCCACTACTTTCAAGGTGATTTCGAATATTTTCAGCATTAATTAAGTTACCATTGTGTCCAAGTGCAAGGGGTCCCTGTTTATAATTCCTGACCAATGGTTGTGCATTCTCAAGCGTGCTCTCTCCCGCTGTGGAATAACGGTTATGTCCAATAGCGACATGTCCATTTAGTTCGCCTAAAATCTCAGCATTAAAAACAGCATCAACGAGTCCCATTCCGTGGTGCGAAGTAAATCTTTCACCGTCAGAAGCGACAATCCCGCTGCTTTCTTGCCCACGATGTTGTAAAGCACGCAAACCAAGATATGTTAATTCAACTGCTCTTGGGTGTCCAAAGACACCAAAAACTCCGCATTCGTCCTTCGGCTTATCATAATGCATACGTTCAATAATACCTCCGGTATGCGTGTGAATTCTCGCTATTCACTATGCTACACACCACTAACAGACAACATTTATTTCATTAAATATAGATTAAGATCTGGATCGTGTACTTTATATTATGCTTCTTGAGTACTTACCTCTACAACATCTATATTGGATAACCAGTATCCTAAAATAGCCCCAATAGGGACTGCGAATACATATAAAATAACAACAGGAAGTCCAAGTAGTAACCAGATTCGAATGGGTAGTGATAATATAAATGCAATAACTTCGAACAAAGGTATGAGTAGATTAAGTATTACATTTCGCGTTCCAAATATATCCCAAGGTATATTACGTAACGCAAGAAGTCCAACAATAGCAGGTGCCCCTAAAAACGCTCCTGAGCATACAGATTTAAATGGAATATTAGTTCCAAAATACCGTCCGACTGCCCGAATTCCTTCGGTGACACCGACTACAATCCCACCATAGGTACATGCCATTGAAATTAACAGCAACAACCCCACCCAGAATCCGTGCATTATTTTTTCATTAATGAGTAGTTGCCATATTAGTTTTTTGAAAAATAGTAGATATATCATGCTGCCAATCAGTGTTATTACGACACCAACAGCGATTTGACTTAGGGTAAGTAGGAATCTTTTTTTCTGAGACATCACATCCCCTTATACAAATAATTCTTGTGAATTAAGTATATCATTGTGCCATAGTTTTGTCAAGATTATATACCAATGAATTCAGGGTTATTTAGTTTTAAGAATTTTATGTATTAAGAGTGTTACTTAATTGAATGGCACTAAAATGTCATACTTTAGAGTTTTTAGAGTCAAGTGTAGTTTTGTCTTTTTTTGTATATTGCTATAATCCGTTTATAGCACTGGGTTTACGGCTTATTTATGACTAATTTAGTCAGGAATGACTCTAAAACTTTTTGAGTATTAAAGAAAGATACATATTTTCTATAGGAGCGATCTCCGATTTACGACGAAACTCACGTGATAACAGTGAAGAAATAACGGAAAATTCAAAAACTAAATTAGCCTGAATCATCTATTAATTCACTTGACATGACACTCATGGCATGTTACACTTACAGACAGATATACAAATATGGAGGAATCAATCATGACTATAATGCGATTATGTCTATATGGACTGTTTGCGACCTTTCTAATAGTGCTTCCAGCGAATGCTGCACTTGATGCTGATAATATCATGGGTATCTGGTTGTTCAACAAAGGGAATGGGAACACAGCAGAAGATTCATCTGGAAACGGAAATGATGGGAAAATCAATGGTGGTGCTAAATGGGTTGATGGTCAATTCGGGAAAGCACTTGAATTTGATGGTACGGATGATTGGGTAGAAGTCCAGCATTCTGACACTGTTGCCTTCAAAAAAGGTGTATCATTTTCAATTACGCTTCATTACAAAGGATCTTCCGTAGGGGGTTCACTTGTTGGAAAAGGCTATGAAGATACAACTCAAGCTAAACCGTGGTATCTGTTATGGAATGGTGGTGGAGATCAGAAGGTGTCTTTCTATTTACGGACATCTGCTGACCTGAACTCCAGAATTGATAGTACTGTGAATGTATCAGATGAAAAGTGGCATTTTATTGCTGCCATTGCAGATGCTGATGCAAAGAAGATCTCATTGTGGATAGATGGCAAAAAGGATGTTGAGGGTGTACTCAGTACAGATGAAGGTTATGGAACAAGTGAGAGTGTGTTCCACATTGCACGACATTTTGACAGATACACGAAAGGTATCATTGATGATGTAGGTCTTTTTAATGTTGCATTGAGTGAAAACGAAATGAATACTGTTATGAATGAAGGTATGGAAGCAGCTGCATCTGTGGATGCTGTTGATAAACTGACAACAACTTGGGGAGATATTAAACAGAAATGGTAAAACAGATAACGAGATTATATACGTTGAAGAAAATTGGGGTAATGTTCACTATTTTAATGGGATTCTTTATGTTTTCAGTGATACAGAGTTTCGCTGAGTTTGATTTTGAGGATATAACCGGTCTATGGCTTTTTGACAATGGTGAGGGTACTGTAGCTGCAGATACTACAGGAAATGGAAATGATGGTACAATCCATGGGGCAACTTGGGTTGATGGAAAATTTGGTAAAGCCCTCCAATTTGATGGAACCGATGACTGGGTGGAAGTGGCTCATTCTGATAATGTGGCATTTGAAGCAGGCACATCATTTTCTGTTACTTTGCATTTCAAAGGAACAAAGGTTGGAGGCACACTTGCTGGAAAGAACTATGAGGATAAAACTCAGGCAACACCTTGGTACCTACTTTGGAATGGTGGTGGAGACAATAAGGTGACATTCTTTCTTCGAGATAGTGCAAACACAAGTTTTAGACCACAAAGTACTACCGAAATCGGTGATGATAATTGGCACTTTATTGCAGGCGTTGCTGACACCGATTCTGGTAAAGCATCAATATGGATTGATGGTACGATGGAAGCCGAAATTGATTTCAATACAGATGATGGATATGGCACTGCAGAAGGTGTGTTCCATATCGGACGACATTTTGATAGATATACCGCTGGTATTATTGACGAAGTTGCCCTTTACAGTGTCGCATTAAGTGAAGCGGATTTAAATTCAATTATGAATGATGGACTTGTGAGTGTTACTGATGTTGAACCTAAAGGGAAACTTACTACGACTTGGGGTGCTATTAAACACAGTGTCTCGCAATAACTGTTAAATTGTAAGTCTATAATTATATTCATGGCTGTGAACATCAAGACACAAAAGGCAACCAAAATATAATTATAGACTTACATAAAAATATTGAAGTTAATAATAGATAAAAGGAACATATAATCATGAAACAGGTACTCACGTTCTTCACATTGGCATTGATACTGCTGACTGGCTTAAATTGTGGTTCATCAGAAGATCCCGATGATAAAGTTGGTGTAGTAATGATGGAGACTGGAACTCTACAAGGTGAGGTACAATCAATAGACGGTGTTACAATTCAGGTGCGTTTGTTACAAAATGGACAACTTGTTGCACAAACCGAAACTGATGGTAGTTATGAGTTTGCTGAATTGGAAGAAGGAAAATACACAATACAAATTTCGGCAAAGGGATATAATACGACAGAATTAGACGTAACCGTCTTACCAGAGGAAACTGTTTCCTTAGATAAGGTGTCTTTGGATGTGTTGGAAGATCCAGTATCCCATCTGCGTGGTGTTTTAACCGACATGAAAACTGGTGATCCTCTATCCGAAGTCCTTGTACAATTAACGGATAAGTCAGGTGAAGAAACCGAAGCATTAACAAATAAAGAAGGGGTTTTCACTTTTGAAAACCTACCTGTGGATCAAGCATTTACATTGACTATTCTGCATGAAGGTTATGAAGATTACGAAGTTGAAGTTGATCCTATAGCTGCTGATAAGACCTTTGAGTTGGATGTAGAACTAATTGCTATTTTTGAACCTGTGCAGTTAGATCCAGGACAGGGTTTAAGTGTTGGTAGTCAAGCCCCTGAATTTCAGTTGCCTGATGGTAACAACAAGAAACATGTACTTGCAGATTACATACAAGACAAAAATGTAGCTGTTGTATTTTACCGCGGTGGGTGGTGACCGTTCTGTGTTGAGCAACTCGGTGAGTTGCAAGCCAATTATAATAAAATAAAAGCGGCAGGTGCTGAACTTATTGCTATTAGTTCGGATAATTTAGACGCAACGAAAGCAACTGTAAATAAAGCAGGACTTGAATTTCCTGTTCTCTCTGATAGCACCAAAGAGACGATTGGAGACTACAACGTCACTGATCCTTTCAATAAGCATATAGCACGTCCTTCATCATTTGTCATAACTCAAGACGGAAAAGTGGCTTGGACAGTTGTTAACGAAGTGGGTCATCGTGTTCCAACTGCTGACATTATTGCGGAATTAGGTAAATTATAAATACTGGACTTACATATAATGGGTTAACCCCGAATACAATATGTGCATTCGGGGTTGATTCCACGCTATGTGAGAGTGGTGGAACTTACAATTTTACAGAAAATAAATCTATTTTACCTCTATCCGATAAAAAAACAAAAAACTACCAAAATTAAAAAACAAATATATAACAGGAATCTATTTCAATGAAAAAAATAATGACACTTCTTGCATTTGGGTTATTTCTGTTGGGATCAATGGGATGTGGCACAGCAGAAGACACAGTAAGAGAAATCGACGGCGTTGATATTACATCAGGCACAATACGTGGAAATGTTGAACAAATTGATGGTGTAACTTATCAAGTGCGTTTATTTCAAGACGGACAACTCATTGCTCAAACTGAAGCAAAAAGTATTTTCTTCCTAAAAGAGATAGAAGCGGGGGATTATATACTCACAATCACTGCTCCGGGTTACGAAAAATCTGAACAAAATGTCACTGTTTTAGCAGATGAAACTGTTTCACTTGACATGGTAACGCTTGTGGAATTAGTGCGTCCTGTTTCACACATACAAGGACAATTGTCTAACGCGCGAACTGGTGTAAAGCTGCCACAAGTACGAATAATACTGACTGATAACGATGGTGAGCAATATGAAACCATATCGGTAGATGAAGGTGTTTTCACCTTTGAGAATTTACCAGTTGACCAACAATATACTGTAACCATTAGACTTGAAGGTTATGAAGATAAAGAAATCAAAGTGGAAACAGATTCAGTCGACGAAACTGTAAAATTATACGTCAGGATTTCACCACAAGGTTTAGAGGAGGATGTGGAGCCGTTAATTCCGGGAAAAGGGTTGGACATCCTAAGCGAAGCACCAGATTTTGAATTACCAGATGGATATAACAAGATTCATTCGCTTACTGATTTTCTTGAGGATGGTAAAAAAGTTGTCCTGGTATTTTACAGAGGAGGATTGTGACCTCCTTGTCTAACACAACTCGGTGAGTTGCAAAAAAATTATGATAGTATCAAGGATAATGGTGCTGAGTTAATTGCAATAAGTAATGATACCGTAGAAGAAACAAAAGAAACAGTTGAAGACTCGAGGCTTACATTCACCGTTCTTTCTGATGTTGACTTAGAGGCAATAGATGCCTATAATGTGAATGATCCAGAAGCACCAGGAAATGCAGTTCCGTCTACGTTTATTATTGAACCTGATGGAATAATTGTATGGAAATCAGTTGATACTGTGGATGTACGGGTATCCACAACAAGAATTCTGACTGAATTAGGCAAACTTTGGTAGAAGAATATACGTGAGTTTTGTATTTGTAGTATAAACTGTTCGTTTGCGTCTATTTTGCTACAATCTAACAGATTGTGCTACATAGGTAGCAACTTGAGTTACAATAATCGCTTATACCGAACTCGCGTTATTATTGGTTCAAGGAGTATGTAATTTATGAAACAGACACAGATATTCATTGCAATGTTACTATTAGTGTTGTGTGTATACGGTTGTGGCTCAACGGATAATCCTGTTGAGGTCAATGGAAAAGACACACAAATTGGCACCCTTCAAGTAGAGGTAGAGAGAATTGATGGTGTTTCAATTCACCTACGTTTGATAAAGGATGAGCAGCTTGTATCACTTTCATTCGGAAGTGGTAGTTTTGATTTTGATGAGATTGCAGCCGGAGATTACACGTTACAGATATCCGCTGAAGGTTATGAAACCGTTGAAAAAGATGTGACCATTATTAGCGGAGAAACAGTATCGTTGGAAAAAGTGGTTCTGACAAAACTATCGGATAGCTCGGTTCCAGGTGAAGGATTGTTAATTGGAAGTAAAGCACCAGACTTTGAATTGCCAGATGGAAACGGAGACACGTATTCTCTTACAGATTATATCGGTGAGGATAAAAAGGTTGTCATTGTCTTTTATCGCACAGGTGGCTGAACACTCTGTACAACGCAACTCGGTGAGTTGCAGGAAAATTATGAGAAAATCCGAGCTGCTGGTGCTGAACTATTTGCCATTAGTTCAGAAAATGTCTCTCTAACAAAAGGTACGGTTCAGAAAGAAGGTCTCACATATCCAGTACTGGCAGATAATAAAAAAGAAGCGATAAATGCATACAATGTACTTGATCAAAGGAACACAACAATAGCAAGACCAGCGTCCTTTATTATCTCACAGGAAGGTATTGTTGCTTGGAAATCACTTGATGCTCCTGCAGAACGTGTGCCAACATCAACAATCCTGACGGAATTAGGAAAACTTTAATGAAACCGAATGACGAAGTTATACAAACCATAATCTCTGACTGTGAAGAGACGGTACGCAATCGTGATAAATATAACCGTCGACAATTTCTAACAAGTATCGGTGTAATAGGAGGAGCTGCACTGAGCACACTCCCAGCAATTGCACAGATAGGTGGTGGACGCGTTCTTACCACTCCTACAGAAAAAGCAAATCAGACTCCAGTTATTGAAGCGTTAGGTAAACAGGTGTGGGAGGATGATAGACTTGATGAAGATGTTGTCGGTGAAATGATTGATAAGTCAATGATGAAACTTACCGGTCGCGATACTGCAAAAGAAGCGTGGCGTGATTTCGTCCTACCAGACCATATTGTCGGAATAAAAATCAATCCTCTTGCTGGTTCAATGCTAAGTACACACTCAGTAATTGTCAACAAAATAATTGATGGTCTGTTTAATGCGGGTGTACTTAGAAAGCAGATAATTATTTGGGATAGGTTTGAATCGCACTTACTCAATGCAGGATATCCAATAAAAACCGAAGAAGGTGATGTGAGAACACTCGCATCCGACATGGAAAGCATCGGGTATGATGATGAAGTATTCTATGAAACAGAAAAAGACAGCATTGGCAGACGTGAAAACGAAAGCACACGTTCACGGTATTCTCGTATTGTTACAGAAATGGTGGATGTGGTAATCAATGTTCCTGTGTTGAAACAACATGACATGTCTGGGATAAGTGGATGTCTAAAAAACATGTCGTTCGGTAGTGTTGATAACACACAAAGATTTCACGGCAGACCCTTATATTGCAATCCTGCTATAGCTGAGATTTTTGAGAACAAAGTGCTTAAAGATAAGGTTGTCCTGAACATCGTAGACGGATTGCTGGCATCTTATGACAAGGGACCAACGTATCATGCTGATAGTTCATGGCAATATGGGGGAATGTTCATAAGTGCAGACCCCGTTGTTCTTGATGTCCTGATTCTGCAGACTGTAAATCAGAAACGTGAAGAGTTGGGATTGAGTTCTGTGTCAAAATATGCTAATCATATTGCATCTGCAGGTAGCCTTGAATTAGGTATAACTTCACTTGATCAGGTTAATCTTCAGAAAATTGAGGTATAGTTTCGTGGATTACAAACATATATTTATGCTGATTCTGTTTTGCGTACTCTTCATATCAGTTGTATTCTCTGGTTGTACGACGACCTTCACAGCGAACGACTCCTTGCAGTTGAACATATTACAACCGTCTGATAAAACAGTATCACTTATTTCAGAATTTGAATCCGGAGAAGCATCAGGATCGGCAGGTGATGTCACACAAAAGGCAGGGAGTGTCTGTGCTGGTGGGGCATGTATCATCTATTAGCGTATAGAACAAGACAATATACGACAAGCTATTTTTCAGATATTTTCTCCCATTCCCAAAGTAAGACAGTTCCGTCAACGCTTGCGGTTGCCATTATCTTTCCGTCATGAGAAAATACGATTGCTTCAATAGGTTCTGTATGCCCTGAGTATATTTCCGTTTGATTACCAGTTTCAACATCAATCAACTTTAGACTTCTACGTTCAGACCCAATAAGTGTTTTCCCATCAGGTGAAAATGTCAATACTGCGTTTAAACCAAATAGTTTTGCATTTAGCGGTGTCTGTACATTTTCTTCATCAGCGTTCAATTTCCATAAGTGCGTATTATCATGGCTTGCTATGGCAACGGTAGTACTATCTGGTGAAAAAGCAAATATTTCTGCAGATAGCATATTGGCTGGAGTGATGTTGTTCTGTGTTGTCACATCCCATATTTGTAGTTTATTATTTGATGGTAGTGCGCCAAACTTTTGCCCATCTGGTGAAAATAGCATTTGTCCTCTGAATAACGGTGTATGTGAATTTAGTTGAAATAGGTCCTTACCAGTTTCTCTATGCCATACACGAATTGTGCGGAAGTCACTTGCTGCAAGTAGATTGTTATCAGGAGAAAAGGCGGGGGCTGCAATTCTTGGACCGTGCTGCATGGCTGGTATAGGAAAATTCTTACCTGTTGACATTTCCCATATTTGTAAGCCTTCACCGCCTCCACCTCTAATATGGGTGCCAAACCCAAACGGACTGAACGCTACCATTGCATCACCGCTACGACAAGCAAAGAACTTTGCATCTGATGATAACGTGGCATAGACAGTTGTATCATTATGACCAGCATCAAAGGTTTCCAACTGTTGAAAAGTCGTAAGATCCCATTTTTCTACTGCCCCGTTATATATAACACTTGCTAAGAATGTATCGTTTTCAGAAAATGCAATCGTTATCACCCATTCTGTATGTCCTGTAGTTAATGTACTTAGTTCTTTGCCTGCATAAGGATTCCAAATCCGAATAGTTCCGTCTGCACTTCCGCTTGCAAGGCATCCACTATACTCGGACATTCCATCTGGTGCAAATGTTAGCGCGTTTATTGTATTCTTATGTCCCTTTAGAGTCGTACGTACCTTTCTGGTTGCTATATCCCAGAGTTTGATTTCTCCGCTTGTATCGCCAGTTGCAAATGTCCGCATATCATCTGAGAATGCAATTGCGGTTATCCATTCGTTATGTTTTCTGAGTGTGGCTATCTTTGTGTAGGTCTGTGTATTCCACAACTGTATAGTCTTGTCTTCACTGCCACTTGCCAGGATTTCTCCATCAGGAGAGAAAGCCAATGCAAGGATCTCTTTGTCCTGTTTTTTAAATAGGCTTGCATGTCCAATAAGAGTTCTTTTCCGTTTAACTGTAGTCGCGTCCCATAGGTGTATTTTGCTGTCATTTGCTCCAATTGCAAAGAGACTTCCATCATCAGAGAATGCTGCTGCAGTAAATTGCCCTACATTTTCAGTTTCGGGGAGTTCTTTGCCGGTATCCGCGTGCCAATAGATTATATTACCGCGTCTATCTAAACTAATTAGGGTGGATCCATGGAATGCTAAGGTTGCAATTGCGTCGCGTCGTTGAGTTAATCCAATCGAATTAAGTTTGTTTCCTGTGTCTATATTCCATAATTGTATTACAGGACTGTCCTCACCACTACTCACCAATGTTTTTCCATCTGCAGAAAATGTGAGAGCATTTACTTGTCCTCGTTGTCCAGTGAATAAAGGTGTCTCGTTACCCTCTTGAAGGTCGTATAGCCATACGCCAACATCTGTACCTACAACAAGGTGCATTCCATCAGGTGAAAATCGCATGATATTGATCCCGCCTTTGCCAAGACGTGCTATTGCACCTGCTGGTAGACCTACTTGAGCGTTATCTTGTGCAAATAAACCCGTGGACATACCGATAATCAATAGTACTAAGGTGAAAACGCGTATTTTATATTTCATAATTGTACCTCTGGTTACTAAGTGTGTTTTAGGTATAATTTAATTTATAATAACTCAAGTTGCTACCTTCAAGATTTTAGAGAGTCTAACACCGTTGTTAATTGGTAATACCATTTCTAATAAATAAAGCGTCATTTGCTAAGGACTACTTGTAGGAGCGACCTCCCGGTCGCGACCGGGAGGTCGCTCCTACAGAAGAAAGATTTCCAATCAATAACAATGTTTGAATCCGGTAATGGGACAAAAAATATTAGAATTGGTATAATAATCCATATTTCGCAAGTATTTGTAGCTCAAACTGTCAGTTTGCGCATCCATAGGCACAATCTAACAGATTGTGCTACATGGTAGCAACTTAGGTTATAATAATGAGAATCGGTATTGAATGATTTTCTAATTAGAACTAATGAAATAGGTTATAATTATCTTTTATCAAGAGGAACAGCACCTAAATCAAATGTTTGTCTTGGAGGTAATTCCTTGACCCTGACTATGGTTGTACGATGATCTTGTGACTTTATATTTACTTTGCCCGCTAAACCAGACCAAAGCTGAATAGAAAAGTTGCCTTCTGAATCTGTGATGCCATTTACAGGGGCACATATACCTGTTACACAGATAACATTAATTTCCGAATCAGATATTGGTTGCCCGTCTGTGCTGTCTATGACTTTACCTATGAGTGTAGCTGCTTCGGTATAGGGTCGTAACACAACTGTTCCAACATCTAAAGTCTCACCTAATTCCACGGTAATGTCATTACGAGAAATATCAGTAAAATATTCACTTGCAACGACATAGAGACTATAGTTTCCAATTGGTAGTTCAGATAATATCCATCTACCTTCGTCGTCTGCTAATGCAGTTCGGAAATCTACACCGTTTCTTTGAAGTACTACTAATGACTCTATTGGTTGTACGGTTCCAGTGAGTTCACCTAAATCTGCATTAACTGATTCAACGGGATCAGTTTGTATTGGAGATTCACTTTCACATCCGAACATCACCGTAAAGATGCTGAACATAGCCAATATAATTATGTATAAAATTAGGTTTCTGTTTATGTTAAGTGCTTTCGTGTATATCATTATTGTTTTCCTACTTTCTTCATTAATTTCTCCCAATTCCATAGGAGAATAGTTCCGTCTTTGCTTCCACTTGCAAGTGTTTTTCCATCATGTGAAAAAACAAGTGTTTCAATCTTTTTTGTATGACCAAACACAGAACCCAATTCAGTGTCCGTATCTATATCCCATAATATAATGTGACTCCTCCAAGCAGATTTGTGAAGCTGAAGAAGGGTTTCGCCGTCAGGAGAGAACAGTAATTTAGAAGTATAGCCGTATCGAAATTCAGGAATTATCTCCTTGTGTTTCTTTATTCCAGTGGGTGTTATATTCCATAGACTAATTACCCTCATTTCGTCAACATTTGGATGTTCAACAGCAATGGTCGTATTGTCAGGTGAAAATGCAAGTACACCCATTTCTTTCACATTAGGAATATCGACTTTTTCCTGTGTGGTAATGTGCCACAACTGTGTTTGATCGTGGTAATTATAGAATGCCATGTATTGCGTATCGTGAGAAAAAATCAACTTTTCTTGTAAAGTAAGTTCTATACCAAAACCAAATAACTTGTCACCAGAATTGACATCCCACAGTTGTACAACTTGTTGGCGGGGATTCACTGCGGCGAGTATATTGTTGTCTGGAGAAAGTGCAAGATCTTCTGATGGGTGTGGAAATGATTTCAATTCATCGCCTGTGGGAAGAGAAAATAACCGAGTCTCTCGGTGCGAACGCGTGTGCATAGATATTCCATCAACTCTTGATCTGACGTTAGTGTCTTGACCGTTACATACTAAAAGTGTAGCGTCTTGAGATAACGTCAATGCACTATTGCTATCGTAATGAGGAACCGATGGAGAAGGTAATTTTTTTCCTGTCTGGATATCCCATATTTGCACTGTGCCATTTGAAGCAGCACTGCAAATTATAGTATCATTTCTGCTGAAAGCAATTGCTTCAATAGATGCAGTATGTCCCGTAGCAAATATAGATCTTTCTTTGCCAGTCTTTGTATTCCAGAAACGCACTGTTCCATCTGTGCTTCCACTTGCCAGAAGTGTTGTTTCTGTTGGAGAAAACGCAAGAGTCTCTATGCTATTTTTATGACCAGATAGTGTGGTTATAAGTTGTCCTTTGTTGACATCCCATAACATAATATTATTGTCAGCACTTCCACTGGCAAGGATTTTACTGTCTGGTGAAAATGTAAGAGTATATATTGCTTCTTTATGTCCTTTAAGACTAAATCGCTGTTCTTTTGTTGTGACATCCCATACTTTAATTATATTACCGATGTGTGAACTTGCGATAGTCTTACTATCTGGTGAAATAGCTAATGTCTCAATCCCAACTGGACCTTTTCTATTATTCTGATTTCCACCAAGTATTCTTGATAGAGTATTACTAACATTGGGATTCTGCTTTTCCTTGAAGACTTCTCCTAAACTTCCGGTGGCAGTATCCCATAAACGGATTTCTCCCTTTTCTGTATCTCCACAGGCAAGGGTTTGTTCTTTAGGAATAAATGCTGCTACAAGTCCTCTCTTAGCGTAATACTGGGTTGCCAATCTATTACCTGTTTCTATATCCCATTCTGCAAAAAAGCCTAATTTACTAACTCCAAAAAGTTTGTTGTTATCTTGCCCAAATACCAATTCGGTTCCCCTTGCAGATTTATCTGGAAATGTCATAATTGGTTCGTTTAAATCATTACTCATATCCCATAACTGAATGGTATCCTTTTGGCCTCCGTAAACTGCAAGTATTTTATTATCTGGTGAGAATGCAAGCGTTCGGATTTCATCAAAATGTCTAGGATATAAGGATTTCTCTTTGCCATCTTGTACATCGTATATCCATACTCCAATGCTTGTGCCAACAGCAAGTTGTGTGCCATCGGGTGAGAACTGCATCGTATTTATCCCACCTTTCCCAAAGAGTGCAATTGCTCCTTCAGGTAGACCAACTTTTGTGTCCTCTTGTGCGAAACTACTTGAAAACATCGTAACAATTAACAGTATAGTTATAGAGAAAAATGTATTTGTTTTCATCGTTTTACCTCCTTTGTCTTTCTTGCCTTTGTGATGATAGCCTCCCAATCCCATAGTAGCACTGTACCATCTCGACTTCCGCTTGCGAGTGTTTTGCCATCGTGTGAAAATTGCAGCGTCTTTATTGGACCAGCATGTCCATATAGAGTTCCTAAATCACTGCCGGTATCCACATCCCATAAATGGATAACATCATTCCTACCTGATGCTGAATCAATGAAGGTTTTACCATCAGGAGAAAATATTAATCCTTTGCTGAATACCCTTCTGCTATTTTCAATTGGTCCTAATTCCTGCATACCAGTTGGTGTAATATTCCACAAGACTATCCCTTCATGATTGCCATTTGCAAGCATCGTGCTGTCAGGTGAGAATGCAATTCCAGTAGCATGTTTTATCTCTGGGGGTGTAATTTCTGTCTGTGTTGTAACATCCCACACCATTGTTTTGGTATGAGTACCGTACAAAGCAAGAAGTTTGCTGTTAGGTGAGAAAAGCAAACTTCTCGAAAATGGAATTCTTTTATTTATGAATAATAATTCCTTCAATGTTGCTGTTTCCAAGATCCGAATACCTTTTTGGTTGGAAGAATCAATATAGGCTGCAAGTAATTTATTATCTGGAGAGAATGCAAATGATTCAGCATTTTCCTGAATTGTCAGAATTTCATCACCAGTTGGTAGAACCCATAGTCGCGTTTCACGCTTTCGTAACCAAGATGTGCTTATACCACCTTCATTCGAACGGACAGTCGTATCGGAACCATGGCTGACATACATTCTGGCATCCTGTGAAAATGCGGATGCTTCTGTTTTATCGTGATATGCAATTGATGGTTTTGGTAGCAACTTTCTGGTCTTTAAATCCCAAATTTCAACTGTTCCATTTTCCGCAGCTGTAGCCAACATTTTATCATGTTCTGTAAATGCTACTGATATAATGTCTACAGTATGTCCAGATGCAAAGATGGACGTTTCCTGTTTTGTTTTCACATCCCAAAATCGGATAGTACCATCCGTACTGCCACTGGCAAGGATTTCTCCATTCGGTGAAAACGTAACTGCTTGAACACTGCCATCGTGTCCTGAGAGGGTTATTAATTTCTGTTTTTTATTCACATCCCAAAATATGATTGTTTCATCATTACTGCCACTAACCAGTATTTTACTGTCTGGTGAGAACGCGATCGAGTTGACTCGTTCCTTATGTCCAAAAAATGTAAATGTTTCAGTACTGGAAGCGATATCCCACAAACGGACAGAATTGTCATCATGTGCACTTGCAACTGTTTTTCCATCTGGTGACAAAGCAAGAACATTAACCCCTTTTTGGGGTTTTGGTATGTGTTGTGGGATACCAGAAAACGGGGTTTTCGCTTCAAAAAGAGTAAGTTGACGACCTGTATATGCATCCCATAATCGGATTTCTCCATCCTTTAGATCACCACTGACAAAAGTTTTTCTGTCATCTGTAATTGCTAATTTATCAAAAGAATGAGAGGGAGACTTATTTAAGAAAACTTCCCTGCTACCAGTTGCGACATCCCAATGGATAATTTCCCCATAATAATGTGGTGCAATTAACGTTTTACTGTCCTCAGAAAATGCCATTGCATAAGCCTTATTACGTGGATGGGTTGCTGGTAGTGTTGATTTCTCCATACCGGTTTCAAGATCCCATAATTGAACAGCATAGTTATCCATTTCACTCACTGCAAGTATGAGATTATCTGGAGAAAATGCTAAACAGTTCACATAAGAGACTGAATCCCCAATCCAATCATGTTCACCATATATATTTTTGATTTTTTTATTTATTTGTCTTGTTTTAGATGAGATTAGTGTCTTTGTATTACCGGTTTTCACATCGTATAACCATACGCCTATGGATGTTCCTACTGCCAGACGTGTTCCATCAGGTGAGAATTGCATCAGACTAATACTGCCTTTACCAAGGCGCGCAATTGCTCCTTCAGGTAGACCGACTTGTGTGTTGTCTTGAGCATAGGTTGTTGTTATTAGAATTAAACACAGAAATATAAAGATTACAATGGAAGATTTTCTATACATTATCTTCTCCTTTAAGATAACCCAAGTTGTTACCTACAAGATTTTAGACAGTCTAACACCATTGTTAAATGGTAAAAATCCATATTTCGCAAGTATTCGGAGCGAACACTGTCAGTTTGTGCATCCATAGGCACAATCTAACAGATTGTGCTACACATAGTAGCAACTTAGGTTTAGATAGGAATATATGCTTTCTGTGGCAATAGTGAGTACTGTTAGTCTCAGACAATTATCTTGTTTAATTATAGGAGATGTGTAATACTAAACATTATATACCAAATCCTCGAACTATTCCACTCAAACAATCTTAACTCACATTTAAATTAGGAGTATGTATATGGTTGAACATATTGTGTTACTCAAGTTGAAATCGGATGTCACCTCGGCACAAATAGATGCTTTACCTGATATTTTGTATGCAATGGGAGATGAAATACCGGGAATTGAATCAATTACTGCTGGCACTAACAACAGTCCTGAAGGTAAGAGTCAAGGATATAGCTACGGATTTATCGTGCGATTTATTGATGAAGCCGCACGAGATGCATATTTACCACATCCTTTTCACCAAAAAGTTGCTGGTGAGTCTATCCGTCCACTCGTTGAAGATGTTCTGGTATTTGATTATACCGTTTAATACTCTTCTACAGGATTAGTTTGCGAAAATGTTGGGTTTCACTATGGTCAACCCATTGGTGTCAATTTAAGGACAATTCTATGCCTTCAGCGCGTCTGAAAAATATACGTAGGCGGAACGAGTAAAGCGACCTACGACACGTATCATTTCATCGGGGTTCACATGTCGGAGGTCGCAAGCTCGCTCCGACCTACAAGAGCCTCCAACACTAAATTGACACCCCTGGGTTTCACTACGGTCAACACAACCTACAATTAAACTACAAGATCAACAATTTTCAGATATATTTTGGAGGTAATTTATGAGTTGGAACATTGTCGTTGTTGTTTCAGATACGCTTCGAACAGCATTTCTCAGTCCTTACGGAAACGACTGGGTACATACACCGAATTTAGCGCGATTTGCAGAAGAGGGTGTTAAATTTACCAATGCCCATCCTGAAGTCTTGCCAACAATTCCGACGCGCCGGACTTTACATACAGGCAGGCGTGTTTATCCTATAAGTTCATATAATCCCGTGCCGTGGGATAATGTATATACACCAGGTTGGCAGCCCATGTCATCAGATGAACCGGCAATAGCTGAATCTCTTGTCAGGAATGGGTATCATACAGGCTTTTTTGCGGATGTACCGCACTATTTTGTGCCGGGAATGAATTTCACACGAGGATTCCAACAGTGGCAGTTTGTCCGAGGGCAAGCAGAGGATAGATATCGAGGTGGGGCACATGCTGATCCTTCACAAGTTGCCAGATATCGTGGTAATGCACCCCGTGTCAAATCTCATATTGTTAATGTTCAACCTGAACGTGAAGAAGAAAATTGGCCAACCGCAAGGTTGTTCCGATCAGCAATTGAATTTGTAGAACACAATCACAACAATACACCTTTTTACCTTTATGTGGACGGATTCACACCTCATGAAACTTGGGAAGCACCTATCCACTACTATGATCTTTACGGTAGTCGAGAAGATCGTGAACCGATCTGTCTCAATTTACCCTACGGTTCACTCAAAGATGAGGAACTCGAAAACCGTTTACCAAGTGTTAGGGCAAACTACGCAGGTTTGGTAACCCTTGTTGATACTTGGTTTGGTAGATTGGTGGATACGATTGATCGTCTCGGATTAAAGGATAACACATTAATAATGTTCCTAAGTGACCATGGCACTAATTTTGCCGAGAATCCTGATAAAGCCACAGGAAAACCTGCTAACTTCATGTATCCTGGTACGATGGATATACCGTTACTCGTCAGACATCCTTCCGGTGCTGGTGCTGGTACAACGTGTGAAGAATTTGTATATACGCTTGATGTCCCTGCTACCGTCATGGCTGCAAGTGAAGTTGAACCTGCGGGTGAAATTCAAGGACAGAGTCTGCTTCCCTTGGTTGAAGGTAAAAGCGGATTCACTTCACGTGAATATCTCACCTGTCGTTATGTTAACTCTGTGTGGTATAAAGACGCGAAAAGTTGGTATTTTTCAAGTGTTGATCTCAATAGTGGTATGCGTCTGTTTGATCTTGAAGCGGATCCAACTTGTCAGAATGATATTTCGGATAAAGGGGCAGATAGGATTGCTCTTGCACATGAACGTCTCTTAGCAGATGCAGATGGAAACCTGCCAAACTATAAACGTCAAGGCAGAACAGATGCTCTTGGTAGACCGCAGTTTGCTGAAGAGTAGTCATACATATGGTGGTTGCACAACATAGAAAATGAATATCTTAGATAAAGATTTCTAAAATCATTGGTATGTCGTGCAACCATTCTTTTCAATTCGTAATGAGATGGAATATGATAAGGCAATAGCAGCTCTAAATAAATTGATTGATGAGGTGGGAACAAATGAAAAACATCCACTCTATGAACTTCTTGATACACTTGGTACAGTGCAGAGTATCTGTGATTACCATCTTGGTAATCACTTTATCATTCATCCTTGCTTTTACATCAAATATACACGCACAAGATAACTTATCGAGCCTTTCTGGACGTGTAATAGATAAAGACGGTAAACCTATTCCAGATCTAAAACTTGCGGTTAAACCTGTTAAAATCAGCAGAGGTTTTGAGATGGGACTTCTCGCTCCAGTATCTTCATGGCAAACAGCAGTGACCGATAAGGATGGACATTTTACAATAACAGATATTATGCCAGTTACATCAAGGTTAATTGTCTACCCAGAACACGGTTCTGGTTATGGTATTAGTTCGTTGAAATTCGGTGACATAACAATTTTCTCAACGGCGTTTCGTCGGAGTGCACCAACATGGTTTGGTAAACCAAAGATTGGAATCGCACCAGGTGAACATCTTGAAAACGTGGTAGTTAGTGTAATTAAGAAACCCAGACACATTAGTGGTCAAGTGTTGTTAGAAGATGGAACACCGCTTAGAAATACGGAGATTTATCTGACAATTAAGCGTAGAAGAATAAAGAGAGATTTCTTTTTCTTTAGTTCAGGAGGTGGCGGTGGATCTTCATCAAGAGATGTCACGACTGATGCAGAAGGTTATTTTGTGTCGTATGCTATAGGTAATGATCCAGAAGGTTCAGTTGTAGTAAAATATGAAGGGATAACAGCGAAAACAAAATGGTTTAAAGTAAAAAAAGGACAAAGTAAAGAAAATCTAATTCTAAGACTTAGAGGACTTGAAAAACACCTCATAAATCAAACTGAAAGAGTGAGAGCACGACAAGCTATGTGGATAGGGAATCCTGAGAACAACCATGCATATAAACAAATTGCGTGTAAAAGTTGGGAGGATGCGAAAGCGAAGGCAGAGGAAGAAAATGCTTATCTTGTTGCAATAAACGACGAAGCGGAACAGAAGTGGATTGAGTCAACATTTAATGAAAGAAAATTCTATTGGATTGGACTGCATCTCCCAACAAAAGGTAATGCTTGGAAATGGCATAGTGGTGAACCTCTCACATATACCAATTGGGGACCATCCGGCAAACCAGATAATCAGTTAAACAGTAGTAAAGAAATTCCAATCGCACTAATTTTTTCAACAAAAAAATGGATGACAATAGACCAAACGAACCCGATTAAACAGATTGTTAAGCATGCGATTTTAGAAAAAGACGTATACTAAATCTATAATTAGCACCTATTGTCGATTGAATTTCTATCTGCTTAAATGGAGAATTAAGAAATGACACGTATAAGTTTTTTAGGGCTATTACTGTTTATAACATCAATGTCAATTTTAACGGGGCAACTTACAACCTATGATAGTGTTGCACAAGATGACTTGTCAACATTTTCCGGACGCGTTATCAATAGCGATGGGGAACCAATTGTTGGTGTAACTGTAACACTCCCAACATCAAGTATGAAAACAGATTCTGAAGGACGGTTCATTCTTACAGATATACCATCAGGACAAGTTAAACTTAGTCTACCCGGTCAGAATGTTGGAATACAGTCTATCAGGATTGGAAATGTGTCTTTCTTCTACACTGGATTTGGTCAGGATGGAGCTGTCCCATTTACTATTACTCCCGGAAAGAACATTAATAACGCTGAAATAATCACCGAAAATCCATTGAGAATTAGAAGCAGAATTGTTTTCAAAAATGGTGAACCCTTGGCAAATGACTTCTTAGATATAGATGTTGATTGTATTACATTAGATTTTCCAGGCAATAATTCCTTCAGTCGTTCGATTCAAACAGATGGACAAGGAAATTTTGAAGTTGTGATATATCAAAATGGTGTATATTCATTATCAATAAATCACCGTGGTCTTTCTGCAGAAGTTGACCCGTTTCTCGTTCTTTCTGAAGGAGAAGTTGTTTCCCAAGTTTTAAGGCTGAACGGTAATCCAAAAGACTTTTCCGAACCTCCACCAGTACCAGAACAAAATGAACGCAATCGAAGACAGAATGTATCTGATATACCAGGAATGTGGATAATTAATCCGTTAAATGGACATGCATATAAGAGAATTATATGTAAAGATAGGACTGATGCACAAATTCAAGCAGAAAAAGAAAATGCGTATCTGGTGACAATAACAAATTTGCATGAACAAGTTTGGCTTGAAACTGCATTTGGTGCAGATAATTATTGGATTGGAATTACGGACATCGCTGAGGAAGGAAAATGGCTATGGGAGAACGGAGAACCTGTCATATACACAAACTGGGAAGAGTTCGAGGCTGAGGATAATCTTGAACTTAACCAACCGCCAGCATTTCTAAGGTTCTTCGGAATGAAAGATGAAAAAGAACGTCATAAAGATATTATGCATGATTATGCAATCATGACTTTTTCGGGATCGAAACAGATGATAGGGAAATGGAAGAAAATAAATCCAGATAGTCCACACTCACATGGTCCACACTTTATAGGTAGAGTCCGCATGGCTATAATAGAGAAGGAGGTAAAGTAAGATATGGCACGATTTAAAATTCGCATCTCTAATTTCATAGTTATTTTCATAATAATCTTTCTAACCTTTGTTATCATAAGCGATAACAATGCCGAGAATATTCTGTCAAGTATTTCTGGACGCGTATTAGATGAAAACGGTCAAGGAGTTCCAGATCTATTGATTGCTATTAAACCAGTAAAGTTTGGACCTCATATAAGTTTAAAACAACGGACTCCTTTTCCAATATGGTTAAGGACATTGACAGATATGGATGGAAATTTTACTATAAAAAATATCGATCCAGTCTCATCACAACTAACCCTATTCCCAGAACATGGATCAGATTTTGAACTCCAATCGATTGAAATCGGTGACCTAACATTTTATTCAATTGCATTTCGTAGGGCAATGCCAACATGGTTCGGTAAATTGACGTTTTCTATTGAACCGGGGGAACATCTTGAGAATGTGATTGTCAACATTAAAACACCACGTATGCGAATTCGAGGACGTGTGCTATATGAAGATGGCACTCCACTTATGAATGAAGAGATAAGCTTGTCAATAAGCTCGCGTAGCACACAAATCCGTGAAGGTGGTATTACCACTACCAGCAGTGGAACATTGGGCAGAAACTTTGAAACTGATAACGAAGGGTATTTTGTTACATACTCTCAGGATGAAGCAGCAAATTACAAAATCTCAATGACATATAAGGGTTTTACATTACAATCTGATACAATAGTCCTTGGAGAAGGGGAACGGCATGATGAACTTGTTTTTATCTTGAAAAACACAAAAAAGACTAAAAAACGCGAGTCAGTATGGGTAGTTAATCCGGCAAATGGTAATGCCTACAAGAAAATCCAATGTTATAGTTGTAAAGACGCAAAATCTAAAGCAGAAAGTGAAAATGCATACCTTGTTGCAATCAATGATGAAGCAGAACAGAAATGGTTACAGGGACTGTATAAAGATAGAGCATTTTTCTGGATTGGTTTGCGTGTGCCTGTCAATGATGCACCTTGGCAGTGGGATAGTGGACAACCCCTTACATATACAAATTGGAGAAAAGGACAGAAACCTGACAACATAACTACCAACAGTGGAATGGCTGGTATTGCAATGGAATTCTCATCCAAAAAATGGATGACAATCGGACAAAACAGTCCATTTTCGCGAGCGGTAAAACAAGCTATCATTGAAAAGGATAAAGAAAACATAACTGTTCCAGATGTAAAAAAATAAAAAAGACTTTGGACGAATCCGAATGGGAGATATTCGCGATGATACAATCAAACATTTCAAAAGTCGTCTTTACAATACTTATATCATTTAGTTTGTCAATCCTTGTTGCACCTTCCAAAAGTTGGGCTGAGGAAAAACCACCAATAATAACCGGACGTGTAGTAGACCAAAGTGGAGAACCGGTTGTAGATTCAACTGTGGTATTAATCTATATGAAACTCCGCAGATACGGAGGATTAGATCCACTATATGACAAAACACTGTATCCTTTCTTACGTCAGGATCCACCAGGATTTAGAGAACACTTACAAAAACCGTTACCCGATGAACAAGCATTAAGGGAGCAGCCACCATATATAAAATCGGTAAAAGATGGAGAAGGAAACTTCATTCTTACAGGTATTGTGTCTGGAACAGTTCAATTAATAGTGATACCTGATAATCTGCTTGAACAGGAAAATCCACCGGAGGAACAAGCTCCACATAGGCAGCCATCTTTACCAGAAATTGCTGCAATAAAGTTTGGAAAAGCATTGTTCTACCCGCATCCATTTCCATTCTCACCTGATACTGGTGCGGTAACTTTTGCCATAAAACCCGGTGCAAACATACAAAACGTAGAGATTATAATGAAGTCTGGGGACATAAGTCCACAGAAAATCCGAGGTAAGGTTGTTTTCAAGAATGGACAGCCGCTTGTTGATAAGACTGCTAAAGTTAATATATTTCAACTTGATATGAATGGAACAAATAGTTCCAATTACATCTCTACACTACAGACCGATACTAATGGTAACTTTGAACTCAATGTACATGATTACGGTATTTATTCCTTAACACTTGCCTATCTTGGACAGAAATCTCTCTCAGATCTTTTTATTGTAAGAGACAGACAAATATATGAGGATTTGGTCTTTACCCTTGATATTGATCCATCTGAACTTACGGATTCACCACCTAAGGACAATAATACAGAAAATATCCAGCGAGAATCTTTAAACGAATTCCCTTTACCACTACAAATAAATTTTCCGAACGTATGGGTAGTTAATCCAGAAAATGGGCATGCATACAAAGCAATTCAGTGTGATGGAACGAGAAAAGATGCTGAAGCTAAAGCAAAAGCTGAAGGCGCCAATCTCGTCTCAATTACAAGTGAAGATGAGCAAGTTTGGCTTGATGTTGTTTATGAAGATATATGGTATTGGATTGGATTGAAGTATGAACCTGATGAAAGTCAATGGGTGTGGGAATCTGGTGAACCATTTTCTTATCTGAACTGGAAAATGGATAATATTTCTACACCGGGAGTTTTTGTTCCTCGTGGTAATCAAGCTGCTACGAAAGACTATGTCATCATGACAACAAAAGGACGTTGGGAGAGAGTGGATGAAGGTGCACCCGGTGGAAGAACACAGATGGCTGTGATTGAAAAGATGGATTGAATGTTAAGACACCTAAACCAGTAGAATAACAATATCGTATGAGATTAACTTATGAAATTAGACTATACTCAACTGAGTGAAAACTTGTATGTTCACCATGGACATGTAAATACTGGTATTCTCCTTGATGATAGTAAGGCGATACTGATTGATCCAAGTGGTCCTACATTCAATATGACATGTGTAGAACTTGGTATCACTAACGCGGAGAATCTTCTCTTTACACATCACCATCGCGATAGTATACTCAATTGTCCAATTGGAGATAATGTCCGTATTGGGGTGCCTGCAAAAGAGGAATCGTGGTTTGCAAAGGTTGACACTTTTTGGAACAATTCTCAGTACCGATGGCACCTCTACAACTGCCATCCGCACAATCTTATGCTTGCCAAATCTATCCGAGTGGCAGATACATATACTGACGGTCAACAGATTGAGTGGGGTTCAGCATTGCTGACAGTCCTTGAAACACCCGGACATACGGATGGTAGTGTTACCTACCTCATTGATGTTGATGATAAACGTTTTGCTTTTACAGGGGATCTTATCTATGATGAAGGCAAGATTTGGGAACTCTATAGCCTACAGAAGGGACAGCAGACCAGCGACTATCACGGCTTTCTTGGAGCGCGTGATGAACTCAAGGAGAGTCTTGAAAAAGTCCGTCAGACATCGCCAACTGCACTAATTCCCACACACGGTAATATCATGCCTAACCCTGACAAGGCTATTGACATGCTTTTTGAACGGTTGGAGGAGTGTTATGATAAATATGTGTCCATCTCAGCACTCCGTCACTATTTTCCGAAACTTTTTACTGAATTTGAAGGACGTGCTGACCACATGCCTATCCGTGAAGGCAAAGCATCTCCTGATTTCCTACGACACTTTGGCACCACATGGATTATCATTTCTGAAAACGGTGAAGCGTTTGTGATGGATTGTGGTTCACCGAATATAATCAAACAGATTCAGCAGTTGGAAGAAAACGGTGAAATATCTGAGGTTACACAGTTTTGGATAACGCACTATCACGACGACCACGTAAATGCCATTCCTGAGTTTCAGGAGACTTTTCCTTGTGAATCAATAACCGATGATATTGTTGCGCGTGTAATCACAAATCCGATCGGTTTCAGGCTTCCCTGTATTTCGCCCTCTGTTACTCGGGTGGATCGTACCACAGGTGATGGTGATTCTTGGCAGTGGAATGAGTTCACAATGACTGCATACCATTTTCCGGGTCAGACTTATTATCACGGTGGATTGCTTGTGGAAGGACATGGCGTACGTATGTTCTTTTCGGGTGACTCTTTCACGATGGCAGGAATTGACGATTACTGCTCTGGAAATAGGAATCTACTCGGTGCGGATGTCGGTTACGAAAAATGCATACGTCTAATTCAAGAACTCAAACCTACACATATCTTTAACTGTCATGTTGATCCAGCGTTTGATTTTACTGATACTGAGATTGACTTTATGTTAAACACTCTTGCTGAACGAGAAAAGTGCTATACAGAACTCTTTCCTTGGGATCATGCTAACTACGGCATGGATGAACATTGGGTGCGTTGCTATCCTTATGAACAGGAAGTTGCACAGGGAGGTACAGCACAATTGCACGTAGAGATAACGAACCATTCACATGAACCGCGGACAGCAACTGTGCAACCAATTTTTCCCGGACCATGGGGTGTGGGTATCGATCCGAAAGAGACAACAATTCCACCGAGGACAGATGGATTCATTGATTTTTCTATTCCGATTCCGCAACACGTCTCTATATCAGGACGAATAGTCGTTCCTGTAGACATTACCTATAACGCACGTCCACTTGGTCAATTTCGTGAAGCAATCTTTGTAATTACGGGAGGATAAACAGTGTTAGAATTATCGCACCCAACAGTTGACATTGCTATAACTTGTAGCAATTTTGAGAAGTCATTGGATTTCTATCACAACAAGTTGGGTTTTGAAATTGTGTTGGATCTGGATATACCTGAAAAACTGGCTCAGGATGTCGGACTTGCCCCAACGGGATTTCGTCAAGTGCGGCTAAAGGCTGGTAATACACTAATTAAACTGATGGATATAGAATCTCCACCACAGACTCCGCAAAACAATTTCTCAGCAGGTGTTAGATGGCTTACCTTCATTGTAGACGATATTCAGAAAACTGTTGAAGACTTAAGACTTTACGGGGTTGAATTCCTTTCAGAACCTATAAGTGCCCCTGATGCCGCGGGTGTCGTGTGTGCGAGAGATCCTGACGGTATCCTTATTGAACTTGTCCAGATATAAGAGGTGATATGAAGACATTAACTGATTCTCAAATCCATGACTTTAGCGAAAACGGCTATCTATTAATCGAAAATGCGCTTGAACCTAATGACTTAAATCCGCTCATTAAAGAGTTTGGGGAGGTTGTAGAAAATGGGGCAGCTCAACTCTATGCAGATGGTGAAATTGATTCCGAATTTAAGACTGAAGGATTTGACACGCGTTTAGCAAAAATATCGGAACAATCTGAATTGTTGTTTCAGAAAGTATTTAGTGGAGTGTATACCGGTCCTGCTCTCTTTGATCTCCTTGTGAATCCGAAACTACTTGATATTGCTGAGTCACTTGTAGGACCAGAGATAATGTGTCACCCTGCATATCGTGTCCGTCCCAAACTTCCAGACCATGACAGAACATTAGTGCCATGGCATCAAGATGCAGGGTATATGGAACCAAAATGTGATTCTGTTTTACAACTGACAATCTGGATTCCGTTGATTGATGCGACGGTAGAGAACGGTTGTATGGAAGTTATCCCACATGCACATCGTGATGGTGTTTTCCTACACCGTCCTTCAGAACGTTTCTACCTTGAAATTCCAGATGATGCCTTGCCTCAGGTAGATCCGGTTGTTGTTCCTGTTAATTTTGGTAGTGTCCTACTACTTACTAATTTGACACCACATCGTTCAATCCCAAATGTTAGCAACCAAGTTAGATGGAGCGTTGATTCACGCTATCAGGACGCTGCGAAACCGGTCGGATATGAACCAGAGGCTGGATTTCTGGCAAGGAGCCAACTACATCCAAATGATGTTGTCACCACACCCGAAGAATTCAAACGCCTTCGTGATGAACATAAACCGGGTCCCGGTCCAAACCGATGGGCAAAGAAGGAGTAGAAGATGCGTAAATACTTTGTGATGACACCATTATTAATCATCATAGGATTTATTTTCATTGGTGCAAAGACAACAATTGAAAAACCAAGACCACAGGAAGTTAAACTTAATGGTAAAGTGCTTTGTATAGCAGAAGAGATGAAGACACTCTATAATGTTGAATTGGATGGTGAACACATACATCTATACGGATTCAAAACTGACAAGGACAAATACTATACGCTTCTAAACACACCTTTATCAAAGGCACTTTTTATTGACAAAAGACTTCACGAAAAAGACTTGATAATCAATGGTCGGGTATTTCCAAATTCACAATTGTTGGAAGTGCTCCGTTTTATGTCAATCCGAAATGGAGTTGTTCATGAACTTTACTACTATTGTGATACATGTTATATACGCACAGTTGCACCAGGAAATTGCGACTGTTGCCAAGCACCGGTTGTCTTGATGGAAAAACCATTAAATACAGATTCACTAATACCATCACCGTAAAGGAACAATTAAGGAAGTCACTATGGATAAACGTCCGAAAATCGCTGCAATTGCAACCATTTACCACAAATACTCACACACACAGCATATCGTGGATCGTTTCTTAGAAGGATACGGTTGGAATAGTCAGCATCATTATCCGCCAATGGACCTTGTCTCTTTATATGTTGAACAAGTTAAGGACAATGACCTAAGTAGCGATAGATTAGAACGTTTCCCTACAATGAAAGGATATCCAACAATAGCGGAAGCACTCACCCTTGGTGGTAAAGAATTAGCAGTCGACGGTGTACTACTCATCGGGGAACACGGTGAGTATCCCAGTAATGATAAGGGACAACGTCTGTATCCGCGTTATGAACACTATATGCAAATAGTTGAGGTGTTTGATAGAAGTGGACGTGGTGTACCCGTATTCAATGATAAACATCTCTCATGGAATTGGGATTGGGCAAGAGAAATGTACGATTTATCTCAATCAATGGACTTTGCATTTATGGCTGGATCTTCACTCCCTGTTACATGGAGAACTCCATCAATTGACATGCCACTCGGAACTACTGTGTCAGAAGCGGTGTGTGTTGGTTATGGAGGAGTTGATAGTTACGATTTCCACGCTTTAGAGACATTACAATGTATGGTGGAACGACGTAAAGGTGGTGAAAGCGGTGTGAAATGGCTACAGGCATATCGCGGGGATGCGTTTTGGAATGCACATCATTCCAAGCTCTGGTCTAAAGAACTCTTTGAGGCAGCACTTTGTCGGAGTCATACACTAACTCCATCACGTCCTGGATTTAACAATCCATTTCCAACAATAGATGAAATGAAAGAGATTGTTAATGATCCTATTGCCTATCAGTATGAACATAACGATGGACTAAAGTCTACAATGATTTTGATGAATGGATTAGTGCAGGATTTTAACTTTGCAGCATATATTGGTTCTCATAACGACGTGCTATCAACACAGATGTATCTTCCCATGCCACCAGCACGCACCACTTTAGCAAACTTCTTCTCACCCCTTGTTAATAACATAGAGCAGATGTTCTTGACTGGCAAAGCAACATATCCAGTAGAACGCACACTGTTGACCACAGGATTGGTTGCAGCAGGCGTTGATAGCTTACATGATGGTGGTAATTTACAGAATACACCGCACCTTGATATTGTCTATCAATCTACTGAAGAATCAACCTACTGGAGGACATGACACTATGAAACGAATTGCTGTTGTTACAACGATCTACCGTTATTTGACACATGCGCAACACTTCGCTGACCGTTTCCTCGTAGGCTACCCTAAAGAGGGTAAATGGCATCGTCCGAATATGAAAGTCGTATCCATGTTTGTTGACCAGAAACCTGAAGGGGACCAGAGCCAAGACCGTGCAAGAGAATTTGGTTTTACTGTCTATCCAACAATTGCTGAAACCCTTCGCTGTGGTGGTGATAAAATCGCAGTGGATGCTGTATTACTCATAGGCGAACACGGTGAATATCCACACAACGAGATGAGCCAGGTCCTTTATCCACGTTATGAATTTTTCAAGGAATGTGTCAAGGTATTTGAAGAAGATGAACGGGCTGTTCCTATCTTCAATGACAAACATCTTTCCTATAGTTTTGAAAAAGCAAAGGAGATGGTAGATGATGCACACCGTCTCAATTTTGGTTTACTTGCCGGTTCGTCTTTGCCAGTCACTTGGCGTTTACCAGATGTTGATTTGCCTTTAGGATGCGAACTTGAAGATGCACTCATGGTAGGAGTTGGTGGTTCGGACCCAATGGATTATCACGCATTAGAGGCAATGCAGTGTATGGTTGAAAGGAGAAAAGGTGGCGAAACTGGAGTCGCTGCAGTTCAATTGATAGATGGAGATGAAGTTTGGAAATCAGGTAAAGAGGGACGGTGGTCTATGGAATTGTTGGAAGCGGCTTTCTCCAGAAGTGATACTCCCTGCGGTTTGACTGATGAAGATGGTAGGACACAAGATATGATTGCAAATGGGGAAATATATCGTCTTGTTGACAATCCCTCCGCATATTTCATTGAATATAATGATGGATTTAAGGCAACACTTCTTATGCTTAATGGGGCTGTCCGAGATTACTGCGTTGCAGTGAAACTAAAAGATGAACCCGTGCCAGTATCAACTCAGTTTTTCTTAACACCGACACCGAATGTCACTTATTCAGCCTGCCTTGTATCTAAAATAGAGGAACTTTTTGAAACTGGTGATGCACCATATCCTGCGGAAAGAACATTGTTAGTAAGTGGAACATTGGAGAGTTGTCTAATGTCTCGTCATCAAGGTCATGTACGTTTAGAAACTCCGCATCTCAATGTTAAATACAGACCACCAGCAGAATCACAGCATGCACAAAGATAATTTTCTTTGTCGTCATATTTTCTTTGCATAAAATGATTAGAATTAATTCGTGGCAGATGAAGGTTGGTCTTGTATCACAGGAATTACATAGCTTCGAATCATCACATTTTCGACTGATTCTTTTTCTTCTCGTGGTTCTGGTTCTGAACGATGGTCGAATACGATATAATAACCTTCCGTTGCAAGCTCCGATTTAAGGTATGCTGCAAGTTGTTTCTTCCCAGCTTGATAGCGATTTTCTCCTCTCCATATCTTTATTTCAATGACGTACTTGTTCTGGTTGTGTGTGATAAGCAGATCCATTTTACCACGTCCAGTCTGAACTTCTAAAAACATACCACCACCGATGATCTGTATAAATGGTTCAAGATATGTTAGAAGAAGATGCTGCCCAACATATTCTTGAGGGGTCTCAGGCACTTGGAGGATTCTGTAACCTGCACGTGCTACGAAATCACGAAAGTTTTCTATTAATCCTACCAAATCAATATGTCCGGTTGAAGTAAGAAATGTTCGATAACCGGTTATGTTATCATCGGTAAAGTAATCATCCTCCAGACCGTTGATAGCTGGCTTGAATGCTTGAATAATGCAGTACAGATATATCGGATTGACAATCTCACACATGCTATCCTCACCCTTCTTTATCACTCCATAGGTTGCCAGTTCATTGATCTGGTTATTATGAAGGTTGTATCGTACACCTTCATCAGAAGTAAAGATTTTCATCAATATCGTTTCATAGCTGCGGTCTTTTCGGATATTGGTGGTTAGATGTGAAATATTTGTATTTTTTTCTTCAATGAGATGAGTATGAGCTTTAGCAAAATGTGATATGGTAATCGTCTCTGTTTTCGGTATAGACATTTCCTCAGTAAGTATCTGACCTAAACGATTAACTAAGAAAGGCTGTCCTGCTGTCTGTTTATGTAGAATTTGTATAACCTCTTGGTCAATGGTTTGACCAATTTCATCTGTATACTGTGAAAACAGTTCACCCACTTGTTTGACTGTGAAGTTCGGTAATCGAAATTCATCCTGTATATTGAATGGTGAGATTGACCTATCATAGTCAAGTTGTGCTATGCTCTTAACTCCTACTATACCTACGCTGTGTGGACACTTAATTTCGGTAGAAAGATAAATCTGGCGAAGGGAATATAGAAAGTCACTTACAACAGATTGTGGGATTCCATCAAATTCATCAATAAGGAGAACCACCCGCTTGAAGTTAGATGTCTGTTCGTGAGAATCAATGTTAAGTAATCCTCCAAGACTATCAAAAAACCTGACCAAAGACAAATGATCAGTGATTGTTGCGTTCTCGATTAACTGTATGAGTGATTCAGATGGGTTACTACTATGTATCTGGAACGCTCTATTGATTTGCTTGTTAATCATATATTTCAACTGATCGTAAAAAATGGATGGGGCAACATTACGCATTGTTTGAAAATCCAACTGAATCGGTAAGTAGGTTGGATCTTCTGTGGTAAGTGCATCAAGTGCCATTCTGAAAAAGGTTGTCTTTCCAGTTTGGCGCGGTGCAAATAGTACTATGTATTTACCTTCTATTACACGGCGGATAAAATTTCTCGTCTCTTCTGTACGTGGGACGACGTAGTTCTTATCAGGGTATACAATACCATGTGTGCCAAAAGTCCTCATTTTGTCTCCTTATGGAATGCATCCATATAACCAATTTTATCACAGACTCTTATGATAATCCATACCTTATTTCTAATCAATTCCAGTTTGTTGAAACTGGAATTTGTAGATTAAACATTGAAGAAAATACCCCTATAACCTTCAACTTGTGATATACTACAAAGTGTGAATATTGAATCTTGGAGGTATAATTCATGAATGAATCTGATAGAAAGTGGGATGGAACGATTACACGATATCCAGACCCTGCAATTGAAGTTATTGATTCCCGATTTGCAAGATATAAAATTGGGAATTCTGTTGTTGAAAGGTTATGGACTGGTGCACGTTGGTCAGAAGGACCCGTTTGGTTTGGAGATGGTGGATATCTCCTTTGGAGTGATATACCGAACAACCGAATCTTGAAATGGGAAGAAGCGAACGGTAAAGTTAGTGTTTACCGTAAACCCTCCAATTACAGCAACGGTCACACACGTGACAGACAGGGACGGTTGATCAGTTGTGAACATGGCACTCGACGAGTTACACGAACCGAATATGATGGTACTGTCACCGTGTTAATAGACAAGTATAACAATCGGAGGCTTAACGCCCCAAACGATGTTGCTGTTCATCCGGATGGACATATCTGGTTTACCGATCCGGGTTATGGTATCATGCTCAATTACGAAGGACACATTGCTGAATTTGAGTTGCCGACCGCTGTATATCGTCTGGACCCAGATACCGGTGAAGCTACTGTAGTAACAGAGGAACTCGAAAAACCGAATGGTATCTGTTTTTCACCAAACTATAATAAACTCTATGTGGTTGATACAGGGGTTACACACAAAGAAGGAACTCCAAGAAACATCTATGTCTTTGATGTTGTGAACAATGAACGTTTAGAAAACAAAAGCGTCTTTTGTGATATGTCACCCGGTATTGCAGATGGAATAAGGTGTGACGTTGATGGCAATTTATGGGCAAGTGCTGGTTGGGTTGGCGATGGTTACGATGGTGTCCATGTTTTTGCACCTGATGGCACGCTTATCGGGAAAATACATCTTCCAGAGATATGTTCAAACCTTTGTTTCGGTGGTGTAAAGCGGAATAGACTCTTTATGACCGGTAGTCAATCACTATATTCAGTCTATGTTGAAGCACAAGGACTACAGTTATTTTAGGTTGAACCAGAGATCTATTAAGTTAATGAGTAAATTGGAACATATTAATTGCCCCATTTGTGAATGCGATGAAACAGAGTTGCTGTTTGTTAAAGATGACCTATCGGTTGTTGCATGTAAACAGTGCAAATTGCGGTATGTAAATCCGAGAATAAATAGACTGACACTTGAGAAAGGTTACGTTGAAACATACTATCCTCCGGAAAAAGTTGAACGTATCCATGCGGATGACATGGAATGGTTACAGATGTCTGAACGTCTCATAGAATTAGAACGACAACATCAGGGAAAAGGTCGAATACTGGATGTGGGATGTGGGATCGGTACGTTTCTCAATTTGGCAAGCGAACAAGGATGGGAGTCGTACGGGATAGATCCATCAAAGAGCGGCTGTACATTTGCACAACAAGAGTATAAACTGGATGTCAGGTGTGGGGACATTTTTGATGCGAAATTTCCTTCAGCACATTTTGATGTTATTACGCTTTATCATGTATTAGAACATATCTCTGAACTTAATCCGTTTCTTAGTGAATTACATAGAATATTAAAACCATCTGAGAAAGAGGAGAAAGAAAGCACATTGGTTATTGAGGTGCCGAATGGTGAAGGACTTCAGAGTAGGATTCATAAAGCAGATTGGCCTTATGTCCATCCACAGGATCATCTATACTATTTCTCATCTCATTCTTTGCCGATATTACTACAAAAACACGGCTTTCGTAACATCAGATTGGGTAAACCAAGACGCGTCAGTCAAGATAAAGATTTCAAATTCAAACTAAGGCAAGTTGCCACTTCAATGTTGGTAAGATTACATTTAGGCACAGTAATTCGTGTGTATGCAAGTTTGTGAATTTATGTTATGCTGACGGTTCTTGATATGTATATGTTTGGATAACATCGTTCATAAGCAATTGTTGCGCGATTGTCTCAACAATTTCAGCTGTCAACGTACCCGTTAACCAGTATTTATGTCCAGTCTTTACAGTGGTGACATCAGTAATTCCAAGATCATTTATACCTTTGACAGCACTATCACCCACTGCATCAGTAACGCCCGGTTTGAATTGCACTTCAATCGTCCAACTTAGAGAAGAGTCAGTTTTGGCACCATAAGTGTATGTTTGAGTTATTGGATCTGTCAGTAGTCCAGAACATATTCGGTCAATTGTTTCAGCATCAATAGAACCCTCAATCCAGTAAACAGCAGCAACACGAACGGATTCTATTCCACTGATACCTAAGTCAGTTATGTCTTCAACTATACCTTGACCAACGGTATCGGGAACATCAGGTTTGTAATAAACTTCTACTTTCCAATTATTCATAAGTAAACACTCTTTCGTAATAAATGACTAAAATTTTGAACAATAATTGATTTCTGTGCACATTCGGCACAGTGAGGACTTTACACTATTACACAATGTGGAATCGAACGGTACTACATATATCAATTTTCACTTTATTCGTTTTCTTCTGATGACAAGTCGATCTCACCGAAGGGATCGGGTGGTTCACCCTCACCTGGAACGAAAGGATTTTCTATTTCAAGTATGTTATATCGTCCTTGATAGTCAAGTACTTCTGTTCCCCAATTGAAATTATAACCTTGTATATAAGGTACTGCATATCCGGTCTCAAACAGATGTTGTGCAAGGTTTATTCGTTCACCATTTATATGTAGGTATACTTCTGCGACAGTCCTCCCCACGTATAAACCGAATTCAGGATTTTGAATTTCAATCGCTCGTTGTATGTTACCATACACAGATTTTTCTACAAGTGATCTCAGATAGTCCCGAGTAAGTTTCCCTCGGATTACCATTCGTTCTTTTTCCTCTGCTGTCCAAGGACCTGTCCGTCTAACTTCAGCAGCATCGACACCGGAAAAACGTACATTTGTCGAGGCATATATTCCATCTATATGCTTTACTATACCAGGCCAGACACCGAGATTTTCAGGTTCTGGACCTTCATCAAAACGGTGTAACAAGAACATAAGACGGTTTATAGTGTCTCCATCGTAGACATCGTTGATATCCGCGACAGAAGCAAAATATGAAATTTCACCATCTTCATCTTCGATTTTTAATGTAGGTCTGCAGTCAGGAACTACCAGTCCGTCAACAACAGTGAAGGCACAGGTTTCGTCTTTAAAAAAGATTTCTCCGCCGATAATCTGCCTATCTTCGCAACCTGAAAGAGTTGCAACACTAAGCATTGCTGTAATTAATAAGGCAATATGGTATATTTTATGTGTGTAATATTGTATAATATTCATCTGTATTTTTTCCTAATCATTCTGTAAAATATGACTTTGCTATATACTCTAAAAATGAAATGGTGATTTTTATTCTTATAGGTGAAATAAAATGGATTCCAAACAGATTCGCGTGTTAGTTATCGGTGCACATCCAGATGACTGTGATATAAAAGCAGGTGGCGTTGCTGCACTATATGCTCAAAAAGGACATCTTGTCAAATTTGTTTCCGCTACGAATGGTGATGCTGGACACCATGAAATGGGTGGTGGTCCGTTAGCAAAAAGACGTAATGCAGAAGCACAAGCAGCAGCGGAAATCATCGGTATTGATTATGAGTTACTTGACAATCACGATGGTGAACTGATGCCTACTTTGGAGAATCGTTATAAGATTATCCGCACTATTCGTGAATTTCGTGCTGATTTAATTATGACACACCGACCAAACGATTATCATCCTGATCATAGATACACATCAATGCTTGTTCAAGATGCTGCCTATATGGTTACTGTTCCAAATATCTGTGCCCTAACTCCACATTTAGAAAAAAATCCTGTTATAGTCTATCTAAGTGATAACTTTAGAAAACCTTACCCATTTACTCCAGATGTAGTTGTAGATATTGATACAGTTGTTAATAAGAAAATAGATATGCTTCATTGCCATGTATCGCAGTTTTATGAATGGCTACCTTACAATAGTGGCACACTACATTTAGTACCAAATAGTCCAAACGAACGACATGAATGGCTTGCTGAACGTTTAAGAAATCGATTTAGATCAATAGCAGACAATTATCGAGAAATGTTAATTGAACTTTACGGTGAAGAAGAGGGACACAGCATACAATATGCAGAGGCTTTTGAGTCCTGTGAATACGGCTCACGACTAAATACAGACAATTTACCGATACTATTTCCATTTTACGACTAAAAATCTAATTTCATTTGCAGTACAATTGAATATAGAGTATCCTATAGATGATTCACATACCTCTACAAATTAGGAGTCTTCTAATTATCTATGCCAACCGAACAAGGAAATCCAAAGGTATTATTTTATCTTGTCAGTGTAATAGGTCTCATTTATATGATCGTAATGGTCATTCTCTTTTTTAATGCAGCACCTGCTCGATCAAATATTGATGTGCATATTGAACCAACTGAAGCACCAGCCTGTTTGAAATGCCATTTGAAAGGAGACGAAACATCCCCAACGATGCCACACCTCAACGTTGGTAGATGTATTCTATGCCACGGATTAGCGACGGAAAAGAGTGATTAGTCCTATGACTTTGCATGTTTTGCCCTGAGCGCAATCCATAACACCTCATCTTCTGCCTGACGCGTTATTCTGTCGCATTCCAATCCATTTTCTGCCAATTCCTCCTGAAGAACTCCTAATTCATTTTCTAAAATACCCGAAAAGATGATGTGTCCATTAGGATTCAAACGCGCAGGACAGTGTGGAATCATTGGTAGAATCGCCTTTGTTAGAATATTACCAACTATAATATCATATTTATCATTGAGTGACTTAATTCCGTCACCTTGAATTAGAGTAATATTTTCAGCAACCTCATTTAATTTGAAGTTATGTTCGGCTACGGGAATTGCCGACTCATCAAGTTCTACCGCATCAACAGATTCTGCTCCAAGCTTAACAGCTGCAATAGCAAGAATGCCAGAACCTGTTCCAATATCAGCAACTTGTTGATTCAGTCGTATCGTTTGTTCCAACATTTCCAAAGATAATCGGGTAGTTGGATGGTATCCTGTTCCAAATGCCATTCCCGGATCAATTCGGATATGTATGGATGTGTCATCAGGTGAGATCTCATGCCAAGTTGGAAGTATACGTAAATTTTTGCCTACACTCTGAGGTAGGATTTCGCTCTTCCATGCTTCAGTCCACTCTTCAGATTCAATCCGTTGTAAATCTATTTTTGAAGAATGTGCTTGTATACCCCATTTTGGAAGTTTAGAAAGAAAGTTTCTCAACTTCTCTATTCTCGTGTTTATCAGATCATCAAGTGGGTAATATGCGATAAGGGAAGTACTTGCATCTGTAGTATCTTTCTGTTCTACACCACGAGCGTCCAATTCAATAAGGAAATTAGATACGGCTTCAGATGCCTCAAAAGAGGTAGTAACGGTAATCTGTGCCCAATGCATAATTTGGTTTCACGGATTGAATTAAAATTGTAGTAATGTCCTATTTATCATCATCGTGAAAACGAAAGAGTTTATCCCAAAACCCATTGTGTCCAGATTCTGGTTTATCTCCGTGGGATTCAGCAAACTTTTCTAAGAGACTGCGTTGTTCTTGATTTAGTTTCCTCGGTGTTTCAACAGCAACTTGAACTACAAGATCTCCAAAACTGCTACTTCTGTACTTTGGCATACCTTTACCGTGGATCCGCAACCGATCCCCGTATTGTGTTCCAGTAGGAATATCTAACTTGTGAAGTCCATCTATACCTTTAACCTCAATACTACTACCGAGTGCTGCTTGAACGAAAGAGATTTTTGCGGAGGTAATCAAATCGTGTCCATCACGACTAAACCTTTCGTGTGGTCTGATATGTACAACGACGAGAAGATCCCCGGGAGGACCACCGAGTGAGCCAGCCTCCCCTTCTCCACGCAAACGATATTCAAACCCGTTGACGACTCCTTTGTCAATACCAACCTTGATCTCACGGTTGACTCTAATCCTACCTTGTCCATTACAATTTCTACACGGATTTTGGATTATTTCCCCTTCTCCACGACAACGAGGACAAGTTCGAGACATTGTGAAAAAACCTTGTGATTGTGTGACTTGACCACGACCGTAACATTCTGGACAGGTGTCTACCTTTGAGTCTGCTTCTGACCCACTTCCATTGCAATCTGAACAAGATTCTATTCGTGGAACATCAAATGTAATTTCTTTACCGTTGAATGCATCCTCAAGTGTAATCTCAATGTTCGTTTGTAGACTGCGTCCCTGCTTAGGTCTACGTTGTTGGGTTCTACTGAATCCACCGAATACGTCTCCAAAGACATCATTGAGAATATCGTCCAAGTTTATACCAAATCCGAAGTCAGAACTGACACCTTCAAGTCCAGCATGTCCATATTGATCATAACGTTGACGTTTCTCAGGAGTTCTTAGGACATCATAGGCTTCGGTGGCTTCTTTAAATTTGTCTTCTGCTTCTTTATCACCTGGGTTTTTATCTGGATGATATTTGATAGCTAACTTTCGATATGCTTTCTTAATTTCGTTCTCATCAGCATCTCTGTTAACATCTAAAATATCGTAATAATCCCGTTTTTGCCTCATCTGTTATCCCGCCTGAATTGCATAAGGTTTGATCTATTTTTCAGCAGTGTTCTCATCCTGTTGTTCATCAGTATCGTTAGATTCAGTTTCATTTTCAACTTTTCCTTTAGAGACCGCTACTTGTGCAGCACGAAGAACTTGATCGTGTAATTGATAACCGCATCTATACTCCTCAATTACATTTCCTTCAGGAATGTCGTCTGATTCTGTTGCAATGACAGCTTCATGCTGATTTGGATCAAACAGTTCGCCTACCGCTTGAATTGGTGTAAGTCCCTGTATCTTCAATACATCCATAAATTGCTTATGTACCAGTTGCACCCCTTCACTGAAATTAGAAAAATCTGATGCAGATTCACTTGCATCCACTTTCTCTGCAGCACTCTTTATTGCAGCTTCAAGACTATCTAACACAGGAATAAGTCCTTCTATCAGATTCCTGTTAGCGAACTTAAGTTGTTTTTCAGCATCAGCTTCTATACGTTTTTTTGAATTCTCCGCTTCTGCAGCAGTTCTGAGCAAACGTTCACGTTCAGCTTGATACTGATCTCGTTCAGATTCGGCTACTGCTTCAAGTTGTTTTTTAAAGTCCTCTTTAAGTTCTTCAAGTTCCGCTTCAACTGTCTCAATTGTGCGTTCTTCTGCTTCCGTCTCTGCTTCAGAAGATACTTCTGTTTCCTCTTCAGGTTCATCAATTAGAAAATCGGGTTTGTTATTTTTATCTTTTTCTATTTCAATAACTACCTCATTATTTTCAGACATAATGAATTACCTCTTTCAGTATATGTAAAATATATGTTACTATTGTTGTCTCATAGAAAGTTAGATGTACAACCTAATTATGTATAGCATCTGCAAACTGCTTCATCAAATCAAAGGAACTACATTTTTCAAGGATGTTGCCTGTGACAATGAAATCAGCTCCAGCTTTTACTTTGTCAGCTGCACTTTCTGGATCTTTGATTCCACCACCAACAATTAGTGGTATGTCAATTTGAGATTTCACCGCTGTTATCATCTCATTAGGTACTGGATACTTTGCTCCACTACCTGCTTCTAAATAAACCAATTGCATTCCAAGATATTGTGCTGCTAATGCGTGGGGTCCTGCTATATCCGGTTTTTCCCTCGGAATTGGTGCAGTACCGCTCATAAATTCAACGGCAGTTCGGTTGCCCCCATCAATGAGTATATATCCTGTGGGGATTGGTTCCAATGCATATCGTTGTATCTTTGGTGCTGCTTTGACTTGCTCCCCTATAAGGTAATTTGGATTTCTTCCGCTGATTAGACTCGTATAGAGTATTGCATCGGCATGGGGTGTAAGATGCATTGAATCCCCTGGGAAAAGGATGATAGGTAGTTCTGTTTCTGTTTTCAATGCTGCTGCAAACGGATGTAGGTCTATCGTTAAAAGACTCCCACCGAGCAAGATTGCATCTACTCCTGATCTTTCTACTTCTCGTGCAAGTTTAGCACAACTGTTTAACTCACACTTCTCGGGATCAATCAGAACGAGATATCCTGCATTCTGTTTTTCAATTACCTCTCGTAGATATCCTAAAACACATTTTGTTGCCAAATGCCAACATTCCTTAGTCTACTTATACTTATTATCTTGTTCAATACGATCTACTTTCTAATCTCTACAAAACTAAACTATTTTAACACCTTCTTGAGTATTTGTCAAATTGAAGTTAGTTATGGCAGGTCCTGACAAATTCTATTGTTATTTTTCATATATCGCTTTATTTCTTGTTTGTGTAACTAATTTATGTTGAATACGTTTTTCTTACATACCTGTAAAAAAATAATATACATAAGGACAGAAAAATGAAAAATCAATTTAGAAAAATCTACACTCAAGTCAATCCACTTGTCGGACTTTCTGCGAAGACGTTACGTCTCTATTGCGCGCTTGAAGATTTTCGTGCTCAAACAGATACACTTGAAAAACCTAAATGGTTTCGCACCCCTAACCGAGACAAAGTGTTGGAAAAAGTTGGATTTTCAAAGACTGACATAGATAGTGGAATATCAGAATTAATTGCAGCTAATCTGTTACTGATCCAAAACAGAAACTGTGATCAATGGTATTGTTTGAAATAACAGTGCGATGTCTTTATTAAATGTTCCCAGACTCATTTTGGCATCAGCGTCCCCGCGCCGTGCTGCTTTATTATCTCAAATTGGTATGACATTTGAGGTATACCCCAGTAATATACAAGAAGCCGAACATCAACATGACACGTCCCCAGAGGTAGTCACCCAAAGACTGGCATCCTTAAAAGCAAGGACTGTCGCTGAACGGTACACCGATGGGATTGTTATTGGTGCAGACACACTGGTTGCGTTTGATAACGAACTACTCGGTAAACCTGATAACGATGAACATGCGAAACAGATATTATTGCGTTTAAGTGGAAAATGCCACAATGTCGTGACCGGTGTATCTCTGTTCAATCTCAAAAAAGGAAAAGAGAAGACTTGGGCAGAAGTTACTAAGGTATATTTCAGGAATCTCCAACAGACAGAGATAGAACACTATATTAAATCCGGAGAAACATCAGATAAGGCAGGTGCCTATGGAATTCAGGGAAAAGGAGCAGCATTTGTCCAACGGATTGATGGTTGTTATTTCAATGTCGTTGGACTTCCACTTGCAAGTCTGGTCGAACAACTCATGGATTTTTAACCTGATGTATCTTACTAAACAATATACTTCCACTGAGGGATTATCAAATCTTATCAATCCTGGTGAGTTTGGATTCAGTAAGCTACATTTTGGCATCCTTAATCTTTCCCCACATGCTACCTTCTTTGATCATTCTGATGACTGTGAAGTAGTCCTAATCGCATTAGGTGGACAATGCACCCTCTTGGTAGGTCATAACGGAAACAAAGCTAATGGCATATTGGGAAAAAGAGCAGATGTATTTGATGGGGATGCATGTATTGCTTACATTCCACACCATACTACCTTTGAAATAATAACTAACACAGACCGAATTGAAATTGCTATCTGTAGAACCCAATCACACTCTGATTCAGCAGCAATTATATTAGATGCTGGTGAGAAAGTAACTGATGCAAAATACCAACTTCGCATTCGTGAAAACGATTTTTCAAGTGAAATTGCAGGAGAAGCAATTTGTTTGTATCGTTTCAAAGATGGAACAAACTCAGTAACGTTACAGGTTGTTGACTCCGATAAGAATGTCAAACGAACTGATTTACACCACAATGATATACTTGTTATTCCAGAAAATGCCCGTGCACGGCTAATTAGTTATGAAAATGTGTGCTACCAATTCATGATAACACACGCAATTCACTATAATTAATTATATTCCATGAATAGTAGTATCTTAAGTTCCTCGTGGTGCGTCTCCAATTAGTTCACCACCCTTTTTGAGAAAAGCAACTGCACTTAGTGATATTTGAACCTTTACCTCCTGATTGTTTATTTCTCCGATTGAGAGAAGAACAATCTTCTTATCATTTGTTACACCGAGTATTTTACCGTGCAACCCTCCATTAGTTACGATCTCGTCACCTTTTGTTAAATCTTCAAGCATTGCCTGATGTTTTTTCCGTCTTTGCTGTTCTGGACGGAACATCAGAAAATACAGGATAAGAATCATAGGAACGACCATAAAAAGAATACTTGTAAGACTTTCCATGATAGATTAAATCTCTCCTTGTTATTATAGAATTAGCATGGCATCACCATAACTAAAAAATCTGTAGTCATGTAAGAGTGCTTCTTTGTAGGCACATTGTATAAGTTGTATGTCTGCGAAGGCACTAACAAGCATAAGTAATGTTGATTTCGGTAGATGGAAGTTGGTGACCAAGGCATCTACAGCTTTGAATTGGTAACCTGGATAGATGAATAGTTCACTTTTTCCTGTAAAAGGTTTGATAATTCCGTCTACGCTAACAGTTTCAAGTGCGCGTACTACAGTTGTGCCAATTGCTACTATTGTTTTACCTTCTTCACGTGCATTACATATCTTTATCGCTTCCGTTTCTGTAATGTGTATATATTCTGCATGCATTTTATGGTTTTTGACGTTTTCAACTTTGACAGGTTGAAATGTCCCAATCCCAACATGCAGGGTAAGCATCGCGGATTCTATCCCACTGCAATTTAATTGATATAATAATTCTTTTGTAAAATGCAAACCTGCGGTTGGAGCAGCAATAGCACCATCGGAAGATGCATATACAGACTGGTAACGCAACGTATCGTCAGGATTTGGAGAACGACGGATGTAAGGTGGTAATGGCATCAGACCAACTTCTGCAAGGATTTCTGATAAAACTCCTTGATATACGAATTGTACAATACAATTACCTTCCTCAGGTTTGGCAATAACCTCTGCCTTAAGAATGCCATCTCCAAGTTCTATTTCTGTTCCGACTCGTAGACTCCGACGTGGTTTTGCTAAGACTTCCCATGTATCCTGATCCTTTTCCTCAATGAGCAGAAGTTCGATTCTTCCCCCAGTCTCTAATTTATTCCCAATTAACCTTGCGGGTATTACTTTTGTGTCATTCAAGACTAAAAGTGACGAATCTGGTAAGTAATCACCAATCTTTGAAAAATGTGTATGATGAAATTCACGGGTGCCGCGGTCAATAATCATTAGTCTTGATGCATCCCGATGTTGCAGCGGCACTTGTGCAATTCGATCAGGAGGAAGGTCGTAATCGAAATCTGTGAGATTCATAGATATAGTTATAATTGAGTGTCTGATGCAAATCGGAGATATATCAAATATCAAAAAGTGATGGTTGCTTACCTGTTGGATAACCGAAATATTCATACGCAGCTTCAGTTGCAACTCGACCACTTGGTGTAAGCATTAAAAATCCTTCTTTGATATAATACGGTTCAAATACTTCAGATATTGTACGTTCATCTTCACTGAGAGCGACAGAAAGTGATCTTAGTCCCGCACGTCCACTGAAGGTATCAATTAATGCTTTGAAATAGGCATAATCTTGTGCGTTTAACCCTTTTTCATCTATACCGAAGAATTCCAATGCCTCTAATGCTACTTCAAGTGACAGAATACCACCACTTTTCACTTGTGCATAATCTCTAACCCTTGCAAGTAATTTATTTGCTATACGCATTGTACCTCGTGAACGTAATGCTAAAGCATATTCTGCATCTTCTTCTGTTTTTATGTTTAGTTTAATACTATTGATTCGGATGGCTTGCTGAATATCTTCAGGGGTGTAATAATCAAGATGTATATGGATTCCAAGCCTGTCACGAAAAGGACCGGTTAGTAAACCTTCGCGTGTTGTTGCACCTACTAAGGTGAATGGGTCTATTGGAACTTGCACTACATCTGAACCAGGACCTTGACCAATGGGAAGATCCAATATGAAATCTTCCAGAACCGGGTAAAGCGATTCCTGAATCTGTGCTCTCATGCTGTGGATTTCGTCAATAAAGAGGATATCTCCTTCTTCAAGATTGGTCAATGTAGAAGCAAGATCAAGCCGTTCCATCACAGGACCGATAGCTTGTTTAAAATTAGTGCCAAATTCATTGGCAATTATCTTAGCAAGAGTTGTTTTACCAAGTCCTGGAGGACTCACCAGTAGGACATGTTCCAATACATTATCTCTACTTTTGGCACTTCCCTTTTCTTTTGCTTCTCGTCTACTTTTTACAGCTTCAATGTGTAGTCGTAGTTGTTCTTTTGCTGTATCCTGTCCGATAAATTCATCTAATGTTTCTGGACGTAAACTATATGAAAATTCATCTTCAGTATTGTCATGAATGTCGTAGTTGTCCATATTGTAGTCCCGGTTATTGTATAAAGTAAGATTGACTAATTTCGGATATATCGTAGTGCTTCTCTAATTAAATCTTCCCGTTCAGCAGAATCACCGAGAGCTTCTTGCGCTTTTTCTAATGCTTGTTCCGCTTCAAGGTCTGAAGCACCAAGATTAACCAGAACATTGATGACAGCTTGATGTGTAGAAGCTGCGCCACTCACTTCAAATTTCTCTTCTAACTTGATTTTAGCAATATTCTTTTTTAGTTTTATAATGATAAGCTTAGCAAGGTCATCACTCAGTCGTGGGACACGTCGCAAAATTGGTATATTTTCTTTAAGTACAGCCTGTACAAATTGCGATGGTGACAGTCTTGTAACAATATTTTGTGCTAATGTAGGTCCAACACCTTTGACGGTGAGAGCTAACTCAAAGATTTTCAACGCGTCTCGCGATGTGAATCCGTATATCTTAATTACATTTTCGCGATTCTGGCTATAGTGTGTATAAAAAGTAACAGGTTCACCAATGGAAGGCAATTCTGCAAGTGTCCGTTCCGCAACATCAACAGTATAACCGACACCGTTTACATCTACAACGACCTCTTTCGAATCAATATGTGCCAATGTTCCATTTAAATGCGCAATCATGCAGATGAGTTCCTTTCATTGAACTGGAATAATTAATCAACTCAGGCAGGTAATTCCTCAAATTTTTCTCGGAGTTTATTTAATTTATGGGAACGTGAATGGCAGATTGTGAGAGCAAGTGCATCGGCTGCATGATCGGGTTGGGGTATTTCTTTCAATTTCAGTAGCATCTGAACCATTTTTTGTACTTGAGTCTTGGGGGCTTTGCCATAACCTGTAACAGATGTCTTCACTTGTAAGGGAGTATAAGTAGCCATTGGCGTGCCGCTATTCGCTGCAGCTAACTTGATGATACCTTTTGCTTCACCGAGGATAAATGCTGTTTTTACCTGTTTACTAAAGAAAACATCCTCAAGAACTACTTCCTCAACATCATATTCATCAATCAGATTTATCACTTTGTCATATATTGCTTTTAATCGCATCTCTGAAGGAGTTTTAGAATCAGTTTTGATATTCCCGTAATGCAGGAGTTGATTACGGGATACATTAGATTGGACAATACCATATCCAGTGTTTGCTAAGCCGGGGTCAATCCCAAGTATTATCATCAACAAAAATCCTAAAATTAGGCTGCAGTCTCAAGTATATCGTCAGGAATGTCAAAGTTAGCATAAACTTTTTGAACATCATCCAATTCGTCAAGCGATTCCATCAGACGTAGCATCTTTTCTGCTGCTTTTCCTTCAAGTTTTACAGTATTTTGGGGTATCATGCTAATTTCTGCCAACTGAATGTCTGCTTCAGTAGATTGTATTGCAGTTACAACCTTATCAAATTGCTCAAAAGGTGTAATGATTTCTATCGCAGTATCCATTGGTGTCAAATCTTCAGCACCGGCATCAGCAGCAACCATAAAGAGCTCATCTTCATCAATGCTACCCGCTTCAACAACAATGAGTCCACATTTATCGAATCCCCATGACACACAACCCCGTTCTCCAATCCTACCATCATACTTGCCGAGAACATGTCTTATATCAGCAACTGCACGATTACGGTTATCTGTTATCACCTCAATTATCATTGCAACACCACCCGGACCATATCCCTCATACACAACTTCTTCTAATGTTGCACCTTCAAGTTCACCAGTGCCACGTAAAATTGCCTTTTCAATATTGTCATTAGGTACGTTACCTGACTTTGCTGCAGCTATCGCAGAACGAAGACGCGGATTCATATCTACATCACCACCACCAAGGCGGGCAGCAGCTGTAATCTCTTTGACTGCCTTTGAAAAAAGTTTGCCACGTTTAGAATCATTAGCAGCTTTTTTATGTTTTATCGTTGACCATTTAGAGTGTCCTGACATTATCTGTGTCCTTTCTTATTTTTGTTCTTCAAAAAGAAAATTAGTTTTTATATCGGACCTACAAAAACTAATGGCGCGCATCGGAAATATCCCTTTAGATAGTATAGCAGATTGTTACACAAGATACAAAACAAAATGTTAGCTAAGGTGTATAAAGTTATTGGTATGGATATTACTTTCTCTTGTTGGAAATGCAGTGTAAAGACAGCTACCCGTTTAATACCATTTCTATGTGTTTTAAATGTGACCTTTTGCACGTCACTGTGACGTTTTAAATCCAGTCAGGATAAGGAATGTGACGCGAATTTCACTTTTTTTTTGGGAGCTCCTTTTACTTTTCTTGACTTACCTTCACAAATAATTCTATATTCTAAACAGATGTTAATTATATAGTATCTTTTTGTGGATGTCAAATTAAAAAGTGAAATGTTTTATTGGATATATATTGGTATTTTATAGGTATATTAAATTGTCCTTGTCAGAATCACAGATGACAGAGAAAAACAGTATCCCTATGCCTAAAAAGTTGTAGGTATCAACTTGGGTTAATTTAGTTGAACAGTTTACATTCAATATGGTAAAATTATTTATCCTCAATTTCAGGAGTCTAATATGTTGCCTTTTGTCCTAAAAACTGTTGATGAACCGATTTTACGTCTACATCTTCTAAGAAATGAGAATAGCATTATTGATGTTCACGTTGAGACAGAGATGTACATCGGTGAATCCGTTGTTGCCGATATGAATATGGATAGACATAGCCTACATCGTGAAAATCGTGCGATTTTAAAGGAAGCAGAGGAAGCAGCATACAAGGCATTTACCACATTTCTGCGGAATACATCTGAAGAAGAATCATTTCTCCCAATTGAACTCCTATCTCAGTATCCATATCAACGTTATACCTTAATCTTATCGGTTACCCGTTCCTATGAACTTAATGAGGTATTTCAAAATACACCAGATACCTCATGGATAGAACAAGGTAATTCCATCTTTGAATATGAGGGTTATGAACTTTCTCTTAATGCGAAACACCATATACAAGATTCGTCTGCTTATCTGGTAGCCCCAGAGAAATTCACAGTTTTTATGCGACAGGTCAATGATGTTGAATCCATCCGTTTTTATCGTAGCAAATTCCTTGATCTTACAGAAAATGCTCCGCCACCTTTCCATTTAAATGCTCAAGAAGTGATTGAATCTGTTCAACAAGAAATCACCAACCGTGATAGTACTGTGCCGATAGGACAACTTCTCATGTTTCCACCATCTGAAACCGAAACAGATGGTGGTGATCCTATGATGGAATGTCCTGAATGTAACGGTGAGGTAAGACAAATCGGAAAAAGCTATTTTTGCTTAGAGTGCGATTGGGATGACCTTCCGAAATTAGCACGTTATTCGGATAGTTGATAGAGCCAACTCAATTACATCATACCGATGGTGGCAGAATATAATAATAAAGCATTGTGTTAACAACGGCTAAGAACGTTCCCATAACTGTTTGGAGTGGGGTATGTCGTTTACGGTAAATTCGCGCCCATGCAATTAACGGAAGAAGTAGGAAAAGCCATACCAAAACATAATTGACGAATAACGCTAAGACAATAATACAACCGGTTGCAACACTTGTGTGAAAACTAATTTTCCAGAAGGGCGTAATCGCTGAAAACACTACACTGTTAACGATATACGCTTGACATACCCAGATGATTCTCTCATTTGCCCCCACACGGTAAAGAACAATAGTACCTAAAACCATACTGACGACTGTTAAGCTAAGTGGCAACAGTCGTTCTTCTTTCGCATGTAAATGAACATTACTCACTTTCGATAACCGAAAAAGTAGAACTATTGCCAATATCGGTAATACAGTTACAAATATAGCTACAACTGTGATCCAAAGTAATACTTCCTCAGTTGTTCCAGCATTTTTGTGAATTACGAAAACAGCTGCTACAATTGGAACGATAAACGGACTGAATATTGCTGATGTCCACAGAGCAATCCTTTCCGTAAATGGTGAGATAGTCTTTTGATTCATCAATTACTGGTTTGCGGATTATTCTTGAAATAATTCACTAAATCTGAGCCGTGTGTTGCTGGTTTTACATCTTTGTCAATTTTAACTATCTTACCTGTCTTATCAATAATCACTGCCATGCGATTTAATCGATCCTTATCCTCTTCTGCAGCACCGTATAAATAAGCGAGATTTTTGTTAGTATCTACTAACAAAGGGAAATTCAGGTTATTATCTTCCGTAAATTTTTTATGTGAGTCCGCATCGTTGTGTGTTATACCAAAGACTTGGACATCATTTTTTTCAAAACTACTCGACTCATCACGGAGCGAGCAAACTTGAAGCGTTCAGCCACGACCAAAATCTCTTGGATAAAACGATAGCACAACGTTCTTTTTCTCATGCAACTTGCTTAGTTGATAAGTTTTCCCTTCAGCATCCTTAGCAATGAAATCTGGAGCAGATTGACCAACTTCTATTTTTGGAATAACTTTATTAAGTAACGTAACGACATCTTCACCGTGCGTCCTAACACTAACGTCTTTATCTATAGCACGTATATATCCCGCTTTGTCAATGACAAAAGTCGTCCGTTTTGATGCGTTGAACCTTTCAATAATCCCGCTATACTGCTTACTTACCTCAAATTCTGTATCTGCAAGCAATGAAAAACCGAACTTTTCCTGTTCCTTAAACCTTTTATGCGAATCAACGCTGTCAACACTAACACCAAACAGGACAGTTTCCGTTTTTTCTATGTCGCTCAATTTATCCCGGAGCGACTGGAGTTCGGCTGTTCAACCACCTGTAAAGTCTTTTGGATAAAAGGCAAGCACAACGTTTTTCTTACCTAAATATTCGTTAAGATTCCGTTCTTTGCCTGTTTCATCTTTAAGTGTAAATTCAGGTGCAACCATTCCAACAGTTAGTTCTTTCGGTTTTTCCACTTCTTTCTCCGCTAAGACTGCTGGAGTCAGAATCATTGAAAATAAAAAAATGACTCCAATAGTTTGAATTAATAGTTTTTGAAACATTCTGTTACCTCAAAAAATGTAATTTTATTAGAACTTGGAATAAATTAATCATTAATTGCTTTGTAGGAGGGAACTCCGATTCCCGATTAACAGTGGTTTTGGTCATGATTATGATTTAACATACCACAGATTGGACATAATGTCAAGTTTTAACTGGATAAAACACCCTTCTCCTCAAGCCACACCTTCAGCGGCACATCAGCATCCTTCGGAGAAAAATGACCATTTGCATTCGTCCCACCACCCAGAAGTTGTTGACGGATTGGATCGTTCTGTGCAAATAATTCTTTTGGAATAGTCATATCGTCTTTACTGCGCAACCAACGGTATCCATATCCATAAAAAAGACCTTTCCGTGTGATGTCAGAATCGTTTTCACTACGTGCATGCCATATCCGTCTATCAAAAAAGACAGCATCTCCGGGTTTGCAACATACCGCAGTAGCACCTTCAGGAAGTGAGTTATCTTTTGGACGTTGGAATTTATCCCATAAATGACTTCCCGGAATCACATAGAAATTCCCTCGTCCTGGCAACGAACAATCTGATAACCAATACACGACTTTGATGGATAAACGAGGACGTGGAGAACTCTCAATTTCAATATTCACACGACCACTATCTTGATGCCAACCGAGTGGGGATGTATTGCCACGAGAAGGTTCAGGTCGTGGCGGCGTGATAATAAAATGACTATGGTATGAGTAGATATTCCAACCCAATATTCCCCACACCTTTGGAAAAGTCTTATACCAGTCCAACACATTTACAAAGAGTTGATCCTTTCCAAGAAAATTCGGATAGAAAAAATTATCGTGTGGTGTCATCTGCTTTTTTCTATGCGGATCATACTCAGCATCTAAATGAGTCTTGTATATAGCATCAACACGTTCTTCTAACTGAACAACAAGTTCCAACGGCAGCGCATCTTCAACAATAAAATATCCCTCAGCATTTAATGCACAGAGTTGATCATCAGTTATTTGATGTTGGAGATGACGTTCATCCAGCATCCAATATCCTCCTGAAATGTGTTAAGGTAAAGGACCTTCTATTTGGTCAACAAGATGTATAGAATGGATGACATCGCGTAGATCAGTAAGGGGCACTTTCTTATTGCGGACACAATCCACGAAGTGTTCATGCATAGTTAGCACACCTTCATAGCTTGCTCCATCGCGTTCGTCAACACCATCTACTTCCCAACCTCCCATTACATTCCTCTGGTTATTTTCATATATTTCAATCTCTTCAGGAATCTTCATATAACAACCGATACCAACACCGTGTAATTCCGACCGCAGAACCCTTCCACCAGAAGCACGATTACCAAACACAACACCAGTGACATTATTGTCAAAACGCACATACGCAGTATAGAAATTACGTTGTTCAGCACCGAATTTATCTTGATGTGCAGTAACTTCAACAGGTTCACCACCCGCCATATAACGAAGCAGGTCAACCACGTGACATACATCATTCCAAAGTGTTGTAGTAAATTCTCTATTACCACCGATCATCTGTTTGTTGAAAGTTGTAACAGCCAACGAAACAGGACCTTTTTCTGCAACACGCCGCATCGCTTCGCGTGTTACTGCGGCGAATCTACGTTGAAATCCCACCATACAATAGACATCATTTGCAACTGCTGCATCCAACAATTGCTGTGTTTCATCACTCGTTGCTCCAGGTGGTTTTTCAATAAAAATGTGTTTTCCAGCGTTAAGGCAGTCCAAAGCAGGTTGCAAAATCCACTTTTCATTCATCACACAATAAACGACATCTATATCCAATGTATCCAACATCTTACGGTGGTCAGTGAATGTATGCGGAAACTCATATTTCTGTGCGACCTGTGCAAGTTTTCCCTCATCAAGTTCACACGCTGCGGACATTTCAACATCATCTTCAAGACGATTCACACTGGGATAATGTGCCCCTTGGCTGCGTCCACCAGCACCAATAAATCCAGCTTTTAACATTTGGGAGGTACTCCTGAAATTCTCTAAAACTTGTGCGTATTGTATAATATCAACATATATATTGCAACCAGAAATTGGTAAATAGTATGTAAATATTCTTGCATCAACTATACCAGTTTTCATGCTGGCGTGCTTATATTCTCTATTACATTTTGTCGGAATTTCGGAATGCGCGGAGAACGCAGAAGCCCCAGAATTTATCTATCCTACCTATACGCCAAACCTGTAAATACGACCTGACAATACAATAAATCACTTCTGTTTTTTCTGTGTTCTCTGCACCTAAAAGGATTCTGACAAACAAAACACATGCATCTTCCGAGTTTCCCTCTTCCTTCTGTGTCTTCCGCGTCCTTTGTGAATTCTGTGATTCAGACAAAACCTCTTCTCTTATCCGGAAAATCCTATAATCCCGGGGAACGCCAACAGGGGTTCATACCGTTGATTTGGTAAATCCTGGTTCAGACAATTCCAAGATTCTGAAACATACATGAAACATATTGTTCCAAACCCAACTTCACTCTTCCAACCCTCACAATCCCGTGTTATAATACTACCACTATGAAAAACAAAACATACAACACCATCAACTCAACCAGAAAAAGCGACCAAAAAATATACATAAACCATAACAAAAATCGAGAAGGCAATATAAGCGTAAAAAATATCGTGCGATTTGGCACGATTCAAAGATTCGTAGATCGGAACGAACATACCGACCTCCGACAGGGAATTCGACAATTCGAAAGTAACCAAAAACCTTATACAACCCAGCAAATACAAAAGATACCGTTTTTGAAAATTTTAAAGCTGAAAAAACCGATAAAAATAACTCGTAAACCCAGACAGGAACTACAACCAGACCACAACACCAAAAAGATACCGTAATGTAAAAAAAAGACACCATACGGTATCTTTTTAAAGGCGGAAAATCCAATGAAAATACAAGACAAACAATTTGCAGCCCAATCTGATATCCGAAGTTCTGTGTATAGTGTTTCATTGTTATCTCTATGCAAATAACTTTGCACACCCAATGCCATTACTTGAATAAATTAATAATATGTGGTATGCTAACTTTGGTAATTAGAAATCTGAAAGTCACACAATTGTTGAGGTAATCTTTGAACTATAAGCAAAAGTCACTGATCTGTGTTCCAATCTTTTTAGTTATATGCTTAGTCCTAATCTGGCAATTTCCCAACATCACAGCCGATGATGGGACTGATGTGTGGTGGTTTAGCGTAATACCCCCCTTAATAGCAATTACATTAGCAGTAATAACAACACGGTTATTTCTAAGTCTTGGTGTTGCCGTAGGAACAGGTTTACTTCTTTCATGGGTTCATCTTGCATTGGTTCAACACGACATATCCATAAAGTCATTTGGATTGGAAGTAGTTTGGTTTGCACGCGCAGTTACGATAAGCAATGATGGTATCGACCTATTCAACTTCTGGGTAATCCTATTTGTCTTCTTTATGATGTCTATGATCTCAGTTGTCATAGCGTCAGGAGGAATTGCAAGTGTTATTACAATACTATCTCGTTTCGCCATAGGTCCCCGTTCTACACAATTCATTACCGCAATTATGGGAACAGTTATCTTCATTGGGGATTATAGCAACGCGATGCTCGTCGGTCCTACAATGCGACCTATCACAGATAAATATAAAGTGAGTCGTGAAAAGTTGGCATATATAGTAGACTCTACCAGTGCCCCGATAGCAGGACTTGCTTTTGTTAGCACTTGGATTGGATACGAAGTGGGACTGTTTCAAGCAGTTGCAGACAATATCGGTTTAAATACCGATGGTTATTCAATGTTCTTTGATGCATTGCCATTCCGTTTCTATTGTATGTTGACCATCTTATTCGTGATTATAAACGCTATCAGTGGTCGTGATTACGGTATGATGAGGAATGCTCAATCTCGTGCCCAAAATACTGGTGAAGTCTCAGCACACGATGCGAAAGTCATGGGAGGAATGACCACTGATATAAACACTGTTAACACCAACACACAATTACTTTCTGCTGTGATTCCACTTACACTTCTTTTTAGTATGATTTTAGGCGGATTATGGATTGATGGCAATGGGAGTGGATCCATTTTTTCTCTGACTTCGTGGAGAAACGCACTTTCTGATGCTAACAATGTCAAGGTTCTCGCTTCTTCTGCTATAACTTCATTTGTTGCTGCAATCCTATGTGGATTAGTATTTTCAAAAATGTCCATTCAACAAATCAGTAAAGCAGTCAAAGAAGGACTATCGGGAACACTCCTACCCATAGCAATTATCCTATGTGCATGGGGAATAAAAGCAAGTTGTGATAAATTGATGACGGGAGATTTTATCGCCTCACTTCTTAGCGATGTCGTTTCTCCGCTTTGGTTTCCTGCTCTGGTATTTGTAGTCGCATCACTTACATCTTTTGCTACTGGCACGAGTTGGGGTACAATGGCGATACTTATTCCGACTGCAATTCCAGTCGCCTTTGTTCTTGATGGGGATATTTATGGGATCACGACGATCATCTGCTTAGCTGCGGTACTGGATGGTGCTATTTTTGGGGATCACTGTTCCCCAATATCCGATACGACTATCTTAAGTGCTATTGTGAGTAGTTGTGATCCGATGCACCATGTGAGAACACAAATGCCTTATGCATTGACCGTCGCAGTCATCGCATTGATCTGTGGTTATCTACCTGCAGCACTCGGTTTATCATCGTGGATCGGAATCCTTATCGGTACAGGAGGGATTATTCTATTGTATGTTGGCTTATCGCGTCTGAGATCGGATTAGAATAGATGTGAGTACTTGCAGCTTCCCTTCATATTCTATGTATTTCTGTTTGGAAAGCGCAAAATCCGTTTAGCATTCCCACCCATGATGTCGTCTAACTCACGTTGTGATAGATTTGGTAGTAATTTTTCAATTACTGACGTAAGTTCCCCGTAACCCGGTTCTTCTAAAATCCAAGGAAAATCTGTTGCCCACATCAATCGCTTTGATCCAAAATCGTTTAGCAAATTGTGATGCATACCTGCTAAATCCTTGTATGGGTAATCTTGTTTACTGAATGCATACTGTCCAGACAGATGAACCGTTACGTTCTCATACCGCGCCAACCTATATGTTGTATGCATATTTAGATTATATCCTGATACCTGTATCTGTGGTCTACCGAGTTCATCCAATGTGAATTTACCTTTACCGGGTGTCATGCCAAGATGATTGAGAACAACACGGACTTGTGGAAATTCCTGTATCAGATATGGAAGAAGGTGTGCATCAATTGAACGTGGATATAACCACAACACATAATCTTTTTCCGCTGCACACTTCCAGATATGATATGCCTTAATTTCTCGAACATCTTTCGTTTCAAAAATATCTCTTGGTCCACCAAGTTCAAATAGTCTAAAACCAATAAGACCCGTGCATTCTGATAATTCTGACATGTGTTCAGTAGGATCTGGATGATTGATTGGAACAACTCCTATACCGAGAAACCTATCTGGATATCTATTCAGACAGTGCAATAGATAACTGTGATGTTCTATACCTGTTCCACCGATTTGAACAAGTACTGCTTGGTCAATCTGGTGTTTTTCCATAACATCCAATAGTTTTTCAACAGGTTCCTCTCGTTCAGCAGGACAAATTGGCGTAGCTTCCCGTGGGAATTCAGGAGTTACTTTAGTAAACACATGTAGATGTGCATCAATTCTTGGCATATTAAAGTATCCTTATCCAACGTTGTTAATGTGGATTGATAGAGATAAGATTAACGATACAGTTATTCCGGTAGACTGAATAATCTCCGACGCTCAGGTGTTGTGCAGTATTTTGATATAGATGCGAACTGCGTAGGTCCAATCCTTCCAGACGTGCGTTTCTCATAAATCAGGATAATTGATTTTCTTGGCTCATCTGTTGCATTGTCCATAGATACATGCCAACCGCATGAATTGAACATGATCGCAGTTCCTGCTTTGCCCGGGAATGTCTTATGTCCCGGCATGCTCTCTTGTAGTAATGGACGCTGGTATGGACCAGAATCCGGTTTGTGACTACCAGGTACAAACCCAAATTCCCCTCCTTTGGCAGGTACATCACTTACATAAATTTGCACTTTTATGTGAAGCGGACTGTCCTTACCAACATCTGGATGCCAAGCTGTATAACTCACAGGAAAGGGTGCAACTGTTCTGACTTGCGGACCTAACAGAATCAAGTCGTCTTCCGTAAATTCCATCAACGCCCCATAATAACTTGGGTGATCAATTATGTCTATGAAAATAGTGTCTTTTTCAAGAGGATTTGGAATGTCATAGAATGTAGCTGCTGCGTCACCTGTTTCTACCTTATCCAACCATTCATCCTTACATTCTGCAGCCCAAAAATCAAAAGTTGATTGCAGCCGCTTCAACTCGTCACCTTGAATTGCGTTTTCAAATACGAGATAACCTTCATTTTCCCACTGTCTTTTCTGTTCCGGAGTTGGTCGTATCATTATTTCACCTTTCCTCTTCCGGCAATTTGCCATTTAGTTTCAACTGTATGTCCACGTACACCTACGAGTTCGTCATGCAAGTTACTTGTCATTCCCTGGTGCAGTGGTATCACAGATAGCCTTTCACCTACACGAAACCGATGAGAACATTCGCTAACATCAACATGCCCATGTTCAACAGACATTCCATATATTTTCGCATCAGGATGTTCAATTATATGTCCATAAGGTGTAGGAGGGTAACTTGCAAATGTCTTTTGTCCCCCATCAATGATGATTCTATCAGGAGTGGGGGTGCTTACAACTGTAACGAGGACCCTAAGGACACATCGCTCATGTGACAACATTTCTGAATTTCCTATACGCGTCATCCCTTCATATACATAAGAACCGCTTCGCGTTTCGGTGCAACCAATTTCTTTGGATGCTGCTTCAGATCCTGTTCCACCACCACTGATAATATTCACGGGAATACCATCTTTCCTAAATAGATCAACTGTTTCAGAAATGAAAGGTTTCGCGTTTACATTGCTTGGGTAGGTCATCACACCTTGAAAATCAACACCTTGCATTTCTACAACCTTTTGGGCAAGTCGGTGTGCATCTTGTGGAGAACCGACTCCACATCGTCTGCTTCCTGTATCCAGTTCCACTATAACAGGGATGACGCACCCATCTGCTGTCGCTTGATGTGAAATACCTTTTGCTGTCTCCTCAGAATCAAGTGCAACTATAATCTTTGCTCGTTTAACCAAATCTGTTAACCGCTGCAACTTATGTTTCCCAACGATATTATAAGGTATTAGGATGTCATCGATTCCAGCATCAACCATCACTTCTGCTTCCCCTAACTTTTGGCACGTTATCCCTTGAGAACCAGCATCAACTTGTAATTTTGCAATCTCTGGTACTTTATGAGTTTTGGTATGAGCACGAAGCGGTATACCAATCTCACTGCAATGGTTTGCCATTCCACTAATATTTCTCTCAAGTACATCTAAGTCAGCGATTAGAGTAGGAGTGTCCAGGTCATTAATATGCATAGGAATACCTTCAAATGGATTCTATTTCAGTTTATCTTTAGGTGGCTTTTGTGTCAAGTATTATGTGATATTTTAAAGTGACAGGATATATAGAATTAGAAAAAAGCACTTCAATAAATAGACATTACAAACTAAGATCAGGTAGATCATTCAACACATGCGACCACAACACGTTCGATTTCTGCATAATCTTTAATAAATTCATAGTCCTTGTACGCTGGTTGCTCTTGCAGTAAATCTCTAACAGGTTCTGCTTGTGTATCGCCAATTTCAAAGATGAGTATTCCTTTAGGATAGAGAAAATTCGGTGCTTCAGCAATTAAGGAACGTATTATGGATAAACCATCTTCACCAGCGAATAGTGCTATGTGGGGTTCATAGTCTCTGATGTCAGAACATAATGTATCATGTTCACATGTTTTTACATAAGGTGGGTTGGATACAATCCAGTTAAAATGCAAGGAATTTAGATGATTAAGTGGTTCAAAGAGATTACCATGCAGCAAAGTAATTCGTTCAGTACATTCGTGTTCATCTGTATTTTTTTGTGCAACTTCCAATGCATCGTGAGATATGTCAGTTGCGATGATTTCCCATTCAGGTCTGTTAACTGCGAGTGCAGTCGCAATAACTCCGCTACCCGTTCCTATTTCTAATATACGTTGACTTGTATCCTGTTCAGTATCAAGGATCTTTTCCACAATGAATTCTGTTTCTGGACGCGGGATTAACACACGTTCATCTACATAGAAATCAAGTGACATGAACTCCTTGCAGTTAGTTAAATAACTAATTGGTGTTCTTGCTACCCGTTTCTTAATCAATTCACGCAACACTGTCAAATCATTTTGAAAGACGGGCATATCAAAATGTAGGTATAGTTGTAGACGGCTTTTATCGAGTAGATGTCCAAGTAATACTTCAGCATCTAATCTTGGGTTGGGGATGTTGTGTTTTTCAAAATAACCTGTTGTCCACTCAAGGAGTTCAAGCACGTGCCAGATTTTGGTAGCCATATTCTAAATGTTTATCGTGAACTCCACAAGTGAGATAACTATATATGGAAGGTGTAAACTTGGATGGATCTATAGAAATGATAAATACCGAACTTGTATCCATTCATTTTGATTTTACAGAATATGCGTCTATGTCCTTAAGTTACTTCGTTCTTTAACTTTTCTGCTTGGTCTGCAGTTGTCAACCTTTCGATAAAGGCATCTAAATCTCCATCTAATACAGACTCTAATTGATGCGAAGTGAATTTGATACGGTGATCGGTTACACGTGATTGCGGGAAGTTATATGTGCGTATTTTTTCGCTTCTATCACCACTTCCGACCATCGATCTTCGGGTTTCGGCACGTTCACTGTCCAATTCTGCCTGTTTTATTTCTTGCAGCCGTGCACGTAAAATCTTCATAGCCTTGGACCGATTTTTGTGCTGTGACTTTTCATCTTGCTGTGTTACAACAAGACCTGTGGGAAGATGTGTTATGCGAATAGCAGAGTCTGTTGTATTAACACTCTGTCCACCAGGACCTGAAGATCGGTAGGTATCTATTCTTAATTCAGTAGCTTCATCAATTTGCAAATCAACTTCTTCTGCTTCAGGCAGTACGGCAACCGTGACTGCAGAAGTATGAATGCGTCCACTTGTTTCGGTAGTTGGAATACGTTGTACGCGATGAATACCACCTTCATATTTTAGAAGGCTATATGCAGATTTACCTTCAATTGAAAAGATCGCCTCTTTGAATCCCTTTAAGCCAGTTGCATTTGCGCTGAACATTTCGACCTTCCAATTATGTCTCTCAGCGAATCGTGTGTACATCCTGAAGATCTCAGCAGCAAATAAACTTGCTTCCTCTCCACCTGTTCCCGCACGTATTTCAATAATAACGTTTTTCTCATCGTTAGGATCTTTTGGAACGAGTAGCATTTTAAGTGATTCAATCAGATTTTCTTGCTGATTTTCAAGTTGATTTAATTCTTCTTGTGCTAACTCCAGCATATCTTCATCAGATTCTTCATCCAACATCATCTGTGTATCCTCAATAGCAGTTTCTAACTGTTTATAATCCTTATATGCCGAAACTATTGGAGATAATTCTGCATGGAGTTTTGAGAGTTCCTGCAGACGTTGTGGGTTAGATATCTGTGCAGGATCGCTCAAGGATTTTTCAACATCAATGAATTTATTTTGTATGTCTTTGAGTTTCTCTAACATGACATTACACTTTATTTTCTAATTTCCAAATATACACAAGAATATAATAGTTAAAACTAAGGAATTGTATTAACTGGTGAACATAGTACAAGTTATTTTGGTATGCTATGATTCATCCTTAATACCATAACGACGCCGGAAACTTTCTACTCGTCCAGCAGTATCAATAAATCTTGTTTGTTGACCAGTATAGAACGGATGGCATTTTGCACAAACATCTACTCTCATCTCAGATCCGACTGTAAATGTTTGATAAGTTGCACCACAGACACAGTTGATAGTGCATTCTGTTGTTTCTGGATGGATTTCAGGTTTCATAAGTTAACTCCCGTAAAAAAGCTCCTTTAGATTGTTGATGGTCATAAATAACCATTTAAGTGAAAATTAAGAACAAATACAAATAAAAAATAGAGTATTACCATTAACTGAGGATGTACAGAACCGACCAATTATTTTCCATTTCTGACGGGTTTAGGTCGCGGTTTTCCTCCATCTCCTGCCTCAGCAGTCATCCTATCAAGGAATTCTTCATTGGTTTTGTACTTGCTAAATTGTTGCAGTAATAATTCCATTGATTCAGCCATGCTCATCTGACTAATAAACTTTCGTAAAGCCCACACTTTGTTGAGGACCTCAGGCTTTAACAATAGTTCTTCGCGACGAGTTCTGGATTTTTCGATGTTGATAGCGGGAAAGATCTGTAGTTCTAACAGTGTTCGATCCATGTGGATTTCCATGTTTGCTGTTCCTTTGAATTCCTCATAGATGTATGTGTCCGATCTACTTTCAGTATCAACAAGTACCGAAGCGATAATCGTTAGACTTCCTCCCTCTTCAAATTTTCGTGCGGCTCCACAGAACCGGCGTGGCTTCACAAATGCCATAGCATCGAGTCCACCAGTAAGTGTTCTTCCACTACTGGGGGCAATCATATTGTGTGCTCTGGCAAATCGGGTCATACTATCGAGTAAAATAACAACATCTTCTCCGGATTCAACCATTCGTTTTGCTTTTTCAAGAGCCATTTCTCCGACCTGTATGTGCCGTTCGGGAGGTTCGTCGAAGGTTGAACTGATAACTTCCCCTTGTACTGTGCGTCTAACATCAGTTACCTCTTCGGGGCGTTCATCAATAAGTAGGAAGATGAGTGAAGTTTCAGGATGATTTGCTTCAATTCCGCAGGCAATATTTTTTAGCAGAGTTGTTTTTCCACAGTATGGTGGTGCGACAATTAAACCCCGTTGTCCTTTACCTATAGGTGAAATCAGGTCAATAATACGCGTGCCGAATTCAAAGGGTTTATGCTCAAGTTTAAACTGTTCATACGGAAAAACCGGCATAGGATCATCAAAAGGTATTTTAGATTTTACTAATTCTGGTGGTTCACCGTTGACTTTCTCAATCTGCAGCAAAGCATAATAGCGTTCAGTTTTATTCTCCGATTTTTTTGGAGGACGCACTAAGCCTTCTACAACATGTCCAGTCTGCAAACCAAACAATCGTATTTGTGAAGATGAAACATATATATCTTCATCACTCTGAAAATAATTTGAGCGTGGAGACCGTAGAAAACCGTAGTTTTGGTCACGGTCGTCTAAGATTTGCAACACGCCTTTTCCATATAGAGGGATGTTCTTTTCTGATACCTCTTCAAGAATACGTGCAATGAGTTCATCCTTTCGTAATGAATTGCCGTCATCAATACCGTAGGATTGTCCCATAGTTTTTAAAGTGGAAATCTCCATTTCACGGAGCTTGCCTATTTCCAAGCTCTCCATATTATTTCATACTCCTTGATGATACCTGTGCCAACCTTGCCAATACCTTTAACTTATTTACTGTATAGTATAGTTAAATTTGGAACAGGTGAATGCTTGAATTTCTGACAGGACCGTGTAGTACCGATCCGTCTCTAATAGTAAATTATACTCCGGTCAATAATGCCAGAGTGTGTAAAAAATAGAATTATAAAGTTACTTTGGAACGTATTATACATTGTAGGGCAAATTTTTATCGTGCCCGGTAGGCAAACAAGCACCAGCATTAAATAACATTTTAAGTTTGCGGGTACATTCTGATAAAAACTGTATATGGAATTTATTTTAGGGGTCCGTATGAAAAGTTGGAAGGAATATGACATCCTTTATGTGTTGGACCGAATGTTGATCCATCGTTTGAATCATTTCAACTACTATTATACATAATTTTATATAAATTGTCAAGTCTTTTTTCAAAACAACTTAAAAAATATAAAATTGGTCAATTAAGCAATTTACATTTTAGTGTAGTTCTGTGTAGGTGAGATCGTATACCACACCTACACAGAAAACTGGTTAATATTGAAGATTATAATGAATTTCCAATAAATTCTTATTCTACTCGTTACCTTCCTTACTTTCCTCTGATTCGTTGTTTTCCTTCAGTAAAGTTAGACGTCGCATAACTTTAGAATTATACTTATCTGTTTCTAAGTATAATTCCCATAGTGCTTTTGCTTCGTCGTTGTATCCTTTTGATACATAATAATCTCCAAGTGCAATCACAGGGATGTCTGAGCGAGGGTCTTTTTCAATTGCTTCTTTGAATGCATCTACAGCAACTTGTTCGTCCCCTTTAATGAGTGCTATTTCACCCTTTGCATAAGGTAGCAATGTATGCTCGGGATATTCTGTTGTTAGTGTATCGATAAGCTTCAAAGCGTCCTCTTCCCTACCTTGTTTGTAGATAGAAATTGCTGCAAGAAGTGTTCCGTAACCATATTGATGTTGCAGTATTCTCTTCTCGGCAACATTATCAGATTTTTCCAGTTGACGTTTTGCGGTTCTTGCAGCCGCTTTATACTTAATTTGTGCTTTACTGTATTCACCGTACTTGTAACATACGTCACCAAGTGTTTGCATAGTTTCAAAAGAATCTCTTTTATTTTCTACCAAGTCTTGGAAAACCACAGCCAGTTTTCGTTCTTTCAAACGGAAGTGTAGGACTTCAGCGAGACTTTGCAATGCGTCTGTATCTTCAGGATTAATTGCAACAGCCCGTTCAAAGGATTCTCTTTCCTTTTCATAATCACCGAGTTTTTCATAAGTCTTACCAATATACCAATATAATTCTGAATCTTTGTTTCGATTTAGTCCAATGACAGACTTGAATGTCTCAAGTGCTTTTTCATATTCCTCGTTGGTATATTGATTCTGACCTGTAGATTTTACTGCATCAATAACCTTTGGATCACGAGTAGCTGCTGTTTTCAAAACTTTTGCGGCTTTTTGATGCATCCCAAGTTTCCGATAACATATAGAGAGTCGTAGATAGTTGAGTGGTTCAAGTCTAACCTTTTCAGCTTCTGCGCGTGCTATTGCATCAAAGAACAACGCACCCGCATATTGATAGTTTTCGTCTCCGTAGAAAAATCCAGCAATCATCAGTTCTGCATCATAATATGTGCCTTGTTCGTCACCTGCTATAGAAGTTTCACCACCAAAACTTCTCATAACTTCTTCTGCGGTAATACCAAATCCTGATTCCTGAACGACAACATTGGATTTCATGGTTGGACTTTTTTCGACCCCACCACGCGGACGATCTCTTTCCCGTCGGTCTTGTTGTCTCGCCATTGCCCTTCCGATTTGAGTTTCTTCTGGATTCTCCGGTTTTGGGATTTCAGCGTTGAGATCATTTAATTCTTCTTTGGCTTTTTCAATATGTGTCTGTGCGGTATCAATATTACCATACTTTTTAACCATAAACTGTAACGTGCGTTTTGCTTCGTCATCATCTTTTAGGTAATTTCGTTGAATCCGTGCTTTATTTGCGAGTGCTTGTGCTGCACGATCACTATGCGGGTTCCTATTTGCATAGTTGTCAAAAACTTCCACAGCAAGTTCATATTTCTTCCCCTCTTCATAACTTACTGCTAACATCAGTTGTGCCTTATGGCTCAATTCAAGTTGAGGAAATTCATTGATAATCGCATCAAATTGGGTTTGTGCAGCTTCATAATCTTGTTGACGATAGTATTGCATTCCAAGATTGTATCGTGCCTCAGCAGCTTCATCACTATCTGGTGCATCGTTGATAACCGCTTGGTAAGCCTTGATTCCTTCATCAGGTCGATTCATTTTTTCAATGTACAGTTTACCGATTGCCAGTTGTGCCTCACGTGCATCGGTAGTACCGGGTTTGGTATCAACTATACTTTGGTAAACCTCAATCGCTCCTCGATAGTCTTTTGCTTCAATTAATTTATCTGCTGTACCCATTTGACTACCGGCTAAACAACCAATCAGTGTGATTGTTGCTATTAAGAAAGCAGTAATCAAGCAAAAGTTGATAAATTTCATGGTATTACTCCTTACTAATCTGAATGGACAATAAGTATTGAATCTTTTCTGCCACACTGAGAGAATAATTTATCTAATACATCTGTTTTGAGTTACATTGTTCAATTAATTCCAAGACACCTTGACGACTACATCCTTCTTTTTCAATAAGTTCATTACAATCCACTCTATTCTTTTCATCTGGACCTCTTCCTGCTTCAAGAATGGAATTTGTCAACCAACTTGTTCGTATACCGTTGATTCCTGAAGTGTAGTTTGTGTCATATACACCTTTTACGAGACCGACGAGTTGATCGACCTTGCTTTTTGGATATCCTTCGGGTCTTGGGAATGAAAGGTCTTCTGTTTCTCCACCTTTTGGGGTATAACGTATCCCTTTTTTGATTTCAATTGTTCCTTCGTCTCCTTCAAGAATGACCCACTCTTCAAATCCTACACGCGTATTACCAAGAATAGTGATTGTTCCTTCTGCTCCGTTGTCAAGTTTGACGTCAGAGTATGAGTTAATCTCAACATATTTTGGTACGAGATTTCCATCATCGTCTTGAAATTTCATGTCGGTAGTACCGTAAACTTCAGCAGGCAAAGCATTCGTCATCCATAAGAATATATCTTGTAGATGGCTTCCTGAATCGTTGGGTTGTCCACCACCTGAGAATCGAGGGTCACCGCGCCATCCACCAGCACCCCATCGTTGTGCCATGTAGACTTCAAACTTTTTCAGATTTCCGATGAGACCTTCAGCAATACCGCGCCTGCCTGTGATGTATGTATCTTCGTAATGGCGTTGGTATCCACCGACCAAATGTAAATCACTTCCGAGTGCTATTCTTGTAATTGTTATTGCATCTCCGACAATATTTGCCATCGGTTTTTCAACGATTACATGACATCCTGCACGGAGAGCATATTTGACATGTATATCGTGCATGGAATGTGGCGAGAAAACTCCTACAATATCCAAGTCTTCGTGATTGAGCATCTCAATAAATTCATATTCCCCGAGATAACGGGTCATGCTATTTGGTTTATAGTCTTCGACACGCTGTTGAAGTGCGTTTTCTAATGCATCTAAACTTGATTCGTAGGCGTCTGCAGCGGCAACGACTTGTGCATCTGGTCTTGTTGCAAATCCCATCGTATTTCCGCGTCCTGCACCGCCAGGTCCAATCACACCGACTCTTAAAATATCATTCTTGCTTGCCATTCTTTATGTCTCCAAGATTCATAAAAATGAAATTACTCTATAACTAAGTCAATTTATCTACTCATACCAAAGCAGCGTGTTTGTTAGAGTGGATTTCTGTTGATTCCACTCAATTATCATTGTTTGAGATTTTTCTACTCAACCAGTAAATACCTTAAATAGTCTTCTAATTGGATCATAAAACTCATCTACAACACGTTCTTTTAGTGGAATGATGGCATTGTCGGTAATGGTTATGTGTTCTGGACAAACTTTTGTGCAGCATTTGGTAATGTTGCAATAACCAATACCGTCCTGATTCTTCAATTCTTGCAGTCGATTTTCAGTATCAATAGGATGCATCTCTAAGGAGGCGGCATATACGAAGAACCGAGGTCCTATAAATTCATCGTGTAAATCATGTTCTCGTAAGACATGACAAACATCCTGACAGAGAAAACATTCAATGCATTTACGGAATTCTTGAATATGGTCTATGTCCTCTTGCTCCATTCTCCATGTGCCATCTTCTGCATCTGGTGGTCGAGGAGTAAATGGTTTCATTTTCTCTTTTACTTTAAAATTCCATGACACATCTGTAACGAGGTCTTTTATAAGTGGGAACGCACGCATCGGTTCAACGGTAACGGGTTGGTCAAGGGGTAAATCGTTCAGTCTTGCCATGCACATCAGTTTTGGGTTACCGTTTACCTCAGCAGAACATGATCCACATTTTCCAGCCTTGCAGTTCCACCTAACAGCCAAATCATTTGCCTGTTCCGCTTGAATTCGGTGAACAGCGTCTAAAACCACCATTCCCTCAGAGACCTCGGTTTCATAATCAACGAATTGCGCTTCGTTAGCATCCCCGCGCCAGATTCTAAAAGTTGCTTTTTCCATTTTGGATTCCTTCCAATGTGTCGTATTATCCCATTTCGTCTATAATTTCTTGATACTCTTCGGTCAATTCAGGAACGGGTTCACGTCGTATAGCCATCGTGTTTTCTTGTGTTTTATGGACAATAGTATTGTATTTACCTGTTCCCGGTTCTTCTTTTTCTGGGAAATCGTCACGAGAATGTGCTCCGATACTTGCTTTGCGTTCAAGAGCTGCAAGTGCAATTGATTCTGAGACAGTGAGTAGACAGTCAAGGTCAAGTGCGGTGTGCCAACCTGAATTGTATTCCCGATTTCCTATTGTATGAACATTATCTGCTTTTTCTCGTAAAATCTGGACTTCTTCTAAAGCTTGTGCCAGGCTTTCTTGGCTACGTGCGATACCTACTAATTCTTGCATTTTGTCTTGAAGTTGTGCTTGAATTTCGTAAGGATTATCACCCTCCTCTGAGTTATCAAAAGGTTTTAACACATGTTGTGCGATTTCCTCAATCTCACTTTCCTCAAGCGAAACATGACCATTCTCGGTTGCAAATTGTGCTGCATACTCCCCCGCACGTTTTCCAAAGACAAGTAGGTCTGAAAGTGAATTTCCACCAAGACGGTTTGCTCCGTGTAGACCTGCTGCGCATTCGCCTGCTGCAAATAGTCCGGGTACACAAGTCATCTGCGTGTCTGCATCAACACGTATTCCACCCATAATATAGTGAGTTGTAGGACCTACTTCCATAGGTTCTTGTGTAATGTCTATGTCCGCAAGTTCTTTAAATTGATGATACATGCTTGGTAGTTTTCTTCGGATGTGTTCAGGAGCATTTGGGAGTTTTTCCTTAATCCAAGCGATGTCTAAGAACACACCACCGTGTGGACTACCTCTACCTTCTTTAACTTCTCTGACGATGCAACGTGCAACATGATCACGTGTCAGTAATTCTGGAGGTCTGCGTGCATCTCTGTCCCCCTGTGTATATATCCATCCTTCTTCTGGATTGTCAGCGGTTTGGTTAACATACAATTCAGGAATATCGTCAAACATGAAGCGGTTGCCTTCACTATTTGTAAGTATACCACCTTCACCTCTAACCCCTTCTGTAACTAAGATTCCTCTTACACTTGGGGGCCAAACCATACCTGTTGGGTGAAACTGTACAAATTCCATATCAATTAGTTCTGCACCAGCATGATAGGCAAGAGAATGACCGTCGCCGGTATATTCCCAACTATTACTTGTGATTTTGTATGCTTTTCCAACTCCTCCTGTTGCCAATACGACTGATTTTGCAGAAAAGATTTTGAATCTGCCCTTTTCACGTTCATATCCGAAAGCACCCGAAACTCTATCCCCTGTTTTTAGTAGGGAAACTATGGTATTCTCCATATGCACATCAATACCTTGATGAATACCGTGATCTTGCAGCGCACGAATCATTTCTAAACCTGTACGGTCACCAACGTGTGCAAGTCTTGGATACTGATGTCCTCCAAAGTTCCGTTGTAGTATACTTCCATCTTGTGTGCGATCAAAGAGTGCACCCCATGCTTCAAGTTCCCGAACTCTATTAGGTGATTCTTTTGCGTGGAGTTCTGCCATTCGTGCATTTGAGAGATACTGTCCACCCCGCATAGTGTCTGCGAAATGAACGCGCCAACTATCTCTTTCATCAACATTCGCTAATGCTGCAGCAACACCACCTTCCGCCATTACCGTATGTGCTTTTCCAAGTAGGGATTTACATACTAATCCGACTTTTAGACCGTCTGCAGCCGCTTCTATTGCAGCACGTAGTCCTGCTCCACCTGCACCGATGATTAATACGTCGTGCTCAAAAGTTTCATAAGATGCCAAACTAAAATATCCTCACTTTTACCAACATGTAGTTCATATTGTTTATGATTGCTATCTTTTTGCGGTAGAAATATATAATATTATTGGGTTTTACTACGCTCTACCATAAGTGTCAATTTAGTAGTTAATCGTTGTATGTGGTTGATTTCTTCAGTCCCGTAGGGTAAATATATAGTAGCTAAAGACTAACAAGTTGAACACCGTAGGAGTGACATATTGAACTATATACATATCGTCCCGCTGGACTATACATTCATAGAGCGAATTCATTTCCTTAAACTGACACCATGGGTTTCGCTAGGTTCTACCCAACCTACAAACTATTAGAAAATGATGTAATCTTGCCAACCTGTGACGGCTATTGTGCGAACATAGAAATCAGATAAACCGACCCAACACAGACTCATCCATGCCCAAAGCATGTGTCTTCGGTTCAAACAACTGATACAGTTATACATATTCCGACGGATTGGTGCTTTAGACAGCAAATCTACTATACCACCCACCAAGTGTCGTAATGAGTGACATCCGAAGGTATAACCCCCTAAAAGGACAACATTCCCTGCTAAAATGATTGTGCCAATTCCTATTCCGAATTTATGTTCTCCATTTACTTCAAACCAGAGAGCCTTCCATACATCATACGCCAATATACCTACTATTATGATTGCAACATATAAAAAATAACGATGTATGTTTTGGACAATCAATGGAAACGAATGTTCACCTCGATAACCTTTGCGTGGTTCTGATACAGAACAGGAGGGTGGGTCTGCCCAAAATGCTTTATAATATGCCCCGCGATAGTAATAACATGTAAAGCGGAATCCGAGTGGTGCCCATAGTATTAAGACTGCAGGGGTAATGAAAACTGGCATCCAATCAGGCATTGCACCAAACCAACTGTGAGAGATATTATGTGCATCAGTACCAAATAGGAGCGGTGAATAGAATGGAGTCAAATATGATGCTTGTTCAGGTAGAAAATGGTTCCCTTCAAAAACACGAAAGGTTGCGTAGACAATGAAAACTCCTAACCCGAGAAAAACAGCCATAGGTTGAACCCACCATGTGTCTTTTCTTTGGGTTTGGAAAGGTCGATGTTCAGTTAATGTAAGTTCTGGTTGCTGCATTGGAATTATCCTTCAATATTTAACAGATTACCATAATTGTAATATTTCTGCAAGTTTTAACACAGTTATGTGTATGTGAAATATCGGATATATCAAATTTATTGTGTTTAGTTCCAATAACTTTACACATCCATATACGGAAATGTCTATCATTTGTTACAAGTTTAACGTGTGGGTAAGCGGTTCCCAACCGAGAAGACGTTTTGCTTTTGAGAGATTAATTTCTTTCTGTTCATAATCACCTGCGATAAACACTGCATCAAACCCTTGATGTTCAACGGAAATAGCAGCGAGATATGCACGGGCAAGGTCTTCCTCATCTGTCCACCAGATATGTACTGATGGGTCTTTGGGTTGGTTTCTACGTTCTAACCACTGTTCACGTGTAGATGGACCAGTAATTCGTAAGGCAATAAGAGACATGTCGTGTTCGCGTGCAAAGTATTCGCAGACCTGTTCGCCAAAGCTTTTTGTGAGTCCGTAAACACCCGGATTATCGCGAGGTACGATGTCTTCATAGGGATAACTATTTCGAGTACGTTCATGTACTGTGAAGGTACTTGTGTAGACACCTTGTTTTATTCCTGCTTCTTTCGCGGCATGCAGTAGAATATGAAGTCCTTTTGCATTTACATCGTAGTTTGCAATGATGTCTGGGAAATCTGCAACAGATGAACGGTCACTTGTGGGACGAAGCATCACCATGTAGACGAATGTGTCCATACCTTTCAATGCTTCTTGAACGACATCAACATCCGTAACCGAACCGCGGATGTATTCTATTGAATCGTCTTTTGGTGGGTTAAGGTCAAGCACGCGAAAATTGTGATGCTGCTTCATGTATGGAAGTGTCATTGTTCCGACGTGACCTGAACCACCTACAAGTAGAACGTTCATTGTTTATCTCCTGTTATGTAATATTTCTAAACATATCTTCATCTATTCATAACTTTAGTGTTAATATTGCTGCTTTAGGGTTGTTTATGGAGTTGAGAAGTCCCAGAGTAGTATCGTGCCATCTAAACTTCCACTTGCGATAGTGTTTCCATCACGATTAAATGTCACGCTTGTGACCCCACTTGTATGTCCTTTAAAGGTTTTAATGTTTTCTCCAGTATGAGTATCCCATATACGGATTTCCTCACCCAAATATCCATAATTTGAGGCACCACTAACCACAGTGTTCCCATCTGGACTGAATGCTACACTATTGATTACTCCACTATGACCTGTAAGTGTATGACGGAGTTTTCTTGTAACGGTGTCCCATAGCTGGATTCCGTTGTCCACACTTGTGCCTTCCTCACCTGCCCAACTCCCATTGCCACTGACGATAGTATTCCCATCTGGACTAAATGCCACACCATTAACCCAAGCCCCATAACGTCCGGATGTAGGTGACTCCCCGAGTGTATATAAATGTTCACCGGTTTGTCCATTCCACACACGGATCGTTTCATCTTGACTTCCACTGGCAAGTATGTTACCATCCGGATTGAACACTACACTCGTGATCGTGTTGTTTGCAGAAGTAGCGTGTCCGGTGAGAGTGTTAATGTGTTTGCCAGTAACAACATCCCACAAGCGGATAGTGTCGTCGGAACTTCCACTGGCAAGTATGTTACCATCCGGGTTGAACGCAACGCTATTGACACTAAGCGAATGTCCAGTGAGGGTTTTGATTTCATTACCAGTGACAGAGTCCCACAGGCGGATGGTGTCGTCCCAACTCCCGCTGGCAATTGTTTTACCATCTGAACTAAATACCACGCATTCTACAAATTCCATATGTGCTGTAAGTGTTTTGATACGTTTGTAAGTTTGTGCATCCCATAGGTGAATGCTATTATCTCTACTTCCACTGGCGAGTTTGTTACCATCCGGACTAAAACTTACACTATTGACGCTATCTGTATATCCTACGATTGTTTTGAGAAGATTACCTGTGTGAAAATCCCATACGCGAATACTATCTCCCCCGCCACCCACGATTGTTTTACCGTCTGGACTTAATACTACGCTCACAGTATATCCTATGAGTGTTTTTACAGGTTCACCTGTGTGAGCATCCCATAGGCGAATACCATCTCCCCCACCACTCATGATTGTTCTGCCATCTGGACTGAATACCACATTATTGACGCTCTTCGTGTGTACTGTGAGTGTTTTGAGGAGTTCTCCTGTATGAACATCCCACAAATGGATTTCTCCACCGACCTGTTCCCATGATTTTGCGCCCAAACTCGCGCCTGCACTCACGATTGTTTTACCATCTGGACTGAATACCACACTATTGACATCACCTGTATGTCCTGTGAATGTCTTGATGATTTCGCCAGTGTGTGCATTCCACAGATAAAGTAGATTGTCTCTATGTTGATTTCCACACACAATTGTTTCACCGTCCGGACTGAACGCTAAACACAAGGTATCATAAGAAAACTGACCAAATGTCCTGATGAGTTCACCAGTGTGTGCATTCCACAGATAGATTCCGGGGTTAAAGCCTTCCCAACCACCACCAGCACTTGAGAAAGTGTTTCCATCCCGACTGAAAGCCACGGTATTAACCCAGTCTATTTGTATCGGTGTTTGCTGAGATTCACCGGTGGTAATATCCCATAGACGGACGGTACCGTCCCGACTTCCACTTACGATAGTGTTTCCATCCGGACTGAATACCACACTTGTAACATTACCAATATGACCGGTAAATAGTGATACTTCTTGATATGTTGTCATATCGTAGATCCAGATACCGATACTACTCGCTACTGCTAAATGTTTACCATTGGGTGAATACGCAATCTCATTGATAATACCTTTCCCAAGACGCGCTTTGGCACCCTCAGGTAGACTCATACGTGTGGGTTCCTCGGCTAAGGTGTAAAATGTATAAGAAATGGTTAGAAGAATCAACATCAAAGTAATAGAAAAGATTTTATTCTTCATAAGATTTGTATTCATTGTATTTATGATTTGTAAATTGGAAGTTAATTCTTCAGTTGGAAAGGTATTGTAACAGGTAACTTACCTTTAGCCTGTTTTTTACCCAATAATACTTCTACTGCAGCGAGTAGAGAAAAATAGTTATTGTCATAGGCTGCAATTGCACATTCAACATTAGGACATTCACTAAGTAGGTATGGTGAGGTAACAGAAATAGCAATTATAGGCACATCTGTGGTTTTACTCAATTGATGAACAAGTTGTGCCTGTTTTAAATTTGCAATTCCCGCGACGATAACTGTTGGTTTTGAAGATAAGAGATGTGGTATGTATTGCCGCGTGATAATTATAGGTGGAATCAAAATCGTTGTGACATGTGTAAGATCTAAATGTGCCTTCATGAAAGTGTTTGAAAAGTCACGTGATGGACTGATGATAAGCACTGGTTTCTTCGGTTCAGCATCCAAAGGCAATATACCGGGGGTATCCTTTACAATGGATACTGCCTGTGTTGAGATTTTTTGAGCTATATCTCTGTGTTCTCTGTTTCCGACAACCGACAGTGGTGAATTTATAGCTTGCGGGTTTTCAATATGAGCTATCCGTTGTTCAAACATACCGATAGCATTCTTAGCCTTTAATATACGTCGTAGTGAATCATTCAATCTTGTCTTTGTAATTCTTTTGGTTTTTATTGCTTGACGTACAGCATTAAATGCGTTTTGTTGTTTTTGTAATGTCCAAGGAATCAGTAGCATATCCGCGCCTGCTTGTATAGTTAAGACTGCTGCTTTACTGATGTCGTATCGTTCCTCTATTGCCTTCATCTCAAGATCATCGGTAATGATAAGACCTTCAAAACCGAGTTCTTCTCGTAGAAGTTTGGTTAGAATCGTGTGTGAAAGTGTTGCAGGCATCTGATTGTCAAGTCCAGGATATAGTATATGTGCAGTCATAATAGCTGCCACACCAGCATCAATTGCATTACAAAACGGAACCAATTCAACTTTGTCTAAACCCTTATGACTTTTTGTAACTAATGGCAATTTTTTATATGAATCAGCGTTCGCATCTCCGTGTCCGGGAAAGTGTTTGGCAGTAGCAAGTACGTCTTGACTTTGGATGCCACGGATATAGGCAGTACCAAGTTGTGAAACAAGTTCAGGGGATTCACCATAGGAACGGATGCCGATTGCAGGATTCTTTGGATTGGTGTTGACATCAAGAACAGGAGCAAGATTTAGGTTGATTCCCATTACTTTTAATTCTATACCAGTGATTTTACCTGCTCTTAATGCTAAGGGTTGAGATTGTGTAGCCCCTAAAGCCATGTTTCCTGGGAAAATTGTTGTACCTCTCTTAAACCTTGATACTTTTCCTCCCTCTTGGTCAATGGCAATGAATAATGGAATTCCGTTAGGAGTTTTTTGTGCATGTAGTTGAAGTTCTGTTGTTAGGGCTGCTACCTGATCGGGTGTGCTAACATTCTTTTCATACAGAATAAATCCACCTACAAATCGTTTGGAAATGTGTGCTTTAGGTACTCGTCCTACCTGCCTCCCACCAGTTCCAACTATGAAAAGTTGACCGATCTTCTCTTCTAACGACATTCTACCGAGGAGTCCTTCAATCTCAGCATCTGTAAGGGCAAATGAATTGGAAGCAGTAAGGATAATTAAGAAAAAACTTAGGAGAGCTTTATTGATAAAATACATTATATGCTCCAATGTGGTAGGGTAAGTTTATTGCTGTATTTTTTGTGAAAGTGCTTTGAAGTACTGTTTTAGTTGTTCGCGATATTGAAATGGAATATTCTCCAATTCCTTAGCATTTGGTGTAGTTTCAAATTTTCGGACTATATCTAAAAGTTCTGGATGCAGTGGCGGTATATCTTGGGGTGGTACTGATGGTCTATTGGCAACCTGTGCTTTTCTCTGTCTACCGACATCACGTTTTTGTAAGGATTTTAGACTATCAAGCATTCGTGTTACAATTCGTTCTTGTTGATCAATGACTTGATCGTTGAGTGTTCCTTGTTCAAGTTTTCTCTCAACATCAGCCATTTCTTCAGCAACATTTTTTAGACTTCCGAGTATTTCTGCTGCCTCTTCAGCTAATTCAGCAAGTCTTTCGGTTGCTTCTCGGATGAGTTGTTGTTGGGCAGCGAGTCTTTCAAGGCGTTGTTGAAGTCCCGGTGTTCTCCCCTGTTCTTGCATTTGCTGACTAAGGGTCTGTGCCATCTGATTCAATTGTTCTTGACTTTGTGCAAGTTGTTGTAGTTGCTCCAGCATATCCTGTAGACCACCTGCACCCATCTGCTGATTCATCTGATCCATTGCATTAAGTAAGTCAAATATTGCTTGATTGAGATCTTCCAAACCTTGTCTTTGTATTGGGAGAGCAAGGTTGGTTTGTCTATCTTCCAATGCTCGTGCAGCACGGTTTAGGGCATCACTTGATGCATTCAAACGCCATACAATTTCAGGATCAATTTGCATCCGTTGCTTTCCGAGTTCCCATAATTTATTTGCAAGTTGTGATATGCCATTTGCAAAACTTAGTTCATCTGAAGCTAATTTTTGTAATCGATGTACTTCACTTGGGATGAAATCCTGTATGTTAGTAACAACCAGTTCATTTGTTTGTTGTATCGTTTTCTCATGAAGATGCGAAAAATACAGACTACTCTTTACTGCGTCTCGCATTGCTGCCAATGCCTGATTTGAATTTGCCCCCTCCATAAATTCCAAGGCATTATCTAATCCCTGTGCTAATTCAGTCATTGTTTGTTCCGCTTCTCTACCGGTTTGCAATGCTTCTTGTTGCTGTTCATTCCGTAGATTATCGCTTGTATTCTGAAGATTCTCAGATAATTTTTGATCCTTAGTATATTGGTTGAGTCGTTTGACTTCATCAGCGATTTTCTGTATTTGTGGAGCAGTATTCTCTTGAGATTCTGCCATATCAGACATTTCGTTACCAAGTGAATCCAATTTATCGCTGAGTTTATTCGATTCTTCTTTAATCCTGTCTTCCTTTTGTGCAGTATCATTTAGTTCTGCTTTTTCTAATGTATTTTTTGTTGTTTGTTCTTGTTCAGGATTAGAAGATTGCTGAGAATCTGTGGATTCAACACCTTCTGATGAGTTTGAGTCATCTGTGTTCTCAGTAGATGTTGGGTCTATAGAATCCATGAGTTTTTTCTGCTGTTCTGCAAGGGATTGAGCTTGTTTCGCTGCTGCCTCAAGTTTCTGTTGCATTATCATCTGTTGATAAAGCGACTTCATACGTTCAAGTTGTTGCTGAAACAACTCCTGATTGAAATTTGCTTCAGTCATTGCTCTTTCCTGCTCGGATAATTGTTGTTGTGCTAATGCTTCATTCAATTTTTTCAGGAGTTCCTGATGCTCTTCTGTCAGTGCCTCTTTCATCAATTCTTGTAGTTCTTGGTACTTTTGTATGGTTTCTGGAGCAAAGAGTTGGTTTTTCTCTATATCTGTGGTAGTCTGTTGCATATCTGTGATGAGTTCATTTGCTTTCTTTTCAATTTGTTTTTGGGTTTCAACTACCTGTTGTAGTCGTTTCTTATCAGTTAGAGAAAACTCATTGAATTTCTGAATCTTTTCAAGGAGTTCTTCAACCATACCAGTTGCTTCAGATTGTTCGTCAAATAACTCATCCAGACTATACTGTTCAGTTTCCTGTTCGGTAGCAAGTTCTTCATATAGTTCATCAAGCGTTGGAAAACGGAGTGAATAAGTCCGCGATTTTCCTATGTTGGGACCGGATACATTATCGGTATCAAGTGCTTGAACATAATACGTAAGTATCTCTCCAGGGAAAAGACCAATCGGGTCAATATCCCAAGTATATGTTATGAACTGGGAAGTTTGTGGTGGAGATGTGTTTGGAAGAATTTGTTTGAGCGTGACAATTACATCATTAGCATTTTCTTTTTGTATACTATGTACCAATTGGAGTGTCTGGAGTCCATAATCATCAGTTGCTTCCACTTTGAGTTCTATCAGCATATCGTTATCTAAATCAAGGTCTTTACCCGGCTCAACTATTTCCACTTGAGGGACATTGTCTTTGAATACGTTGAGAGTATAAACAAGCGGGGCAGTGTTTGTGAGACCATCCTTGTCCAATATCTGTATGTGATATGTTCCTGCTTCCTTAGCAACAAAACTACCTTTGATCCCAGTTTCAGATTCTATTTGTAATGTGACAGGATCAGATTCATCAAATATCAGATGTGATTCTTTGAGTGGTTTATTGCTTTTACCGGAAATATATACTTCAGTTCCATAGAGAACATCTGCATTTCCTGTGTTGGTTTCAAGTATTTGTGGAGGAAGTTGTGTGTATGTTGGATAGTTGAGTTGAAGCTGAAAGGATTCAACTATCGGCTCATGGCTTACTGCAATTTGAAAACGTTCAGATGCTATGTCCTTCGTTGATACATAATATTGTAGTGATCTGTCGATATTTTCAATTGTTGCTGTATAAGGAATATCCGTGGGTTCACGGTTCATCAGTATGGATTGCCACGTTTCACTTTCTTGTGTATGGGGTAATAGATTCTCATTTTTGTCTAAGTTATTGTCTGATTCTTGAGCATCCTGCGTATTCATCTCATCTGTTTGTGTTAATTTGTAATACACATAAACAGATGCATCAAGATGTCCACTGACCTTTGCTTCAATAGTAACATTTTCTCCACGTTTAATTTGGATATTTCCTGGACTTACATCCGTAATTTGTGCAGTAAAACCCTCAAATGTTGTTTTTGGTAACGTCTCAAATGTTTGCGTGAAACCCTTTAAAGCTGAAGGTAATAAGAAATTAGTAATCATCAAAACACACACTGCAATAACAGCAAAACCAGCGGACTTTCTTATTTTTTTATATTCTCTCTGAAATATTTTTTTCAACTCAATTTTATCAATATCATGTTGTGTTTGATATATCAGTTGTTCAACAAATTCTTGTGCATACCCTAACCGATTGTTTTCAAGTGTAGGTTTGAGTTGTACAGCACTGAGTACTCTATTTTCTATATTCGGGTATGCCTTTTCAAGATAGGCTGCTACTGAAGTATATGTGAATTTGCGAAGCAATGGTCGGAGTATAACACGGATAGTGAGATAAAGTGCTATTCCTGTTGAGAGAACGACTGTGGTGACTCGAAGCAATTGGGGTAGCGGTAATTGAAAACTCAGGAGAACAACAGTCATTATAACTGAAAGCACCGCAATCCATTTTAAGAGATTTTCAGAAAGAATTAGCCATCGCCAAGTATACCGAATTCTATTGAGTTTGTTGATGATAGATTGGTAAATCTGATTTGTGTTTTGATTTGACATCTGATTCCTTGTTCTCTTTTATGGATGTATTGTTTATCACATTTAGAGTAATATAACTTACCACAGTAATACTTAATTGGTCAGAACATATACAGCAATGTTTACAGCCATTTTTGATGCTAACTCACGGACCTCTGGGGTGTCTTCTGGATGGACTCTTGGGTCTTCCAACCCATCTCCAATGTCAGCACTGTAAACGTAAAAGACGACCATTCTGCCATCATGAAAAATACCATATCCTTGTGCAGGATCACCATCATGTTCATGTATTTTCGGGAGTCCGGGTAAATCGTAAAAACAACGGTATATCTGATGCGAATTGGGTATCGGTTGCAATTCTTGCTTAGGAAAAACCCTACTGATCTCTCTGCGAAAACTCTTGTCTAATCCATAGTCGTCATTAACAAATAAGAAGCCACCATTATTTAGATATTGTCGTAGAGTAGTAACTTCGTCTTCAGTGAGTCGGATATTCCCGTGCCCCACCAAATATAACATTGGGTATTGATATAATTCATGGTCAGTTAACTTGAGAATCACACGGTCATCTGCTGTTTCGATTTCAGTCCGTTCTCTGAGTAGACGAAGCCAATTGTTTATAGCAGACGGATCACCATACCAATCACCTCCACCCCCATACTGAACTTGTGCGATTGTAAATAGTTCTCCTGCCTGTTGAGGACTAATCAAAATACAGGAAAACAAACCACAGATCAGAAATATCAGCAGTTTTCTTAGATTGATGTTTAACAATTTCCTGTTTTTATAAAATACTGTCATATTCTTATTACCCAGATTAGAACCCACTGGATTTAAATTGATAATTATTTCAAAGTCTACTATAGATGTAATAGTCGTTAAACCAATCCCACACGTTTTCGTAGGAACCATTCCGTACCTAACAGACCAGCAACTGCTATTAGGATTATGGGATGTGCCCATAAATCGCGTTCAGTATCCACAAAGATAGGGTCCTGTTCTACCTTAATCTTATCGGGAAGTGACTGCGCATCATCAATTGTAAGATAGACACCACCCGTTTTCGTTGCGAGTTCTTTCAGTAACGGTTCGTTAAGTTGAGGTGCTTCTAATTCAATTAGTTGAGGATGTACGAATAAATCAATTTCATCCTCTCCTAATGGTATATTTCCTGCTTTACCTACAGCACGAATATTATATGTTCCTTTTTCTCCTACTCTCAACTGTGCAATATAATTACCTGCATTTCGCGTTTGTGTTTCCATTGCTTCTGCATGTGTTTTCAGAGGAAATGTGCTACCACTTGGAGATGTAACGTATAGTTGAATTTCCGTGTCAATTTGTGGATCAACGGTATGGGAATATGTTTTTATGTTTATCTGGACAATTTCACCTTGTGAATATGTGGAGGTATCTGTTGTGATATATACCTGATTTTCATCAGACAGCTGCGACATCCACCTCAGTGTCTGCGCCCAAAAACGGGGATACACTGTTTGATAGACAGTATCCTTATAAGAATTTACACCAAAATCCCAGTTCCATATACCCTCTGCAACAAAAAGAAGGCTTTTTCCAAGACCTACTCGTTGAAATATCAGAATTGGTTCTCCGTTTGACTTTTGGATCAGCGTTGTTGCTCCTGCTCTGAGTTGGAATCCACGATATGAATGTGAGAGTGCAGGTAGATTTTGCCATATTTCTGTATTACGATCTAATTTGTCGGTGAGTTGCAAAATAGGATGAAACATACCAGTTTGTGTCAGGTTAAGTGCAAATTCTCCCTTTTGCTCAATACATCCATTCGCAGATATCTGGATCGGCAGTATCCTTGAAATCTGTGTGCTTCTAAATCCATTGACACCTAAGGCAATATTTGAAGGTAGAAATATCACTGCTTTTCCCCGTTGCTCAACAAAATCAACAATCGCTTGCTGCTGTGCTATTGTCAGATGTCCTTCAGATATATCCCCTAAAATCAACACATCATATTGGAGGAGTTCATCACGGGTTTCAGGAAACCGAGAAATTTGAGAATTGCCGTTTTGCAGATAATATCCATCATTGCGAGATAGTAATGATTCGTTTGTAGATTTTTTTGATTGAACTACAAAAGATGGTTCAATATCAGGATCACGCTCTAATGTGCGTTTTAGGAATGCATATTCCCAACGAGGTCTTCCTTCAAAATAAAGGACTTTTAGTCTCGCTTTAACAACCTTTAATGAAAACGACTTTTCATTGTTTGTGTCGGTTAATTCTCCGTCTAATGTAGGAAGTACTACCTTATATTGGAAATTTCCTTCGGTCTGTGGTGTCATCTTTAGTTCAGTGACATGTTGACTACCTTTTAATATACGTTGTCCATTAATTGTAACTTTTTGGTCTTCACTAACTTGTGGAAAATTTAGTATCGACGCATCAACGAGACGATTAGTTCCTATGTCTCGTAGAGATACTCTGATTGATTCATTTGTATATCCAGTCTGTCCCACTGTGATACGAATAAGCGTTTCATGTCCTGTATAGGCAATAGGCAACACATCAACCTTTTGTATCTGAATATCTTTCGGTGGCTGTGGAGAACCAACACCTATCGAATAAATAGGTGTATCTAATGCTGCGATATCCTCTATTGACAGCATTGTAGCATTATGTGCCCCATCAGATATTAAGACTATCCCAGCATTAGGTTGTCCTTTCCATGCATGCACCGTCTCCGTAATCGCTGAAGTAATATCTGTGATTACCCCGACTGGTTCAAATTTGACTATTTCTGTTGTGCTTTCATGTAGAGATTTATCAAACTGGTAAAGATGAATTTTATGTTCACTGTTCACATTCTGTAGAAATTGACTTGATTCATCAAAAAGCAGTTTATTTACTTGATTAATACGTGAGGTATCGGTTTTACCAAGATAGTTATCTTCCAGTTCCATGCTAAGTGATGTATCTACCAAAATTGAAAGATGTGACATTGGAGTGACATCTTTCTTCTGAATTATCACCGGTGCTAATAGGCAGCAAAGTAAAATAACCAATGCAATAAAACGTAGGGAAATGAGAGAATATCGTAGAAATTTAGGTAAAGGTTGACCTGCTTTAATATACCCGTATATGGTGATGCAAATTGAAATGATAATACCGAAAATTACTGCCCAAAGTGGCAGATAGTATGTAAACTGCATTCTATGTATGCTTTCTTAGAATATTCTATAAAATTATATCCTGTTAATGTGGTCACTGTCAATATGTTTTAATTTGCTTATAGAATTATTAGTTTTAAGAATTATCGGTTTTCGTATATTATAGTAGATTATAGAAATAAGTTGACAGTTTTTCATTTTTGATTTAATATCCATATTATGAGATATTCAATAGACTTACGTAAACGCGTTTTAGATTTTGTTGAGGCAGGCGGCAGTAAAGCCGAAGCCGCCAGGCGTTTTTCCGTTTCACGCACTATCATTTATGAATGGCTTGATGCCTCAGACCCTTTCAGTTATGAAAAACCAGGTCCTCGTGGACCACGAACACTTGATGTTGATGCCCTGCGGAAACATGTGAGTGATTTTCCAGACCAGACCCTCAACGAACGGGCATCTCACTTTAACGTGTCTCCATACTGTATTTGGTATAGATTGCAAAAACTGGGTTATACGCGAAAAAAAGACACTCGGTTATAGACAACGATGTTCCCAAAAACGCGAAACTTATCAAAAACAACTAGAAACT
>MKWU01000237.1_pt1 | contig 104557 bp, 95 predicted proteins | sample 809101 | NCBI WGS metagenome assembly MKWU01 (sample SAMN05860141, study PRJNA318959) | sponge metagenome | host: Aplysina aerophoba | place: Slovenia: Piran, Adriatic Sea, Gulf of Piran | collected 2013-05-07
CCGCGCTGGCGCCGAGTGGCAACACCGCCCCGGCGGTGGCCAACGCTGTCATCCTGCCGATGGCGTTCGTGTCGGACATCTTCGTGCCTTCCCAGGACCCGCCGGCCTGGCTGCGGATCCTGGGCGACGTCCTGCCACTCAAGCATTTCGGCAGGGCGTTCTCGGCCGCCTTCCATCCCGCGGTGCCCGCACCCGCCTGGCAGGGCACCGATCTCGCCATCCTGGCGGCCTGGGGGGTGGCCGGCGCGCTGGCGGCCTGGCGCTTCTTCGACTGGATGCCACGCGTGGCGAGCGGTCGCCGCGAAAAGGTGGCGTCGTGAGGCTGAGTTCCGGAGAGTCCACCCTCGCCTGTTGAGCTCGGCGCCACCGAGGCCGGGACGGGTCTCAGAGGTCGCTCAGCAACTTGAAGGCCTCGGCCGCCGCAAGCCCCGCCGGCGCACCTGCCTCGGCCAGTTCGCTCTCGATACGTTGCCGGAACGCCGCTCGCTGGGAGCCGTCGTCGCTCGCGTCGATCCCCATGGTGGATTCGAACTGGCTCTCGTGGGCTTCGAGGGCGGCGATCTTGGGACCGGCCCAACCATCGGCGTCCTCGACGTGGTCGGGCTCGTCCGCCTCGAACAGCAGGAGGTGCCGGGGGCGGTGTGCCGGGAGGTTCTGCTCGGGGAAGAAATGCGGGTCGCGGGCGGCGACGATGGCCTCGGTGACCAGCAGCCCCGCCTGGCGGTGATCGGGATGGATCCGGTAGCGCTTCCAGGGATCGTGACCCAGCACCACCTCGGGGCGGAGGCGGCGGATCACCGAGGCCAGCAGCGCCCGTGCCCCCAGGTTGGCCTCCAACTCACCGTCGGTGAAGTCCAAGAACACCACCTCGCCTGTGGCGCCGAGTTGCCGGGCCGCCTCACGCTGCTCGGCTTGGCGCCGCACGACAAGCTTCGCGATATCGGTTTGCGGGTCCCACGATCCTTTCGAGCCGTCGGTGCAGATCGCCAGATGCACCACACATCCGGCTGCGGCCCAGCGAGCCAGCGTTGCGCCACAGCCGAACTCGGTGTCGTCGGGGTGTGCCGACACCGACAGGGCGCTGGCCGGCGTCGGCAGGTTGCGACTCACGACGGCGGTCCGGTGCTCGCCGCGGCAGGACGGCACAAGTCTGCGGGCAGGCGTTTCAGGTCCTCGGGCAGGTCGACATCCCAATTCAGATCGGGATCGTGGCGGATCCGCAGTCCCAGTCCCAGCCGGTGAGCCTCGGCGCAGTGCCGGTGGAACGAGCCTGCGCCGTAGGAGAAGCCGAATCCGGCGTCGGCGGGGACGCACAGCACGTTGGTGCCGTCGCCTCGCCGGTCGGGAACCGCCGTCACGCCACCGGCCCCTGTCAGATGGTCGAAGCCCCGGGCACCGGGCAGATCGCCGTGCGCCACGACCACCTCGGTGAAGCCCCGGTCCGCCAGGACGGCGACGCCGCGTGTGACCGCGCCGTTCAGTCCCGTCCCGGGGCACCACACGACCTCCGCCCCGGTGGCCTCGGCCCATGCCGCAACGTCGAGGTCATCGCACACCACCGCCACCGGCAGCGGCGCGGTGGCTCCGAGGACATGGGTGGCCATACGGCGGGCCAGGTCGCTGCGTTCGGCGGCCGAGAGGACCCCCTCCAGCCGGAGCTTCGCCTGGGCGAATGCCTTGACGGGCACGAGCACCGCCGCGTCGGTCACCTGTGGGAGTCTAATGACCTGCCCCGGTGGGGCCCCGATGCCCCGAGAGCCACCGCCGGCGGGCACCGCAGGGGATCGGACGCGGTCCTCCTAGGCTCGGATGGTTCTCGACGGAAGGACCGGATGCATGAGCGGCGAGTCCCCCTCATCGATCGGAACGAAGCCGGCGGGCCCCTGGCGCTCCGCCGAGCGGCGGCGATCCGCAGGCGATGCGCCACCACTGTCGGGGGTGCGGGTCCTCGACCTGGCGACGGCGTTGGCGGCGCCTCTGGCGGCGGGAATCCTCGCCGAGCAGGGCGCGGACGTCATCAAGATCGAACCGCCGGGGGGAGGCGACATCCTGCGCCACGTGGGACCGGCCGTCGGGGGAGTCTCGGGCATCTACCAGATGACGAACCGCTCCAAGCGCGCCGCCACCGTGGACATCACCACCTCGGCGGGCCGCGCCATGGCGCTCGAACTCGCAGCCGGAGCCGACATCGTCTTCCAGAACTTCCGTCCCGGTGTCGCCGAGCGGCTCGGCGTGTCCTACGACCACCTGCGCGAGGTGAACCCCGAGGTGATCGTGGTGGCGGTGACTGGATTCGGGCCGACAGGGCCGTACGCCGACCGTCCCGCCTACGACGGCATCATCCAAGCCGCATCGGGCATCGCAGCTCTCGAGGCCGATGTCGACACGGGTGAGCCTCACAGCCTTCGGCACACCGTCTCGGACAAGCTCACCGCCCTGTACGCGGTGCAGGCGGCCACCGCGGCGCTGCTGGCGCGTGAGCGGGGAGCCGGGGGCCAGTTGGTGGAGATCGCCATGCTGGAGGTGTCGTCATCGTTCCTGTGGATCGACGCCGCCGGCCGGGAGACCTTGCTGGACTACGACGGTCCGCAACGCTCCGATCCCGCCGCGCACGTCAAGCCGATGGCCTGTGCCGATGGGTGGGTGTACATCGTGGCGCTGAGCGACGATCAGTACGGCGGACTCTGCCGCGCACTCGACGTGGAGGTGGACGAGCGGCTGGCGACGATGGCCGGACGCCACCAGAACCGCGGCCTGGCACGGCACGTCTGGCGGGAAATCCGCGACCGCTTGGCGGCGTTGGGTGTGACCGAGGCGTGTGCCCGTCTCGAGGCCCAGGACGTCCCGCACAGCGGTGCCGTGGAGGTGCGCGACCTGCCCGACCACCCGCAGCTGTCCCAGCGCGACTTCTTCTGCGACAGTGTCCATCCGGCGGCGGGACGGATGCGCCAGACGAGGCCCCCGGTGCGGTTCTGCGGCACGCCCGCACAATGGCGCCCGCACGCGCCCGAGCCCGGCCGGGACACCGAGGAGATCGTCACCGGACTGCGCGGCGCGGAGGTTGCCGCGCTGCGAGCCGGCGGCGTGATCGCCTGAGATGCGCGACCCGAAGGTTTCGCCGCCGGTTGGTGGGGGCGGTACTGTCACGCCGGTGCAGCACGTGACCGTGGTGGGTGCCGGCTCGTGGGGAACCACGGTGGCGTCGCTGGTTTCGGCCAATGGGCCGGCCCGGCTCTGGTGCAGGCGGCGCGAGATTGCCCAAGAGATCGGTGCCCGGGCGACCAATGAGCAATACCTGCCGGGATTCACCCTTTCGCCGACCCTCGAGGCAGGCCACGATCTGGCCGCGGCGGTGCAAGGTGCAGGGATCGTGGCGATGGCGGTGCCCAGCCACGTGTTCCGCAGCGTGCTGGCGGAGGTGGTGCCGCATCTTGAGGCGGGTGTGCCGGTGATCAGCCTGAGCAAGGGCCTCGAGCAGGGATCGCACCGCCGGATGTCGGAGATCGTGGGGGAACTGGCGCGGGGGCACCCGGTCGGTGTTCTCACCGGACCCAATCTGGCGCGAGAGGTACTGGCCGGCTCACCGGCGGCTGCCGTGCTGGCCATGAGCGACGTGGCTGCCGCGGAGCGGCTCGTCCCGGTCTTCGCGCGCGAGCACTTCCGCGTGTACGTGGGCCATGACGTGGTGGGCAGCGAGCTCGGGGGAGCGCTCAAGAACGTGGTGGCCCTGGCCGTCGGCATGGCCGAGGGTTTGGGCTTGGCGGACAACAGCCGGGCGGCTCTCATCACGCGCGGGCTCGCCGAACTCACCCGCCTGGGTGTCGCCATGGGTGGTGAACCTGCGACGTTCGCCGGCCTTGCCGGACTGGGCGACCTGCTGGCGACGTGTCTCAGCCCACAGAGCCGCAACCATCACGTGGGTGTGGAATTGGGGCGCGGGAAGACCCTCACGGAGATCACAGATGCCATGCAGCAGGTGGCCGAAGGGGTGAAGACGGCTCGAGTGGTTCTCGAGCTGGCCGCCGAGTACGGCTTGGAGATGCCGATCACCTCCGAACTGTGCGCGGTGCTCGACGGTGATCGGGATCCGGAGGAGGCCTACCGGACCCTGCTGGGACGGAGCCTGCGCCCCGAGCCCGAACCCTTCGGATAGGGGCGGAGGTGCGCCGCCGGGACGGCGGGCTCGAGACGCGCTGGACGGTGCTCGCCGCCGCCGGGGCTCGCGGCGCGCTGGCGGTCGACGGTGCCGGGCGGGTCGTCACCGGCCGGCACGGCTGGTCGCTGGACTGGCAGTTCGGTGCCGGCGAGCAGCTCTGCACCCCTGGGGTAGCGGCGAGTTTGCGCCAGCGCACCGTCGGTGCCGACGATGGGGCGCCGGTGGCTCTGGAGACCGTCGCGCGCGCCGCTGGCGGCGACATGTCGGAGTTGGCCTATGTCGGCCTGGCGGCGGGAGCAGGTGCCGGTGCGCTCGGCGTGGTGGAGTTTGCCAACCGCACGTCCGCTCCGGTGGCTGTGACGCTGAGGTTGCAGGCCGGCGACTTCTGGCGAGTCGACGGGTTGTGGCGGGTCGAGGTCGACGGGGCCGGCGCCCTCGCGAACGGGTCGAGGGCGCTGTGGTGGCAGCGACCGCCGGCGGCGGAGCGCCTGGTGGCCGATACGGGAGCGGCACCCGGTAGGTGGAGCGGGTCCCCGTCCGGGTCCACGAGGGGGACCCGAGGCCCACAGAGGGTCACCAGCCGTCACGGTCGTGCTGCTGGGGAGTTCACGTGGCCCGTCACGCACGGCACTGCGCTACGGATCCTGTTGCCACTGGAGGCCGGCGATGCCGTGCCTGCTGCGCCGGCGGTGGTGCCGGACCTGGGTCAGGTGGGCCGCGGCTGGGATCTGCACACGGCGGAGGGTCTGCGCGTGGTGGGGCTGGGGGAAGGCCGCATCGGGGAGTTGGTTGCGGCGGCGATCCGGCGCCTGCTGGCCCTCGACATCCCCTCGGGCGCCGGCGAGGGTGCCGACGGGCGTCTCTCGCCGGGGGAGAGGGCGCTCGTGGCCTCCGCTCTGGCAGTGGCGGGCCATGCAGGACGTGCCGCGGAGGTTGTCTCGGTGCGCGCGGCGCGAAACCCCTCTGCTGCGGTCCGGCTGGCCCGCCGCGAAGCGGCAAGGATCACCGAACCGTTCGGTGCCGCGGCCGGGATCACCAGTCGGATGGCTGCCGCCGCCGGTCCGGGGGGCGGATGGGTCGGCGAGCGGGGCGGGGACGATCCTGGCCTGCGGGCGGCGTTCCTGCTGGCCGTGCGGGACACGCTCGTATCCGAGCAGGGCGGCTGCCTGGATCTCCTGGCGGGGGCAGACCTCGCCGGATCGCGCCCACCGATCGAGGTGCATCGCCTCGGGACCGGCTGCGGACTCCTCTCCTACGCGATTCGCTGGCACGGCGAGACGCCCGCGCTGCTGTGGGAGTTGGTGCCGCCGACCACCCCTCCGGAGTCGTGGGCGTCGGTACTTGCAGGCCCAGGCAGCCGCCATGGGGGCGACGCGGCCGCCACGACCGCAGCGCAGCTGCGTGTGAGCGTCCTCTCGGAGTCCTGGAGCACGCGCGACGGTTCCGGCGAGTCGCTGCTGAGCCCCTGAGAGGCCGGCGTGGCCTCGGGCGGGAGTACCCCTCACCGGAGACCGCCGGCGCCTACAGTCACCGCGCGATGCGACGCGGTTCGGGGCCTGCAACCGCCAGATCAGCTGAGAGGTGACCGGCAGTGCCGTCGACCCGTGTCGCCAAAGGCCCCCGGAGCCGGGAACTTCCCGATCTGTCTCGCGAGACGCAACTGTGGGAAGGCGGCGCGGATGTCGTGGCGGGGCTCGACGAGGTGGGTCGAGGAGCCTGGGCGGGCCCGCTCGTCGTGGGGGTTGCGGCGTTGGCTGCCGGGGACTGCGATGAGGGTTCCCTGGGGGAGGTTCGCGACTCGAAGCAGCTGAGTCCGGCGCGGCGCCGGCAGCTGTTCGACACGGTGGCTCTGGCGTGTACCGGCTGGGCGGTGGGGTTGGCCAGCGCGGCCGAATGCGACGAGTTGGGAATGTCCGCGGCGCAGCGCTTGGCGGCGGGTCGCGCCCTGGAGTCGCTCGCAATCCGCCCGGGTGCGGTGCTGCTGGACGGCCGTTGGGACTTCGTATCGCCACCGGCGGGTTCACCGGCGCCCCACGGGGCGATCGCGGGCCCGGTTCGCACCGTGGTGGGTGGTGATGCCCGCTGCGTGTCGCTGGCGGCGGCCTCGATCCTCGCCAAGGTCTGGCGCGACAGGCACATGGTGCGCCAGGCCGGGCAGTATCCCGCCTACGACTTCGACCGCAACAAGGGCTACCCGTGCCCGCGACATCGCGCCGCGCTCGCCGCCTGGGGCCCGTCGGCCATCCACCGGCGATCGTGGGCGTTCATGGAGCACCTGCCGTCCAGCGCGGCGGCGGGGGAGCCCCCGGTCTCGCAACCTCGATTGGTGGAGCACCGCTAGCATCTGTGGCCGTGGGACAGCCGGTTACCGTCATCGAGAGACCGTCGTCGCGCCCCGGTGTGGTGCGCTTCGAGATCAACCGCTCCCTCACCGGCATGGGTCACGAGTACTACGACGTCGCGCCGCCGGCGACACGTACCCGCCCTCCCGATGAACTTGCCCGCCGCCTGTTCGCCAGCGGACGCATCGACGGCATGCACATCAACTCCAACGTCATCACCCTCGACATGAGCAAGGGTGCCGACACCGCCGGGTTGCGGCAGGTCATCGAGGATCTCTTCATCCACTACCGCCCCGGTGTGGAGGTAGCGACCATCCCCGGAGGCGGGGACTAGGAGCCCGCACGATGCCCCAACGCCTTACCGAGCCGCTGATCCGTGACCGTCACGGCGACCTGCGGCCCGCAACCTGGCCGGAGGCCCTCTCCGCTGTCGCGATGGGCCTGCAGAACTCGGTCGAACGCCATGGGGTGCAGAGCTTCGGTGCCTTCAGCTGCTCAAAGGCCACCAACGAGCTGAACTACGCCCTGCAGAAGTTCGCCCGTACCGTCATCGGCTCGAACAACATCGACAGCTGCAATCGCACTTGACATGCTCCCAGTGTCGTCGGTCTGACGACGGTCTTCGGAGTCGGGGGTGGGACGAGTTCGTACGAGGAACTCGAGACCACCGACCTGATCCTGCTGTGGGGCTCCAACGCCCGCAATGCCCACCCGATCATGTTTCACCGCATGCTGCGCGGTCGGCGCAACGGAGCCAAGCTGGTGGTGGTCGACCCCAGGCGCAGCGCCTCGGCGAGTTTCGCCGATCTGTGGTTGGGGGTGGACGTGGGGTCCGACATCGCCCTGGCGAACGCCATGGGCGCCGCGATCATCTCTGCCGGGCTGCACAACGAGTACTTCATCGACCACGCCACGGTCGGCTTCGAGGATTACGCCGCCACCGTCGAGCCCTACACACCCGAGTATGCGGCCTCGATCACGGGCGTGCCGGCCGAGGCGATCGTCGAGTTGGCTCACCTCTATGCCACCTCCGAACGCGCGCAGCTGTGCTGGACCCTGGGCATCACCGAGCACCACAACGCCGCCGACAACGTGTTCGCGCTCATCGATCTGGCGTTGCTGTGCGGCCACGTGGGTCGGTACGGCTCGGGCCTGGCGCCGCTGCGGGGCCAGAACAATGTGCAGGGCGGGGGCGACATGGGAGCGCTGCCGAACCGCCTGCCCGGCTTCACCGACCTCACCGACGAGCCCGGGCGGCGCCGCTTCGAGGAGGTCTGGGGCTCCCCGGTGCCGCCGCAGCCCGGCTGGCACCTGTCGGAGATGTTCGAGGCCATGGCGGACCGGCGGCTGCGCTCGCTGTACGTGGTCGGTGAGAATCCCGCAGACTCCGAGGCCGACGTGGCGCACGCCCGCGAGGTACTCGCCGGCTTGGAGTTCCTCGTGGTCCAGGACATCTTCCTGACGGCTACGGCGCGCATGGCCGACGTCGTTTTGCCCGCGGCGGCCAGCTTCGCCGAGACGACGGGCACCGTGACTTCCAGTGAGCGGCGCGTGCAGCTGGTGCGCGCCGCGGTCTCGCCGCCCGGCGAGGCGCTGGACGACCTGGCGATCGTCTTCGCTCTGGCGCGCCGGCTCGGCCACGACTGGGGTGAGCCGCACGCGGAGACGGTCTGGGACGAGCTGCGATCGCTGTCCGCCTACCACGCCGGCATGAGCTACCGGCGGCTCGAGGCGCTGGGCGGCCTTCGCTGGCCGTGCCCCGATGAGGACCACCCGGGGTCACAGATCCTGCACGAGCGTCTCTGGGCCGATCCTCTCGAGGGTCCCCGAGTTCCGTTCGTGCCGGTCCGCTGGGAGGCGCCGCTGGACGGACTCGACGAGGAGTACCCCATCCGTCTGACCACAGGTCGACGTCTGGACTCGTTCAACACCGGAGTCCAGTCGGGATCGTTCGCATCGCCGCTGCGGCGCCGGGAGGAACTGGATGTTTGTGCCGCCGATGCCCGGCGTCTCGGCGTCGCCGAGGGCGAGGTGGTGCGGGTGGTGTCCCGGCGCGGTGCGGTGGAGGCTCCGGTGCGGTTCGACCCCGGTCTCACCGAAGGCCTGGCGTTCCTGACCTTCCACTTCCCGGATCAGGTCGACACGAACCTGCTCGTGCCCGACGACTGGGATCCCCTCTCGGGGACCGCCGGCTTCAAGGCGACGGCTGTACGGATCGAGCCGCTGGCTCGCTGACGGCCCCCGGCCCGGTGGCTGTCAATCCTCGGTGGGAGTGCCCGCGTCGGGATCCTCGACGGTCGCCTCGGGCCGCTGGAGCGGGAGCGTGATGATCATCTCGGTGAACTCCCCGGGGGTGGAGTTCACATTGATCGCCCCGCCGTGCTCGCGAATGATGTCGCTGGTGATGGCCAGACCCAGCCCGGTTCCCTGGTCGGTGGGTTTCGTGGTGAAGAACGGGTTGAAGATCTTCTCGACCACCTCCGGCGGGATGCCCTTGCCGTTGTCACGGATGCTGATCCGGATGTTCTCGTCGAGCCTGCGGCTGGTGGTCCGGACGGTGGGCATGTAGGACTGGGCGCTGCCGGACTCCGCCAACTCCTTGCGCCTCTCGTCGGTGGCGTGGCAACTGTTCCCGACCATGTTGATGAACACCCTGCCGAGGTCCTGCGGGAGCACGTTGAGCTCGCCGACCTCGGGATCCAGGTCGAACTCCAGGTTCAACTGGAAGTCCGGATCCACGGCCCGGGCGCTGTGGAAGGCCAGCTTGGCGTGCTCCTCGATCAGCCCGTTGATGTCGGTGAGCCGCCACTCGCCCGTCGCGCGGCTCATCATCAGCATGTCGTGCACGATGCTGTTGGCACGTTCGCCGTGCGAGCCGATGCGCTCGAGGTTCTCGGTGAGATCGGCGGCTATGTCACCGACGAGTGCTCGCTGCTCGTCGGTCAACTCGTCCTCGGCTTCTGCCAGCACCTCCTGGAGCTCCTCGACGAGTTCGGCGGAGACCTCCGAGAAGTTCTTCACGAAGTTGAGGGGGTTGCGGATCTCGTGGGCCACCCCGGCTGTCACCTCGCCCAGCGCCGCCAGCTTCTCCCGCATGACGATCTGGTCCTGGGCCTTGTGCAACTCGTTGAGGACGTGCTCAAGCTCGTTGTTCTTGTCGCCGAGTTCCTCGGCCAGCTTCTCGACCAGGTTGAGGCGCTGGACCTCCAGGGCGTGGCGCCGGAAGATCTCCAGCGCGTCGGCCATCTCCGACACCTCGTCCCGGCCGCTGATGACGACCTCGTCCTCGAGATCCCCGTCGGCCATGCGGCGCATCCGGTTCGAGAGTTGGCTGAGCCGTCGCAGCAGCACGCGGCTGACGAATCCCAGGATGATCGAGAGGCCCACGACGATGCTGATGCCGGCGATCACCAGCAGCAGGATGCGCGACGTTCCAATGGCGTCCGATGAGGCCGCGGTGGCGTCGTCGGCGTCGGCCTGGGCCGTGCTGATCAGCTCCTGCACCTCGGTCGCCAACTCCACGGCCTGGACCCGGTTCTGGGCCAGCAACTCTCGCTGGCGCTCTGCGAGCTGCAGCTGCCGCGTGTTCAGCGCGAAGCCGTTGTCCTCGCCGGCTCCCAGCTCGAACAGGTCGCTCAGGACCGAGACCAGGTAACCGCGCTGGGCGATCAGCCCGATGGCGGTCGCGCTGATCTCGATGCGGTCGGTGACCGACTCGAAGCTCTCCTGCAGGGGCTCGATGAGAGCGGCGTTGGAAACGCTGAAGGCGGTCGAGAGCAGCTGGGTGGCGATGGCCGTGTCGGTCTGCAGGGACAGCAGGTGCCGGTAGCGGATGATCTCCGGCTCGGTGAAGTGCCTCTCGCGCGACACCGGGGGCTCGCCGATCTGGCGGTAGCCGGTCATCTGGTAGAAGAGCTGCTCGTCGAGTGCCGGCAGGAGGATGTCGTCGAGCTTCTGGCTGATCTCGGCCAACTCGACACGCACTGCCTCTCTCCGGACGGCGAGGGCGAACGACGTCGGCATCTCGACCTCGATCTGGGCGATGTTGGACTCGAGTTGCCGGGCCCGCGAGCGGATCGACACGAACAGCGCCGCGTCGATGTCCTGGCCCTCCAGGAGATCCAGCTCCCGGCGGAACCTCTCCTGCGTCTCCACGATCTCCGCGGAGACCAGGGCGAGTTCGGTGGGGGTGGCCGCGACGGTGAGGCGCGGCGCGGCGGCCACGAGCTCGCTGCTCAACTCGGTGATCCGGAAGGCGGTCACGATCCGGGGCAGGCTCTCGTCGTTCACGCGGTCCTGGGCGCCTTCGATGCTGTTGAAGGAGACCCAACTGACGGCGATGGCGGCGATGGTCAGGGAGACGATGACGCCGATCGCGACGTACATCTGCGTCGAGATGCGGCGGGCGAAGTCCGCCAGCCTGCGCAGCAGATCTCTCACCGTCCGATGACCTCCGCTGGTCTCGGGACAGTCTGGGGCACCGGAGCGGTCACTTGCGGCACCGCCGTCACATCGAGCCGGTCGAGACGTAGCGACCGTCGCGGATCACCGTAAGGAACACGGTGTCGGAGCCCTGGTTGTCGTCGCCGGCGAAATTGAGTTCGAAACCGTCGATGTCGACCGGCTCGCCCCGCAGGATCTCTCCGAGGAAGCAGGTTCTGGTCAGGCTGCGCCCGCAGCGCTCGAGCCCGACGATCGCCATGCGGCCGGCCAGATAACCCTCGAGCGAGACGAACCCCGGTACGGCGGTGGGGTCGTGGGCCTCCAGGGCGCGGAGGTAAGACGCCACGACCGGCAACGAGTCATCGGTGGGGAAGGGCACGACCTGGGTCACGAACACACCGTCGCCGACCGGCCCGAGTTCTTGGGCGAGTGCGTTCGAGCCGACGAATGAGATCGTGACGAAGATCCAGTCCTCGCCGAGGAATCGTGCCCACTTGATCAGCGAGGCAACCGGCTGGTATGCCCCCACCAGGACCACTGCGTCGGGGTTGCCCTGCTGAAGATCCAGCAGAGCGGTGCGCACGGCGAGCGTGTTGCGGGGATAGAGCCCGATGGCGACCGGTTCCATCTCTCGCCGGTCGAGGGCCTGCAGGACCCCCCGGTAACCGGCGCGGCCGAACGAGTCGTCCTGGAACATGACCGCGATCCGCTCGACACCGCGATCGGCCAGCAGGCGGGCGACGATCTCCTCGGTCTCCTGGTTGTAGGAGGCCCGCAGGTTGATGATGTTCGACCAGGCGGGGTCGCGTAGGAACCCTGCACCCGTGAACGGGGCGATGAAGGGAACCTGGGCGGCCGCGGCGATCGGAGTCGCCGATCGCGAGGTCGGGGTGCCAACCTCGCCGATCAGTGCGAACACCCCGTCGGAGTCGATGAGGTGCTGGGTATTGGTGACCGCCGCCTCCGGCTCGTAGGCATCGTCCATGGAGGTGAGGTCCAAGAGCCTCCCGTGGACGCCTCCGTTGCGGTTGGCCTCGGCGAACGCGGCTTCGATGCCGAGCCTCATGTTGCGGCCGAGTTCCTGAGCGGGGCCGCTGAACGCGGCCGATTGGCCGAAGAGGACCGAGTCGTCGAAGATGCCCTCCGATGCCGGTGGCGGCTCCTCTACCGGTGCCTCGGTCGTCGACACCGTTGGTGCGGGGGTCGTGCCCTGCGGACCCTCAGAGTCGCTCTCGGGGCTGCAGCTCGCCGCAATCAGCGCGAGCAGTGCGAGCAGCCCGAGCGCCGGCGGGAGTCTCCGGCGCGACGCGGCGATCATTCCGGTCGACGCGCGACCAGGGTCAGGTGGTTCCGACCCCCTTCCCGTCGATAACTCAGATCGTTGGTCAAGGTGCGTACCAGATGGATTCCCAGGCCGCCGATGGATCGCTCCTCCAGCCCCGCGTCGACGTCGGGCCGGGGAGCTTCGTTGAGCGGATCGAAGGCACCGCCGTTGTCGGAGATCTCGATCTTGACCGCGTCGGCTTCCCCGGAGATGACGATCCGCACGCTCGAGGCGCCGCCGTAGGTCATGGCGTTGAGTCCGAGTTCCTCCAGAATGAGGTGCAGCTTGAAGATGAGATCGTCGGGCCAGTCCTCCTGGCGGCCGAACTCCTCGATGGATTGCTCCATGTGCCGGAGGGCGGCATCGACCGATTCATCCTCCGCCGGTCCGACCTCGAGGCAGAAGTGGACGCTCAACTCCCTGACTCGCTTCGGTGCAGGGTCAGGCAGGTGATGTCGTCGGACTGGGGCGTCTCGCCGGCGAAGGCGTGCACCGCCTCGAAGACGGACATCGTCGTCTCCTCCGCGTCGCTCGGCGGGGTGTCGGCGAAGATCACCGCGAGCCGCTCCATCCCGAACTCCTCGGCTGTGACATTCATCGCTTCGCTCACGCCGTCGGTGTACAGGAACAGGGTGTCTCCCGGTCCGATGTTGATCGTGTTGTCGGCGAATTCCATGCCGGCCATCACGCCGAGGATGATTCCGCCGGTACGCGGGATCAACGATGAGCTTCCGTCCGGTTTGATCAGGAGTGGCTCGTTGTGTCCGCCGTTCGCGTAGTTGAAGTCACCGGTGGCGGGGTCATAGATCCCGTAGAGCAGGGTTACGAACATCTCGGTGTCGTTCGTCTCGCGCAGGAGGTCGTTGACCTCGCGCAGCACGTCCCCCGGGTTTTCGCAGCCGATGGAGGCGCCCTTCAGCAACGTCCGGCTGGACATCATGAACAGTGCGGCGGGAACGCCCTTGTCCGAGACGTCCGCGATGCACAGGCCGAGCCGGCCGCCGTCGAGTTGGATGATGTCGTAGAAGTCCCCGCCCACGTTGCGCGCCGGCTCCATGTGTGCGAACACCTCGAAGTCGTCACGCTGGGGGAACCGGGTCGGCAGGATCGACTTCTGCATCTTGCTGGCAACGTCGAGTTCACGCTGCAGCGACACCAACTGGTCGCGCGAGGCCAGCGCGGCGCGCCACTCGGTGAGATGGGCGAGGGTGCGCTCGATGGTGATGCGCAGGTCCGCGAAGTCGAGGGGCTTGGTGACGAAGTCGAACGCGCCGCGGTTCATCGCCGTGCGGATGTTCTTCATGTCGCCGTAGGCCGAGACGATGACCGACTTGATGTTCGGGTCGACCGAGGGGATCTGTTCGAGGAGCGTGAGCCCATCCATCTGCGGCATGTTGATGTCGGAGAGCACCATGTCGATGGTGTCGTCCTCGTTCAACTTCTCGAGCGCCTCGATGCCGTTGTGGGCGAAGACGAAGCTGTAGCGCCCCGAGCGGATGTCACGCCGCATGCGCTGCAGCATGAGTGGCTGCAGATCGACCTCGTCGTCCACGACAAGGATCTTGTACGTCGCTTCTGCCATCGCTTTCCGATCCGCCCGTGCGCGCCAAGCTGGGGTTGGTCCGGGCTATGTCCGTGCAGAGCCTCGGGGTGGAACTCCGTCAGCTCTGGGCGGCGAGAGCCGTCTCGGGAGAACTGTGGATAGCGATGATCTGGTCGAAACCGCTGATTATGAATAGTTCGTGTACTGACGAGGACAGCGAGCAGATGGAGAAGCCGACGTCTCGCTGGCGGAGGTTCTTGGCGCTGAGCAGGATGATTCGCAGGCCGGCACTGCTGATGTAGTCCAGCGCTGCGAGGTTCAGGATGACCGCGGTGTCGTCGGCCCCGATGTTTGCTTCCAAGGCGTCCTGGAAGTCGCTCGCATTCGATCCGTCGACTCGCCCCGCGGTGTTGATGATCACCGTCGTTCCCCGCCGCTCGGACGTAACTTCCATCATCTTTGCTCCTTAGCTGCCAATCTCATGGTTCCCCGCCGCATGGCGTCCGCTGCCGGGCGCCTCGACAATCTAGCCGCGCCAAGAGACTACGTGATAGCCGGCACGGTGTCGGTAGGGAACGATAGCCCGGTTCGCCGCGCTCCCTGCAACACCTCCTGACGGCGCCGAGGCTAATCGCTCCTTCACCCCGGCTGCCCTTCGCCCGATTGTGTGGCGGGCGGCCGGGGACCATAATTCCCCCGGAGAGCGGTCCGCCTCCCGCCGGACAGGCAGGAACAGGACGGTGAGTCGCCACTCGCCGGGGAGGAAGCGTCATGTACTCGAGCCCGCAGGAGCGGTTCGGCCACCTGGTCAACGAGCAGCGCTTCGCGGAGATGGGGCCGTCGGTGGGCGACGTTGCCGACGGCTGCTACCTCCCTCCTGAACTCTACACCTCCGAGGAGTGGTTCGAATTCGAGAAGGAGTCCATCTACTCGCGCTCGTGGCTCTGTGTCGGGCGGGCCGACTTCTTGAAGGCGCCGGGTGACTACTTCACGATCACCATCAACGACGACCCGCTGCTGGTCGTGATGGACGACGAGGAGCAGATCCGGGTCATGTCGGCGGTCTGCCGGCACCGGGGGCATCTGCTGGCCGAGGATGCCGGGCACAAGGAGACGGGGTTGTTCCGCTGCCCCCTGCATTTCTGGTCGTTCGACCTGCGCGGTCGTCTGCGGCACGCCCCCGAGATGGGCCGCACGAACAACTTCAGCCGCGAAGAGATCTGCCTTCCGCAACTCTCCGTCGAACTCTGGGCGGGGTTCGTCTTCGCCCACTTCGAGCCCGACCCAGCGCCGCTCGCGCCGACCCTGACTCAACTCTCCGACGAGATGGCGAACTACGGGGTCCCAGAGATGGTGAGCCTTCCGACCATGGACATTCCCGACTACCCGTGGAACTGGAAGGTGATGCTCGAGAACTTCATGGAGCCCTACCACAACGCCTACCTGCACAAGGGCATCCACGACTTCGCGCTCGGGCACGGATTCGTTGAACACAGCCCGGACGAGAACGTGATCATGCACCCGACGGGTTTCGACCGCGCCGACGGTGCCTTCAACCCTCTCCACAAGGCGCTCCTGCCGCCGATCCCGACACTCAGCGAGGAGCAACGCAACCGGGTCATGTTCGCCATGATCCCGCCGATGATGCCGCTGGGCCTGGTCTCCGACCACATGTTCTACTTCCTGGTCCTGCCCGGCGGGGCCAACCGGATCACCATCCGCGTGGGGCTGTGTGTGCCGCCGGATGCCCTGCAGGTTCGCAACTTCGGCAAGATCATCGAGTGGATCGTCGACGGGATCATGATGTACAACGATCAGGACGTGGTGGCCGACACGGCTGTGCAGAAGGGGCTGCGGTCCCGGTTCGCCCCCCGCGGTCGCTTCTCCTGGAAGGAAACCACCGTGGCGCAGTTGAACAGGTGGCTGTACCAGAGATATCGGGCCTATGCGGAGCGCCAGGGGCTCGTCTGATGAGCGGGTCGGAAATGGCCGGTCAGCCCGGGCCCGAGGAGCGCGCAGATGGATGATCTCCGGGAACGGCTGGACGGGATGGAGCGACGTCTCGAACGAATCGAGGCCGAGCGTGCCGTCGAGCAGCTCATGCACCGCTACGTCCACGCGATCGACGTCATCAAGGACGCAGAGGTGACAGCGGGGTTCTTCGCGCCGGGAGCGGTCTGGGAGGGCCAGGGGAATCTGAAGGACTTCAGGGCCGAAGGTCTCGACGAGATCAGGGAGATGTTCCGCGGGAACCCGTCGATGCTCCCCTTCACGGCCCATTTCCTCACGAATCCGGTTGTCAACGTCTCCTCCGACGGGGCCGAGGCCCGCGGGCGCTGGCACGCCCTGGAGGCGGCCACCCTGTTCGACGGAGAGACCGCCGTCTGGCTGATCGCCCATTACGACAACGACTTCGTGAAGCATCACGGCGAGTGGAGGATTGCCCGCCTCCGTTTCGAGGATCGGGTGATCTGCCCCTACGAGGAAGGCTGGGCGCGCACCAGGTACGTCTCGCCGGTGACCCTCGAGCGTGTCGCGCAGCCGCGTCCGGTCGCGCCGGAGGGCCAAGACGACACGGGGGATTGCCCATGACTCTGCTGACGACCGAATTGCGCGATTCGTTCGCCGCCTCCACCAAGGCCGTCAACGAGGCGCGCCTGCTGCCGCCGCTCATCTACACCTCACAGGAGTTCTACGAGTTCGAGCGCCGCTCCATCTTCCGCCACGAGTGGCTGTGTGTCGGTCGGGTCGATCAGGTGCCCGAACCCGGTGACTTCCGTTGCATCACCATCGCCGGTGAGCCTCTGATCATGCTGCGAGACTCCGACGGCAGCGTCGGCGTCATCTCCGCGGTCTGCCAGCACCGGGGCATGGTTCTGGCCGAGGGCTCCGGCAACACCCGCCGCTTCACGTGCCCCTACCATCACTGGTCCTACGGTCTGGACGGATCCCTGCTGGGGGCACCGGCCATGGAGCGGGCCGTGGGTTTCGACAAGGGCGACCACGGCCTCCCGCGGCTCCGCACAGAACTGTGGCAGGGCTTCGTGTTCTGCAATCTCGACCCCGACGCCAAGCCACTGGGGCCGTCGCTCACCAAGATCGACGCCATGCTGGAGAACTACGACCTTCCCGAGACGGTCACACGTGAGGGGCACTCACTCCCCGGCCTGCAGTGGAACTGGAAGGTCATGATGGAGAACTTCAACGATCCGTACCACGCAAGCCGCCTGCACGGCCCTCTGCAGACGTTCGCCCCCAGCCATCTGAACGACTACCTGCCCTGGGATCCCGACGACGGTGCAATCGGCCGCATCCAGCACTTCACCGACATCGACGGCTCGTTCAACCCAACCAAGAAGTGCCTCTTGCCGGTGTTCAGCAACCTCACCGACGAGCAGCGCAAGCGTGGCGGCTTCGTGCTCATCCCGCCGACGCTCTCACTGGCCATCGTTCCCGACGAGATCGCCTACTTCATCATCAGCCCCGACGGCCCCGGTGAGATCACGATCAACATCGGGTACTGCTTCGAACCCTCGGCTCTGGCCGATCCGATGTTCGAATACCTCTTCGAGCAGGCCGAGCAGGGTGTCAACAACTTCAACGTGCAGGACATCTATGCCGACGAGATGGTGCAGATCGGCCTGGGCTCGACGTTCGCGCCGCGCGGCCGGTACTCGTGGCAGGAGGAGACGCTGGCGCAGTTCAACCGCTGGCTCGTGACGCGCTACGAGCGGCACTGGCCCAATGGCGCCTGATTGGCGCGGGCCCGCCGGCGCCAATCAGCCGCCGTGACGACGCGCCCACCGGGCGCGCCGGTCAGGTGATTCCCCGCCGGAATGTCTGCCCCAGCGCGGCGGGCTGGCGGCGGCGCTGGCTCAGCAAGGCGATCGCGGCGATCGCGGCCAGGTAGGGCAGGGCGATCAGCACCTGCGGTGTGATCGTCACACCGAGGGCGGGCAGTGAGACTCGCAGAGCCTCCGCACCGCCGAAGAGCAGGGTGCCGCCCACGGTCCCCCAGAGGGTCCAGCCGCCGAAGATGACCGCGGCGATCGCGATGAATCCCCGCAGCGCCGTCATGTTGGGGGTGAAGGCGCCGATGAGGCCGACGGAGAGGTAGGCGCCCGAAACACCCGCCAGCAGGCCACCGAAGTAGATGGCCTGGCGCCGTCGGAGGTCCACCGGTATGCCGTTCGCGTCGGCTGCGGCGGGGTTCTCTCCCACGGCGTCCAGTTCGAGGCCCCAGCGGGAGCGCTTCAACACCCACCAGACGAGGGGGACGAACGCGTAGAGCAGGAAGAACGGCGCCCGCTGCTCGAACAGCGCGTCGCCGACGATCGGGATGGAGGCCAGACCGGGGATACGCACGAGCCCGAACTGCACCGGGGCCATCTTCACCTCGGCAAGCAGGAAACTGGTGACGCCGATGGCCAGAAGGTTGAGCACGAGACCGGTCACGAACTGGTTGACGCGGATCCGGTGCGAGAGGTTGGCCTGGATCGCCGACACCCCGATGCCCACGGCCACGCCGATCCCGAACCCGTAGTAGGCCGAGCCGGTGGCGTGACTCCCGTACGCCGCCGCGAACGCGCCCGAGAGCATGGCTCCCTCGACGGAGATGTTCAGGGTGCCGGCCCGCTCGGCCACGAGTTCGCCCAGGGCCGCGAAGAGCAGGGTCGCCGCGATCCGGACGCTGCTGTCGACGATGAGCGTGATGTCCTCGATCATCGGATCACTCGCCCCGCCGTCGCCGGCGGTGCAGGTGCACGCGTCACGGTGGAGGTCACGTTCGGCTCACACCGGTCCGCTGCAGGAGCGCGCGCAGCCGCCGGCGGTTCAGGTAGAGCAGGGGCAGAGTCACGGCGATCACCACGAGCGCCTGCACGGCGCCCACGATCGTCGGACTGACGCCGGTGGCCGCCAGGACGCCGCTCCCCGCCCGGAGCGCCCCGAAGAGCAGGGAACTGGGAATCACCGCAAGAGTGACGGATCCGGCCACCAACGCGGCGAGAAGCCCTTCCCAGCCGTAGTTGTTCGAGAAGCCGTCGTTGACCCGGAAGGCGGTGCCGGTGAGCAGGACGCCGCCGGCCAGGCCGGCGAGCGCTCCGGAGATTGCCAGCGCCCCGCTTCCCACGAGCGCGGGTGAGACTCCGGAACGTCGGGCAGCCCGCGGGTTGAGGCCGACCGTTCGTAGTTCGAAGCCCCAGCGGGTGCGCGCCAGAAGGAAGGCCAGCACCAGGGCAAGGCCGACCGCCAGGGTGATGCTGGAATTGAGCCGGAATCCAGGCCCTTGCGCCAGCGTGGGCAGGTGCCCCGCCGGAGGCAGGGGGTTCGACTGCGGGCTTGCGGAGAGGACCGAGCCCTCGGGGAGATCCTCCTGCAGGAGCCACGGTCTGTTGACCGCGAAGGACACGACCTGGAAGCCGACGAAGTTCAGCAGCAGGGTGGTGATCACCTCGCTGCCGCCGCGGGTGAATCGCAGGAGGGAGGCAAGCGACGCCCAGATCGCTCCCGCCACCGCGGCCGTGGCGAGGATGAGAAGCAGGGTGATGCCACGCGGTGCGTCGACGGCGAGCCCGACGGCGACACCGAACAGCGCCCCGATGGAAATCTGGCCCTCCTGACCGATGTTGAGCAGCCCGCTGCGGGTCGCCGCGAGCGCGCCCAACGCCACGAGCAGGATCGGTCCCGTGTGGTTCAGGGTTGCCGTGAGCGCGACACGTGAACCAAAGCTCCCCGAGACCATGGCACCGAAGACGGTGGCGGGCGAACTCCCGGTAACCGACAGCAGCAGTGCCGCGCAGCCGATTGCCGCTGCGATCGAGATGGCCAGCAGGGCGCCCACCCTGAGGTAGTCCGACAACGGGAGCCGGGGCGGCCGCACGGCGACCGCGGCGGCGGGGCGGGGTGGAGAGGCCTCAGCCGCGGTCATGTGTGCGAGCCCCCATCATCCGGCCGAGTTCGGCAGTGTCGACGTCGGCGCGCGGCATGGTCCCGATGATGCGCCCGCGGTTTATGACCGCCACCCGGTGCGACAGAGCCATGATCTCGGCCAGATCGCTGGATATGAGCAGGATGCCGGTGCCCGTCGCGGCGGCCTCCCGCAGCCGGTCCCAGATGTAACCCCGGGCCCCGATGTCGAGCCCTTGGGTGGGTTCGGCCGCCACGAGGACGCACGGCTTGCGTGCCAGTTCCCTGGCCAGGACGACACGCTGCTGGTTGCCGCCGGAGAGCGACCGCAGCGGCGCGCCGAGACTGGACGTGATGATCCGGAAGTCCGCGACGAGGCGCCGGCCGAGTTCGTGCAGTTGCTGCTGACGGACGACGCCCCAGCGCACCATCCCGTCCAGACTCCCGAGAGCGAGGTTCTCCGCAACGGTCATTTCCAGGACACATCCGCTGTCGTGGCGGTCCGCCGGGATCACCCCCACCCCGGCTCGGCCGAGTTGGCGGCCCCGTCCGGTCCGGATGGGCCGTCCTTCCACGCGTACTTCGCCGCTGTCGGGACCGATGAGATTGGAGAGCAGACCCGTCAATTCCTCCTGCCCGTTGCCCGCGACGCCGGCCACGCCCAGGATCTCACCCGCTGCGATCTCGAGGTTCACGCCGTCGAGAAGCGCGTGGCCCTCCGCCGAGGTCACCTTGATGTCGGCGAGTTCGAGGACCGGCACGTCGTGGCCGGCGGGCGCGGCGCGGCGTCGCGGAGGCGCATGGGTCCTGGCGCGGGATGCGTGGCTGCCCTCGACGCTCAGGCCCAGCACTTCGGCCGAGACCGCGAAGTCCTGCCCGAGCATCTCGTGGGCCAGGGAATCGGCGCTCGCCTCGGCCGACTCGACGGTGGAGACGACGCGGCCGTCGCGGAGGACCGTCACCCGGTCGGTCACTTCGAGCATCTCGTCGAGTTCGTGGCTGATGAGCACCACGGACTGCCCCCGCTCGCGGGCGAGCCGTCGCAGGACCCGGAACAGGGCCGTGGACTCCTCGCGGGTCAGGACCGAGGTGGGCTCGTCCAGGATCAGCACGTCGGGTTGGCGCCGGAGGCACTTGAGGAGTTCGACCCGCTGGCGCTCACCCACCGACAGGTCGTCGACGATGGCGTCCGGGTCCACGTCGAGGCCGTAGCGCCGGCCGACCTCGGTGATCTGGCGCGACACGCCGGAGCGGTCGACCCTGGTGTGCCCGCGGTCCGAGAGCGTCACGTTCTTCCACACCGGCATGGGGCCGACCAGGCTGAAGTGCTGGTGCACCATTGCGATGCCGCGTTCGGCGGCCACCACCGGATCGCCGAACCCGAGGGTCTTGCCGTGGATCGTGAGTTCGCCGGATTCGGGCCGGACGAAGCCCGCCACGATCTTCATGAGGGTGGACTTGCCGGCGCCGTTCTGGCCCAGCAGCCCCCGGATCTCCCCGGCTCCGATGTCGAGGGAGACGTCGTCGCAGGCGACGACGCGCCCGAATCGCTTGCTGACCGAGCGCAGCCCGAGGACGACCTCCCGCCGGGCTGCGGTCGTCGAGGCCGGGCCCCCGCTCACCCGGAGATGTCGGTGCCGATGATCGCGTTCACGTCGATTTCGCCACTTGCGAGAGCCGCCCGCACCTCATCGAGGATCGCCTGCTCGTCGCCGGAGGCATCACAGATCCGGCTGCCGACACCGAGGCCGGAGTCGACGCCGTACACCGCCAGCTGGGTGCCTTCCTCCAGTTCACCGGCTGCGAACGAGCTGATGACCGAGGGTAGGAACAGCGCCGGGTTGTAGGTGATCGCCATCGCAACGGGGAAGAGATTGGCGTCGCACAGGTCGACCGACGTGGACACGACCCCGACACCGGACTCGAGGGCGGTGTTCACGACGGCGATGAGAGCGCCGCCGAGGTAGGGATACACGACCTCGCAGTCCTGCTCGAACAGCGCCGTCGCGGACTCCTGCGCCAGGGCGGCGTCCTCGAAGCTGCCCGTGAAGGTGACCGGAATCTCGGCTCCTGCTGCCATGCCGTAGGCGTCCTGGAGGTGGCTGAGCCCGGCGCGCATGGAGGCGGCCATGTTCTTGACGAAGTCCAGTTCCGGCCCGGCCACCACGCAGCCGACCGTTCCACCGGTGCGCTCCAGCAGCAGGCCGAAGGAGATGCCGCCCATGAAGTGGGCCTGGTTCTCGTTGGCGGCCGCCGTGGCGTAGGCGCCGCTGGTCGGCGGGAATCCCGCTACCAGGAAGAAGTTGATGTCGGCGAACGTCGGATCCTCCGAGACCGGAATGAAACCGTCGCGCAATTCCGAACCGCCGGCGATGATGAGGTCGACATTCTGGCGTGCGAGGTTCTCGAAGGACTCTCGCGCTGCCCCCGGGTTCACCTTGTCCACCACGATTGTCTCGTACCCCAGTTCGTCGGCGATCGCCTCGACCGATTCGACCTGCCCCTGGTAGAAGCCACCGTCGGCGCGATCGCCGGCCACCACATAGCCGATCGTGAGCTGACCGTCTCCATTCACGTCGACGGTCTCGGGATACGCGGCAGGTGCGGGTTCGGGGGGCGGAGCCGGAGCCGGTTCGGGTGCGGGTGCGGGTGCGGGCTCAGGAGCCGGTGCCGGTGCAGGTGCGGGTGCGGGGGGCGGGGCGGGTGCGGGTTCGGGTGCGGGGGCGGGTGCGGGCTCAGGAGCCGGTGCCGGTGCAGGTGCGGGTGCGGGTGCGGGCTCAGGAGCCGGTGCCGGTGCGGGCGCCGCCGGTGCGGCATCCGAACCGTCGTCACCCGCGCAGGCAGCGGCCACGAGACCGACCACAAGGGCCAACGCCAGCAGTTTCCGACTGATCCGGCGCGTGCAGTGGGTTGTGGTCATCTCCGGTGCTCCTGTGTCCTCGAACGTTCCCCGGTGCTGTCCGGCGGCTGCTATGGTCGCCGCCCGAACGTGGATGGCGAGCATAGTCGCCGCGTGGCGTTCGCTGGTCCTGATCAGACCGGGAGCGGGCGGCGCGAGCGCCTCGGACGAACAGGAGATGACCGTGTCGAAACACCGCCGCTGTCCCATCCCGCTGGAGAGTCTGGACGCCTCGGCGCAGGACTTCACCGCTGCGGTCGGTCTCCCGCCTGCGGTGTACTCCGATCCGGGGTTCTTCGCGTTCGAGAAGGAAGCCGTCTTCGGTCACGAGTGGGTCTGTGTGGGGCGCAGCGACCAGATCCCCGACAGCGGGGACTACTACACGATCACGGTGGCAGGTGAGCCCCTGATCGTCGTACGCGGAGCGCAGAACGAGATCAACGTGATGTCCTCGGTCTGCCAGCACCGGGGGATGTGCGTGACGGCGCCGGCACAACGGCCACCGTCGGAATGGTTCGAGTTGCCGCCGGAGACGTCCGGCAATTGCCGGACCTTCCGCTGCCCGTACCACTGGTGGACGTACGACCTCGAAGGCAGGCTCGTGGGTGCGCCCGAGATGGGGAGGACGGAGGGGTTCGCCCGGTCGGACGTCGCCCTTCCCCGGCTGCGGACCGAACTCTGGAAGGGGTTCATCTTCGTCAACTTCGACGAGGAAGCCTCGCCGCTCGGCCCGCGGCTGGGCCCCCTCGACGAGGTCCTGGCGAACTACCACGTCGAGGACATGGTGACCGTCGAGCCCGAGACCATCCCGGGTCTCCCGTTCAACTGGAAGATCATGGTCGAGAACTTCATGGAGGGGTACCACCCCGACCGCCTCCACAAGGGGATCCACGACTTCGCGCCGTCGCGGAACGCCTGGTACGCGCCTTTCGAGGATGGGGACGCCGCCATGTACGGGGCCATGGGTGCGACGATCCTGGACGGCGGATTCAATCCGACTCAGAAGGCCATCTTCCCGATCATCCCGACGCTGACCACCGACGAGCGCCGGCGGATGTTGTTCGCGTACGTTCCCCCCAGCCTGCTGATGGGATTCCAGCCCGACTCGGCCTTCTGGTTCACCGTGCAACCCGTGAGCGAGTCGTCGCACACGCTGACGATGGCCTACATCTTCCCGCCCTCGACGCTCGAGGTACCACTGTTCGGGGAGTTGCTGGGCGCGGCCATCCACGGCGTGGAGCTCTTCAACAACCAGGACCTGCCGACCAACACGGCGGTGCAGCGGGGGATGGGATCGCGCTTCGCACCGCGGGGGCGGTACTCGTGGCAGGAGTCGGTCCTGGCCCAGTTCAACACCTGGTTGGTTTCGTGCTACCGGGCTGAGGACCGCCGGGCCGCTGCGGCGCCGGCGGCGGTGCCGGGATGAAGCCCCCGCGGTTCGACTACGTCGCCCCCGCGTCGGTCGCCGAGACCATCGAGGCCCTCGCCGGCACCACCGAGGCGCGGATCCTGGCCGGGGGACAGAGCCTCGTGCCGCTGATGAACCTGCGGCTGGCGCGCCCGACCCTGCTCGTGGACGTCAACCGGGTCGCGGATCTCGCGGGTTTCGAGACCCGCAACGGCACGTTGCGGTTCGGGGCCATGTGCCGCCATCGATTCCTGGAGACCGACCCTCTGGTGCGCCGGGAGGCACCGATCGTCGCCAAGACCGCAGGGATGATCGGCCATGTGCACATCCGGAATCGGGGCACCCTCGGGGGCAGCATCGCCCACGCCGATCCGGTGGCGGAGTTTCCGGCACTTCTCGTGGCGCTCGGTGGGAGGGTGATCGCCGGAAGCACCGGCGGCGAGCGGGCGATACCTGCCGCGGAGCTCTTTGCGGGGCCCTTCACGACCAGCCTCGAGCCGGAGGAACTGCTGAGCGCCGTCGAGGTTCCCGCCCACACCCCCGGCGACGGTGGCGGGTTCGCGGAGTTCGCCCGGCGCCACGGTGACTTCGCCACGGCCGGCGTTGTCGTGATCCTGCACCGGGATGGCTCCGGGGCCTGCGTCCGGCTACGTGCAGCCGGCTGCGGTCTTGGTCCGACCCCGGTGGATCTCAGTGCGGCGGGGGAGTTCCTGCTGGGTGAGTCCGCGCTCAGCGCCGGCGCAGCGGCGGAATTGGGGAGACGGACCGCAGCGCTGGCGGATCCTCCCGGCGACGTGCACGGATCGAAGGAATACCGGCGCGAGCTTGCAGCGGTGCTCGCCGCCGACGCAGTGCGCACGGCATGGCAGCGAGCAGGATCAACCGGCTGGGGAGCCGGCGACTGAGAGCCCGCGGCCGCCCATGACGAGGAGTATCCGGATGAGGGATCCCAAGCCATGACAGCTGTCCGGTTCTCGCTCAACGGTGAGGCCGCAGAGGTCGACGTCGAGCCCCGCGAGCTGTTGCTGGACACGCTGCGGGATCGCCTCGCCATGCGAGGGGCTCACGCCGGCTGCGAGCAGGGCGCCTGCGGGGCCTGCACGGTCCACCTCGACGGGAGCGGTGTGCGTTCCTGCCTCCTGTTCACCGTCCAGGTGGGTGGGGCCGAGGTGCGCACCATCGAGGGTGTCGGTTCGCCGGGGGCGTTGCACCCGATCCAGCAGGCCCTGTCCGAACACCACGGCCTGCAGTGCGGCTTCTGCACGCCGGGGATGGTCCTGACGGCGTTGGAGCTCTTCGAGACGGACCCGCACCCGACCAGGGAGCGGATAGAGGAATGGATGTCGGGCAACCTCTGCCGCTGCACCGGGTACGTGAACATCGTCGCCGCTCTCGAAGCCGTCGCGGGGGAGGGGTCGTGAGCGTCCTCGCGCCGCCCGAGGCGCCTCCGCGTACAGGTACCCGAACGCGGCGCCGCGAGGACACCCGGCTGCTGTGTGGCGAAGGCGAGTACCTCGGTGACGTCCAGCGGCCCGACCTCAAGCACGTGGCAATCCTGCGGAGCCCGCTGGCCCACGCCCGGATCCGCGATGTGGACGTCTCCGGCGCCATGACCCTGCCCGGCGTCATCGGGGTGTTCACCGGAGCCGAACTGGCGGTCGAGACAGGCGAGTTCAGCCATCACCTCCCCATGATCCCGACGCTGCGGCAGATCACGTGGTCGGTGCTCGCCACCGACAAGGTGCGGTTCGTGGGCGAGCCTGTAGCGGCCGTCGTCGCCGACAGCCGTTACATCGCCGAGGACGCCCTCGAGCTCATCGAGGTGGACTACGAGGAGCTCCCGGCGGTCAGCGATGCCGAGGCCGGGCTGGAGGCCGAGGCACCGCTGCTGTACGAGGACTGGGGGGACAACGTCTTCCTGTACATGCCGGGCGCCCACGGCGACGTCGAGGCGGCGTTCGCCAACGCCGACGGGGTGCTGCAGGAGCGGTTCACGCATCACCGCATCAGTGGACTGCCGATGGAGGGCCACGGCGCGCTCGGCGAGTTCGACCCCGCCTCCGGGCGCCTCGAGATGTACGTGTCGACGCAGGTCCCGCACACATTGCGCACGGTCATCTCGGACATCACCGGCCTGAGCGAGGCCAGGGTCAGGGTCGTGGCGCCCGACATGGGCGGTGGCTTCGGGAACAAGGCGCACTTCATGCGCGAGGAGGTGCTGGTGGCGGTGCTGGCGATGCGGGTCCGCCACCCGGTGGTCTGGCAGCAGGACCGCACCGAGAACCTCCTGTCCGGGCTGCACTCGCGCGAGCAGTCACACGAGGTGGAGGTGGCCTACCGCGACGACGGCCGAGTGCTGGGGCTGCGGGCGGACTTCGTCGTGGACGTCGGGTCCCCGGAGTTGTACATCCTGGGGTGCGCGCCGGCGATCGTGACCACGAGCGTCGTACCCAACTGCTACGACCTGGCGGACTACGCCTTCGAGATGCGCTGTGTGGCGACCAACAAGTGTCCGATGGGTGGCTATCGCGGCTACGGCCAGCCGCAGGGCATCTTCTTGATGGAGCGGGTCCTGGACCTCGTGGGCGAGAGGCTCGGTATCGATCCTGTGACGATGCGCCGGCTCAACATGATCCCCGACGAGCCCCGCCCCTACGTGACGGCCACCGGCGCGGTGCTCGACACCGGCAGCTTCGGCGAGCAGCTCACCGAGTTGCTCGAGGCTGCGGGCTACGACGCCGCCTGCGAAGCGCGGGAGGTGGCCAGGTCGCAAGGCCGACTCGTCGGCGTCGGCATCGCCCAGATGGTCGAGCCCACGGCGCCCAACATCCACGCCCTGGCGGGACGCTTCGGTGGCTACGAGATGGCCATGCTGACCGTGCAGCCCGACGGCAGGGTCAACGTGGCGGTCGGCACCAAGTCCCAGGGCCAGGGCCACGAGACGATCTTCGCCAAAGTGGCCGCCGAGGTTCTGGGCATCAGCCCCGACGACGTGGAGGTCACCGACGGCGACACGGCGGCACTGCCTTACGGCACCGGAACGTGGGGGAGCCGATCGGCGGTCATGGGCGGCGGGGCCGTCATCAAGGCCGCCCGGCAGGTGCGCGACAAGATGGCGGCCATCGCCGCGGGGATGCTGGAAGCACCCCCCGATCAGATCGAAACCGCCGACGGGTTCTTCCGCCTGGGGGAGGCGGCGATCCCGTTCGGCCAGATCGCCGCGGCCGCCTATCTCCACACGTTCCTGCTGCCGCCGGGCATGGACCCGGGGTTGTCGGTGGTGGTGGGATACGACCCGGGCAACACCAGCCCCTTCCCCGATGAGCGCGGCAAACTGAACGTGGCCGCCACCTATTCCACCGCCGCCGCGGCCGCTGTCGTCGAGGTCACCGAGGCCACGGGGGTCGTGACGGTGCACGACCTGACCATCGTGCACGACTGTGGGACCGTGATCGACAACGTGATACTGGACGGGCAGATCCACGGCGCTGTCGCGCAGGCTGTGGGGCAGACGTTCTTCGAGGAGATCTGCTACGACGAGAACGGTCAACCGCAGACCTCGACGCTCCTGGACTACATGATCCCAACATTCGGCGATGCGGTTCGCCCGCGTATCGTGCACCGCGAGACGCCCTCGGAGTTGCTCGGCGGCTTCCGGGGGGCCGGGGAGGGGGCGATCATCGTGACGCCGGCGGTGCTCGCCGCGGCGGTGCACGACGCCGTGGCGCCGCTGGGAGTGGCCATCACACAGTCCAACCTGAGCCCCCCGCGCCTGCGCGCCCTGCTGCGGGGGCGTCCGGCTGGCTGAGGAGCGTCCCGGCGCGGCGCAGTGAGGTTGACTCTGTCAAGCCGAACCGCGCTTCTAGGCTGGAACGATGGAGTCGAGATCCTCCGCCGGCGCCCCGACACCGGCGGAGGAGCGTGTCCTGGACGCCGCTGTCGGGCACAGCCACGACACTGTCGACTCGCGCGTGGCCCGTCGTGGGCCGGATCGTCGGCACCTGTTGCTGCCGGCCCTGCATACTCTGCAGGACGGAGTCGGCTGGATCAGCCCGGAAGCGTTGGCCGAGTTGTGCACGCGCCTCGAAGTGCCCCGCGCCGAGGCTTTCGGCGTCGCCACGTTCTACGCGCTGCTGCGCACCGAGGAGGGCCCCCGAACGGTCGCGCACGTCTGTGACGACATCGCCTGCCGGATTCACCCCGACTACCGCGCGCCAGCGGGCCACACGGGGCACCAAGACGGCGTGCCGGTCGGCGTGCACCCCAGCCCGTGCCTCGGCCAGTGTGACCGGGCTCCTGCGGTGTTCGTGCAGCGCGCGGGGCCCGACGGGGCCCGCTGGACCGCCACCGGGTCACTGGCCGGCGCCCTCGAGGGTGAGGGTGCGACGGAACCTGCGCCCCGTGTGGTCTCCGCTGGGCCTGCCTGGCTGACCGGGCGCATCGGGGTCGCGGATCCGGCCAGCCTCGAGGAGTATCGGGCGCATGGCGGGTACCGGGCGTTGCGGATCGCGCTGGAAATGGGACCCGAGGCGGTGCTGCGCGAGATCGCCGACTCGGGTCTCCGGGGCAGGGGAGGAGCCGCCTTCCCGACCGGCGTGAAGTGGCGGGGGGGGGGCGGCGCGGGGGGGCGGGGGGGGCGCCGCCGCGGGCGCGCCTCGGCGCGCCGGGAGCGCTACATCGTGTGCAATGCCGATGAGTCCGAGCCGGGCACGTTCAAGGATCGGGCGTTGCTGGAGGGTGACCCTTTCGCGCTGGTGGAGTCCATGACGATCGCCGGGGTGACCGTGGGCGCCTCGAAGGGCTACGTCTACATCAGGGGCGAGTATCCCACCGCCGAGGATCGGATCGCCGCCGCCATCGACCGGGCGCGTCACGGCGGGCTGCTGGGTGCCGACGTGGCCGGCAGCGGTCTGCGTTTCGACATCGAGGTCCGCCGGGGGGCCGGGGCCTACATCTGCGGTGAGGAGACGGCACTGTTCAACTCACTGGAGGGCTACCGGGGCGAGCCTCGCTCGAAGCCGCCGTTCCCCACCGAGGTGGGGTTGTTCGGGCGGCCCACCGTGGTCAACAACGTCGAGACGCTCCACAACGTGCCGGTGATACTCACCGCCGGCGCGGCTGCGTTCCGCGCGGTTGGCACGGCCGAGAGTCCCGGCACGAAGTTGTTCTCAGTGGCCGGCGACGTGAATCGCGCCGGCGTCTACGAGGTGCCGTTCGGCACGCGCCTGGACGAGTTGCTGGCTCTTGCCGGCGCCCCGGACTCACCCGGGGCGGTGCTACTGGGCGGGGCTGCAGGAGTGTTCGTGTCGCCGGGGGCAGGCGACGTGCCTCTTACCTTCGAGGACGTCGGTGCGGCGGATCTCACGCTCGGTTCGGGCGCGGTCACCGTCTTCGGCGGGGGCACCGACATCGGTGACATCGTCGAGCGGATCACCGCCTTCTTCCGTGATGAGTCCTGCGGGCAGTGTGTGCCGTGCAGGGTGGGCACCGTCCGCCAGAACGAGACGATCGTGCGGTTGCGGGCCGGCTCGGCCCTGCAGGGTGACGACGACCTGCTCGACGACCTGGCAGCGGTGATGAGCGACGCCTCGATCTGCGGGCTGGGCCACACGGCGGCCTCGGCAGTCGGCTCGGCGCTGCGTCTGGGGCTCTTGAACGGGGTCGCCGGTGGAGGGTCGGGGTGAGCGCTCCGGTGCCGGTGGGCATCCCCCGGCGCAAGGTGACGGTGCGCATCGACGGCGCAGAGCGGACCGCGCCCGAAGGCAGCACCATTCTGGACGTCTGCCGCGACGCCGGGGTGGAGGTGCCGACGATCTGCTGGGCGCCGACGATCACGCCGGTCAACGCCTGCCGGGTGTGCGTCGTGGAACTGGAGGGTTCACGCACCCTGGTGCCGGCCTGCTCCCGCCGCGTCGCCGAGGGCATGGAAGTCAGGACCGGCAGCGACCGGGTGCGGCGGTCGCGCCGGATGGTTCTGGAGTTGCTCGCCTCCTCGGTGGACCTCTCCCGTGCCGAGGTGAACATCCTGCGCTGGCTCGAGGAGTACGGGACCGACCCCGAGCGCCACGGTGCCGACCGGCGCCGGGTCGCCGAGCCGGTGAGGCGCCATGATGAGTTGTACGTGCGGGACTACGACCGCTGCGTGCTCTGCTACAAGTGCGTCGACGCCTGCGGCACCGAGGCCCAGTACACCTTCGCCATCGCCGTGGCGGGTCGGGGATTCGATGCCCGCATCTCCACCGAGCACGACGTCGAACTGCCCGAGTCGGCGTGCGTGTACTGCGGCAACTGCATCGGGGTGTGCCCCACGGGAGCGCTCATCTTCACCCGGGAGTTCGACCTGCGGGAGTCGGGCCGGTTCGACCCCGAGGCGCAGTCGATGACCACGACCGTCTGCCCCTACTGCGGCGTCGGCTGCAATCTGGAACTGCACACCCAGGACAACGAGATCTTCCGGGTCACCTCGCCGGATGATCACGAGGTGACCTCCGGGCACCTGTGCATCAAGGGTCGATTCGGATTCGAGTACGCAGGCGGCCGGCGCCGGGGCGGCCGCGCCGGGACGGATGCGGCAACCGGTCGGGATCCGAGCCCGCCCGCGTGACAGGAGCCACCGGCGAGCAGGCTCGCCCGCGGTGGGTCCTGCCCGGTGTCGGCGTCGCCGCCGGTTTCATCGCGGGGCTGTTCGGTGTGGGCGGGGGGATCTTCATTGCCCCCGGTCTGATGCTGCTGGGGGGCTTTCGCCAGCGGGTGGCGCACGGCACCTCGCTCGCCACCTCCGCCCTCTTCGCCGCCGCAGGCGTTGTCGCCTACGCGCTGAACGAGGCGGTGGACGTCGTCGCCGCGTCCCTGATCTTCGCCGGCTCCGGACTCGGCGTGCTTGCGGGAGTGGAGCTGCTCAACCGGGTGCAAGTCCGCACGCTGCGGGTGGCCTTCGTCATGCTCCTGGCGGTCACTGCGGGGCGCATGCTGGCCGGCGCTCCCGAGGCCTCCGGCGAACTCTCGCTGACTGTTGCTGTGGCGTTCGGTCTCGTGGGGTGTGGCGTGCTGGTCGGATTGGTGGCGGGTCTCATGGGCGTGGGAGGAGGCGTGATCGTGGTTCCAGCGCTCGTGTTGCTCTTCGAACTGGGCGACGTGACCGCCAAGGGAACGTCGTTGCTGGTCGTGCTTCCGACCGCAATCGTCGGGACGCTGCGCAATATGCGCCACGACAATGTCGACCTGCGCGGCGCGCTGGTGATCGGGGCGGGGGGCATGCTGTCGGCGTTCGGAGGCGGGCTGCTGGCGGGTGTGATCCCCTCGGCGGTCTCGGGGAGGCTCTTTGCCGGCTTGCTCATAGTGATTGCGCTGCGCATGATTCGCGACATGCTCCGGGAGCCCGGTCAGCCGGGCCGCCGTTCGAAGCGCTGGGGGGACCCCGGCTCCGGCCCGCCGCCCGCCGGCGGTGACAGCGGTAGGATCTCCTAGGTGCGCGCTGTCGTTCTGGCCGGTTACGGCGGTCCCGAAGTACTCCGGCTGGCAGACGTTGAACCGCCGGTCCCCGGGCCCGACGAGATACTCGTGGACGTCGTCTCGACGGCCCTCAACCGTGCCGACGTGCTCCAGCGGATGGGGCGGTATCCGGGGCCGGAGGCCACCGTCGAGATCCTGGGACTCGAGTACGCAGGGCGGGTCGCGGCGGTCGGGGCCCGGGTGCGGGATCTCGTCGCCGGGGACGCGGTCATGGGTCTGGTCAACGGCGGCGCGTACGCCGAGCAACTCGTCACACACGAACGCATGGCCCTGCGGCCACCAGCGGGTCCGGCGCTGGCGGACGCGGCGGCCATTCCCGAGGTGTGGATCACCGCATGGGACGCGCTGGTCTGCCAGGGCGGCCTGACCTCGGGTCGTGTTGCGCTCGTGCACGGCGCCGGTTCGGGTGTTGGGACCGCGGCGATCCAGATCGCCAAGGCGCTGGGGGCGGTGGTGGTGGCGACCGCTTCGGCACCAAAGGTGGCGGGTTGCCGCGAACTCGGGGCCGATCTGGCGATCGACTACCGCAGTGGGGACTTCGTGGAGGCCACACACGACCTGACCTCCGGGCGCGGTGCCGATGTCATCGTCGACATCGTCGGGGGGGACTATCTGGCTCGCAACCTGGCGGCGCTGGCGGTGCGCGGCACGATCGTGCAGGTGGGGCTGCTGGGAGCCGGCGAGGCGACCATCCCACTGCGACGCCTCATGGCCAAGCGTGCCCAACTTGTCGGTACCGTGCTACGGGCACGTCCGCTGGAAGAGAAGATCGCTCTCAGCAGGCGATTCGCGACCGAGGTCCTCCCGCTCTTCGAGTCGGGCCGGCTCCGGACGGTTATTGACCGGCGCTATGCCATCGACGAAGTTGCCGACGCGCACAACTACATGCAATCCAACGCGAACTTCGGTAAAATCCTGCTCGACGTTGCGATGCCGGGTGAGGTCGACGGTGCCCTCTGAGCCGGCCGAAGCGGCCTGCCGCCCCCGGTGCCAGGACATCCACTAACATCACGTTCGTTGGTTTCTGTTTCCAGGTAGGCGGACAGCTTGCTACAAGGTGCTACGGCGCTTCGTCTCCGTATTGCAGCGCATTGCACCAGCGGGGATGGGAACGGTAAGAAGTTGTGAGGATCACGAAAATGGTAGAGTCGGATATCGATTGGCTCAGTACTGAAGACACCGCGAGGCGCCTCGGCCTTACGACCAGGACGATTTACAGGTTTGTCGACATCGGTGGGCTTCCCGCGTATCGCTTCGGTCGCGTTTTCCGGTTCAAGGCGAGCGACGTGGATGCCTTCATCGAGCAGTCTCGTGTCGAGCCGGGCACCCTGAAGCATCTGTATCCCGATCCGATTCCCGCGCAGGCCCCCAGCGCAGGCGAGGAAGAGTCGTCACCGGAGAGCTAGTCGCTTGCCCGACATCGATACGGACGGCGCGCTGACCGGTCCCCACTCCGAGTTGCAAGCGGGAAACCGGCCGCTCCGTCCGATCTGCTTTGTCCCCCGAGACTGAGCAACCCGTGAGCCGGGCTCGGGTCACGATCCCCGGCAATCACCTGCTGCCCACTCTGCTCGGGCCGGCCGACCGCCATCTGCGGCTGCTGGAGGCCGCATTCCCCCAGACCGGCATCCACGCGCGCGGCAACGAGGTTACCGTCACCGGCCCCGAGGCCCAGAGCGTGGCGCGGGTGCTGGAAGAATTGATCACACTCGTTCGCCAGGGACACCCGGTGGACTCGCGATCGGTGGTGCACGTCATAGACCTTGTGGCCGCCGACGAGAGCCCCAGCGAGGTGCTGAGCGACGAGGTGCTCCGCCACGCCCGCGGGACGGCTGTGCGACCGCGCTCGCGCGGCCAGAAGGCCTACGTCGACGCCATCCGCTCCGCCACTGTGACCTTCGCCATCGGTCCGGCCGGGACGGGCAAGACCTGGCTGGCCGTCGCGTCAGGGATCGCTGCGCTGCAGGCACGCGAGGTGGAGCGGATCATTCTCACCCGTCCCGCCGTCGAAGCCGGCGAGCGACTGGGGTTCCTCCCGGGTGATGTCGCCGCCAAGGTGGATCCGTACCTCCGGCCGCTCTACGACGCCCTGCACGACATGCTGGACCTGCAGGGGGTGCAGCGGCTCCTGGAACAGGAGGTCGTGGAGGTGGCACCGCTCGCATTCATGCGCGGCCGGACACTGAACCGGAGTTTCATCATCCTCGACGAAGCGCAGAACACCACGCCCCAACAGATGAAGATGTTCCTCACCCGGATCGGGTTCGGTTCCCAGGCCGTGATCACCGGTGACGTCACCCAGGTGGACGTTGCCGGCGGTCGCAGCGGTCTCGACGGGTTGGAGACGCTGCTGGCCGGTATCGAGGGTGTCCGCTTCGTGTATCTGAGCAGCAGGGACGTCGTCCGACATCCCATCGTGACCGACATTGTGAACGCCTACGACAAGGCCAGCAGCGAGACGGGCGGCGAGCCCGTGCGGGGCCGGTAGGGGTGACCGAGGAGGGGCCGGCGGACTCGCCGGGTGGCCGGAGGGCGGACTCGCCGGCCGAACGGTTGCCGACGGGGCACCCCGATGAAGAGCCGAGACCTCCTCGGCGGGTCGTACACGGGCCCGTCGCCGTCGAAGCGGTCGACCGGCACGGCGGCGCCGACGCTGCCGGACCCGAGGCGCTCGACCTAAACCGGTGGGGCCTGCTGGCGGCGTCGGTTGCTCACAGTGAAGGTGTCCGGCGTCCGGCCGAATTGGGTCTGGCTTTCGTGGGCGAGTCCGAGATTGCCGCATTGGCGTCGGTGTGGCTCCACAGCGACCATCCGACCGACGTACTGGCGTTCCCAGTGGAGGCGAGCGCACGCCGCTCACTGCGGAGGGCTCCGGTGGGAGATCCCCCTCTGCTGATCGGCGATGTCGTCGTCTGCCCGCAGGTCGCGGCCCGCCAGGCGGACGAGGCGGGGCACGCGCCGGCCGATGAGCTGGCACTGCTCATCGTGCACGGCGTCCTGCACCTGCTTGGGCACGACCACGCCGGCCCGGTGGAATCCCTCAAGATGAAGCGGCGCACGCGGACGCTGCTTGCCCGGTTCCACCGACCCGGCCGGGAACGTACCGCGGCGCCGGCCGCAGGCTCCCGGCGGGTGGGCTGAGCGGTGCCCGAGGCTCCGGCCATCGCTGCGGTGGCGGTCCTGACCCTGTGCGCGGTCGTGCTGTCGGCCGCCGAGACGAGCCTCACCCGGTTGCGCCGGAGCCAGGCCAAGGTGCTGATCGAGGAGGAACCCACCGGGACCAGCCCACTGGGTTGGCTTCTCGAGCGGCGCCGGCGGGTCCTCGGCTTGGTGCTGGGACTGGTCCTGGCTTGCCACCTGGGGGTTGCCACGCTCGTTGCGTTCCTGGTGCAGCGACGCTGGGGAGCCGGAGCGCTGGGTATCGCCTTCGCGATCGAGCTCGTGGTGCTCTACGTCGCCATCGGCGTCGGTGCGAAGTCCCTGGCCATGCGCCAGCCCGAGAGGGTGGCGCGCCTGGTCGCCCCGTTCCTGCGGATCCTGGTGGTGTTCACGCCGCTGCGACTGCTCATCGGGTTTCGGGAGCGGGCGGGGAGATTCGGTCCGAGCGAGCGCGACGAGCCCGAAGGGGTATCGGAGGAGGAGTTGCTGGCCGTCGCCGAACTGGCGGCCGCCGATGAGAGCATCGAAGCCGAGGAGCACCGTCTCATCGAGTCGGTGATCTCCTTCGGCGACACCATCGCCCGGGAGGTCATGGTGCCGCGGACCGACATGGTGGCGATCGCGAGCACGTTCAGCGTTGCCGAAGCGCTCGAGGTGGCCTTGTTCAACGGGCTCACCCGTATCCCGGTCTACGGCGAGGGAATCGACGACATCGTTGGGTTGGCGCACGTGCGAGACCTCATCGCGGCGGTGCGCGATGAGGGCGACGACCGGCCCGTCGGAGAGGTGATGCGCGAGGTCGGCTTCGTTCCCGACACCAAACGGATCGCCGAATTGCTTGCGGAGATGCAGGGGGGCCGCTCGCATCTCGTGATCGTGATCGACGAGTTCGGCGGCACCGCGGGCCTGGTGACCCTGGAGGACCTGCTCGAGGAGATGGTGGGGGAGATCACCGACGAGTTCGACGTGGAGCACGCTCTCGTGGAGAAGCTGGGTGACGGCAGTTTCCGGGCGAGTGGCCGCGTCCCGCTCAGCGAGCTGTCAGAAGCACTCGAGGCGGAGTTGCCCTCGGGCCGCTGGAGCACCGTGGGAGGGCTGATCTTCACCCTGCTGGGGCGGGTTCCCGAGGAGGGCGAGAGCCTCGACGTGAACGGCCACCGCTTTCTCGTGGAACGGGTGCAGCGGCGCCGCATCGCCCGCGTCCTCGTGACCGAACTCGACGGCGGGACGCCGGCGTGAGCCACCAGGGGGATCTCCGGTCGGGATTCGTGACGCTGGTCGGCCGGCCGAACGTCGGCAAGTCGACGCTGCTGAACCGGCTCTGCGGCACGAAGGTATCCATCGTCAGCGACAAACCGCAGACCACCCGGCGCGCCGTTCACGGGGTGCTGCACCGCGCCGGCGTACAGGTCGTCTTCGTGGACACGCCCGGCATCGGCAAGCCGCGCACGGCCCTGGGGACTCGGCTGAACGCCACCGCCACCGGCGCGCTCGGCGATGTCGACGTGGCCTGCCTGGTGGTCGACGCGACCAGGCGATTCGGCCCCGGCGACCGGTTCGTGGCCGACAGGCTTCCCGCCACCGGAGTTGTCGTGGTGAACAAGATCGACGCCGCCTCACCGGCGCGCGTGCTGGAGCAACTGGCGCGTGTGTCCGAAGTGCCTGCGGAGGCGTACTTCCCGCTGTCGGCGCGAACAGGGGAGGGACTCGAGGCGTTCGAGGAGCACCTGCTGGGGCGGATGCCGCCGGGCCCGCCGTACTACCCCGAGGGCATGGTGAGCGCGCTGGCTGACGAGGTGGTGGTGGCGGAGCTGGTGCGGGAGCAACTCCTCGCCCTCATGCGGGAGGAGTTGCCGTACGCCATCGCCACCCGCGTCACCGAGTGGGACTGGCCGCGCATCCGCTGCGAGATTCTCGTGGAGCGAGAGTCGCAGCGGCGCATCGTCATCGGCCACCGCGGCTCGGTGCTGAAGCACGTGGGAACCGAGGTGCGCCGGCAACTACCCCCCGGCGCCTACCTCGACCTGCACGTAGCGGTGGATCCCAACTGGCAGGACCGCCCGGGTGCCGTGGAGCGCTACTGCAGTTGAGGGAGTGCCATGGGCGCGCCGGCCTGTGCGCTCAGAGTGAGGCCAGGAATTCGAGCACCTCGTCGCGGTTGGTGGTCCGCCGCAGCGGAGGCACCTCTTCGAGCAGTTCGGTCCGGTAACGGGCGGTGGCCAGACGGCGGTCCAGCACCGCGACCACACCCCGGTCGGTTGCCGAGCGGATGAGCCGTCCGGCACCCTGCGCCAGCAGGATGCCGGCTCGCCGCAGGTCCACCAGCCGGAACGCGTCATCGCCGATGTGCTCCCGCCGGGCCGCCAGCAGCGGATCATCGGGGCGGGGAAACGGCAGCCGGTCCAGGGTCACGAGCGTCAATGCCGGTCCGGGTACGTCCACTCCCTGCCAGAAGCCGATGGTGGCGAACAGGCAGGTGGCATCGTCGGCGGCGAATCGCTCGAGGAGTTGCGGCGGTGGGAGGTCACCCTGACGCAGCAGCGGCCAACGCAGGCGCTGCCGGAGAGCGCCGGCTGCGGTGGTGAGCATGCGATGGCTGGTGAACAGGGCCAGGGTGCGTCCCTGGGCGGCGTTGACGAGTGCCTCGAGCTCGGTGATCGCCGCCCCCGTGAACTCCGGAGAGTCGCGCGGCGGGAGGCGGGCGGCGCAGTAGAGCAGTCCCGCCCACCGGTAGTCGAACGGACTGCCCACGTCCAGATGCCGGTAGTCGTCGGTTTCGAGGCCCAGTGCGGCGGGTGTGGTGGCCCCCAGCGTGGCGGAGGTCATCACGACGGTCCGCTCCTCGAAGAGAGGTGTGCGCAGGAGCCCGCCGACCTCCAGATGGGCGAGGCGCAGTTCGGGAGCGTTCGCGGCGCCCTCCACGAATGCCACCGTGCCGTCGGGTTGCGCCAGCAGCGCGGCAACGGCTTCGCTCAGCGCCGACACCTCTCCGAGCGCCCGCAGCCGTTGCGCCTCGGCGTCGTCGTCGCCGGGCTGCGTGGCGCGCAACTCGGCGCCGGCAGCCGCCAGGCGGCTTCCCGCCAGGGCGAGTGCCTCGGTGAGCGCGGGTGGACCGTCGGCGGGCAGTCGCCTGCCGTGGTGTTCCTGGAGGATCTCGGCGATGCGCCGGCCGGAGTTCGCCAGGGGGGCTCCCGCCCGGGCGATCACGGCGTTCACCTCCTGGCCGGCGTTGCGCAGGTTGCGCTCGCCGAGGGTGACTCCGGCGATGGCGCTGACGGTGTCGTGGAACTGGTGGGCCTCGTCGACGACCACCAGATCGTGAGGAGGAAGCAGGGGAGTGCCCAGCAGGTGCAGGACCAGCAGGTGCGTGTTGACGACGACGATGTCGGCGCGGTCGGCCCGTTCCCGGGCGGCCTCGGCGAAGCAGGCTCCGCCCTGCGGGCAGCGCGTGCGACCGGGGCACTGCGTGGAGGTGACGCTGAGGCGCTCCCAGAGTCCCGGCGGCAGTTCCCAGTCGACGTCGGTTCGTTCGCCGGTCCCGGACACCTCGGACCAGGCGAGCAGTCGCGCCAAGTCTTCACCGGCGGCGAGCGCGGGTGCCCCGCCGGCACCGCCCCGGCGATCGCCACCGGTCGACGGACCGTTGGCCGCGCCCGGATTTCCCAGTTCGAGTTGGACTCCTGTCCGGGTTGCCTCAGCGACGAGTTGCCGGCAGATGTAGTTCGAGCGTCCCTTCAGCACCGCCCAGCGGAACGGCCGCTCACCGGGACGGAGTTGCCGCGTCCGGGCCAGCGCCGCCAGGAAGGGCAACTCCTTGGTCGCGAGTTGATCCTGCAGCGCCTTGGTGGCTGTGGCGACGATCACTCGGCGGCCGGTCAGGACCGCAGGGATCAGGTAGGCCAGCGACTTGCCGGTCCCGGTGCCTGCGGCGACCGCCAGATGACGGTCGTTCTCGAAGGCGCCGGCGATGGCCGCGGTCATCTGCTCCTGACCCGGGCGGTGCTCACCGGCCTCGCCGAGCGCCCCTGTCGCCGCTGCCAGCAGGGCGAGGCTCCGCTCGGTGAGACTCACCCCCGCAGGGTACCGCTCGCCTCGCGGCCGAGCGGGGTTCACGGCCCTCGCCGCAGTCCGTTGTGATTGCGACTCCGGTCCGAGCGGTGCCGGCACGGGCCGCAGTGAGGCGCGTCTTGCTGGAGCGGGGGCACCCAAGCGGCGCGGTGACTGCTACAAATGAAGCTGAGAATTGGCGCTGTGCCGACTTGTCCACCAGGTATCCCATGAGCGTTCCCGCTGTTGATCTCTCCGCCGTCCCGGCGCACGTGGCCTGCGTCATGGATGGCAACGGGCGCTGGGCGGCGCGGCGCGGCCTGCCACGCACCGCCGGACACGAGGCCGGGTTGGACGCGCTGTTCGATGCCGTCGACGGGGCATTGGAGATCGGTGTGCGGTGGCTGACCGTCTACGCCTTCTCGACGGAGAACTGGACTCGACCCCGCGACGAGGTGCGCTTCCTGCTGGACTTCAACCGCTCGATCCTGGCGGCGCGGCGCGACGAGATGCACGAGCGGGGAGTGCGGCTGCGGTTCATCGGCGGGAGGGACAGCCGCCTCGCCCGGAGCCTGCTTGCCGAGATGGACGCGGCAGCCGAACTCACCGCCGGAAACAGGCGACTCACCTTGACCGTGGCGTTCAACTACGGCGGCCGCGCGGACCTGACCGAGGCGGTGCGCACGATCGTGGCGTCAGGGGCGCGGCCCCGTGCGATCACCGAGGAGACCATCCGCGCCAATCTGGCCACCTCCGACATGCCCGATCCCGACGTGGTTATTCGCACCTCGGGCGAGTACCGCCTCTCCAACTTCCTGCTCTGGCAGGCGGCCTACAGCGAGTTGGTGTTCCTCGACGTGCTGTGGCCGGACTTCAACCGCTCCCACCTGTTCGAGGCGGTTGCCGAGTACCAGCGACGCGAGCGGCGCTTCGGAGGAGTGGACCAGTGAGTGCCGGCCGGGGCTCGCTGCCGCAGGCCGCGCCGTGAGCGCTCCCGACTGGACCGGGCCGTACCGTGATCGGGCGGTGGTGCTGCGCACCTACCGGCTCGGCGAAGCGGACCGCATCATCGTCCTCCTGGGGCGTGATCACGGCAAGATCCGGGGTGTGGCGAAGGGGGTGCGCCGCACGCGCAGCCGCTTCGGGTCGCGTCTGGAGCCGGCGAGTCACGTGGAAATCTCGCTGTGGCGCGGGCGGGGAGAGCTGGACACCATTACCGGTGCGGACAGCGCGGGCGACATCGAACAGTTGAGCGCCCTCCGGGAGGATCTGGCGCTCTTCGGTCGGGCGATGGCGATGCTGGAGGCCGTCGACCGGTTGACGCTGGAACGGACGCCGGTTCCGGAGCTCTACGAGCGGTTGTTGCGTGGGCTGGGTTCGTTGGTGACCCACCCCTCTACGCTGAGCGTGGGCGCATTCCTGTGGCGCCTGGCGCAGCTCGAAGGAGTGGCGCCGGATGTCGGTGGCTGTGTGCACTGCGACTCCGGTGTCGAACTTGTCGCACTCGACCTCGCCCACGGTGGCTTGACCTGTCGGCGCTGCCGGCCGGTTGCGGCGCCCGCAGTGGACGTCGAGACCATCGCCGTGCTGCGGGAGATCCTGGGGGGGCAACTCGCCGAGGCGCTGGCGCGGCCGGCCTCGCCTGCCACCGATGCCGTGGAGCGGCTCGGCGTGGCGGTGCTGGAGCAGCACACCGAGCGGCGCCTGCGCGTGCCGCCTCTGCTCGGCGCCGTTGGTGGTGTGCCCGACAGCGACGCCGAGGCGAGGGGGCGCCGGCCCCACCGGTAGCCTGCGGGCGTGGTCGAAACAGCACCTCCGGAGTCCACCGTCGATGTCCCGGTGGCCGATACCGATCCCAGCGGGGACGGTGAACGCCTCGACGCCGTCGTGAACCTGTGTAAGCGGCGCGGCTTCGTCTTCCGGTCGGCGGAGATCTACGGAGGATTCCGGTCCACCTACGACTACGGACCGGTCGGCGCTCTCATGCTGCGCAACGTGAAGGACGCTTGGTGGCGCGCCATGGTGCAGATGCGCCCGGACGTGGTGGGGATCGACGCCGCCATCCTCTCGCCGCCGGCGATCTGGGAGGCCTCGGGCCATCTGGAGAGCTTCACCGACCCGCTGGTGGAGTGCCGCGAGTGCGGGCATCGCCACCGGGAGGATCAGCTGGAGGATCCGGAGCGCTGCCCGGAGTGCGGCTCGACGGGGGCCCTCAGCGAGCCTCGCCAGTTCAACCTCATGTTCCGGACCCACGCCGGACCGGTCGTCGAGACGGGAGCCGAGGTCTACCTGCGACCCGAGACCGCCCAAGGCATGTTCGTGAACTTCGCCAACGTGCAGCGGGCGTGCCGGCTGCGGCCCCCGTTCGGCATCGCGCAGATCGGCAAGTCCTTCCGCAACGAGATCACCCCCGGGAACTTCATCTTCCGCACGCGGGAGTTCGAGCAGATGGAGTTGGAGTTCTTCGTGCCTCCCGACGAGGCCTCCCGCTGGTACGAGTACTGGTGCGCCGAGCGGCTGGGTTGGTATGTGGACCTGGGAATCCCCGAGCACCTGCTGCGTCTGCGCCCCCACGGGCCCGACGAGCGCAGTCACTACTCCGACGCCACCTCCGACGTGGAGTTCCGTTACCCCTGGGGCTGGGGGGAACTGGAGGGTGTGGCGAACCGAACCGACTACGACCTGCGCCGTCACGCCGAGCACTCCGGGGAGAAGTTGGAGTACTTCGATCCCGCTTCGGGGGAGCGCTACGTGCCGCACGTGATCGAGCCCGCAGCGGGGGCGACCCGGGCGCTGATGGCCTTCCTGCTGGCGGCCTATGACACCGAGGAGGTGCGCGGCGAGACCCGGACCGTGCTCCGCCTGCATCACCGCTTGGCCCCTTACCAGGTGGCGGTGTTGCCCCTGTCGAAGAAGGAGCATCTCACCGAGCGCTCACGGGAGGTGCTGGACCGCCTGACGCCACACTGGATGGTGGACTTCGATGTGACGCAGTCCATCGGCCGTCGCTACCGCCGCCAGGACGAGTTGGGCACCCCGTACTGCGTGACGATCGACTTCGACACGCTGGGGGACGGCGCGGTCACCGTGCGGGAGCGGGACTCGATGGCGCAGGACCGCTTGGCGATTGACGACCTGGTGGGGTACCTGCACGAACGGCTCGCCCGCTGAGTCCGCCGGGCCGCGGCGGGCCGGCGGCCCTCCGCGGCGAAAATGACGGCTGGTAACTTGCCCCCATGACCGCTGCCCGCACATCGCCGGCCGCTGTCGTCGCGGCTGCCGGTACCGGCGAGGGCTGACCATGGGCATTGTCTCCGAGGACGTGGTCCGTGTCCGCGAGGCGACCGACATCGTCGGGCTCATCAGCAACACCGTGGCCCTCCGCAAGGCCGGGCGGCGCTGGCAGGGGCTCTGCCCGTTCCACTCCGAGAAGAGCCCCTCGTTCTCGGTGAACGCCGAGGAGGGCCTCTACTACTGTTTCGGCTGCGGTGCCTCGGGCGACGCCATCACCTTCGTGCGCCAGACCGAGGGCCTCGACTTCGTCGCCGGCGTGGAGGTCCTCGCCGCCCGCGCCGGCATCACCCTGCACTACGACAGCAAGGGAGAGGCGGCGCAGCACGGGCGACGCCGGAAGTTGACCGAGCTGGTGGCCGCGGCGGTCGAGTGGTACCACGAGCGGCTGTTGGGGCACGCGGACGCAGGCGGTGCGCGCGGCTACCTGCGCTCCCGCGGCCTGACCGGCGACGAGGTTCGGAAATTCAAGGTGGGTTGGGCACCGTCCGGTTGGGACTCGCTCTGCGCGGCGCTGCGCTCGAAGGCCTCGGCGGAGGACCTGACCAAGACCGGCCTGGCCGTGGTGAGTTCACGCGGCGGGCTCATCGACAACTTCCGCGGCCGGGTGCTATTCCCGGTCTTCGACGCGCGCGGCGACGCGGTGGGGTTCGGCGGTCGGATCCTGCCCGACGCCGGTGACCGGCCCGGACCCAAGTACAAGAACACACCCGAGTCCCCGCTCTACGCCAAGAGCCGCCTTCTCTACGGTCTGAACTGGGCCAAGGATGCCATGGTGCGCGCCGGCGAGGTGATCGTCTGCGAGGGCTACACCGACGTGATCGGGCTACACGCCGCCGAATTGCCGCAGGCTGTCGCCACCTGCGGGACCTCACTCACCGAGGATCACGTCAAGACCATGCGGCGGTTCTGCGACCGCATCGTGCTGGCCTTCGACGCCGATGCTGCGGGCTCCGCTGCGGCCGAGCGGATCTACCAGTGGGAGAGCACCCATCAACTCGACGTGTACGTGGCCGACCTGCCGCCGGGCGCCGATCCCGACGACCTGGCGCGCCGGGATCCCCAGGACCTGCGCGAGCGGGTGTCGGGGGCGCAACCATTCCTGGAGTACCGGGTCAACCGTGCGCTGGGACGGGGAAACATGAGCACCGCCGAGGGCAGGGTTCGCGCCGCCGAAGCCACCTTCGCAGTCATTGAGGAGCATCCGAGCGAGCTCGTGCGGGACGAATACCTCATGGCGGTGGCGGCGCCCGACAAGCTGGACCTGAATGAGGATCGACTCCGCCATGCTGTGGCGGAATGGCGTCGCAAGCGGCGGCTCGGTGTCGAGTTGCAGGCACCGGCGGCGGAACCGTCCTCGCCGGCCGGGCCGACGATCGAAGAGCAGATCCTCCTGCTGCGGGTGCATGCAGGAGAGAAGTTGCCCGCCTGGGTGACCGCTCGGTTCTTCGCCTCGGAACTCCACGGCGCGATCTTCGGCCTCGTTGCCGACGGCGCACCGCTGGTAGAACTGGCCGGAGTGGCCCAGGGTGAGGCCGCGGCCTCCCTGGCGAGGCTGTCGGTATGGGAGGCACCCGACCATGCCGACCACGTGATCGGGCGGTTCGCATTCGACGCCGCGTCCCGCTGGATACGTGAAGCCAGCCGGGCGGCGCGTACCGCCGGTGACGCGAGCTTCGGTCCGCGCCTGGCGGAGGTGCAACTCACCCGTGCCGAGTTGCGCGAGCAGAACTGGTCCGCCGAGGTCGCAGAGCGTTTGGCGGGGCTGCTGATCGAGAACCTGCCCGGTACCGAGCCGCGAGCGCCGCTTCCAACCGGTCCATCGGGGGGCCTCGCCGGCAAGCCGCCGGAGGCCCTGTCCGCCGCCGATGAAGAGCGCTTCTACGAGGACTTGCCGATCTCGAGTAGCGATGAGGGGTTCACGCCGGACGGACCCGTCCCCGGAGACTCCCGCCGATGACCGAGGGGTTCACCACCTACCTCGACGGCATCGGCCGCGTCGCGCCGCTGAGCGCCGAGCAGGAGTGTGAGTTGGGCCGCAAGGTGCAGGAGGGGCTGGCTGCCCAGGCGATCCTGGATGGCGACGGGGAACCGGAGGGAGCGCGCCGGCCCGGTCTTCGGCGCAAGGTGCGGGAGGGCGAGGCGGCGCGGTGCCGTCTCACCGAGGCGAACTTGCGCCTCGTCGTCTACCTCGCCCGCGGCTACCAGGGGCGAGGGGTCCCGTTCGCCGATCTCGTCCAGGAGGGGAACGTGGGGCTCATGGCGGCGGCGGCGAGATTCCAGCCGGACAAGGGTTGGCGGTTCTCGACCTATGCGGGATCGTGGATCCGCAGCGCCATGCTCCGCGCCATCAAGAGCCAGGGAGGGGTCGTGCGAATGCCGTCGCATCTGGCGGCCGCCGCGACGCAGATCTACCGGGCGGAGCAGGAGTTGGAGCGAGAGAATCACCGCCCGCCGACGGTTGCCGAGGTGGCGCATCGATGTGGGATCTCCGAGGACCACGTGGCGCAGGTACGCGAGCTGCGCGCCTCGCCCGTCTCATTGGAGTCGCCGGTCGGCGAGGACACGTCACTGGGAGAGGTGCTCTCGGACGGCTCGGAGGTAGGCCCTGACGACGTGGTGATCCGACGGCTGCACAGCGCCGCAGTGCGCGAGGCGGCCACCGAGGCGCTCGCCGCAGTGGAGGACGAACGCGTGCGCCGGCTGCTGCGCCTGCGCTTCGGGCTCGTGGACGGCCGCATCCGCACCCTCGCCGAACTGAGCGGCCAATTCGGCGTCACGAAGGAGCGGCTCCGGTTGATCGAGGCCCGGACGCTGGCCCGGTTGCGCCGCAGCGGTCTGGGGACCGAACTCCGGGAACTCATGGAAGAATCCTGAGTCCTCCCGCTGGTATCATCGAAGCCCGATCCGGGGTAGCTCAGTTGGCAGAGCGCCGGCCTGTTAAGCCGTTTGTCGTGGGTTCGAGCCCCACCCCCGGAGCTGCCGGAACAGCCCGCGACACGCGGCGCGGCATCACCCGGGGGCTAGGTTTTCGCCGGGCTCGTAGCTCAGTGGTCAGAGCAGACGACTCATAATCGTTTGGTCGTGGGTTCGATCCCCACCGAGCCCACTCTCAGGGGCGCGAGTCCCGCTGTGCGACCGCTCCGGGCAGGCTCACTCGCCCAGCCAGGCGGGTGCCCGGTCGTGCAGGTAGCGGGTGACGCTCCCGATCAGGCCGAACGTCTCGTCCAGAAAATCGTGCTCGCCAACCAGATGCGCCAGCGGGACCGACCGCTCCGACTCCACGTGCACCGACCTGGCGACATCGTCGGTGACCGTGGCGATGGTGTCCGCCGCCCAGACGTGCAGGGGCAGCGCCGTGCCGCCGATGGCGGAGAGTTCGGTGGCCAACTCCAGGAGGTTGGGGCTGTTCGGCAGCGGCGGCATCCGCCAGTGGAAACGAAGCAGCAGGTCGAACCCTTCCTCGGGCCACTCGGCGTCGTCGGGCAGCTTGTTCACCTCGTCCTCGAATGCGATCTGTACCCGCGGGTCCAAGTCGGCGACGATGTGCAGCTCCAGGGGCCCGTCGCAGTCGTAATCCGGGTGGAGATGGATCTCCCACCATTGCCGTCCGGTGGTGACGTCGATGCAGTGATGATCCTCGTGGTAGTGGAACCCCCCGTCAGCGGCGTGGAACTTGAGATCGGTGACGAACCCGGGAAAGTCAACGACGGACAATGGACGGCTCCTCCGCGTTCGGGGTCACTGGTGTCGGGGCGGAACCACCCTACCCGTCGGCGATGTCGACCTGAGTGCCGAGAGTCGACCTAGCGTGACACTCATCGCGCCCGAGGACCTGCTGTCGCTGTTCGAGGAGACCGCCCGCTCGGTGGCGGCTGCTCTGGAGTCTCTGGCTGACTGGGGTTTGGCGGGGACGCGTCCCGGCCAGCACCGTTCCGACATCGCCGCCGACGAGGTGGCGACCGGAGCGCTGCTCGACGCCGGCCTGGGGGTGTGCAGCGAGGAGTCCGGCCTGCAGGGCACCGATCGTGCCGTGATCGTCGTCGTCGACCCACTCGACGGATCAACGAACGCGGCTCAGGGCATCCCCTGGTACGCCACGAGTTTCTGCGCGGTCGACGACTCCGGGGCGCTGGCCGCGCTGGTGGTCAACCTGGCTTCCGGCGAGCGCTACAGCGCGATCCGCGGTGGTGGGGCCTACCGGGACCGCCGGCCGATACGGCCATCGCAGGTCGGCAGCCTGCCCGAGGCGGTCATCGGTCTGTCCGGCTACCCGTCACGACACCTGCGCTGGCGCCAGTACCGAGCCCTCGGCGCGGCCGCGCTGGATCTGTGCGCGGTGGCCGACGGGCGCCTCGACGGCTTCGTGGACTGCCACTCGCACGGACCGTGGGACTACCTGGGGGCCATGCTGGTCTGCCGGGAGGCCGGCGCCCACGTGGTCGACGCCGCCGGCAGGGATCTCACGACGACCGATCCGGGGGCTCGCCGCAGCTTGCTGGCGGCGGCCGGGGAGGGCCTGCTGGGCGACCTGTGCGCGGCCTGTGCCGGGTAGTCTGCGGTTCCGGGCGCTTAGCTCAGTTGGTTCAGAGCACTTCCCTTACAAGGAAGGGGTCGGCGGTTCGAGTCCGCCAGCGCCCACCGGATCCGTCGAAGCAGGCTGTGGTGGAGGGAGCGGGCCTGGGACTGTTGGAGCAGCCGGGATCAGCGAGATTCTCTCCAGACCCGCCATCCCCTCCGAAGGACGACTTGGTCGCGACTTCAAGTGTATACCCGTTGAGGTCCGTCCGGCCAATCGGCCCGCCAATCGGCCCGCCAATCGGCCGGACGGCGGGACCGGACGGCGGGATCCGGGTCCTCGGTTGTGGCCGATGTCACACGTCCGGCAGCAGCGCCGCGACGCGGCCCGACTAGCCTGCTTGCCAGAATCTGCCGTGCCAACGGCATAACAGTTCACCCCGGGCACCCCCCCTGCCACGGCGGTGAGCGGACGCCCCGTCGAAGTCCCCCCCTCGGCGGGGCGTCGTCCCTTTTCGGCCCCCGGTTGACGGGTGTCCTTGAGCGCCCCGGCCGGTCTCGTTTAGGGTCACGCGTGGACATGGCAGAACACAGGCGAGAACCAAGCGGCGAGTCGTGAACCCTCTGGAACACCTCCTGGAACTCCAGGCTCACGACACTCGCATTGCGCAACTCGAGCACCGCCACGCCCAATTGCCCGAACGGGTGGAGTTGCGCCGACTCGAGCGCCAGGCAGAGGAAGTCGACGAGCGGATCGAGGCGGCCGGGCAACATCACTCGGAGTTGGAACGGCACCAGCGACGCTACGACGACGATCTGGCGTCGGTGCTGGCCAAGCGGGACCGCGAGAGGAACCTTCTCTACTCCGGTGACGTCACGGCGATCCGCGAGCTGCAGGGCCTCGAGGAGGAGGTGGCGGCTCTCGGGAGGCGTCAGCGCGTGGTGGAGGACAAGCTGCTGGAGGTGATGGAGGACCTCGAAGCGGCGTCGGCGGAGCTTGGGGCTCTTCGCGGGGCCAGGGAGGAGTTCGCGAGGGGCATCGATGCGATGACCGGGCAACTCGGTGAGGCGGCCGCCGAGATCGACGCCGAACTCGAGGGGGTCCGCCTGGCCCGCGCCGCGGCCGGCGCGGAGATCGACGCCGGCCTGCTCGAGCGCTACGAGCGCCTCCGCACGCAGATCGGTGGTGTGGCGGTGGCACGTCTCGAGGCGACGAGCTGCCTCGGCTGCCATCTAACGTTGCCTCTCATGGAAGTGGATCGGCTGCGCAGGCTCCCCGAAGTGGGTGAGGCGCCGCCGGGGGAGGCAGACAAGGGGACAGCCACGTGCCCCTCTTGCGGGCGGATCCTGGTCATCTGAGCTGGTGCTGCTCTGGTTCGCCGGGCTCGCCCCACCGGCTGTTGCGGCGGTGTTCGCCAGCCGCGGGTTGGACTATCGCTTCGTAGTGGCCGGGGCGGTGCTCCCTTCGGTGGCTCTCGTCGTGGACGGGTTGTGGATCATGGGCTCGGTACTGTTCCCGATCGGAGTGATGACCGCGGTCATGGTCGGGGGGTGGGGCAGGCGCCTGGTGCAGCGCCGCTGGTTAGGGCTCCCGATCGGGTTCTTCTGCCATCTCGTGCTGGACGGTGCCTGGGTGCGGACCGAGGCCTTCTGGTGGCCATTCGGTTCCGGCGAGGTGGCCGGGGTAGGTCTGCGGGCGGTCTGGCTACTGGTGGTCATGGAGTTGATCGGTGCGGCGGCGCTGTGGTGGTCCTGGCGGCGTTTCGGGCTGGCCGACGCAAATCGCAGGCGCGACTTCCTGCGCACCGGCAGGTTGGCGGTCGCACCGCGCCCCTCCCGGCGGCGGTGACGGCGAGTCGGCCTGTAGGCGGGGTTCTGTCCAGGCCCGAGGGCCCTGGGTGACCATCCATCTCAGCGGCCTACCCGGGGGTTGCGCTGCATCGAGCGCCGGCGGGCAACCACCCCCTGCTTGACCTTGCTCCCGGTGGGGTTTGCCGAGCTGCCCCGGTCGCCCGGGGCACTGGTGCGCTCTTACCGCACCGTTTCACCCTTGCCCGACCCGGTAGCCGGGTCGTCGGCGGTCTGTTCTCTGTGGCACTTTCCTGCGAGTCGCCTCGACTGGCCGTTAGCCAGCACCGTTGCCCTGTGGAGCCCCGACCTTCCTCGACACCGCCGCCATTGGCGGTGTGGTGCCGCGGTCACCCAGCCGACTCGCCGTCGCTGACAGTCTGCCAGAGTTGCCGTGACGCCGGCACCTTGGAGGCCTCTGAGACCTGCGGCGCGTGCGGCGACGGCCGCCGGGCTCAGAACGAGACGGCGCTGAGGTCGGGGTGCCAGCTGGCGGCTCGCCGCTTGGCCTCCTGCCATGCGGCCCGGTCGGCGAGCTTGTGCGGCTCGACGGTCCGCCGCGGCGGTCGCAGTGAGGCGACCTCCTCCCAGTCACGCCAGGATCCGACTCCAAGCCCCGCGAGGTAGCCGGCGCCGAGGGCTGTGCATTCGATCTCGGGAGCGAGGTGCACCACGCCTCCGGAGGCGTCGGCGAGCGCCTGGATGAACGTGCCGTTGGTGCTCATGCCCCCGTCGATGACCGGGCCGGCCAACTCCAGCCCGCTGTCGGCGCGCGCCGCTTCGAGCAGATCGACCCCGTGGTGCGCCACGCCTTCCAGCACGGCGCGCACAAGGTGTCCGGTGCCGGCGGTGGCGGTGAGGCCGGTGAAGGTGCTGCGAGCCCCGAAGTCCCAGTCCGGTGTACCGAGGCCCATCTGAGCGGGCACGAAGCTCACGCCCCCACTGTCGGCGCAGGCGGCGGCGACGGCGTCGGAATCACCGGGGTTCTCGAGCAGCCCGAGCTCGCACAACCACGCCACACAGCTGCCGGCGCTGAGCATCATGGCTTCGATCCCCCAGACCACCCGTCCCTGCTGTTGCCAGGAGACGATCGGGAAGGTGCCACTGGGGCCGCGGACATCGGTCGGCGGGTCGCCGGGGCCGAGGCAGGCGTCCAGCGTGCCTCCGGTGCCGAAGGTGATCTTCACGGCGCCCCGCCCGACGCAGCCGGCGCCCACGAGCGCCGCCTGCTGGTCACCGGCGAGACCGGCGATGACGGGAGCTCCCCGCAGTTCGGTGGCCTCGGCCACCGGTCCGGTGCTGTCGACGATGCGGGGCAGGCTCACCGCGGGGATGCCGAGCCTCCCGGCAACAGCCAGGTCCCACTCAACGCGATCGTCGAAGCAGAGTCCGGTGATCGCCGCGTTGGTGGCGTCGGTGAGGTGGTGGGTCCCGCCGGTGAGATTCCAGACGAGCCACGAGTCCAGCGTGCCCACGCAGAGCTGGGTGGGCGGGACGCCGGCCGCGCCGATCAGGTGGGCGGCCTTGGTGGCGGGTTGGTTCGGCGCCAGGCGCAGTCCCTCGCCCTGCAGGGTGAGGCAGTCGAGGGCGGTACGAAGGTCCTGCCAGCCGAGTCCAGGACCGGCCGGTTCGCCGCTGGTGCGATCCCAGACGACCGTGGAGGCACGCTGGTTGGCGATGCCGACGGCGTCCACCCTTCCCGCCTCGGTCAGCGTCGCCGTGGCGGCCTGCATGGCCGCATCGGCCACCGCGACCGGGTCGAACTCCAGCAGTCCGGGCGCCGGGGATTCCCGCGGCGTGGCCGCGCGCCGCTCGTGGCGGAGGTGACCCGCCTCGTCCACAACGGCCGCGCGGGCGCTCGTGCTCCCCAGGTCGATCACGAGAATCCTCATGGCGCCGTCGGGTCCGGTCGATGCGGATCCCGGCCGGCCGCCGTCACCGCGGTCGGCGGCGGGGCACCGGGCTCGTCACAGGTGGGCACGGTTGGCATGCTAGAGGTAGGTCCGGCGGCGGCCGGGATGACCGCGGCGGTCACCGTCGCAGCGGGCCGCCCACCGACATCGAACGATCGAGGCTGCAGCATGAGTACAGACAGCGACGCCGCCGGCGTGACGGGCACAGGCACCGGAGAGGGTGTCGATTTCGCCGAGTTGTTCAGGACGCTGGTGGCGGGCGAGCACCTGTCAGGGGTCCAGGCCCGGGCCGCGGCTGACGCCATGCTGACCGGCCGTGCCACCGAGGCACAGATGGCGGGGCTGCTGATCGGCCTGCGCACCAAGGGTGAGACGGCTGCCGAGTTGGCCGGGCTGCTCGAGGGCTTGCGGGCCGCGGCGCTGGAGGTCGGCGTGGATGCCGAGGCGATGGGACTGATCGACACCGCCGGCACTGGCGGCGACGGCAGCGGCTCGCTGAATATCTCCACCATGGCGGCGCTCGTGGCCGCGGGCGCCGGTGCCCGCGTCTGCAAGCACGGCAACCGTGCGGTGTCGTCGGCCTGCGGATCCGCCGACCTGCTGGAGGCCCTGGGCGTGGTGGTGGACCTGGGGCCCGAAGGCGTTGCCGCCAGCCTCGAGCAGGCCGGTATCGCTTTCTGCCTGGCGCCCCTGTTCCATCCGGCACTGCGCCACGCCGGTCCCGCGCGGCGCAGCCTGGGTGTACCCACGGCGTTCAACTACCTCGGTCCGATGGCGAATCCCGCCGGCGTGCGGCGCCAGGTGATCGGTGTGAACGACCCCACCATGGCCGAGCGGATGGCGGAGGTGCTGGCCGTTACCGGTACCCAACGGGCCATGGTGGTGCACGGCTATCCTCGCCTCGACGAGCTGTCCACGATCGGCCCGACGATAGTGATCGAGCTGCGCGGGGGGCGGATCGAGCGCTATACCGTGACGCCGGAGGATCTGGGCCTGGCCACCGTCGGGCTGGCCGATCTCGCGGGCGCGGACCTGGCCACCGGGGTGGCGGCGACTCAGGCGCTGCTGGCGGGCAAGTCGGTGCCATGGCGGGACATCGTGTGCCTGAACGCCGCCGCGGGGCTCGTCGTGGGTGATCTGGCCGCCGACCTCCCCGGGGGGCTGCGGCTGGCGGCGGAGGCACTCGACAGCGGAGCGGCGGCGGTCAAGCTGTCCCGTTGGGTGGAGGTGTCCCGCCGCCTCGCCGACGGTCGCTGATACCCCGGCCGATTCGCCGACGAGGAGCGCTGCGCCACTTCGATTCTCCGCGGCGGAACCATTCGCCGGCACCGGCACCGCCGACGGATCGCAGCCGGGCCCGGGCGAGGGGGTCGAGCAGCCGAGCGGAGCGTCGGGCGAGGCTCACGTACGTCTGCGGTTCCGGAGAATGACCGCTCTCCCAACCCGAAGTACGGTAGCCGGGTGACCGGTCCTCAGGAACCGTGTTGGTTCCGGTGTCGCCGGCGCTCGCAGGGGGGCATCCACCGATGAGCGGCGCCACCGCCCAGAGTTATGACCTCGTGGTCGTCGGCGCGGGTCCGGTAGGCAGCTTGTGCGCGCTCGCTCACGCTCGTCGGGGCGCCTCGGTGGCTCTGCTCGAGGCAAACCCCAATGTCTCCAAACGACTCGCCGGCGAGTGGCTCCATCCCCCCGCTCTGCGCACACTCCGGGACTTCGGGATCGAGCTCGATTCGCAGCCGCGGAGCGCCGCCGGCAAGGGATTTGCGGTGTTTCCCGAAGACCGGTCGGAGCCGATCGTGCTTCCGTACCCGGACGGATCTCTCGGCTTGGTATGCGAACACGAGACGCTGGTCTCGCGCCTGCGTGAAGCCGCCGAGGAGGAGCCGGGAGTCGACTTCGTGCTGCATGCGCGTGTGCGGGCGGTCGAAGAACATCGTGTCACGTTCACCCGTCACGGTGCCGACGAATCCCTGGAGGCCGCGCTGATTGTCGGCGCGGACGGCCGCGCCTCGATCGTGCGGCGCTCATTGGGCCTGTGGACGAGTCCGAAAAACTGCTCGCGGATGATGGGGATCGCACTGAGCGGGGTGACGTTGCCGATGGAGGGCTATGGGCATGTCGTCTGCGGCGGGCCGGGTCCGATTCTCATCTATCGCCTGGGAGACGATTCGGTCCGGGTAATCGTCGACGTCCCATTGGGGTACTCACCGCGGGACCTGGTTGCCTTGCTGTCGGATTCGTACGCCGGCTGGATGCCGGAAACACTCAGGCCTGCGTTCCTCGAGGCCCTGCGGGCACGGAGATTCCTCGCTGCGGCCAATGCGCTGAGGCCGCGCGCCACCTACGGGAGCCCACGGCGGGTGCTCATCGGGGATGCGGCCGGGCATTACCACCCGCTGACGGCGGTGGGAATGACCCTCGGCTTCGGTGATGCGCTCGCACTGGCCGAGGGTCGGGACTTTCGCGACTTCACCAACCGGCGACTCCGGGCGACCCGCGCACCGGAACTCCTCGCCATGGGGCTGTACGAGATCTTCGCGGATCATCGAGTCGAGAGCGTGGCGCTCAGGCACGCGGTCTACCGGCGCTGGCGGGAGAGTCGAACGGTCCGCGACCGGACCATCGGCTTGCTCGCCTGTGAGAACACATCCATTGCCAGTCTGAGTCTGGCGTGTGGGGCGATGGCGACCCGGGCGATGGTCGGCGAGCTTCCGAGATCCTGCGACCGAACCGCCTGGCGTCGGGCCCGCGACATCGTGCGGGCGCTGTCGGTGCGCGTCGGGTGGGTTCTCCGCGGGGTTCGGCAGTTGCGCAGGGCGCGCAACGCCGGCGGACAGAAGGATCAGCGAGCTCGGGATTCCTTGGCTCGCGGGTTCCTGATGTCCATGCCCTCACGAGCGGGGGAGCTCCGGCCCAGCCGCCCGGAGGAGGTCGCGTCACCCGATGCCGGCAAGGCGCTGAAGAACGCAAGCGCGCGGTTGGTGAGTCTCCAGGGTGCCGACGGTGCGTGGGAAAGCGAGATGGCGTGGTGTCCGATGCTCACCGCGCAGTACGTGCTGCTGCACCACATTCTGGGACGGCCGTTGGACCCTGACCGGCGCCGGCTCGTGCTGCGCTATTTCGAGCGATCCCGCCTCGAAGACGGTTCGTGGGGTTTGCACGAGCACTCATCGCCCCACCTGTTCGTCACCACCCTGGTCTATGTCGCGGCGCGATTGCTCGGCGTCGAGCCGGATGACCCGTTGATCGAACCGGCCCGGCGATTCCTGCAGGCGGAGGGGGTTCTGAGCATCCCGAGTTGGGGGAAGTTCTGGCTGGCGCTCGTCGGCCTCTACGACTGGCGAGGTGTCAACGCCGTTCTGCCGGAACTGTGGAGCCTGCCACGCTGGATGGCGATACACCCTTCGAAGTGGTACTGCCACACTCGGCTCATCTACATGGCGATGGCGGCCATCTACCCGCTCCGGTTCCGAGCGCCCGTCACTCCCGCGATCGCCGCCATACAGGAGGAGTTGTTTCCTCAGGGTTTCGACAACGTGGATTTCACGGCGGGCCGCAATCGCCTGCGGGACGGCGACCTCTTCGCCCGACCCAGTGTGTGGCTCCGAACCGGCCTCGGGCTTGCGCTGTGGTACGAACGGTTCCACACCGAGGGTCTGCGGGCCCGATGTACCGAGTCGATCGTCCGGCACATCAAGTGGGAATTGCAGACGACCACCCACCGGAGCATCTCGCCGGTCAGCGGCTTCCTCAACATTCTCGCCCTGTGGCTGCGCGACCCGAATGACACCGACTGCCAGCAGGCTCTGGCGCGACTCGACGGCTGGATCTGGGAGGACGAGGAGGGCGGGACGCGCGTCAGCGGAGCCAGAACCGCCTCGTGGGATACCGGGTTCTCCCTGCAGGCGCTGGCGACCGTGCCGGACCTCGACGGCGTCGGGAGCGCACTGCGGCGCGGGACCGACTTCCTGGGGCGGCAACAGATCGATACCAGCTTCGAAGGATTCCATGAGGCCTACCGGACCGACCCCAAGGGCGGCTGGTGTTTCGCCGGGAGTTGGCATGGCTGGCCGGTGACCGACTGCACAGCGGAAGCGGTGCTCGGAATTCTCGCCGCCGACTGCGGCGCCGCGAACACCGCAGTGCTCGGCGATGCGGTTCGCTTCATGCTGCGCGGCCAGTACCGCGACGGAGGGTTCGGCAGCTACGAGGCACGGCGCTCTTCGGTCGGTCTCGAGTGGCTGAACCCGGCTGAGATGTTCGGTGAGTCGATGACCGAGAGGTCCTATGTCGAGTGCACCTCGTCGTGCCTTGCCGCGTTGACCGCTTGCACGGAGCACTTCGGGGAGGTCGCGAATCCGGAGGTCGCGAGCGCGGTCTCACGGGGCGAGGCCTGGCTCCGCCGGAGCCAGGCAAGCGATGGGTCCTGGCGCGGCGTCTGGGGCGTTCAGTTCATCTACGGCACCTTCTTCGGGGTCAGAGGTCTGCTTGCCGCCGGAGCCCGCCCCGGTGATCCGGCGCTGCGCCGGGCATGCCGGTGGCTGGTGGATCGCCAGCGGCCCGACGGGGGATGGGGCGAGCACCACAGCGGCTGCCTGACCGGTCGATACGTGGCGCATACCGAGAGTCAGATCATCCAGACCGCCTGGGCGATGCTCGCTCTTCTCGAAGCGGACGATTCGAACTGGACGGCGATTTCCCAGGGCGCCCGGTTCTTGCTGGACGCCCAGGAGTCAAATGGGGGATGGCCCCGCCAGGACGGGTCCGGGGTGTTCTTCCGCACGGCGATTCTGGACTACGGCCTGTACCGGCAGTACTTCCCCCTCCACGCGCTCGGCCTCTACGAGCAGCGGCGCCGGGCCCGGCTGGAACTGACCGCCGCCACGGAGGCCTCCGGGTAGAGGTCGAGGCCATCGAGGTCTCGGTGAGGCCTACGCTCAAGGGGTGACAACCGCAGGTATCGCGGGGCATGACGGCGCGGCTCGGCTCGCACCGGCGCGCGCCGTGCACCGCCCGAGCGGGGAGGAACCGGCGGGGGACATGACGTCGGCGGGTCTGCAACGCGAGGTTTCCGAAGCGGGGCGGCGAGCCGGGCTGACCGCGGTCGGTGTGGCTCCGGTGGAGGTCTTCGAGGGCACGCGGCGCATTCTGGGAGAGCGCAAGGCGCAAGGTCACCACGGCGGTATGCAGTTCACGTACCGCAATCCCGAGCGCTCCACGGATCCGGGGCGGATCCTCCCGGCGGCGGCATCCCTGGTCGTCGGGGCGCTGAACTACGCCCGTCCCGCGGCCTCGGGGCCCGCCACGGGGCGCCCGATGGCCCGGGTGGCCCGCTACGCCAGCGGCGACGTCTACGAAGAGTTGCGGTCCGCCCTCGGCGTCGTCGCCCGGGTCCTGGTCGACGCGGGTCACCGGGCTGTCGTCGTGGCCGACGACAACGCGCTGGTGGACCGCGAGGCCGCCCGCAGGGCCGGTCTGGGTTACTACGGCAAGAACAGCAACCTGCTGCTGGCGAAGCGGGGAAGCTGGTTCGTGCTGGGATCGGTGGTCACCGATGCGGTCCTGCCGCCTGCCGTCGAACAGGTGCCCGACGGCTGTGGTCCCTGCCGGCGCTGCCTGGACGGCTGCCCGACGGACGCCATCATTGCCCCCGGGGTCGTCGACGCCCGCCGCTGCCTGGCGTGGCTGGTGCAGGCCACCGGCGACTTTCCCGTTGAGTTCCGGGAGGCACTCGGGGACCGGTTGTACGGCTGCGATGACTGCCAGGAGGTCTGCCCGCCCAACCGGCGGCAGCCCGAGGCGACCGATCCCGGTGACGAGGCCTCGGTGGATGTCCTGGACCTGCTGGCGGCGGGCGACGAGGAGTTGATGGAGCGTCACGGGCGCTGGTACATCCCGGACCGTGACCCCCGCTACCTGCGGCGCAACGCGCTCGTGGTGCTGGGCAACATCGCTGACGGCGGTGACCCCGAGGTCTCCGAGACGCTGCGGCGCTATCGGGGGCATCCGGACCCGATGCTGGCCGCTCACGCGTCGTGGGCGGCGCGCCGCCTGGGGATGGAGCCCGACGACGCCACCGGGGCGGTCGTCGGGTGTCGCCCCGGTGCCGGGAGGGATCCGGAGCGGGGCTCGTGAGCCGGCCGCCCCCCGCATCCGGTGGCGAGTTCCGCCCGCGCCGGCACCTCCTGGTCACCAACGATTACCCGCCGAAGGTCGGCGGTATCCAGAACTATCTGTGGGAGCTCTGGCGGCGCCTGCCACCGGACCGGTTCTGCGTGCTCACGCGCCCGCATCCCCACTCGGCGGACTTCGATGCAGGCGAGGCCTATCCCATCGTGCGCAGCGCGGCCTCGTTCCTGCTGCCCATGCCGTTGGTGCTCGCTGAGATTCGCGGGCTGCTCGCCGCGACCGGTGCCGAACTGGTGGTTTTCGACCCGGCGGTCCCCGTCGGGGCCCTGGGGCCACGCCTGGAGGTGCCGTACGGCGTCGTGCTGCACGGCGCCGAGGTGACGGTGCCGGCGCGGTTGCCGCTGGCCGCCACCGCGCTGCGGCGCACCTTGGCGGGCGCCGACGTCGTGATCGCCGCCAGCCGCTATGCCGCCTCCGAAGCCCGGCGCCTGTGTCCCGACATGGCCCCCGAGCACTACGTGCCGCCGGGGGTCGATGTGGCGCGCTTCGTGCCGCAGTCCGGTGAGCGCCGGCAGGCTGCGCGCGGGCGCCTCGGGGTGGCCGAGGGGGAGAGCCTGGTCCTCAGCGTCAGCCGGCTGGTGCCCCGCAAGGGGATGGACAGGCTGATCGAAGCGGTTGCGCGTCTGGCGCCCGCCAGGCCCGGTGTACGCCTGTGCATCGCCGGGGAGGGCCGGGACAAGCCGAGGTTGGAGAGGCTCGTGCGCCGGACCGGTGCGCCGGCGCGCCTGTTGGGACGGGTCGGCGAGGGGGAGCTGGCAGACCTGTACGGAGCGGCGGACGTGTTCGCGATGCTGTGCCGCAAGCGCTGGTTCGGCCTCGAGCAGGAGGGATTCGGGATCGTCTTCCTCGAGGCGGCGGCCGCTGGGGTGGCGCAGGTGGCGGGCGAGAGCGGGGGAGCGGCCGAGGCCGTCGAGCACGGAGCCAGCGGGCTGGTGGTCGCGAACCCCGGGGATGTGGCGGGAGTGGCCGGCGCGCTGGCCACCCTGGTTGACGATCCCGACCATCGTCGCCGCCTGGGCTCGACGGCACGGCACCGCGCCGAGGAGCAGTTCAGCTACGACCGGCTGGCCAAGAACCTGTGCAGCGCCCTCGGTTGACGCTCCCGGTGCGTCGCGGCGGCCGTGCGGCGCCTCCCGGCCAGGGGCTGCTGGTGGCCTCACGCGGGGGCACCGCAGTGTTGTGCGTCGTCATCGCGCTTGGTGCAACGTGGCCGGAGGGGGCCGGTCGGGTGGCCCAGGTCGTGGCGCTGGTGCTGTTCGCAGCGGGCAGTCTGGGTTTCGGGCAGGCGTTCGCGGTGGCGGTGCGGCGGAGCCGCTTCGAGCAGGTGTCGACCATGGCGGTCTTCATGCAGATGCCCGGAGCCCCGCGCTCGGTACGTGTCGAATTGTGGGTCGCTGTAGGTCTGCAATTCGCCGCCGGACTCACCGGAGCCGCCCTTCGCCCCTTTGGCCCGCTCGCGTTCGGTATTCTTGGTGGTGTGTACGGATTGGGCGTGATTGCTCTCTGGGGCGCAGGACATGGGGAGTTCCCCAGCCGAGCCGGGCACCTGGAGCGGAGGCGGAATGGTTGAGTTCTCGACGCGCCAGATGCTGGTGAACGCCTCACCGTCGGAATGCTTCGACGTCGTCGTGGACTTCGAGAGCTACCCGCAGTGGGCTCCCGACATCAAGGAGGCTCGGGTCCTGCGGCGCGACGACAGCGGAGTCGGAGGTCTCGTGGCCTTCCGCGCCGCCGCGATGGGTCGCAGCGTGACGTACACGCTCAAGTACTTCTACGGCTCCAACCCGCTGCGGGTGGCGTGGCGCCTCACCGAGGGCGATCAGGTCCGTCACCTCGACGGGGAGTACGAGTTGGCGCCGGCGGGCGACGAAGGGGCCAAGACGCTCATCACCTACTCGCTCTCAGCGGAGTTGGCGGTGGCGATACCCGGGTTCGTGAAGCGACGCGCCGCGTCGCGGATCATGGCGACCGCGCTCGACGAGCTTCGCAACCGCATCGAGACGGCGAGCGCCGGACAGTCGCAGCCGCACGGGTGAGCGCGGCGGTTCGTGCTGCCCACCCCAGCGGGTCGTTCGGTAGCGAGGACCGCGAGCGGGCGCCGGCACTGCGGCCATGACCGTCGCTGCTGTGGCCGGCTTCGATGTCGGCGGGACGAATATCCGGGCGGAGCTTGCCCGTACAGGTACCCGGGACGAGGTCGCAGTTCGGCGCTGCGTGTGCCCCGACACCACCGCAGGCATCGTCGCTGCGATCTGCGAGATGACCCAGAGGCTGGAAGTGGAGGCCGGCGGACCACTGGCCGCCATCGGCGTGGGTTGTGCGGGGCTCGTCGACCGGTCGGGTGTCGTATCCACCTCCCCGAACATCCCGGCGATCGATGATTTCGCCCTGCGGGCGCTGCTGACCGAGAGTCTCAGCCGCCCCGTGGCGGTCGACAACGATGCCACCGCGGCGCTGCGGGGCGAGATGGAGGGGGGTGCGGTGGCGGGAGTCAGCAACGCCGTGCTCGTCGCCTTCGGCACCGGCATCGGGGCGGCGCTGCTGCTCGATGGTGCGATCAGGCGCGGCGCGCACGGCTTCGCCGGCGAGGCGGGACACATGGTCGTGGCGCCCGACGGTCCCGAGTGCCCCTGCGGCCGCCGGGGCTGCTGGGAGCAGCTCGCCTCCGGCGAGGCGCTCGGACGGGCCGCCCGGAGCGCCGCCGCCGCCGGAAAGGCTCCGGCCCTGCGGGACAGGGTGGCAGGTCGCATCGAATCGATCCGGGGTGAGCACGTGGGAGAGCTGGCGACGGCCCGAGACCCGGTGGCGCGCCGGCTGCTACGGGACTTCGCCTCCTGGGTGGCGCTGGGAATCAACAACCTGATCCTGCTGGTCTCGCCCGAGGTGGTGGTGCTCGGTGGGGGACTGTCCGCACTGGGTGAGGTGTTCCTGGTGCCGGTGCGCGACGCCCTCTCAGAGGTCTACGTCGAGCAGGACCGGCGACCTCCCGTCGAGGTGCGCCAGGCTCTCCACGGCGACCGGGCGGGTGTCGTCGGGGCAGCACATCTGGCGCTCGACCTCCTCGGATCCTCTGAGTTGCACGGACCCTCCGGGCGCGTTCGGTAGCCTCCGGGCACATGGACTTCCGCCGTATATCGAATCTCCCGCCGTACGTGTTCTCGGTGATCGACCGGCTGAAGGTGGAGGGCCGGCGACAGGGGGAGGACATCATCGATCTGGGGTTCGGCAATCCGGACATCCCGTCGCCCGACATCGCTGTCGAGAAGCTGGCCGAGGCCGCACGCAACCCTCGCAACCACCGCTACTCGCTGAGCCGTGGCATTCCCAAGCTCCGCGGCGCCGTGGCGGACCTGTACCTCCGCCGGTTCGGCGTCGAATTGGATCCCGAGACGCAGGTCATCAACACCATCGGTGCCAAGGAGGGCCTCTCGCACCTGATGTGGGTGCTGCTGCAGCCCGGTGATGCCGTGCTGGTGCCGGCACCCTCGTACCCCATTCACCTCTATGCGCCGCTCTTCGCCGGTGCGGAGATCCGCCACATCCCCCTGTCGGTGGGCGATGACCTCGACGAGGTTCTGCGCCAGCGCTGGGAGTACTCGTGGCCCAAGCCACGCGTCATCCTCCTGTCGTTCCCCCACAATCCGACAACGACCTGTGTCGACCTGGACTTCATGCAGCGGGTGGTGGATTTCGCCCGGGAGCACGAAGTGCTCGTCGTCCACGACTTCGCCTACGCCGACATCGCATTCGACGGCTACCGGCCACCGTCCATCCTGGAGGCCGAGGGCGCTCCGGACGTGGCCGTGGAGTTCTACTCCCTCACCAAGTCATTCTCGATGGCGGGGTGGCGGGTGGCCTTCATGGTGGGCAACGCCGAGGCGGTCGCCGCGCTGGCCAAACTCAAGTCCTACCTCGACTACGGCACGTTCCAGCCCGTCCAGATCGCCGCCACAGTGACGCTCAACGAGGCGGCCGACTATCCCAAGCTGGTGAACGAGACCTATCAGAGCCGCCGCGACAGCCTCTGCGAGGGGCTGGCACGGATCGGCTGGGAGGTGGATCCGCCGAAGGGAACGATGTTTGTCTGGGCGCCCATTCCCGAGGCCTACCGCCACATGGATTCGGTGAGCTTCGCCTCCTTCCTGGTCACCGAGGCGCGCGTGGCCACCTCGCCCGGCGGCGGGTTCGGCCCCGGCGGCGAGGGGCACGTGCGGTTCGCGCTCATCGAGAACGAGCAACGCATCGGCCAGGCGGTGCGGAACCTGCGCAAAGCCCTGCCCGCGCTGGACTGAGTCCCGTGCGCCTGGGCATCCTCACCGGCGGGGGCGACTGTCCGGGGCTGAACGCGGTGATCCGCGCCGTGGTCCTGTACGGTGCCAGGCGCTACCGGGACGAGGTGCTGGGCTTCCGGGACGGTTGGCGGGGAGTCGTCGAGGATGACGCGTTCCCAGTCGATCCCGAGCGTGCGTCGAGAATCCTGTCTCGCGGCGGCACGATCCTCGGCACGTCCCGGATCCAGCCGTACATGACCGACGACGGCCCTGGCCGGGTGGTCGAGGTACTGGCCGACCGGGAGGTGGGGGCGCTGATCGTCGTGGGCGGCGAGGGAACCCTCAGTGTGGCGCGGAGGCTGCACAGCGATCTCGGCGTTGCCCTCGTGGGCGTTCCCAAGACAATCGACAACGACGTCGGTGGCACGCAGTTGACCTTCGGCTTCGAGACAGCGGTGCAGACCGCCACAGACGCCATCGACCGGCTGCACACCACTGCCGAGTCGCACCATCGGGTCATGGTCGTCGAGGTCATGGGCCGCCACGCCGGTCACGTGGCATTGTGGGCGGGCATCGCCGGCGGCGCCGCCGCCATCCTGGTGCCGGAGCGGCCCTTCGACATAGCCGCTATCTCGGGAGAACTGCACAGCTCGCACACCGATGGCGCCCAGTCCTCGGTGGTCGTCGTGGCCGAGGGCGCGCGGCCGGTCGCAGGCACCCTGGAGGTGCCCGAGCCCGGACTCGACGAGTACGGGCACCTTCGCCTCGGCGGAATCGGCGCCATCGTTGCCGCCGAGATCGAGCGGCGCACCGGTATCGAGACCCGGATCACCGTGCTGGGCCACACCCAGCGCGGCGGCACCCCGACGGCCTTCGACCGCGTGCTGTGCACCTCCTTCGGGGTGGCGGCGGTCGACGCTGCCCACGCGGGAGGGTTCGGGCAGATGGTGGCGGTCCAGGCCGGCAGGATCGCGCTCGTGCCGCTCGCCGAGGCCACCGCCGCCCTGAAGCCGATCCCCGACGGGCTGTGGGACGTGGCCGAGGCCTGCCGCTCCTAGCTGCCGGGACCGGGCCCCGACGGTCCCAGGGTGGCGTAGTGCACCCGGCCGACGGGTGCCTCCACGTCGCCCTGATCAGTGGGCAGGGCGCGGGGTTCACCCTCGATCAGCACCCAGAGCCAGTCCACTCCGGGGAGCTCGGTGGCGGTATAGACGAGCTGGGCGATCGCCAGGCTCTGGAGCGCGCCCTCGATCTGCTCCAGCGCCCCTTCGGCGAGGTTCACCTGTAGGACGCCGTTGGCGAGGTCGCTGCCGAGGACGACCGTCTCGGCAGGAATCACCGACGTCAGCCCCGCCCCGGCCTCCTCCTCGGTCGGGCCGGCGATGAGTGCGTCGAGAGCGGCCGGCAGGCCTGCCGGTGTGGCCAGCTCGCGCTCGATCGGCCGGCTGAGAGACTCGCCGTCCACGAAGTACAGGAGGACGGTCTGGCGCGGTACCGGAGCCTCGGTGGAAGTCGTGGTCGTGACGGGGACCGCCAGCTCCTCGGGCAGCACCGAAGCGTCGAGGATGCGTGGCGCCGGATCCTGGGGGACCCCGCATGCCGCTGCGATCCCCAGCAGCCCGAGAGTCGCCAGCAACGCGGGAACGGACCGCAGGGTGGGGCGTCGGTGCCGCACGGGCTTCACAGTTCGTTCACCGGGAGACTGACGACGAAGCATGCGCCGGAGAGGCCGTCGGGTCGGTCGGTCACGCGGATCGAGCCTCCGTGGATGCGAACGTGTTCGGACACGAGTGCCAATCCCAGCCCCGTGCCGCTGAAGCGCCCGCCGGAGGTCTGCCGGCTGCCGCGGGAGAAGCGGTCGAAGATGATGTCCCGGTCCGCCGGCGCCACTCCGGGCCCGGAGTCGATCACGGCGATCTCCACGGTGGAATCGCGGCGTTCCACGTGGATCGCCGCGGCTCCTCCGGCGTGATTGTGCGCGTTCTCCAGCAGATTTGCCATGACCTGCGCCAGCCGGCGCCGGTCGGCCCGCACCACCAAACCCTCGGTGTCGGGATCGCGCGTCACTCCGGGAGTCTGACCGGCGGCGCGCGCCGCCTGCTGGACGAACTCGATGATCTCGAACTCCTCCAGCTCCAGCGCGGCCGCGCCGACGTCGTACCGGGAAATCTCCAGCAGGTCGGCGACGAGCTGCTTGAAGTGTTCGAGGTCGGCGGTGAGCAGGTTGAGGGCCGTCTGGGAGCGCGCCGGCAACTCGCTCTGGCGCTTGCGGAGGACCTCCAGAGAGGCGGTCAGCGTCATCAGGGGTGAGCGCAACTCGTGGCTGACGTTCGAGGCGAAGCGGGCATCGCGCTCGATCCGGTCCTGCAGGGCACTCGCCATCTGGTTGAACGAGCGCGAGAGCCGCTCGAGGTCGGGATCGGCGCCCTCGAGGCGCGTGTTGAGATCGCCGGCGGCGATGGCCTCGGCCGCCTCGCCGATGTCGGTGAGGGGTTGCACCGCACGCTGTGCCGCCCAGATGCCGATCCCGATGCCGGCGAGCACCGTGATGGCGCTGCCGGTGAGGAGCGCGATCAGCAGCGAGCTGAGCGTGGCCGCGATGTCGTCGAGCGGCACTGCCTCGTAGTAGGCGGCGTCGATGTCGAAGTAGGGGATGCCGATGACGGCGAAGGGGGTTTCGCCCACGACGTAGCGCATCTGTGCGGCGCGGCCCTGTGCCACCGTGTCCTTCAGGAATGGGTCGATCTGAGGCTCACTGAACTCCACGGGGTTGGCGGAGAGCCAGAGGTCTCCGAAGCGTATGACCGGACGCGCCCCGAGCGGCGTGTAGAGGTTCTGCAACAGGTCGCGCAGCTGTTGCTCGGTGGACTCGGCGTCAATGAGCCGGCTCACCTGGGTGGCGTTGAACAGGACCCGTGCCAGGGAGGACTCCTCCCGGCGGCTCAGCAGGTTGTCCCTTGTCAACTCGTAGGTGATGAGTGACAGACCTGCAGCGAGCACAAGCGCTCCGAGGCCGAACACGAGGCTGACGCGCAGCCGCAGGGAGATGCGCGCGGCCACGGCGGCTACGGCTGCAGCTTGTACCCCTCGCCGCGGACGGTCACCACGTGGCGGGGATTGGCAGGGTCGGTCTCGATCTTGGTTCGCAGGCGCCGGATGTGCACGTCAACCAGGCGGCTGTCGCCGAAGTAGTCGTAGCCCCAGATCCGTTCCAGCAGCACCTCCCGGCTGAGGGTTCGCCCGGGGTTGGAGGCCAACTCGACCAGCAACCGGAGTTCGGTCTTGGTGAGGTTGATCTCCTGGCTGCCGCGGCGCACGACGCCCTCCTCGGCGAACACCTCCAGATCGGCGAAGATGAAGTTCGTGAGAGGGCCCTCGGCGGTGCGCGCCCGGCGTAGCAGGGCCCGGATCCGTGCCGACAACTCCTTGGGCGCGAACGGCTTGGTGAGGTAGTCGTCGGCGCCCGCCTCCAGCCCGGCCACGATGTCGTGGGTGTCCTCCCGGGCGGTCACCATCACGATGGGAACGTTGCTGATACGTCGCAGCGAGCGGCACACCTCGAATCCGTCCACTCCCGGCAGCATGATGTCGATCAGAACGACATCGGTGGGTTGCCGGCGGAAGATGCTCAGCGCGTCCTCGCCGTTGGAGGATTCCGCCACCTCCCAGCCTTCGTCCTCGAGGGCCAGTCGCAGGGAGGTGCGGATCCTCTCGTCGTCCTCCACGGTCAGGATGCGCGTCGCCATAGGCACCATGCTGCCCCAATTTGCGCGGTGCTGCCGTGCTCAGAGTTTGTCGGCGGTCCGGTCGGGGGAACTCGCGGACGGCCAGGCTTCAAGCTCGATCAAGAGTTCGTCGAGGGTTGCCGCCACGCCGGGGGCCGACGCTACGACGAACCCGGTGTGGTCGGAACCGGCGGTTCCCGGTGCCGCCAGCAGGGGGCTCCGGGTGACCGCGCCGGCCTCGGAGGCGATGAGGGTTCCCGCCGCGTGGTCCCACGGGCAGAGGCGGTACTCGTAGTAGGCGTCCACGCGGCCGGCGGCGACCGAGCAGAGGTCCAGGGCCGCCGAACCCATGCGGCGGATATCGCGCACCCGACCGACGAGGCCGGCCACGACGGCGCCCTGGTGGGCCCGATCAGCTGCGTCGTACCCGAATCCGGTGGCGACGAGGGCCGACCGGAGGTCTCCGGTGCTGGTCACCGCGAGCGCTTCGCCGTTGCACGCCGCCCCGGCACCGAGCGCCGCCGAGAAGACCTCCCCGTGCAGCGGGTCGACGACGGCGCCGGCGATCGGCCGGCCACCGCTGGCCGCCGCCACCGACACCGCGTATCCGGGATGCCCGTACACGAAGTTTGTGGTGCCGTCGATGGGGTCGATGAACCACGTGATCCCCGACGTAGCGGGTCGGGAGGCCCCCTCCTCGCCGACGATGCCGTCATCCGGTCGGAGGTCGTCGAGGCGCGAGGTGATCAGCGTCTCCGCGGCACGATCGATGGCGGTGACCAGATCGGTCCGGGAGGACTTGGTGGCGACGGCCGCGGCTCGACCGTGGTGTTCGGAAACGACGCCGGCGGCTTCGGTGGCCAGTTCAACCGCGAGTTGCCGGAGGGGGTGGAGGTCGATGCCTCCAGGACTCACCGGGACCGCCGGGCGGACCTGGAGCCGGCTCGGGAGGAGGTTCGCCACTCGTGCATGGCACGCAGCGTGAGGGAGGCGACGACGGCGACGCCTGACGCGCCCACTGCGGCACCCACGAGGGCACCCACCCCCTGTTGCCAGTTGCACTCGCCCGTGCAACTCACGTCGACGAGGGCGTACCCGATCAGGCCGCCGCAGACCCCCGCCAGGAGGATCGCCAGGGTGGCAACGGCTCGTGCCCGGCGCCCCGGCAGGGCCGAGCGGGGCGTCGTGGGGGCCTCCCCGTCACTCACCCGGACCATGCTACGACTCCGCGTCACCATCGCACCGGCGCCGAGGCGCCCTAGCGTGGCCGCATGCCGCAGACCGGTGCGGCCAACGTGCTGCACGTGGACATGGACGCCTTCTTCGCCGCGGCGGAGGTGCTGCGGCGTCCCGAACTTCTCGACCGGCCGGTGATTGTCGGGGGCACGGGTGATCGGGGTGTCGTGGCCGCAGCCTCCTATGAGGCCCGCCGGTTCGGTGTGCACTCCGCGATGCCAACCCGGCGTGCTCGCTCGCTGTGTCCCGGCGGAGTGTTCCTGGACACCGATCACGACTACTACCGTGAACTCAGCCGGAGGATCATGGAACACTTCGCGACCTTCACGCCGGTGGTGGAGGCGCTGTCGCTGGACGAGGCGTTCCTGGACGTGACCGGCGCCCGGCGATTGTTCGGCAAGCCCGCTGAGATTGCCCGGCGGATCCGCGCCGACTTGGCGCATACCGAGGGTCTCACCTGCTCGGTGGGCGTCGCGTCGAACAAGCTGGTGGCAAAGCTGGCCTCCGAGCATGCCAAGCCGCTGGCGGCCCCAGGAGGGGTGCGACCCGGCCGCGGGGTGGTAGTGGTGGAGCCTGCTGAGACGCCGGCGTTCCTGCACGGGCTGCCGGTGCGGTCGCTGCCAGGGGTCGGTCCGGCCACGTTGGGCCGGCTGCGCGAGTTCGGCGTGAAGACCGTCAGCGAGTTGGCGGCTCTGCCTCCCGACACCCTCGTGGCCACCTTCGGCAGGGCGCACGGGTACCGGCTCGCCGAACTCGCCGTGGGACACGACCCTCGCCCGGTCGTTGCCTCGCGGGCGCCAAAGTCGCTGAGCACCGAGGTGACCTTCCCCCAGGACGTACTGGACCGCCTCGCACTGCAGGTCGAGGTGGTGCGTCAAGCCGACGCCCTCGCGGCACGCCTGCGGGAGGCCGGTTGCACGACCGCCACCATCGTTCTGAAGCTTCGTTTCGGCGACTTCCGGACTGTGAGCAGATCGCGGACCTTGCCGCGGGCGACCGCGCACGGCCCGCACATCGCACGGGCGGCACGAAAGCTGCTGGATTCCACCGGGATCGACACCGGGGTGCGACTCCTGGGCCTCGCAGCGGGCGCACTCTCGGTCGGTGGCGGCGAGCAACTCACCCTCGATGAGGCCGCCGGGGCGCCGGCCAGCGCGCTCGACGAGGCGCTCGACGAGCTGCGGGCCAGATTCGGTGCGCAGGTGATCGCTCCGGCCAGCACTCATTCTCCGGCACCGCAGGAGGGGGTTGAACGCGCTCAATGAGCGACAATGCGTTGTGGCAGCGCGCCGCGTGTGCGAGACTTGGGTACCTCGGCCGACCCAACAGCGGTCTGCCGAGCCGCTGTTGACCGTGAAGGGAGCAACGCCTGTGCCGCTGTCGGATGACGAGCAACGGATACTCAGTGAGATCGAGGCGAACCTCTATGAGACCGATCCGGAGCTCGCCGAAGAAGTTCGCTCCACCACGGTGTTCCGCCACGGATTCCGGAACCTGCGCCGATCGGTCCTGGGATTCATCGCCGGCATCGTCTTCATGATCTTCACACTGTCGACATCGTTCTGGCTGTCGTTCGTGGGCTTCTTGATCATGCTGGCCTCGGCGATGTTCTTCGAGCGGAATGCCCGCCTTGTGGGTAAGGCCGGCCTGCAGCAGATCTCACGCAATCCCCTCAGCGGCGCCTGGCGCGACGAGAGCGGTTCGCCCGGCCAGCGGATGCGCGACCGTTTCAACCGCGACCAGCGGGGCGACTGACGCGCGGCCCACACAGATTGCCGGCGGGTCTCGCCGGGGCGGCGGTGGCTAGGTAGTACTCCGGTCCCGGCGCTCGAATCCCAGCAGCAACTCCCAGGGACGGGGGTCGACGATTCCCCGCAATCGCTGCACCGGTGTCCGGGACTCCCGCAGGTCCGCTGTGATCAACTCGACCGCCGCCACCACCTGCCGGTGGAGTTCGGCTGGCATGGGACCGTCCGCGAACGCCGCCACCGAGACGGAGAAGGCGAGCCGTCGCCACGGCTCCGGTGCCGAGCCGAGTCTCCGGGAGGCTCGCTGAGCCACCTCGATGGGTGTCTCTGAGGAGCGCGGCCTGATGCGGTGGGGTCGCAGCAGATCCATGACCTCCTCCCAGGCCACCACCGCACCGCGGCCGGCGTCCCCGCCTGCCCAGCGGCGCCTGCGCCGGCGCTGCAGGGAGCGGAGCCCGGCGGTCTCCGCCGCGTAGAGGGCGGCAGCGGCCACAACGGCCGCCACAGCGAATCCAACCAGTGTTGCGATGCGCGCCGCGCTGACACCGTTCCCCTCATCAGCGAATTCGCCTGGGGTGGGGGCGGTCGGAGGAGGCGCCGGCGGCTCAGCGCCCGATCCGGGCCCGACCGACGGCGGTTGGGTCGCCGCGGGGCCCGGGGACTGCGGCGGCGCGTCCTGCTCCTCGGGGATCAACGTGTACGCCTCGGCTCCGGGCGCGCCGCGTCCCGGAGTGGGCTCGAAGGCCACCCAGCCGGCGCCGCTGATGTGGACCTCGGGCCAGGCATGGGCCTGCCGGCCGCGCACGCTGTAGAGAGTGTCGCCGGAAGCGCCGGTGTCCACGGCCACTCCCGGGGTGAACCCCACCGCCACCCGCGCCGGCAGGCCGAGGGTTCTGGCCAGCGTGGCGAAAGCGGCGGCGAACTGTTCGCAGTATCCCCGGCGCTCGCTGAAGAGGAAGCTCTCGAGCCGGTCGCCCGAATGGCCGGGGGCCACCTCGAGGTCGTACTCGAAGCCACCCCGGAACCAGTCCTGCAGGGAGAGCCCCTGCTCGTAGGGCCCGTCCCGCCCGGCGGTGACCTCTGCGGCCAACTCGGCGAGCGATGGGTCCAGGTCCTCCGGCAGCTCCAGGAACCCCGGAGGTACGTCCATGGGATCGTTCCGCAGCGATCCCAGAAAGGCAGGGTCGAAGCTCGGCGCTGCCGATCGCACGGTGTAGGCCACGCCGTCGGAGTCCGAACGCCCCGAACCCACGAGCAGGGTCGAGGAGATCGGCTCGTAGCTGGCTCCGAACTGCGCGGTCAAGGGTTCGAACTCCACAGGCTGGTAGGCCGCCGGCAGCCAGACTGCGGCCAGCGCTCCGATCTCGTAACTCTGGGTGATCTCGCGTACCGGGCCGGACGTCACAGCGAGGGCCGGTAGGGACTCGCCGGCCGCCCGGGTGGTCTCATCGAGCGACCAGACCTCGCCGTCGAAGTCACCGAGAGCGGTCAGGCGCCAGTAGGAGCGCTCCGAGCTCCACACCGTGAAGAGTTCCAGATCGGGGTTTCGCAGCAGCTGGCCGGGTACGGCGACGAGCGGACTTAGGACGACCGTGCGACCCTCGCCCACCGCAGGCGTCGACGGATCCAGCAGCTTCCGCAGCGGTCCGTCGGCGAGAGTGGGCCCCAGCGCGCTGGTAATCAGCGCGCCGGCGCCGATGGCCAGCGCTCCCGTGATGAGCCCCCGGGGCATGTGCGCCCGGCGATGTCCGGTGGAGCCGGCGACCGGCCGGGCCGCCGAACGTGCCGCGGCATGAACCAGGGCGAAGGCCACGGCGCAGGCCACGATGATGGTCGGGTAGAGGATCGCGCCCCCGGAGGTTCCGAAGGTCGCCACCACGGCCAGCAGGATCGCCGCCGGGGCCAGCGCCTCGCCGCGCGCTCCGACGCGGAAGGCCGCCCAGTCGCTCAGCAGGGCGAGCAACCAGGCGACTGCGGCGGCCGCGACGATCAGGCCGGTGTCGGTGGCGAGCGGTACCTGCGAGGAGCGCAACACCTCCCCGATGCCGCCGATGTCCGCCGTGAACGCTTCGAGGGAGGCGCGCCGGGGAAGCCCGTAGGTGGTCGTGTGCGGGTAATGCACCCAGAGCTGCAGCGCGGCCACGCCGACCAGCCCGACGAGCGCGCCGAGCACCACGCCGCGGCCCGCACGACGCACAAGAGCCACGAGCACGTGTGCAAGCAGGGCCGACCCCAGCACCGGGGCCAGGAAAGTCGTGCCGTCGAAGAGGCGGACACCCCCTGCCAGGGTGGTCAAGGTGACCGCGGCCGCCAGCAGCTCTCCCGGCAGTGAGCCGGCCGGCGGGTGCGGTAGCCGGGTCATCGGCCACCGGAGCCGGCCCGCATTGTCCGGAACTCCTCCCAGCGCTCGGCGGTCGATTCGCCCGGTCCGATGGCCAGGACGTCGCGGTGTTCCTCGGGGGGCTCGTCCTGGTAGAAACTCAGGACCAGCCGGCGCCCCTCGAACAGATTCAGAGCCGGCGGGGACTCGCCCACACTGCCGCCCATGACAGCCAGCAGGATCATCCGCGCCGCGCCGACCGGCAGCCGCGCGGCCTCCGGACCGTCGGCGGGAACCTGTTCGACGAGGGCCAGGGCGTCGAGAACGCCCGTGGGAGAGCCCGTGGCGCGCACCTCGGCACCGCTGCTCGTCAGCAACCGGACCGATCCCGACTCGGCGGTGGCCATCACGGCCAGCCCGGCGGCGGCCGAGACCATCAGCTCGAAGACCTCGGGGCTCGCGGCCGTCGCGTGGGTGTCCAGGTACAGCAAGGTCTCCGGACGCTGGACGGTCTCGAAGCGGCGCACCAGCAGTTCCTGGTAGCGGGTGCTCGCCGGCCAGTGGATCCGATGCGGATCGTCGCCGGGCTCGAAGCTCCGGAGGCTGTGGAAGTCGGTGGCGGCGCCCGAGGTGAGCCGGGCCTGCCTGCGCCGTTCGGTAGCGTGCTCGACGGTCTCGGGAATCGCCGCCAACTCAGCGATCTCGGGCCACACGAGCACCTGGCGACGCGGGGCCAGCCGGTGGCGGCGACGCGCCAGGCCGAAGGCGTCCTCCACCTCCAGCCACACAGGTCCGATGGTGCGCCAGCCGCGCCTGGGGGTAGCGAGGTGGTAATGCTCGTTGACCACCGCTCCGGACCTCATGGGGCCCAAACGCAGGACGGGCCCGGGAGGGTCGAAGGCCTCGTCGAAGACGTCGGACGCGGGCGCAGCGCGCCGCCGGGCCACGTTGTTCAGGCGGAGATGGACCACCAGGGGGGTGCCGCAGGCGACGCGCCGGCGGGCCGGGTTGCAAACGGCCCGCAGCGGGGGCCGCAGGGACAGGGCGACGCCGGCGAGGAGCACCAGCCCTCCGCACACCACCGCCACGAGGAACAACTCCGGCAGCCCGAAGAGCAAGGCCGCCGCCCCGAGCACCAGGGCGGAGAGCAGCGCCAGTACGCCGGCCCGGGTCACGTGGCCGTCCGATCAGCGAACGCTGACCGGCGGGCTTGGGGTGTCGGTCAGGATCTCCTCGATCACTGCGGCGGGAGTGATCCCGTTGAATTGGGCGCTCTGGTGCAAGGTCAGGCGATGGATCAGGATCGGTCGGGCGACGTCCTTGACGTCGTCGGGCAGGACGAACTTGCGTCCGGAGGCGGCGGCCCTCACCTGTGCCACGCGTTGCAGGCCCAGCACCGCGCGCGGTGACATCCCGCCGGCGATGGAGCCGTGGACGCGGCTGTTGAAGGCCAGATCCACGAGGTAGTCGCGCACGGCCGGCGCGACGTGCACGGCCCGGGCCATGTCGATCATCGACCGAACCGAGGCTGTGTCGGTGACGGCGGGCAGGGAGTCCAGCGGGCTCCCGGTGAGATGCGAATCCAGGATCTCCGCCTCTGCGGCACGATCCGGGAATCCTGCGCTGAGACTCATCAGGAAGCGGTCGAGCTGGCTGGTGGGGAGTGGGAACGTGCCTTCGATCTCCTCGGAGTTCTCCGTGGCGATCACGAGGAAGGGTGCGGCGAGCGCATGCGTTGTGCCGTCCACAGTGACTTGGCGCTCGGCCATCGCTTCGAGAAGCGCGGACTGGGTGCGGGGCGACGTGCGGTTGATCTCGTCGGCCAGCAGGAGCCCGGCGAACACCGGCCCCGGCCTGAATTCGAAGCCATTGAGAACCGGGTTCCACAGTGACACCCCGACGACGTCGCTGGGCAACAGGTCCGGCGTGAACTGCACGCGGCCGAATTCGAGACCGAGGGTGCGTGCCACTGTCTTGGCGAGCACGGTTTTCCCTGCGCCGGGAGGGTCGCGCAGGAGCACGTGCCCCTCGGCGAGCAGGCACAGCAGCAGGAGCCGCACGAGGCGGCGCTTGCCCTTGACGACCCGCTCGATGTTGGCGGCGATGGCCTCGAAGGTGGCCGCGAAGCCTCCCTGGGTCGGAGCAGGGGTTTGCGGCTCGGGGTTGGCGTTGGTCACTCTGGCAGATCCGGTGTGTGCTCGCCTGCGGTCCTGCACGGGTCCGGGTGGGTTCGGTACCGAGCCCGACGGGGGCTCCCGTGCCCCATTAGGGTACGCCGATGGTGGGCCCGACAAGTCGCATTCCCCCGCGGCGCCGGTTGGGTGGCCCGATCCTGGCGGTGGGCTGGGCGGTGCTGCGCCGCCCGCTGCTCTGGCCGGAGGCCTTGCGGCAGGTGCGCGCGGCCGCGTCCGCGTCGTACCGGGGTCTTCGCTCGGTTACCGCCTACGGCGATCCGGACCGCCCGCCCACCGGGGCCGACGTCGTGGCGTGGCTGAGGTGGGCACGGTCCTTCAGGCGGGACTGTGCCCGCAACATGTGAGACGGCACGCCCCGTCGGGCTAGCTTGTGAGGCCATGACCCGGGCCCTGGTGCTGAACGCCACCGACGAGCCGTTGAGCGTGGTGCCGGGTCGCCGCGCCGCTGTGCTGGTGCTCGACGGGAAGGCCGACGCGGTGCACCTCACCGGCGTTGTGCTGCGATCGGAGAATGTGAGCCTCCGGATCCCGTCGGTGGTTCGCCTGCAGTACTACGTCCGGGTGCCCTACCTTCGGCGGGGCTCGTTGAGCCGGCGGGGCGTGCTGGCGAGGGACGACCACAGTTGCCAGTACTGCGGCCACCGGGCCGACAGTGTCGACCACGTCCGGCCTCGCAGCCGCGGCGGCGGGCACACCTGGGACAACGTGGTGGCGGCCTGCCGACGCTGCAACACACGCAAGCGCGACCGTCTCCCGAGCGAGATCGGCATGCGACTACGGCGGACGCCGCACCCGCCGACGTGGACCACCCTCATCCGCCTCAGTGCCGGCGAGGTCCCCGACCAGTGGAGCGCGTACCTGCGCAACGACCGAGCCCTGTCGGCGTGAGGCGCGGCGAGGCCGCCACGACGGGCGGTTCGCCGGAGCCCTGGAGAATCGTCGAGCGAACCGGCTCGGTGCGAAGCCTGCACGGCATCGTCCCCGGCCCGCGCCCGCGCCGGGAGCTATGGGTCATGCGGCCCGGCGACGGGGCCGTTGTGCTCGGCAGCGGGCAGCGCCCCGGCTTGGTGGATGCGACGGCGGCGCGCCGGCGCGGCCTGACGGTGTTGCGTCGCCGCTCGGGCGGGGGAGTGGTGCTGGTCTCGCACACCGATCTGCTGTGGATCGATGTTCTGGTGCCGCGGGGCGATCGGCTGTGGCACCACGACGTGGGGCGAGCCTTCCTGTGGCTCGGAGAGCTGTGGCGGACTGTGCTCACCGGAGTGGGAATCGCCGCGGAGGTCTACGAGGGCCCCTACGAGCCCGGCCCGTGGGGATCGTTGGTCTGCTTCGCCGGGCGCGGCCCGGGCGAGGTGTTCGTGGAGGGACGGAAGGTCGTCGGCTTGTCCCAGCGACGCAGTAGCGCCGGCGCGCGATTCCAGTGCGGGCTCCTGCGGCGCTGGGAGCCCGGATCCCTCGCCGGCCTGCTTGGGATGCCGCCGGGGAGGCGCGGCGTGCTGGAGCGCGATCTCGCGGTTTGCGCGGGCGCTCTCGAGGTATCCGAATCGAGGATTCTCGAGGCGCTGACCGGGGCGCTGGATACCGAGACCCTGGTGCCCTAGGGAGGGCGGACCGGCGCATCACTCCCACGGGCTTTGCCGGGCGGCTGCTTGGGGAGTTCCACCGGCTCGTCGAGACCACCTCTGTGGGCCGATTGGCTTGTTCGGTGGGGGAGAGTGGTCTATTGTGGTGAGAAAAGGGAAGCAGTCCCTATACTGCTTCCCATCGAGAACCGCCGCGCTGTGCCCAGCGCACGGCGCCGAGTTCGTGAGATACCACACGCTATGGATAGAACATTCTCCGGCAGCCACGAGCGCTCCATCGACGGCAAGTGGCGCGTCTCGCTCCCACCGGAGTTTCGAGGAGGAGTGGACGCCGAGGAACGGTGCGTCCTGGGCCGCGTTCCCGGGAGCCCCTGCCTGGGGCTTTGGCGGCAGAAGAGTTTCGACGCCGCCTACCGGCGACTCGAGGAAGAGGTGCGCACCCGGGGGACGGGACAGAACCTGCTCCGCTGGTTCTCCGGCAACGGCTATCCCGTCAGGCCTGACGCGCAGGGCCGGATCGTCGTGCCCGAGCCCCTTCGCGACGTACTGCACGTCGATACCGACCAGAGCGACGCCCGCGTCTTCGTAGCGGGCGTCGGCGAGCGCATCGAGTTGTGGAACCGCGAGGTCTGGCTGGAGACGGTCGGTGGGGCCAACGCCTTCACCGACGAGACGGGCCTGGGTACCTGGTCCGAGAGCAGTTGGCTGTGAACGATCGACTCGCGTTCGTTCGTCGCTCAGCAATCCCCCGGCTGGCAGGAGGACAGCCAACTCCTATTCCGCCCACTTGCCATCCTCCTTGCGACGGAACAAATCGCCGCGAGGGCCTGGCAGTCGGGGGATTGCTGAGTGACGAACCGCGAGTGCAGCGGCACCGTGGCCGTCCATGAGGGCCCCGGCATCGGCGGGCACGAATCCGTCATGGTTCGCGAGGTCACCGAGGTGTTGGAGCCGATCCCGACGGGAGTCTTCCTCGACGCCACCGTCGGGGCCGGTGGTCACACCGCCGCCCTGGCGGAGTGTCGACCCGATCTGAGGTTCGTCGGGCTGGATCGGGATCCCGCAGCGCTCGCAGCCGCCGCTCGGCGGCTCGCCGGGGGCGTCCGGCTGGCGCAGTGCAGCTTCGCGGACCTGGGTGAGGCCCTCGCCCGGCTGGGGGTCGACGCTCTCTCGGGCGTGATCTTCGACCTGGGCGTCAGCTCGATGCAGCTCGACACCGCCGGCAGGGGATTCAGCTACCGAGCAGCCGGTCCGATCGACATGCGGATGGACCCGGGTGCGACGCTCTGCGCTGCGCACATCGTCAACGAGTGGCCGGTCGAGCGCCTGGTGCGTCTGTTGAAGGAGTACGGGGACGAGCCGCGCGCCCGCGGGATCGCCCGGGCCATCGTGGCGCGCCGCCCGCTTCATGACACCGTCGAGTTGGCCGAGGTCGTGCGAGCGGCCATACCCGCCCGGCACCGCCGGCGCGGCGGGCATCCCGCCAAACGCAGCTTCCAGGCGATCCGTATCGCCGTCAACGATGAACTCTCCCAGATCGCCCCGGCTCTCACGCATGCCATCGGCCGTCTGGTGCCTCGCGGCAGGGGAGTGGTGCTCAGCTACCACTCCGGAGAGGACCGGCTCGTGAAGGACACGCTGGCCCATGCGGTCACCGGCGGCTGCGCCTGCCCGCCGAAGCTCCCCTGTGTCTGTGGTGCCGCCGGCTGTATCCGGCTGCTCTCCGGGCGTGTGGCCCGGCCGGACCAGTGCGAGATCCAGCGCAACCCGCGCGCCTCGAGCGCCCGCCTGCGGTCCTTCGAGAAGCTTCCGGTGGCCACACCGTGAACAGGGCCCTCCCGACCCGCCGGTCGCCCGCCCCGCAGGCGGGGGCGCAGTCTCGGCTGCGTGTCGTGGGGAGCGAGCGGCCGCGGCCGAACCACATGCGCCGCATCGTCCTGCGCGCTGCGGTCGTGCTGCTCGGTGGGCTGTTCGCCATCGGGGTGCTCCAAGCGGTGGTTACACAGTCCCAGGGGCGCATCGACCAGCTGGACGGCCAGATCGACGAGGCGGTCAGCCTCGACCGCCAACTGCGACTGCGGCGCGCCGAGTTGCTGTCGCCGGCACGTCTGGCCTTCGAAGCCCGGGACCGTCTCGGGATGGTGCCGCCGGACACGATCCACTACCTGGACCCGGCTGTCCCTCCGGCGCCGTGAGCGAGTCAACCCGTGGTCACGCACACAGCCCGAGGAGGGCCCGACCTGCGGGGCCGAAGGGCTACCGCTCCGGCGGGCGCCGGGCGGTGCTGGTTCTGGTGATGCTGGCAATGGCAGCCGGGCTGGTTGCGAGAACCGTCGACCTGCAGTTCGGTGAGAACGACCAGATCCTGACCTGGGCGAGGTCCCATCGCCTCCAGGAGACCGCCGTGATGGGCGTGCGCGGGGACATCCTGGACCGCTCCGGCGAACCTCTGGCGACATCGGTGGAATGGTCGGCGATCTACGCGGACCCCAGCCGGATCGGTGACCCGCTCGCCGTGGCGAGCTCCCTCGCACCCGTCCTGGGGACAGAGGTGGCGCCGCTGGCCCAGAAGATGTCGGTCCCCGGCCAGTTCGTCTACATCAAACGCCAGGTGCCTCCTGAGCAGGCCGCAGCGGTGCAGGAGTTGGCGTTGGCGGGGGTGGGCACGCTTCCGGAGTTGCATCGTGAGTATCCGCTGGGCGAGTTCGCCGTCGAGATCGTCGGCTCGGTGAGCACCGACCACTCAGGCATCTCGGGCATCGAATTGCTCCACGACGAGCTTCTGGCCGCCAGCGACGGCTCGGAGTTGCGCGAGATGTATCCGGGAGGCCACAGCGTTCCCGGCGGACTCAACGAGTCGGTCAACGCCGTCGACGGTGCAGACCTGCGGCTTACCGTCGATGGACTGCTGCAGTTCGAGGCTGCTCGCATCCTGGCCACCCAGGTTCGCGAGACCGATGCCGCAGGCGGGGTGATCATCCTCGGTCGCCCGGCGACCGGCGAGATCCTGGCCATGTCCACCGCCACCCGAGATGAGTCCGGCGAGGTGGTCATCGGTGCCGAGAACAAGGCCGTCACCTGGGCCTTCGAGCCCGGATCGGCCATCAAGGGGCTCACGTTCTCCGCCGTTCTGGACGCCGGCCTGGCGACGCCGGCCACCACCAGTGCAGTGCCCGATCGCCTGGTGGTGCACGACTCCGAATTCACCGACTACACGCCTCATCCGGTCCTGGACTACTCGGTGCGCGACATCGTCGTGGAATCCTCGAACATCGGCACGATCCTCTGGGGCGAGCGACTCGGAGCGGCGGGACTCGAGAACTACCTGCGCCGTTTCGGCCTCGGGGCGCGCAGCGGGCTGGAGCTCTACGGCGAGTCCGCCGGTCTGCTGCCGAGCGTGGCGAACTGGTCGGGGACCTCGCTCGCAACCATCTCCATCGGCCAGGGCGTCTCGTTGACGCCGCTGCAACTCCTGCAGGCGTTCAACACCATCGCCAACGACGGCGTCTACGTCCCGGCGAGAATCGTGGCGGACGTGACCGCGCCCGGTGGCGAGCCGACGAGCCCGCAATCAGTCCTGGAATCGCGCCGCGTCGTCTCCACGGCGGCCGCGGCCCACATGCGCAGGATCCTGGGCGAGGTCGTCGAGAGCGGTACGGGGCGGCGGGCGGCCGTCGAGGGCTACGAGGTGGCCGGCAAGACAGGCACCGCCCGCAAGCCGCATCCCAATGGCGGCTATGCCGATGAGGCGGGGAACTATCGCTACGTCGCCACGTTCGTGGGGTTCCTGCCGGCATCGGCTCCGGAGCTCTCGCTGATTGTCGTGATCGACGAGCCCACAACCACCATCTATGGCGGGAGCGCCGCCGCGCCGGCGTTCGCGGAGTTGGCGCGGATCGCGCTGCGCCGCCTGAAGGTTCCGCCACCCGACGACGGCGAGCCCCAGCTGATACTGGCTGCGACGACGCTTGGAGACCTGCGTGGGTGAGCCGCAGGCCTTGCGGGCCCTGGTACTGCACAGCCGGGTCCCCGGTCGGCTGCACGTCCCGTCCGGCGTGGCGTCGGAGGATCCGCTGATCGCCGCGGTCTGCGAGGACTCCCGCGAGGTGCAAGCCGGATCCCTCTTCTGTTGCGTGCCGGGGCGATCGGTGGACGGTCACGACTTCGCGCAGCGGGCGGCGGGCGCCGGCGCGGCCGCGCTGGTCGTGGATCGCCCCCTCCCCGTAGCGCTGCCGCAACTGCTCGTTCCCGACGTGCGCGCCGCTGTGGGTCCCCTGGCTCTGGCCGGAGCGGGGTCGCCGCACGAACACCTGGAGTTGGCGGGGGTGACGGGAACCAACGGCAAGACAACCGTCACCCACCTGCTTACCAGCATCCTGGAGCGCGCAGGCCGACAGTGCGTCGCCATCGGCACCCTGAGCGGGACTCTCACCACCCCGCGAGCAACCGGGTTGGCTCGCCGGCTGGCCGCGGCGCGACAAGCCGGGGCGCGGGCCGCGGCGCTGGAGGTCAGCTCGCACGGGCTCTCCCAGAAGCGGGTCGAGGGGCTGCGCTTCGCGGCCGCGGCGTTCACGAATCTCTCTCCCGAGCACCTCGACTACCACCAGGACATGGAGGACTACTTCGGAGCCAAGCGCACGCTCTTCGAGAGTGCCAGGACTGCCGTCTCGGTGATCTGCACCGACGACGGTTGGGGCCGGCGCCTCGCTACCGAAATCAGCGGGGAGGTGCGGCGCTGCTCGATCGGCGACGCAGAGATGTTGGAGGTCGCCGCGCTCGGGAGCCGGTTCCGCTGGCGCGGGATCGAGATCTCACTGCCCCTGGGAGGCGCGCACAACGTCTCCAACGCGGTGGTGGCGGCCACGTTGGCCGACGCTCTGGGGGCCGGACCGGCCGAGATCGCCGAGGGGCTCCGGCGGGCACCGCACCTGCGGGGCCGCTTCGAGGTGGTCACTGAGTTCCCAGCGGTGGTGATCGTTGACTTCGCTCATTCTCCGGCGGCATTGGAGCAGCTGCTGAGCGCGGGCCGGAGCCTGCTGCCCGCGCATTCTCGCCTCACCGTGGTCTTCGGCTGCGGCGGCGAGCGGGATGAAGGCAAGCGGGAGGCGATGGGAGCCATCGCCTCCCGCCTTGCCGACAGGATCATCATCACCTCTGACAATCCTCGGGGCGAGGACCCGGCGAGTATCGCCCGATCGATCATGGCGGGCGCTCAGGGCGCCGCGGTAGAACTGGAACTCGACCGTCGGCGCGCCATCGCGGCCGCCGTGGCGGGTGCGCGCCCCGATGACGTCGTGATTGTGGCCGGCAAGGGACACGAGACGGCGCAGGTCATCGCTGGGCGGTCGCTGCCCTTCGACGACGCCGCGGTGGTGCGGGATTTGCTGGGCGCCACACCGGAGGTGCCCGCGCTGTGATCAGGCTCCTGCTCGCCGCCGCCATCGCCGCCGTCGTGTCCCTGGCGGGGACACGACTGCTGATCGCCTTCTTCCGGGCGCGGAACCTCACCCAGCCGATCCGCAGTGACGGTCCGGAGTCCCATACCCGCAAGGAGGGCACGCCGACGATGGGCGGCCTCGCCATCGTCGGCGGCGCCTGCGCCGGCTATGCCGGGAGCGACTTCATCCACGGCGGCATCTTCACCCGGACGGGGCTGTTCGTGATGTTGGCCATCCTGGGGGCCACTGCGGTGGGGGCCGTCGACGACTGGCTGAAGGTGTCCCGCGCGCACAGCAAGGGCCTCAGCAAGCGCGCCAAGATGCTGGGACTGTGCACCGTGGGCGGTGGGTTCGCCGCGGTGACAGTCCTGGCGACCGACGTCAGCACCGAGTTGTCGTTCACACGTTCGGGTGGCATCGGCTGGGACATGGGCCCGGTGGGTTGGAGCTTCTGGGGGGTGCTGATCATCGTGGGTGCGTCCAACGCGGTGAACTTCACAGACGGCTTGGACGGTCTGGCCGCGGGATCGAGCATCTTCAACTTCGCCGCGTTCACGATCATCGGCTACTGGGCATTCCGGCACGTTGATCTCTACGACCTGCCCCACGCCCTGGATCTGGCCGTCGTCGGAGCCGCGATGCTGGGTGGCTGCATCGGATTCCTGTGGTGGAACGCCGCACCGGCCCAGATCATCATGGGCGACGCCGGAGCACTGGGCATCGGGACCGCCCTGGCCTGCCTGGCCCTCACCACCAACACCCACCTTCTGCTTCCGATCATGGCGGCGCTCTTCGTGATGGAAGCCCTGTCGGTGATCCTGCAGATCGGGGTGTTCAGGTCGATGGGGGGACGGCGCCTGTTCGCGATGGCACCGATCCATCATCACTTCGAGCAGCGCGGCTGGCACGAGACCTGGGTCATCGTACGGTTCTGGCTGCTCGCCGGATTCGCCACCGCGGTGGCCCTGGGACTGTTCTACGCGGACTACTTCCCGCTGCTGGAGGCGAATTCCGCCGCGGAGGGGTCGCCGTGACCACCTGGCCCGAAGGTCCGTTCCTGCTCTGGGGCATGGGAGCCACCAACCGGGCGGTCGCAGCGGCACTGCACCGGCGCGGCCGGGAGTTCATCGCCGTCGACGACGCACCCGCCGCGGGCTCCCGGCGGGCCGCCTCCGAGGCCGGCGGGGTGTTGCAGTCGCCACCGGACGACAGCGAACTCACCGGCCTGATCGAGCGTTGCGGCAGCTTCCTGCCCACGCCCGGCCTCCCGGACCGTCACCGGGCGATGCAAGCCGCGGCCAAGGGGGACGCCGTTGTGCTCAGTGAGTTCGACCTGGCGGCGGCCTGGGACGACCGTCCGGTCGTGGCCGTCACCGGGACGAACGGCAAGACGACCGTGACGACCCTGGTTGCCGCGGCGCTGGCTCCGAGCACCGGGGCAGTCGCTGCGGGCAACAACGACCTGCCGCTCGTGAGCGCCATCGACGACCCCTCCCCAGCCGTGTTCGTGGCCGAGGCCTCCTCATTCCGGCTGAGCCGGAGCCGGTGCTTCCGGCCGCGGGTTGCGGCCTGGTTGAATTTCGCCCCGGATCATCTGGACGTGCACGCATCGCTGGAGACCTACGAGGAGGCCAAGGCCCGCATCTGGAGGCACCTCGGCCCCAACGATGTGGCCGTCCTGAACGCCGGGGATCCGGTCGTGGCGGCTCGGCGCCCGGCGACAGGCAGGCTGTTGACCTTCGGGGCGCCGGCGAGCGATGTTGCGGTGGCCGGCGATTCGCTCGTGGTCTGCGGCGAGCCGCTCGTTCAGATCGCAGAGCTGCCGAGACGGTTCCCTCATGACCTGCGAAACGCCGAGGCGGCCACGGCCTGCGCGGTGGCTGCCGGTGCTCCTCCCGAGGATGTGCGCGCTGCCCTCGAGTCCTTCCGCGGCCTGCCACACCGGCTGGAACTGGTGGCGGAGACCGAAACGAACCGCTGGTACGACGACTCGAAGGCGACGACTCCCGACGCGGTGCTCGCGGCCGCCGGCGGATTCGATTCGGTGGTTCTCATTGCCGGTGGGCGCAACAAGGGCCTGGACCTGCAGACCATGGCGAGCGCGCCGTCTGTGCGCGCCGTCGTGGCGATCGGTGAGGCATCCGGAGAGGTCCGCGCTGCGTTCGCCGGATCACGCCGGGTCCAACCGGTGACGGACATGGAGACGGCCGTCTCGGTGGCAGGAGACATGGCACTGCCGGGGGAGGCGATCCTGCTGTCGCCGGGCTGCACCTCCTTCGATTGGTACGACTCCTATCGCCAGCGAGGTGAGCACTTCGCCGCCCTGGTGCGCTGCGCAGTCGGGGAGGGGGCACCGCGATGACCGCCACAGTGCCCGACCGCACGCGTCGCGCACCGCTGGTCCGTGCGTTGCGGAGTCCGCCGGTCGGGCGCAACACGCGCACTTTCGGAGCGTTGGCGGTCGTCCTGGGGCTCGTGACCCTGCTTGGTCTCGTGATGGTGGTTCTGTCCTCGACGGTCCCGTCGCTGGAGACCACGGGCGATCCCTTCTTCCACGTGAAGCGGCACGCCATGTGGCTGTCACTCGGCGTCGTCGCCTGCGTCGTGACCCTTCGTGTGGACTACCACCGCTGGCGGGCGCCGTTCCTCACTACCGGAGCGATCCTGGTGACCCTCGGTGCACTGGCCGTCCTGCTGATGCCCTCGCCGTTCGTGCAGGTCAGTAACGGATCTGCACGCTGGATCCGGGTGGGGGGCATTGTGGTCCAGCCCTCCGAGGCGGCGAAGCTGGCCCTGGTTCTCTTTGCCGCGTCGCTGCTGTCGCGGCGCCTGGACCGCGTGGGGAGCATCGGTGAGACGTTGTTGCCGCTGCTGGTGGTGTTCGGGGTCATGGCCGCGCTGATCCTGGCCCAGCCGAGCCTGGGCACTGTCGTGCTCCTCGGGGGGATCCTGCTGGCGATGTTGTTCCTGGCGGGTCTGCCTGCGCGACACGTGGCGACGCTCGTGGCGCTGGGTGTAGGTGCAGTCGTGCTGTTCACCTTCTTGTTCCCGTACCGGCGCCAGCGTCTCATCTCGTTCCTGAATCCCTGGTCGGATCCCTACGGGGCGGGATACCAGGCCGTGCAGGCGCAGGTGGGGATCGCCTCGGGCGGACTGACGGGGGTCGGACCGGGAGGGGCGCGCGCCAATCTGGCGTATGTGCCCTACGCGCACACCGACTTCATATTCGTGACGATCGCCGAGAATCTGGGGCTGATCGGTGCCGTCGTGGTGGTCGTGCTGTTCTTGGCTCTGGGGATTCTGGGAATCCGCGTCGTCCGTGACGCACCCGACCCCTACGGAGCGTTCCTGGCAGCAGGGATCAGCGGGTGGTTCGTGCTGCAGGCCTTCGTCAACATCGCGGTTGCCCAGAGTCTGATGCCAACCATGGGGGTGACGCTGCCGTTCGTCTCCTACGGCGGTTCGAGCCTCATCGTGAACATGGCCGCTGCGGGCATCCTCATGAACGTGGCGCGCCAGGGACGGGCGTCATGAGCAACCGAGGCGACCCGGCGTTCAGTGACCGGCATGCCTGGGCGGTGATCGCGGGCGGGGGAACGGGAGGGCACGTCTATCCCGGCTTGGCGGTCGCCGATGTGCTGGCCGGCGACACCTCCTCGGCGCGGCCTGTCCACTTCGTGGTGAGCCGGCGAGATCTGGATTCGGAGATCGTCGCCGCCGCCGGATACGCCGCCACGGCGGTCAGCGCCCGAGGTTTCCGCCGGCGCCTCACCGCGGCAAACCTGGTTTCGGCCTGTGCGCTGGCACAGGGCGTCTGGCAGTGCTGGCGGGTTCTCGGTCACACCTCTCCGCGAGTCGTGCTGGCTCAGGGCGGCTACGTCAGCGCAGCCTGTGCCCTTGCCGCACGCCTGCGCGGCATCCCGGTGGTCGTGCTCGAGGCCAACGCCGTACCCGGCGCCGCCAACCGCCTCGCTGCCCGCTGGGCTGTGGCCTGTGCGGTGGCGTTCGAGAGCGCACGGCTTGGCCGAGCGGTGCCGACGGGGCTGCCGGTGCGCGCCGCCATCGCCACACTCCACCCGAGTTCCGGCGACCAGGCGACCCCCGGCAACGGCCGCGCGGCGGCTCGCGCCGCTCTCGGCGTCTCCGACGGTCGGCGGTTGGTGTTGGTGACGGGGGGTTCGCAGGGTTCAGGCCACCTCAATGCGGCTGCCAGGCAGGCGTGCGACCTTCTTGCAGATCGCGCCGACCTCGCGGTGCGCCACGTCCTTGGGCGCGCTGGTGCGGGTTTGAAACGACCTGCACCCGATCGGGATCCCGGATCGGGACTCCACTACGAAGCCGTTCCGTACGAGCACGACATGGCCGGGGCGCTGGCGGCAGCCGACCTTGTTGTCAGCCGTGCCGGAGGCAGCGCACTGGCGGAGTTGGCGATGGCCGGCCGCGCCTCGGTGCTCGTCCCGATGCCAGGCGCTGCCGACGATCACCAGACCGCCAACGCAGCAGCAGTGGCCGCCGCCGGTGCGGCCGTCGCGATACCGGAATCCGAACTCGACGGTCCGCGGCTGGCGGAAACGATCTCCGACCTTCTCGCAGATCCGGACTCGCTGGACCGGATGCACGAGGCGGCTGCCGGCCTCGGCGAGCCGGGCGCCGCGCGGCGGGTCGCGGGACTCCTACTGTCCGCCGCCGGTGAGGGTGCGGGGACATGAGCATTTCGCTCGAGAGGATGCGACATATCCACGTGGTGGGTGTCGGGGGCGCGGGAATGAGCGCCATCGCCAGCGTGCTCGCCGATGCAGGACACGTGGTCACAGGCTCGGACCTCAAGGCCTCGGTGGCCTTCGAGCGTCTCCGAGCCCGCGGGCTGGGGGTGGTCGTGGGCCACCGCGCCGAGCACGTTCTCGAACCCGCCACGACCGGCGCCGACCTGCCGGGGGGACGACTGCCCGACCTCGTGGCGCGTTCCAGTGCCGTGGGTGACGGCAACGTGGAGATCCTCGCGGCACGCCGCTCCGGTATCCCGGTGTGTTCCCGGGCTGCCATCCTGGCCGCCGTCTGCCGGTTGCGGCGGCCGTTGGCTGTTGCCGGCACGCACGGCAAGACGACGACCTCGTCCATGTTGTCGCTGATTCTCGGCGAGTCCGGCTGCCGGCCTTCGTTCCTCGTCGGCGGTGATGTCAACGAGATCGGCAGCGGAGCGGTGTGGGGAACGGGCGATTGGCTCGTCGTGGAGGCTGACGAGAGCGACGGCACCTTCCTGCAACTCGAACCGGAGGCAGCGGTGGTCACCAGCGTCGAGCCCGACCACCTTGAGCGGTACGGGAGCGTCGAAGGTCTGCACGAGGCGTTCGACGAGTTCCTGGCAGGAGTCCAAGGTTTCCGGTTGGTCTGCCTGGAGGACTCCTGGGGGAGCCGGTTCGCCGAGCGGCACCAGGGAGTGGTCGGATACGGCACCGCCGCCGCGGCCGATCTCCGGCTGGTCGATGTGGTCTCGGGGCGGACGGGCGTGGAATTCACGCTGGATCGCCGCGAAGGGGACACCGTATGCGTGAAGCTGCCGGTGCCCGGGTTGCACAACGCGCTCAATGCCGCTGCGGCAATGACGTGTGCGGACCATCTCGGCGTGCCGTTGTCGCGCAGTGCCGAGATTCTGGCGCACTACGGAGGGGTGTCCCGCAGGTACGAATTCAGGGGCAGCGCCGGAGGTGTCACGTTCGTCGATGACTACGCGCATCTGCCCGGTGAAGTGGCAGCGGCACTGGCGACGGCCCGCGACGGGGGTTGGGGGCGGATCGTGTGCGTGTACCAGCCCCATCGTTACACCCGCACCGCAACACTGTGGCGCGACTTCGGGACGGCATTCGCTGCCGCCGATCTGGTCGTGTTCACCGACGTCTACGCCGCAGGTGAGCAGGCGCGACCAGGAATCAGCGGCAAGTTGCTCGTGGACTCGGTGCTCACCGCAGAGCCGTACAAGCGGGTTGCCTGGTTCCCGCACCGGCGCGAGCTGCTGGGCTACCTGGAGCGAGAGCTGCGGCCGGGCGATGTCTGCCTGACTCTGAACGCGGGCGACCTGACGACACTTCCGGCCGAACTGATCGGCGCCCTCGGATCATGAGCATCGAGCGAACGTCCCGAGGCGTGCATGACTGGCCGCGCATTGCAGAGTCACTCGCTACCGAGTTGCCCGGGAGCAGGGTTCTCCCCGACGCGCCCCTTGGAGCGTTGAGCACGTACCGGGTCGGGGGAACCGCCGGCGTGCTCGTGGAGGTGGGCACCGCTGGTGATTTGCGCACCCTTGCCCGAACCGTGGCCCGTGAAGGTTGGGAGGTGGTTGTCGTAGGACTCGGCTCCAACCTGCTCGTCGCCGATGCCGGATTCGACGGCGTGGCCATCCGGCTCGGCACGGCATTCGCAATCACCCGGATCGAACACACGAGAGTCCACGTCGGTGGGGCGACACCGTTGCCCGTGGTGGCGCGCCAGTGCGCCGCAGCCGGATTGGGCGGGTTCAGCTGGGCCGTCGGTGTTCCGGGGAGTGTCGGCGGCGCAGTCCGCATGAATGCCGGCGGCCACGGTTCGGAGATGAGCGAGGTCCTCCGGAGCGCAGACATCGTGGATCTCGCAACCGGGAAGGACTGGCGTGCGGGTCTCGAGACCCTTGGGCTGACGTATCGCAGCTCAGCTGTCACTAGCACTCACGTTGTAGTTGAGGTTGAGCTACATCTGCAACCAAGCAACCGAGAACGTGAGGAGCACCTCATTGGCGAGGTCGTCACATGGCGCCGGCACAATCAACCCGGCGGCGCCAACACGGGGTCGGTGTTCACGAACCCGCCCGGAGACTCTGCAGGGCGCCTTGTCGAGGACGCAGGGGGCAAGGGCCTCCGGATGGGCTCGGCCTCGGTGTCGGCTCTTCACGCCAATTTCATCCAGGCCGACCCGGGCGGTTCTGCCGACGATGTGATGTCCCTCATGGTCGAGGTCGCACGCCGAGTGGAGTCGCACAGCGGGATTCGACTTCTCCCCGAGACCCATTTCGTGGGGTTCGATCAGCCATTCCGGAGCCAACGATGACAGTCCACGCACCAAGCCTTCCCCACCCACGTATCGCGCAGCGTCGTGCGACGGTGGATGCGGCTACACGAGCCAAGGACACCCGACGGCGACGCTTCCTGTGGATCGCGCTGGCAGTCGCCTTCGCGCTGCTGTGCGGCTACCTGAGCACCAGGAGCGAGCTGCTCGACGTGGACAGGCTGGAAGTGAACGGAGCTACCAGAACGGGCGCCTCGGAGATCATCGACGCAGCGGGCATCCGGACAGGTGAACCACTCGTGGGCCTCGACCTCAGAGATGCCCGCACCCGCATCTCCCGGCTGCCGTGGGTGGAGGACGTGTACTCGACGAGGTCCTGGAACGGTGTCGTCAGCTTCACCGTGACGGAAAGATCACCGGTCGCGGCGATGGCAATACCCGGTGCGTGGGCTCTCGTGGAGGAGAATGGTCGAGTGCTCTCCCTTGAGTCCGAACTCTCCGAAGCAGTGCTACCGATCGTCGGACTGAACGTGGCGCAAGCCGCCCCCGGAGACTGGTTGAGCGCCGATCAGCGCGCAGCGGTGGGTGTGGCAAATGCACTCTATGAACCCGTCCGTTCAGCGGTTCGAGGCATTGCACTGGGCCCCGCGGGTTACGTATTGCACCTGCATATTCCTGGCCGAGTGTTGCTGGGCGATGCCACCGCAATCGACGCAAAGGTCCTCGCCGTGCACACCTTCATCGAGCACGTGAACCTGCGCTGTCTGGACACTCTGGATGTCCGTTTACCGGGTAGTCCGGTGTTGACGCGACGGATTCCATGTCAGTAGACTTCCCGTTGTACCAGAGGCTGATATAAGGCTCAAGTAGAGCTTTATATTGCTCCGCGGTTGCCTTGCGGGCTTGCAGACAAACAGGCAACACCGAACCAGCAACATGCGGCCCGAGCCGCAGAAATCCCGGGAGGATCCCGTGAGCACCCCACATCAATACCTGGCAGTCATCAAGGTCGTCGGCGTCGGCGGCGGTGGCGTGAACGCCGTGAACCGCATGATCGAAGCGGGCCTGCGCGGTGTCGAGTTCGTGGCCGTCAACACCGACGCTCAGACCCTGCTGATGAGCGATGCCGACATCAAGATCGACATCGGCCGCGATCTCACCCGCGGTCTGGGTGCCGGCAGCGATCCGGACATCGGCGAGACGGCGGCAAACTCGGCGGCAGAGCAGTTGCGCGAGGCGCTCGACGGGGCTGACATGGTATTCATCACCGCCGGCGAGGGGGGCGGAACCGGCACGGGTGGCGCACCCGTCATTGCCGAGATCGCACGCGACCTCGGGGCCTTGACGATTGCCGTTGTGACCCGGCCGTTCCGGTTCGAGGGACGCAAGCGGGCGCTGCAGGCAGAACAGGGCATCCAGCGCCTCAGTGAGAAGGTCGACACCCAGATTGTGATCCCGAATGACCGTCTCCTCAACGAGGTGTCGGAGAACACGAGCCTGTTGAACGCCTTCCAGATGGCGGACGACGTGCTGCTGCAGGGCGTGCAGGGGATCACCGATCTGATCACGACCCCCGGACTCATCAACACCGACTTCGCGGACGTGCGGGCGGTGCTGTCCGACGCCGGCTCGGCGCTCATGGGCGTCGGCACCTCCTCGGGTGAAGATCGTGCAGCCAGCGCGGCTCGCAAGGCAATTGCCAGCCCCCTGCTGGAATCCTCCATCGAGGGTGCACGAGGTCTGTTGCTCACAATCTCGGGCAGCAAGGAGATGGGCCTCCTCGAGGTGACCCAGGCCGCCGAGGTGATCGGTGGGGTCTCTCACGAGGATGCCAACATCATCTTCGGCACCGTCATCGACGAGTCGCTCGGCGAATCGATGCGGGTGACGGTGATCGCCGCCGGTTTCGATCGCTGGGAGGAGTCGTCGTCCCAGCGCGCGGAGGGTGCAGCCTCGGCGCGACACAGCCTGCCGGACCCGTTCGCTGAGAGCGGTGAAGCCAACAGCGAGCCGGCGGGCGATCTGGAGTTGGACATCCCGTCGTTCCTGCGGTGATACGGATTCGCCCGTGTTGGCGCTGACCGTTGAGTTGAACGGCGCCCGCCGCGCGGAGATCAGATTCAGCGACCGGCGCGAGGGCGACTTCGGTGAGGGTTCGCGGGCACAACTGGCGTCGGTGGCGACTGGCCGCTGGACGCGCCCGGCCCAGCAGCACGGAGCGGCAGTCGTGACGGTGACCGCGCCCGGCGGTGGCGACGGAGTGGCCGGCGATGCCGCGGTCACCTCGGCGAGCGAAGCGGTGCTGGCAATCAGGACCGCCGACTGTGCGCCGGTGGCCCTTGTTGCCGCAGAGGGTGTCGTTGCGGCGGTTCATGCCGGCTGGCGAGGGCTGGCCGCAGGCGTCGTGGAGCAGGCCGCTGCGGCTGTGCGGGGACTGGGCGGTCGTGAACTCCGCGCCTACGTGGGCCCGTGCATCCATCCGGAGTGTTACGAGTTCGGACGGGAGCCTCTGAACGACCTCGCCGCTCAATTCGGTCCCGAGGTGGTGTCGCGAACAGCCTGGGGCACACCTGCCCTCGATATCCCCGCCGCGGTCCGTGCCGCGCTGCGGAGCAGCGACGTCGGCGACGTCATCGAGGCCGACCGTTGCACGGCGTGCGAGGCGGGCGCTTGGTACTCCCACCGAGCCCGCGGCGAGACCGGCCGGCACGTCATGGCAACATGGATCAGACCGAGCTGAACCGCCGCACCCACGAGGTCCGAGCGAGGCTTGGGCGAATCCGCCAGCAGGTGACCGACGCCGGTGGCGATCCCGAGGTGGTGAGGATCGTTGCGGTGACCAAGGGGCGCGATCGACTCACCGCGGCCGCAGCGGTGGCTGCCGGTCTCGGCGAGTTGGGCGAGAACTACGCACAGGAGCTACTGGAGAAGACTCCGGGGCTCGACGGAGTCCGCTGGCATTTCATCGGCAACCTGCAGTCCAACAAGGTTCGCCGCCTGGCGCCGTATGTGGCGGTCTGGCAGAGCGTCGATCGCCCGCGCCTGCTGGGAGAGATCGCCCGGCACAGTCCCGGCGCAGAGATCCTGATCCAGGTCGCGGCGCAGCCAGTGCCCGGACGCGGAGGTTGCGACCCGGCAACGGCGCGGCGACTCATTGCCGAGGCCAAGGACCTGGGACTTGCCCCGATGGGGCTCATGTCGATGGCGATTCCCGGCCCGCCCACCGAGGTGCGGCGGCAATTCCGCCAGGTCCGCAGCCTCGCTGACGATCTCGACCTCGCGGTGCGAAGCATGGGAACCAGCAGCGACCTGGCCCTCGCGGTGAAGGAAGGCGCGAACATGCTGCGGCTCGGGCGCGTCCTGCTCGGTGAAGCTCGGCGACTGCCGGGATAAGGGCGGCGGGGTCGCGAGGGGACTACACTTGTGTAAACAACGAGGTGCGATGCAACTCTTCACAACGACGCTGCGCACGAACCGCGTGCGGGCATGTTCCGCTGTGGACAAGTCGCAGATCCGCCACCGGTCGAAGGCCGGCGCACGGCGGATCACCCGCACGGCTCGCACATCTTTGGAGGAGAGCCCATGTCGGCCTTGAAGTCCTTCGTGAACTGGTTGGGTCTGGGGCCCGACGAGGGAGAACCGTACGCGGGTCACCTCGGTGCGCCCCAGCAGGGAAACTCGGGACCCGGCCCCTACGGCGGAGCGCCGGCGGAGCGCTATTCCTCTGCCATCGAGCCGACGGCGATGCCCGATCCCGTGGGGCTGGCAGCGGTGAGGCCCGCCCCCGATCCCGTCACCGCCGAACCAGCCTCCCGGCCGGCGATCGCACGTCCTCGCTCGGCATCGGCCGCCGTGCGCCCGATCGTGGTCTCGCCCGCGATGTTCGATGAGGCGCAGGAGGTAGGCGACCACTTCAAGCAACGCCAGCCGGTCATCGTGAACCTGCAGGACGCCAGCAGCGACTTGCGGCGCAGGTTGGTCGATTTCGCCGCAGGGCTTTGCTACGCACTCGACGGCCAGGTGGAACGTGTGACCCCGGGTGTCTACCTGCTCACGCCGAGCGATGTGCGGGTGGCGCTCGAGGAACGGAAGCTCCCGGGCGACTCCTGAACGCCAAGCCGCGGTCCCGTGGTCGTCCTCTGCTGGATTCTCCTTCTCTACGCGCTCGCGTTCTTGGCGCGCGCATTGCTGAGCTGGTTCCCGATGCGGCCCGACGGTGTGCCTGCCACCGTGGCCGGGGGCCTGATCATGATCACCGACCCGATCCTGCGGCCGCTGCGACGCCTGCTGCGGCCCCTGCGCGTGGGCACCGTGGCGCTGGACTTCGCTCCCACGATCGTGATGGTGGTGCTGTTCTACGTCCGGGCGCGCATCTGCTGAGCCCCCCGTCGAGGAGGGATTGCGGCTCCCTGCAGCGGTGGGCACTACGGTTGCGTGCGTGGAACTCTCACCGGAGATGCTGCGTGACATCCGTTTCACCGAGCGATTCAGGGGTTACGACGCCGCCGAGGTGGACGCCTTCCTGATCGAGGCGGCCGGCGCCCTCGAGGAACTCATCACCGAACGCAGCGAACCGATGGCGGCACTGGCCGCCGAACGGGCACGCCTGGCGATCGAGCAGGTCCGCCAGGAGACGCTCGGGGAGGTGGCGGAGTTGCAGAGTCGCCGCGACGAACTCGCCCAAGCGGTCGCAGATCTGCAGCTGATGCTCGCAGACCGGCGTCGCGGGATCCTCGAGGCTCTGGCGCTTATCGATGCAACGAGCGAGCCTGCGCCTGATCCGGGCGCCGACGCGGCGCCCAGCGGCGACGCCGAGGCCGAGCCGGCCGATGAGGTGACCGCCGAGACGGCCGACGAGGCCGAGACCGCGACGGGAGCCGACGAGGCCCCCGAGACGGACAGCTTTCTGGCCCGACTCGAGCGGGCGGCTGCCGAGAGCGGCGAATCCGGCCCCGGCTAGGCGGCGCCCGCCTCGCTGCGGGCGATAGCAAAGCGGATCTCGTGTCCCTCGATGCTGGCGCTTCCCGCTTCGCGGGCGCCCCGCAGGTCGCTGTGACGCACATCGACGGCGAGAACCTGATCGGCCACGTACCGGGTGTGCGGCGCGAGAGCCGAGGCGAGTTCATCGGGCAGATCGAGGTCCACGCGGATGCGGTCCGAGACGTGCAGTCCGCGATCGCGCCGCCCCTGCTGCAGGACGCGCACCAGGTGGCGCGCCGCGCCCTCGGCGCATAGCTCGTCGTCGAGTGCGACGTCCAGGGTCACGACCAGGTCTGCGCTCCGGAGTGCCGCGCTGGGACGGTCCTCTGCGGTCTCCAGCACGAGTTCGTACTGGTCAGCGGTGAGATTCCGCCCGGCGACGGTGACCGTGCCGTCGGCCTCGCGCAGCCACTCGCCGGCGCGGGCCGCGGCCATGACCGGCTGCGTCGCGGGGCCGAGGAGCGGCCCCAGCACCTTGCCGCGCGGCCGCAGCACGAAGCGCGTGTCCGCGTCGAGTTCCTCGGTCAGCACGACGGACTTCACGTTGATCTCCGAAGCGATGAGGTCTGTGAACGGAGCCAGCGTCGTGGCGTCGCGCCCGGCTACCCGCGCCGAACGCAGAGGTTGGCGGGCTGGAAGGCCGCGTGTCACGCGCACACCCAGTGCGGCCGAGCAAACCTCGCGCGCCCGATCCATGACGGTGACCAGGTCGTCGTCGCGCGGCAGTGCCGAGGCGTCGGGCCAGTCGCAGAGGTGAACGCTTGTGCCGCCACCGAGGCCGTGATGGATCGACTCGCAGATTAGGGGCAGGAGCGGCGCCGCTACCTGCACGAGTGTCACGAGGACCGTGTAGAGCGTGTCGTATGCGGCCTGCTTGTCCCGCGGTTCGGATTCGGTCGCCGGGGCCCAGAACCGGTCGCGACTGCGGCGGATGTACCAGTTGTTGACGGTGCCCAGGAACGACTCGATCTCAGCGCAGGCTCCCGGCACGTCGTAGGCGTCGAGCCGCTCGGCCACCTCTACGGTGAGATGGCGTGTCTTGGCCAGCACGTAACGATCCAGGACGTGCTCGGAGGCGGTATTCCAACTCCCCTCGGAGCTGTCGGCGTTGGCGTACATGCAGAAGAACACGTAGGCGTTCCACAGCGGGCGCAGGACGCCGCGCACGACGGCGTCGATGCCCTCGTCGCTCATACGCAGGTCGCCGCCGCGCAGCACCGGTGAGGACATCAGGTACCAGCGCAGGGCGTCGGCCCCCTGGCGGGTGAAGATGACCTCGGGATCGGTGTAGTTCCCCAAGCGCTTCGAGAGCTTCGCCCCATCGGTGGCCAGCACCACCCCGTGGCACACGGCGGTGCGGAAGGGCGGCCGGTCGAACAGCGCGGTGGCCAGGACGTGCAGCGTGTAGAACCAGCCCCGCGTCTGGTTCACGTACTCCACGATGAAGTCGGCGGGGAAGTGGTTCTCGAACCATTCCTTGTTCTCGAAGGGATAGTGCACCTGGGCATAGGGCATCGAGCCCGACTCGAACCAGCAGTCCAGAACCTCCGGGACGCGCCGCATCACCGATTGCCCCGTGGGGTCGTCGGGGTTGGGCCTCGTCAGGGAGTCGACGAACGGCCTGTGCAGGTCGTCGGGGCGCACCCCGAAGTCGCGCTCGATCTCCGCGAGGCTCCCGTAGACGTCCGTACGAGGCCAGGCGGGGTCGTCGGAGCGCCACACCGGAACAGGCGAACCCCAGAAGCGGTTGCGGCTGATGGACCAGTCGCGGGCGCCTTGGAGCCAGTTGCCGAAGCGCCCGTCGCGCACGTGGGCGGGGATCCAGTTGATCTGCCGGTTCAGTTCCGCCATCCGGTCGCGGATGGCGGTGACTCGTACGTACCAGGAGTTCACGGCGCGATAGATGACCGGTGTGTCGGTTCGCCAGCAGTGTGGGTAGTTGTGGACGTGGTTGTCGTGACGGACGACGAGACCGCGCTCCTTCAGCGCGGCGATGATTCCCGGGTTGGCGTCGAAGACGTTCAGGCCCGCCCAGTCGGCGACCTCGGTGGTGAAGCGCCCCTGGTCATCGACAGGCACCACGACGCCGATGCCGGCCTCGGTGCAGAGGCGCTGGTCGTCCTCGCCGAAGCCGGGAGCCATGTGCACGATCCCGGTGCCCTCGGCAGTGTCCACGAAGGTTGCGCCGAGCACGGTGAACCCGCCAGGGGTGTCGGCGAAGTAGTCGAACAGGGGCTCGTAGCGTCGCCCAATGAGATCGCGTCCTCGGAGGGTCCCGGCCGGACGCGTATCGGCGAGTTGGCGGGTGTAGCGCTCAGCGGCGTCTGCGGCTAGGACGTGACGCCGCGGACCGCTGTCGGTGGCCTCTTCCAGGACCGCGTAGGTCGTCTCGGGGTCGACGGCCAGCGCCAGGTTCGACGGAAGGGTCCACGGGGTGGTCGTCCAGGCCCACAGGAACAACGGGGCCGGATCGCCCGGAGTTCCGACGAGGCGGAACGCCACCGTGATGGCGGGGTCGGTCCTCGGCCGTGTGGCGTCGTCCATGCGGATCTCGAAGTTGGACAGCGGCGTCTCAGCTCCCCACGAGTAGGGCAGCACCCGGTGGGACTCGTAGACGAGGTCCTTCTCCCAGAGCCGCTTGAAGGCCCACAGCACGCTCTCCATGAACGGGAGGTCCATGGTCTTGTAGTCGTTCTCGAAGTCCACCCAGCGCGCCTGGCGGTGGACGTAGTGCTGCCACTCGTCGGTGTAGCGCATGACCGAGTGGCGGCAGTGCGCGTTGAACCGCTCGATCCCGTAGTCGGTGATCGCTCGCCGCCCGGAGACCCCGAGTTCCTTCTCGGCCTCCATCTCCGGCGGCAGGCCGTGGCAGTCCCAGCCGAAACGGCGTTCGACCCGTTGCCCGCGCATGGTGCGGTAGCGCGGGATCACGTCCTTCACGTAACCCGTGAGCAGGTTGCCGGTGTGGGGGAGCCCGTTGGCGAACGGGGGCCCGTCGTAGAAGACGTACTCGTTCGCGCCTCCCGGCCCGGTAGGGCGGTTCTCCACCGACGCCTTGAAAGTGCCTTCGGATTCCCAGCGCGCCAGGACCTCGGACTCGATCGCCGCGAAGTCGGGCTGGGGGTCCACCCCGGGATACCGCGGCGGCACGTGCTCCATGGCGGATGAAAATACCGCCGAAGTCTCCGACCCGGCGCTCGCGGGCCCCGGCGGTGCACTTCGACCCCCTGCCGGCAGCGTGGCGGCGTGCCAGGACCCGGCGGCTAGAGTTGGCCCGCCCACCGTTGAGTCGCGCGCCCGGAGCGCCGGCTCACAGGATCAGGTCAGGAGGACAGGTGGCCCCACCCGGAAGGTCTCCGGACCGCGGCGAGGACGGCTCCGCCGGGCGGCGCCTCGATGACGCCTTCCTCTCCGAACAGCGCAAGAAGCTGCTCGCCGAGCGGGAACGGTACGTCCGATCGGCCGAGACGATGGCGGCCGAGGCGGCGGCCCTGCTCGACGACCGCGAGCCCGGTGACCTGCAGTTCGACGAGGAGTCCGGTGAGGGCGACAGTTGGGCGGTGGAGCGTGAGCGGGACCTGGCACTGAGCGCCGCGGCCCGCGCCGCGGTGGAGTTGATCGACGAGGCCTTGCAGCGGATCGAGGAGGGCACTTACGGCACCTGTGCCGTCTCCGGCAAGCCCATCCAGAAGGAGCGTCTCCGTGCCATTCCTTGGGCGGCCGAGCGGGTCGAATACAAGGCCGGTGGCCTCAGACGGCGCTGAGAGCCGCAAGCCCGGCTGCCTGCGGCACAACCGGGTTCTGCTGCTGTCGGTCGCCGCAGCGATTCTGCTGGCGGACCAGCTGACCAAGCTCTGGGCCCTGCGGCAACTGGCCGACGGCAGCATCGATCTCTTCTGGACGATCCGGCTGCGGCTCGTCTTCAACCAGGGCACCGCCTTCGGCCTGGGCAGCTCGCTGGCCCCGGTCATCACCGTCGCCGCCGCGCTGGTGGCGCTCTTGCTCCTGCGTCTGACGTGGTCGAACACGCGGCCCGGCGTGGCGGTGTTGGCGGGGCTCGTGTTCGGGGGCGCGCTGGGCAACCTGGGGGATCGGGCCTTCCGGGGCGACGGGTTCTTCGGCGGCAGCGTGGTGGACTTCGTGGATCTGCAGTGGTGGCCGGTGTTCAACGTGGCCGATTCCGCCATCTCGGTGGGCGTCGTCCTCTTCGCGGTGGTTGGCTTGCGTGCGAGCCGGCGTGGGGACCCGATGCTGGAGGGAGCGTGACCGAACCCCTCCCGCCGGCTCTGGCCGGCGAGCGGTTGGATCGGGCGGTCGCGCTCTTGTGGCAGACCAGTCGTAGCGGCGCGTCCGCTCTGGTGGCCGCCGGAGCGGTTCGGGTGAACGGCGCGGTACGCACCGACCGTGCGACACGGCTCGCGGCGGGCGATGAACTGGTCGTGGCCGCCGAAGCGCTCGCGGCGCAACGGCACCGTACCGAACCGCAGGCCGAACCGGAGGTCCGCCTGGCGGTGGTCCACGAGGATCCTCACCTCGTGGTGGTGGACAAACCGGCGGGCCTCGTGGTCCATCCCGGCTCCGGCCGGACGGCGGGGACGCTCTGCGGCGGCCTGCTGGCGCGCTACCCCGGGATGGCCGGAGTGGGCGAGGCGGCCCGCCCGGGCATCGTGCACCGTCTCGATGCCGGCACCAGCGGCCTGCTGGTCGCCGCCCGCACCGCCGAGGCCTACGATTCCCTGGTGTCACAGCTGGCGAACCGCACCGTGCGCCGCTGCTACGAAGCCGTCTGCTGGGGAGCGGTTCGCGAGGACCGGGGCCTGATCGATGCGCCGGTCGGGCGTTCGGGGCGCCGGCCCACGCAGATGGCGGTGACCGAGCGCGGCCGACCGGCCCGGACCGCCTACGAAGTGCGCCGGCGCTACGGCTCCCCCGACGAGGTGACCCACCTGACGTGCCGGCTGGAGACCGGGAGGACCCACCAGATCAGGGTGCATCTCTCGGCGATCGGCCATCCGCTGCTCGGTGACGAGGTCTACGGCGCCGGCCGGTCGGGGGGAGCCGCGCTGCGACTCGATCGCCCGGCCCTGCATGCGGCGCTGCTGGGATTCGACCACCCCGCCGACGCCCGGGCGATGATCTTCGAGTCGGCTCTGCCCGCTGACCTCAGAACGCTTCTCGCGGCGTTGTCCCGAGAGACTGGTGCGTAATGGCCATTTCGCCGAACCCACAAGCCCCTCACCAGGGCTTTCGCGGCGAGGGATTGGCCGATCCGGGGGTTGCTCACAACCCTCCTGGGGCGGTACCTCAGGCCGAGCCACCGGCGGCCGTGTCGGGCCACGGGACAGCGCCGCCGGCCATGTCGGCGATGTCGGCGAGGCTGAAGGACGAGAGCAGGCGCCGCATCTCGGTCCCGACAGCGGCCCAGACCGCCAGCAGCACGCACTGCCCCTCGTGGTCGCAGGCCCCGTCCTTGTGCGGCTCGCCGAAGTCGTCTGCCACGATCGGGGCCTCCACGGCGCTCACGATCTCGCTGAGGTAGATCTGCCGGGCCGGTCGCGCCAGCCGGTAGCCGCCGCCGACGCCACGCTTGGACAGCACCAGCCCGGCGCCCTTGAGTGCCAGGAGTATCTGTTCCAGGTAGGGCTGGGGGAGTCCGGTGCGGTCGGCGATGTCTCGCGCCGACTGGGGTGCGCCGGCCTCGTGCAACGTGAGCGACAGCAGCGCCCGGCTGGCATAGTCCGCCCGGGTGGAGACCTTCACGCCTGCGAGCGTACCGGTTCGGTCGCCGGGGGTCGGCGGGCGATCGGCGGCCGTTGGAGCGCGTCGGAGGGCCGCTAGCGTCAAAGCGCCCGATCGTTCCCCGACCACGGAGCCGGCCAGCATGTCCCCTGACATCGAGCACAGCCCGTCCGAGCCCGAGCGCGCAGAGATCGTCGCGCCGGATCAGGAGCGGGAACCGCACGGCGACGCCATCGAGCAGCCGGCCAAGGTGATGCGCGTCGGCGCCATGCTGCGCGGCCTGCTGCAGGAGGTCCGGGAGGCGCCGCTGGACGAGCGCAGCCGTGACCGGTTGCGGGAGATCTACGAGATCTCTCTGCAGGAGTTGGGGTCGGCCGTCTCGGTGGATCTGCGTGAGGAGCTCGACCGCCTGGCACAACCCTTCCCCGACAGCGAAGTGCCCTCCGAGGCCGAGTTGCGTATTGCCAAGGCGCAGTTGGTCGGCTGGATGGAGGGGCTCATCCAGGGCATCCAGGCGACGCTGTACGCGCAGCAGGTACTCGCTCGCAAGCAGCTGGCGGACATGCGCGGCCAGCTTCGGCCCCTGGAGCCCGGCGACGAGCAGAATCCCGCCGAGGAGCGCCCCGGCACCTATCTCTAGGCCGCGAGCCCTCGCGGCCACCTGCGAGTTGCCGCCGCCCGGCACCCTGCGCGTTCGGGGCCGTAGCCGACTATGGTCGGCACCGAAACGACATCGCTGTGATTTGTCCACAGGCGGTGGGGACGCCGTGGGGACAGATTGGGGAGTCGAGGATGCCTGACAGCTTCGTTCACCTGCACACCCACACCGAGTACTCCATGCTGGACGGAGCCTCGCGGGTCGAAGCCCTCGTGGCCGCCGCTTCCGCTGACGGCCAGCCGGCGCTCGGGATCACCGATCACGGGAACCTCTACGGGGTCGTCCCCTTCTACAAGGCCTGCCGAGCCGGGGGCGTGAAGCCGATCCTGGGCATCGAGGCCTACCTGGCGCACGAGAGCCGCCACGAACGCCCTGCCCGGCGCGGCAAGGTGGATGACAGCGGCGGCGAGACGGCCACGGGGAACAAGCTGTACTACCACCTGACGCTGCTGGCGGAGAACGAGGCCGGCTACCGCAATCTCATCCAGATCGCCAGCCGCGCCTTCCTCGAGGGCTACTACTACAAGCCGAAAGTGGACTGGGAGGTGCTGGCCGAGCATTCCGAGGGGATCCTGGCGAGCACGGGTTGTCTCGGGAGCCACGTGTGCCAGGCGTTGCTGCAGGACGATTTCGACAGGGCGCTCACCCACGCGGGTCGCCTCCGGGACATCTTCGGGCCGGCCAGCACGTTCGTCGAGCTCCAGGACCACGGAATCGCCGAGCAGAAACGCGTCATGCCGCAATTGCTGGAGATCGCGCGGCGCCTGGAAATCCCCCTGCTGGCCACGAACGACAGCCACTACACGCACCGCAGCGATGCGGTCGCACACGACGCCCTGCTCTGCGTGCAGACCGGGAGCGTGCGCAGTGACCCGAACCGGTTCAAGTTCCACGGCGACGAGCACTACGCCAAGACGGCAGCGGAGATGCGCCGACTCTTCGCCGAGATGCCCGGTGCGTGCGACAGCACACTGGGCATCGCCGAGCGCTGCAACACCGAGATCGTCTTCGGAGACATCAAGCTGCCTCCGTTCCCGGTGCCGGAAGGCTTCGCCACCGCGGACGAGTACCTCGCTCACCTCACCTTGGAGGGGGCGAGAGCCCACTGGGGCGACCAGTTGTCCGAGGCCACCTCCGACCGCCTCGCCTACGAGTTGCAGGTGATTGCCACGATGGGCTTCGCCTCGTACTTCCTGATCGTCTGGGACCTCATCCGCTACGCCCGATCCGCCGGGATCCGGGTCGGCCCCGGCCGGGGCAGCGCGGCGGGATGCGCCGTGTCCTACTGCCTCGGCATCACCAGCCTCGACCCGCTGCGCTACGACCTGCTGTTCGAGCGGTTCCTGAATCCCGGCCGCCGGCAGATGCCCGACATCGACATGGACTTCGACTCCCGCTACCGGGACGATCTCATCCGCTACGCGGCCGAGCGCTATGGCCGCGACCACGTGGCGCAGATCATCACCTTCTCAACCATCAAGGGCCGCGCCGCGGTGCGCGACGCGGCCAGGGTGCTGGATCATCCCTACGCCACCGGCGACCGCATCGCCAAGGCGGTCCCTGAGCCGATCATGGGTCGCACGACGCCGTTGAAGGCCTGTCTGGAGCGAGACAGCGCCTACAGCGCCGGCTACGACCTCGCCGGCGACCTGCGCACCATGTACGCCGAGGATTCCCAGGCGCGCGAAGTCATCGACGTGGCCCTTGGCCTCGAAGGGCTGCGCCGCCAGGACGGCATCCATGCCGCCGCGGTGGTGATCTCGCCGGATCCCCTCACCACCCACGTACCCATCCAGCGCAAGCCGGCCGACCGCCAGGTTCTCGACGAGGCCCCGATCGTCACCCAGTACGACATGGACGCCGTCGAGGAGTTGGGTCTCCTGAAGATGGACTTCCTGGGCCTGCGCACGCTGGATGTCATGACCGACACGGTGGCGCACGTGGAGCGCCTGCGCGGCTTGGAGTTGGACATCGAGCAACTGCCGCTGGACGACGGACCCACCTACGACATGCTCCAGCGCGGCGACACCACCGGCATATTCCAGCTGGAGAGTCCGCCGGTGCGCGCCTTGCTGCGCTCCATGCTGCCGAGCGACATCAATGACGTCGCCGCCCTCGTGGCTCTGTACCGGCCGGGCCCCATGAAGGACAACATGCACACCACCTACGCCGACCGGAAGATGGGTCGGGCCGAGGTGAGGCTGCTGCACCCGGCGGCGGAGGAGATCCTGGCCGACACCTACGGGCTCATGATCTACCAGGAGTCCATGATGCGGATCGCCCAGGTGTTCGCCGGCTACAGCCTCGAGGAGGCCGACAACCTCCGCAAGGCCTGCGGCAAGAAGATCCGGGAGAAGATGGCCGAGGAGAAGGAGAAGTTCATCGACGGCTGCGAGACCACCGGCTTCGGCCGGCGGGTGGGGGAGCAGTGGTGGAACCAGATCGAGCCGTTCGCCGACTACGCCTTCAACAAGAGCCACTCCTACGCGTACGGCCTGCTCGCCTACCAGACGGCCTACCTGAAGGCGAACTACCCGGTGGAGTACATGGCGGCGCTCCTCACCAGCGTGCGCGACAAGATGGAACGACTCACGCCGTACCTGCTGGAGTGCCGCCTGCAGGACATCGACGTCGTGGTGCCCGACGTCAACGAGTCGTTCTCGGACTTCACTCCGGTACTGGACCCAGCTGCGCCGGAACGGGGACGCATCCTGTTCGGGCTCTCGGCGGTGCGCAACGTGGGGGCGGCCGACGCGGCCCACATCATCGAAGCTCGGGGCGCCGGTGACCGGTTCGGTGACTTCGACGACTTCTGCGACAGAGTCGACCCCTCGGTCCTCAACAAACGCACCGTGGCCTCCCTCATCAAGGCCGGCGCCTTCGACTCCCTCGACCAGCCGCGCCAGGGTCTGCTGAACGTGCACGGCCGGACCATCGATGCGGCCATGGTGGAGCGGCGCGATCGGGAGGCCGGGGTGCTGAGCCTCTTCGGTGACGCGGGCGTCTCGACCGGGTACAACGCCAAGCCCACAGTGCCGGACATCCATGCCCCCCGCGAGCGCATGCTGGCCGATGAGAAGGAGATGCTCGGGCTCTACATCAGCGACCATCCTCTCGCCGGTATCGAGCACCTGCTCGTCGGTAGGCGGGAGCGCAGCGTCGCCGAGCTGGCCGAATTCCCCGACGGGGAGATCGTCACGGTGGCGGGGGCCATCACGTCGCTGGTGCGCCGCCAGACCCGCAGCGGCCAGCACATGGCCACGTTCACGCTCGACGACCGCACGGGAATGATCCCCGTGACGGTCTTCCCGAGAGCCCTGGAGGCCCAGGACGGGCTGTTGGCCGACGAGGAGGTGGTGATCCTCAAGGCGCGCCTCGACCGGCGCGAGGACGAGCCCAAGCTCATCAGCATGGACATGGTCGGCTTCGCCAACGAGACCCGCGGGGCACTGCGCCTGCGGTTCCCCCCCGCCGGCGTGGACGCCGATCAGATGGCGGCACTCAAGCGGATCCTCAGCGAGCACGGCGGGCACTCGCCGGTGGAGATCCAAGTCGGGCGGGGGCACCTGCTGCAGCTTCCCCGGGAGTACCACGTCGATATCGAGGGGGGGCTCGTGCCCGAACTGCGCCAGCTTCTGGGGGTCACGGCCGTGCAGGTCTAATCGCCGCGCCGCGTCGGTTTGCGCGCGGCTGTCCGGCACACTGGACTATTGGGGAGTCCACCTGGTGATCGAAGTGGCCGGATAGCGATAAGGCGGCGACAATGGCAGTTGAGGTCGAGAGCAGGGACTGCACCGCGGTCAGCGACGCCGAGCTCGAGGCGATGGCCGATCTCTGCGCAGACGGTCAGAATCCCTTCACGGTCGGGTTCCTGTCCAAGCAGACCGAACTCTGGGTCCTGCTGACCGAGGCGCGCGAAGGCAGCCGCCTGCGCGGTTTCGTGTTCTCCACCCTGGAACGCATCGGAGGCACCCCGGTCGTCGTGCTCGGTGCGGGGTCGGTGGCGCGCACCTCCCGGCGCAGCACGGTCCTGCAGGCGCTGGTGGCCGAGCAGTTGCACCGCGCTGTCATGGCATTCCCCGATGAGGACGTGTTGATGGGTGTGCGGATGAACGATCCCTCCACCTTCGAGGTGTTCAAGGTGCTGAGCAACGCGATCCCCCGCCCGGGCCACGGTGCGAACGGCGAGGAGCGGGCATGGGGACGGCGTCTGGCGAAGCGCTACAGGATCGGCAACAGCGTGTACGACCCGCGCCTGTTCGTGGCGACCGGCGACGGTGGGCAGCCGGCGGTGTTCGACTACGAGACCCTGCGCCCCGAGCGGACCGATCCGGCATTGGTGGAGCTGTTCGCGCCGCTGCAACGGAACCGGGGTGATTCACTGGTGGCGGTGGCGTGGGCGACGGCAGGGCGGTTGCAGCGCTACGGCGACTGAACCCCTCCGGCGCTGAACCCGCAGCGGGGAGGCGCAGGCAGAAGTGAACCTCAGCGAGGTGCTCGCGGCGCGCCGCATGACGAGGAACTTCGATCCTCACCCCCTCGAGCGCTCCCTGCTGGAGGAACTGTGCCTGCTGGCGCGGCGGGCTCCGTCGGCGGGATTCGCTCAGGGCGCCGAACTCATCATCCTGGAGGGAGCCGAGGCGCTGGAAACCTTCTGGGATCTCACCCTGGCTCCCGAGCGGCGCCCCGGTTTCGCATGGCCCGGGTTGCTGGATGCTCCGGCTCTGGTCCTGCCGGCCGCCGACAGCCGCCGCTACCTGGCCCGCTACAGCGAGGGCGACAAGGCCGCGGCCGGGGACCTCGGCGAGTCGCAGCAGGCCTGGCCGGTGCCCTACTGGCTCATCGATTGCGCCTTCGTCGTGCAGAACCTGCTGCTGGCGGCCACCGAGCGCGGCCTCGGGGCGCTGTTCTTCGGTCTGTTCAACTCAGAGGCGGAGGTGCGTACAGCCTTGGGGGTGCCCGAAGGGGTCGAACTGCTGGGTGCGGTGGCGCTCGGGTGGCCGGCTCCCGACCGTCCCAGCGGCTCGCTGGCGCGCGGCTGGCGGGACCTCGATGAGATCCTGCACTGGGGCTACTGGGGCGGCCCCCGGCGCTAGGGTTCGTCTCGCCTGCTCGAACTCGGAGGCCCCGATGGCAACCCAACGGATCCCCCTGGTGGGGTACCTGGTGCTGGAACCCGAACCGCACCTCGTGGCGCAGCAGTGCGACGGTTGCGGTGCCCGCTTCTTCGACCGCCGCAACGCCTGCGGGTCGTGTGGGGGCCGGGACTTCGAACCCGCTCCGGTGGCCAAGACCGGTCATCTGCGGGCGTTCTCCATCGTGCATCGGGCCGACCCCGGTGTGGCGGTGCCGTTCGTCTCGGCGATCGTCGAGACCAGCGACGGGACCACGGTGCGCGCCAACCTGCTGGAGGTGGAACCGGACCCCGCGGAGGTCCGCCTCGGCATGGAGGTGCACCTGGTGACCTACCCGGCCGGCACCGACAGCGAGGGCACCGAGTGCGTCGCCTTCGGTTTCGCCCCGGTCGGCGCCTGACGGTCCGTGCGGGCTGCGGAGAAGACTCGCAGGCAAGGTGACCGACCCCACAGACCCACAGAGGAGCCACCCATGAGTGACAGCGTCTGGATTCTCGGAATCTCGATGACACGCTTCGCCCGCCACGCGGATCGCGATGTGGTCGACCTGGCCAGCGAGGCGGCCCTCGGCGCGCTGACCGACGGCGGAGTGACCGTGCACGACCTCGACGTCCTGGCGTGCGGAAGCCTCTTCTCCGCCCACGCCGGTGTCGGCCAGCAGTTGCTGGGCCAGATCGGCCAGACGGGTATCAGCGTCTACAACGTGGCCAATGCCTGCGCCACAGGCGCCACGGCCCTGCGCGTCGGCCTCATGGCCATCCGTTCGGGAGAGGCGTCGATGGCAATGGCGGTCGGGGTGGAGAAGATGGGCAAGATGGGATTGCTCACCAGCTCCCCGAGGGGGAGCAAGGAAGCCAAGGTGTTCGCGCCGTCGGGGCGCTTCGGATCGGTCCGGTCGGTGGACGGCATCCTGGGCACCAAGACCATGCCCGGGGTCTTCGGCCAGGCGGGCATGCGCTACGCGCACGACCACGAGGGCGTGGGTTTCGACCAGTTCGCCCGGATCGCCCACAAGAACCACCTGCACTCGGTCCTGAACCCGCTGGCGCAGTACCAGAAGAAGTTCAGCCTCACCGAGATCAAGGCGGCGCCGATGATGGCCTATCCCAACACGCTGCTCATGTGCTGCCCCACCGGTGACGGTGCCGCGGCGGCGGTGCTCGTGAGCGCCGAGCGCCTGGCGACGCTCACGGCCGACCAGCGCAGGCGCGCCGTGAAGATCTCGGCGTCGGTGCTCACAAGCGATCCGTACGTCGAGGGCGGGCAGGTACAGCCCGACGTTAACACACTCACCCGCAACGCCGCCGACGCCGCCTACGAGCAGGCCGGGGTCGGCCCGGAGGATCTCGACCTCGTGGAGTTGCACGACTGCTTCGCCTCTGCCGAGCTCATCCACTACGACAACCTGCGGCTCTGCGAACCGGGCGGCGCCGGCGACTTCATCGACTCGGGCGCTCCGTACCGGGACGGCTCCACCCCCGTGAACGTCTCCGGGGGGCTCATTTCGAAGGGACACCCCATCGGTGCCACCGGCGTCGCCAACCTCTACGAGGTCGCCACCCATCTGCGCGGCGAGGCCGGCGACCGGCAGATCCCCGAGGCCAGGGCGGGCTTGGCGCACGTGATCGGGCTGGGGTCCTCCTGCGGCGTGCACATCCTGGAGCGCTCCGCCGCCTGACCCGCCGGACCGCGCGTCCCTCCGGTCGGGGACGGCGGCGGCCGTCGTCGGGAGCGGCTGGCGGAAACGCTCCGCCGGGCCGGCCGCCGGGCTGCCCGGGCGTCCGTCGGGTCGGGGGGGGCGGGGGCGGTGGTCGGGAGCGTCTGGCGAAATCGCTCCGCCGGCCGGACCGCGCGTCTGTCCGGTCGGGGGCGGCGGCGGCCGTCGTCGGGAGCGTCTGGCGAAATCGCTCCGCCGGCCGGCCCCCGGCGCCCCCTCCCTCGGTTGGTGGCGCGTGCCGGTCGGAGGCCGGGGTCAGACGGCGCCGCCGAGGCGGT
>MKWU01000238.1_pt1 | contig 104493 bp, 88 predicted proteins | sample 809101 | NCBI WGS metagenome assembly MKWU01 (sample SAMN05860141, study PRJNA318959) | sponge metagenome | host: Aplysina aerophoba | place: Slovenia: Piran, Adriatic Sea, Gulf of Piran | collected 2013-05-07
CCTCTTCCATGTGGATGCCTCCTCCCTCAGATGGTCGACTCAGTCGCTTCAGTACCATCTTGGCACATTGCGATGCCGCCGGGAGGGGGCGTCCACTCCATCGCACACGCTCATCACCCTGCATCATCTCTTTCGTGATCCGAACCACCTTCCGGATCTCAAGACCGTCCGTGAATTCCGAAAGCACTCTGACGTTGAACTCCCCAAGGCCGCGACCGCAGCGCTCTGCTTCGACAAGATCGACGTGGAAAAAGGGATCACGGATGTGCGCGGACCCGGCGGCGAGACCCGTGCGCTGCGGCAACCGTGGAACATCCTCGCTTTCCAACTGGCGGGGACCGACGGACTCCGAATCCTGCATGACGACGACCCAGCAGAGGAACGCGACACGGCTCCCGCCGAACCGCTTCTGGTCGAGGTGATCGAACGCCAGCAGCGGGCCGATGGTCGCGCGACTCTGATCCTGCTCGACGAGGTGATGATGTATGCCCGCGCGAAGGCCGCCCGGGACCGGTCGTGGGTGGACCGGCTTCAGAACTTCTTTCAAGCCCTCACGCAGGCGGTCGCCAAGGTGGACCGAACCGTCTTGGTGGCGTCGCTGCTCGCGACCGACCCGGCGAAGACGGGCGACGAGCTTGGAAAGGCTGTGCTGCGCGATGTGGCCAACATCTTTCAGCGCCAGCGCGAGGAGGGGATCCAGCCGGTCCAGAAGGAGGACGTGGCGGAAGTGCTCAGTCGCCGGTTCTTCGAGCCCGACAGCATCGAAGATCGAGCTCGGTTCCGACCGCAGGTGATCGGGGTCGTGAAAGGCATCGCCAAGATCGACGAGAAGACGAAGCGCGAACAGAATCGCGCGGAGAAGCGCTTTCTGGCGAGCTTCCCCTTCCACCCCGATCTGACGGATGTGTTCTACACTCGATGGACGGAGATCGAGGGGTTCCAGCGGACGCGCGGCATTCTACGGATTCTTGCCATCGCGCTCCGCGACGCGGAGGAGCGGGGCGATCCGAGTCCGCTGATCGGGCCGTCCGTCCTGTTGAATCGGGCGGGGGCGGGCACCGTGTCCGAAGCGATCAGGGAACTGGCCGGGATCGCAACCAAGGACACGGTGAAGGGGAGAAGAACGGAATGGATCCCGCTGCTTGAGAAGGAGATGGAGAAAGCCCGCGAAGCTCAGGACGAGGTTGCTTCCCTCTGCGATTCTCGGGAGTTGGAACAGGCGGTCGCAGCCGTCTTCCTCCATTCGCAACCGGTCGGACGGAAGGCGAGGACCAGCGAGTTGCTCCGACTCGTGGGAGGTGCCGGACCCGACGCAATCGAGTTGCGAAAGGGGCTTCGGCAATGGCGCGATACATCTTGGTTCTTGGACGACGAGGACGAAGACGCCCAAGTCGAGGACGCTGACAGCCTGCCTGGGTCATGGCGTCTCGGCAACGCGCCCAATCTGCGCCAGATGCACGACCAAGCGTGCCACGACCGGGTGACCGGCGAAGCGGTGGTCGAACGCCTCAGAACGGCAATCGGCAAGACGGGAAACCTCTGGAGCGGCGCCCAGGCCGCCGGTGCGACCGTCCACAAACTGCCCCGTTCTCCCCGCGACGTGGGGGACACGGTTCAGTTCCGCTTTGTGATCCTCGGCCCGGAGGCCGCTTCATCCTCCGGCAAGCCCAGCAAGGTGGCCCGGAGCTTCCTCGACCACGCCGCCGGCCCGGACAGTCCGCGGGTGTACCGCAACGCAGTGGTGTTGGCGGTGCCGTCCCCGGAAGGGGTAGACGCCGCACGCAGCAAGACCCGAAGCCTCCTCGGCTGGGAGGACGTGCAGACGCAACTCGCCGCGCGTTCCATCGATCCCGTCCGCCGCGAGCGCCTGCGCCGCAACATCAGGCAAGCGGCGGCAGAGCTGCCCGGCGTGATCCGGCAGGCCTACGGAATCGTCGTGACCGTCAACGAACGGAACGGGGTCCATGCCTTCAAGCTACCGGGGAGCGACCAGCCCCTGTTCAAAGAGATCAAGAACCATGACAAGGCCCGGATCGAGGAGACCCGTATCAACCCCGAGGCGCTCCTGCCCGATGGACCGTACGGCCTATGGGAGGAAGGAGACGACGCTCGTCTCGCGAGCCAGTTGAGCGAAGCGTTCGCCCGCTTCCCCCGGCTCCCGAAGGTGCTCAAGCCGGAGTTGGTCACCCGCACCGTCCTCGGCGGAGTGCGGGAGGGGCTGCTCACGGCTCGACTGAGACGTCCCGATGAGAGCGTCCGGACTTGGTGGCGGGAGGATGTTGAGGCCTTGGCGGCGACCGACGACGAGCTTGAGATCGTGCTTCCTGAGAAGGCGCGTCTTGCCCGACTGGACCATCGACTTCTCAGGCCTGGTACGTTGCCGGGCCTGTGGCTCGTCGGCGACGATGATGCCTTCCAGCCCTTGGCCCTCAAGGCACTGCTGAAGTACTTCGCTGGCGACCATGTGGCGACCATTGCCAGAGAGGGCTACGAGGACCGCCTGCCGATCCCAGCCTGCCCCGACGACATCGTAATGGGAGCGGTGGCCGAGGCGGTGGGGGACGGGACGCTGTGGGCCACGAACCCACCCGCAACGGTGTGGAAGGAGCCGGTCCCCGCCGGGACGCTCAGCCCGAACGCCGAGTTGCGCCCCGCACCGGAGCCGGTGGCAGCCCAAGATCTTACCCAAGAGGCTTTGCCGGAGGCTTGGTCGGAGAACCGGACCAACGGTCTCTCGTTGACCCAAGCCCTCGGCCAGAAACGCTCTGAAACGGTCCCGTGGGGAGTCGTGCGCGAAGGAATCGCCGCCGCAGTCAATACCCGCTGGCTTCTCCGAACGGCAGACAGCGGACCCGTCGATTGCACCTACGACCAAGCCCACAAGGTGATCCTTGAGAAGCCGAAGCTCGGCAAGAGGCCCAAACCTCCGCCAAGGGCCACTCCGGTCGCGGCGGAACTGGATGCGGCGCAAATGCAGGACTTGGCTGACCGGGCACCCGACCTGCTGGCCGCAATCGGCGCGGCCGAGTTGCGGTTTGGCGTACATGTGAGAGCGAGCGACGAAGTCGCGGACGAAGACCGCAAGCGGGTCAACGAGATCCTTGGCGAAGTATCACCGGGACTCAAGCTCGCGAAGTGATTCGCGCCAGTCTGACGGCGGCGGGGATTCCCGCCAACCGACCCCGTTTTTCCCGCTATCGCGAACCGGTGACATAAAGTGCGGCCCGATGGCAGGAGTGGCAGATCGTGCAGTCCCAGTTAGACTTACGTGATCTCCTGCCGTGATATTGGCCGTTAGCAGTCCGCCTACGCGGCTGTCGGCAGTCCGTGGACCAACCCCGCAGCGCCGAGGGCCGCGTTCCGCCGGGCCGGCAAGGCTAGACCAGCGATCTTCCCTGCGCCCCGTCCACCGCGACGCACGCCCCCGTGATCAAACTGGCTCGCCGTGAGGACAGGAACGCCACGACATCCCCCACCTCCTCCCCCCGGCCGAAGCGTCCCAGCGGAAGGTTGGACCTCACAAAAGCGCGCATCCCGTCCGGATCGGCCTTCACCCGCTTGTCCCAGCTGCCTCCCGCGAACCGGATCGAGCCGGGGGCCACGCAGTTCACCCGGATACCGTCCTTCGCCAGCTCCAACGCCATGATCCCGGCCGCGGAGATCAGGGCGGACTTGGTGGTGTTGTAGATCGAGAGCCCCGGACCACCCTTCTCCCGTCCGAAGACGGAAGACACAAACACGATCGAACCGCCACCCCGCTCGCGCATCAGGGGAATCGCGGCCCGGGAGGCCCTGAACCCCGACAGGACATTGAGTTCGATGATGTCCAGCCAATCCCGGTCGGTGGTCTCTTCGAACCTGCCCCGCCGGTTGCCACCGACATTGTTGACCAGCACGTCGACGCCGCCGTATCGGTCGCGCACCGCCTCGATGAGCGACTCCGCCCCCTCGGCCTCCCCGATGTCGCACGCCACGGTCAGCACGTCCCCTCCTTGGGCCCGCAACGTCTCGGCCGCGGCCGCCAGACCGTCCTCGCCGCGTGCACAGATCGCGAGTCTGGCCCCCTCGGCCGCCAACGCTCGCGCGCTGAAGAAGCCGAGGCCACGGCTGCCGCCGGTGACCACTGCCACCTTGCCTGCAAGTCCCAGGTCCATCGTCAGCTACCGTCCCCGTCCGAGATGTTCGCGCGCAGCAGCCGCTCGAGCCGCGCCACGTGCTCTTCCAGGGCGGTGTTGAGCTGTTCGTAGCGGACGATCGCGTCCTGGCCGGGTTCCTGATCGGCGCGGGTCAGGTTGCCGTAGAGGTACTGGAGCTGGTCGACCAGCATGGGACGCGAATAGCGGCGGGGCGCGGTCACGAGCTCCTGCTCGATCGCCTCCACCTCGGCCGCCAGATTGCCGCCGCCACGGTTGCGCGCCTCGGTGATTCGGTGCACCGCCAACCGCGCCTCACTCAGCGCGTCGCGCGCCTGCAGCGCCAACTCGACCTGCCGCAGCACCACCCCCTCGCCGATGCCCTCTGCAACCACTCGCGGATCGAGCAGCACCTCGAAGGTACGGCTGGCGTTCCAGTCGCCGGCGGAGAGCCGCGCCGTGTACGTCCCGGGCGGAACCATCGGACCGCCACGGCCCGCGCGCATGGGGTTGGCGTCCCACGGTCCCGGGTGGGAAAGGTCCCAGGTGAACCGGTGCGAGCCCGCACGCGCCGGAAGACGCGGCGTGCCGAAGCGCTCGAGTTGCCACTCGCGCATCCCCGGTTCGGCCGGGATGACGAGTTCACCCGCCCCTGCGCTGGAGAAGGAACGGACCAGGGTGCCACCCGAATCCACGATGTCCAGCGTGAGCGGCCCGGTAGCATCTTCGGCGAGGTAGTAGTCGATGTTGGCGCCGGCAGCGGGGAAGACCGGTTCGTCGGGGGAGGCGGCGCCGAAGCGGAAGCCGCCGCCGTAGCGCAGCCTGTGCGTGTCGCGCACGTCGAACATGTATGCGCTAGCGCTGGCCACCCGGTCGTCCAGGGCATGCAGCGGCGCGATGTTGTCCATGATCCAGAAGCCGCGGCCCATTGTCGACAGAACCAGGTCCCCGTGCACCACCTTCATGTCCGTGATGGGCGTCACCGGAAGGTTGAGCTGGAAAGGCTGCCAGGAGCCGCCGTCGTCGAACGAAATGAACATCCCGAACTCGGTGCCGAGGTAGAGCAGCCCCTCGCGATCGGGATCCTCGCGCACGACGCGGACGGGATGATGGTTCGGCACGCCGTTGTCACCCGTGGTGATGCGCGTCCAGCTCGTGCCGTAGTCCCCGGTTCGGTAGGTGTGCGGCGAGAAGTCGCCCATCTGGTAGCGGAGAATGGCCACATAGGCCTTCGCGGGGTCGTGATGGGACACTTCGATCGTCTGCACACGCCCGTACGGACCGACACCGGGAGGCGTCACCTCGGTCCAGGTGCGGCCTCCGTCGCGGGTCAGGTGCACCGGGCCATCGTTGGCTCCCGCCCAGATCACACCGGGCTCGAGCACGGACTCCTGAATGTCGTAGAGGACCGAGAAGTGCTCCTCGCCCGTCACGTCGATGGTGATGGGCGTGCCCGAGACGACCTGGGTCTCCGGGGTGAAGGCGGTCAGATCCGGGGAGATGGTCTCCCAGAGCTGTCCCCCGTTCGTGGTCACGTGAACGAACTGCGAACCGTGGTAGACCTTGTTGGGGTCGTGGGGCGAGACGTGGATGGGCACGACGCGCTGGAAGCGAAAATCCAGATCGCGCGGGTTGTGTCCATAGAGGTTGCCAAAGCCCACATAATACTGCTGCTCCTGTCCCGTACGGCGGTTGTAGAGGCCGAAACGGCCCTTGCAGTTGGCGTACACGATGTCCGGATCACCGGGCTTGGGGACGACCGGGCCGGTCTCACAGCCGCCGTGCGCCTCCCATGCGGACTGGAATCCGCCGGGTTCCGAACGCTCCGGCAGGCTGGGTACCGAGATTGTCGAATTGTCCTGCTGACCGGCGTAGAGGCGGTAGGGGAAGTCGTCCGACACATCGACCTGATAGAGTTCCGCGGTGGGCTGGTTGTACTGCGTGGACCACGTCTCGCCGCCGTCCAGCGAGACGTTGGCTCCGCCGTCGTTGGATTGGATCATGATGTCCGGGTTGTCCGGGTTGATCCACAAGTCGTGATTGTCGCCGTGGGGGGTGCGCCGCGACTGCCAGCTCACGCCGCCGTCGGCGCTCATCCAGTGGCCCTCGGCCATCCCCCAGAGGATGTCGGGATCCGTCGGGTGACCCTCCAGATTGTTGTAGTAGAACGGCCGGTTGCGAATCGGCTGGAAGTCGGTGACCTGACTCCAGGTCCTGCCCCGGTCGTCCGAGCGATAGACGCCGCCGGTGTCGGCCGGAGCCTCCATAAGCACGTAGACGCGATCCGGATCGGCGGCGCTCACCGCCAGATCGGACTTGCCCCGGAGGCCGGTCGGCAGCCCGTCGATCGCCTGATCCCAGCTGTCGCCGCCGTCGCGCGAGACGTAGACGCCTCCCTCCATGCCGCCGGAGATGATGGTCCACGGCTTGCGCTCGCCCCGCCACATGGTCGCGTAGACCGTGTTCGGGTCGTCGGGCGAGAACTCCAGGTCCACGGCGCCGGTGCTGTCCGAGACGAAGAGGGCATTGTCCCAGTTGGCGCCCCCGTCGCGGCTGCGATAGACGCCCCGCTCCGGATTCGGCGCGAACGGGTTGCCGATGGCGGCCACGTACACCAGATCGGGGTTGTCCGGGTGAATGAGGATCGCCCCGCTGTTGCCGGTGCGCTCCAGCCCCACGTTCCGCCAGCTCGCCCCGGCGTCGGTCGATTTGTAGACTCCGTCGCCGATGATCACGTTGCTGCGCAGGCCGTCCGATCCGGTCGACACGTAGACGATGTCCGGGTTCGATTCCGCCACCCGGATTGCGCCGATCGAGCCGGTCCCGAAGTAACCGTCCGAGACGTTGAGCCAGTTGTGCCCGTAGTCGGTGGTCTTCCAGACGCCGCCGCCGGTGGCTCCCATGTAGAAGGTGGACGGCTGGTCCCGGTGGCCCGCCACGGCTGTGACGCGCCCGCCCCGCGAGGGGCCGGCATACCGGTAGCGAAGGCTGCCGAAGAGCTCCTCGCTGAACCGTGCCCCGGTGTCCTGTGCGACGGCGGGGGCGGGCGGGGAGAGGTTCGCCGCGATGGCCGCGGCCGCCAGGGCGATCATGGTGATGGTCCTTCTCATGTCTGGTCTTCTCCGAGGGTCGGTCGTCGTGGGAATCGGATCCGTTGGGCGGTCGCAACGACCGCGCCAAGCCGGTTCAACCTAAGATGTGGACGTGGGTCGGGACAGACTGGACCGGGGACCCGGTTGTATCGAAGGCACCGAGGCTGCCGCCGTCAGGTCCGGCCCCGGCCGCGCACCGCGTCCGATGGGGATCCCGCGCAGCGCGGTCAGCAGGACGTCCAGTTCGGCGTTCTCACGGACTCGCCACCGTCCTTCTTCCAGAACCAGCGAGAGGGTCAACACCCCTTCGATCACCGTGCCCATGTGGTCGGTGATCTCCCGGTAGACGACGTGGCGGATGGTATCGCCTTCGGGAACGGTGCCCAGTATCCTGACCTCCGTCATCACCAGGGACTCCACCAGGCCGCGGGCATAGCGCGTCATGCCCTCCATGGACCGGACAAACACCTCACGGCTCGTCCAGCCATTCCACTCCCCGCGGGAGGATTCGTAGAGCTGGACGAGGATGCTGTCCCCGGCCCGGTTCTCCACCAGTTGCCGCGAGACCAGGTGGAATTCGGTCAGGATACCGGTGTGAAGCCGGTCGGCCACGTCGTCCCAACGGAGCCGACGCAACGCGTCGAGGTATTCTTGCGCGACCGCCTCCGGGGATTGGGCGCCAATCGTGGCCGGAAAAGCCGTCAGGAACATGAGTGCGAGGAGCACGCGGGGCACTCTGTGGATGCCACCCATCGCCGCGCGCCTGTCTGGCGAGCGGCGGTGATGCATGGTACGGTCACCTGCCATGACGAATAGTCCCTGGTCGGCCGGTCCGGGGCAAGTTCGGTCCCCCGGCGCCTTCCGGACGATCACGGCTATGTTCTGGACACGGCTGCATTCGCCGTTCACGTCGAAACCGCCCCATGGAAAGGAACCCGCTAACGTGAAGACCCCCCGCGCGACAATCGTCCGAGTTCTGCTGCTCCCCGCCGTACTCACCCTGTCCGCACAACGCCTCCAGGCTCAGACTTTTCCGACCGACGACCCGGTCATCCAGGCGATGTGGGTAGAGGGGATGGGCGAGGGCAGCCGCGTACACGACCTGGCACAGGCGCTGCTGGACTCGATCGGTCCCCGGCTCATGGGCTCGCCGGCCTACTCCCGTTCGGCGGACTGGCTCCTCGCCAACTACATGCAGTGGGGCATCGATGCGGAGCGTCAGGAGTACGGAACCTGGCTTGGCTGGGACAGGGGCTTCACCCACATCGACCTCCTGGAACCACGTGTTCGTACCCTCGAGGGCACGATGATGGCCTGGAGCCCCGGGACCGACGGACCCGTGGAGGGCGAGGTGATCGCGTTGCCCGCCTTCGCCGAGGCTGGCGAGTTCGAGGCGTGGCTCCCGTCGGTGGAGGGCAAGTTCGTCGCGATCTCCTTCGCGGAGCCCACCTGCCGCGAGGACCAGTCCTGGGAGGACCATGCAACCCCGGAGGCCTTCCAGCGCATGGTCGAAGCGCGTGACCAGGCACGGCAGGAGTGGGCGAGGAGCTACGTGCCGGCATTCATGCGCAACCCGGGTGCCCGGCAGCTGGAGGAAGCCGGCGCTCTCGGGGTCCTGACCGCCAACTGGTCGGCGGGTTGGGGCGTCGACAAGATCTTCGCGGCATTGACCGAGCAGGTCCCCTCGGTCCACCTCTCCTGCGAGGACTACTCCCTGCTGCACCGCCTGGCCTCCCGCGGGCAGGGACCCCGCATCCGGGTCGACGCCCGCGCCGAATTCATGGGCGATGTGCCTGCGTTCAACGTGGTGGCCACGATCCCGGGCACGGAACTCCCCGACGAGTACGTCCTGCTGAGTGCGCACCTGGACTCGTGGGACGGGGCATCGGGCGCGACCGACAACGGTACGGGCACGATCATGATGCACGAGGCGATGCGCATCCTGAAGGCCACCTACCCGAATCCGCGCCGCACGATCATGGTGGGGCACTGGGGGGGCGAGGAGCAGGGGCTGATCGGGTCCACCGCGTTCGCGGCCGACAACCCCGAAGTCGTGGACGGCCTCCAGGCTTCGTTCAACCAGGACAACGGCACCTGGCGCATCGACTTCATCCGGATGCAGGGGTTCCTGGGCGCGGGGGCGCACTTCGCGCGCTGGTTCCAGGTGATCCCGCCCGAGATAACCGGACACATCGAGCTTGACATCCCCGGCATTCCCGAGACCGGCGGCTCGGACCACATGTCCTTCATCTGCAAGCCGGCGCCGGGATTCCGCCTCCAGTCCAACTACCCCGACTACCGCCAGTACACCTGGCACACCAACCGGGACACCTTCGACAAGATCGTCTTTGACGACCTGCGCAACAACGCGACGCTGGCGGCGATGCTCGTCTATGCCGCGTCCGAGGATCCTGACAGGGTGGTCGTGACGCCGCGAGTCCTGCCCGTCAACCCGAGGACCGGGCAACCCGGTACATGGCCCCGGTGTCGCGAACCGAGGCGGAGCCGGTAGGCCCCGCCGGCTTCACGGCGCCGATCACGCCGCCGTGGATGGATTCCACGAAGTCGCGGACCGGCGCCTCACGGCCCGGATCGTCCCGAATGACGGCCTGGACCCGGGGATCCGCGAAGATGTGCTCCGCCGGGTAGCGACGACCCTTCCCTACGTGGATTTCGCCGAACCCGGCGGCGGCCAGGTCGGCCTCGTACTCGCGCACCTGCACCGGCAGGCATCCGACCAGCGAGTCCTTCGATCCGGCGATGAAGTCCGGCACGGCCTGGTCCGAGATCAGATCCGAGATCATGATCCGGCCGCCCGGCTTCAACACCCGCATAACCTCGGCGAGGACGCGTGGGCGGTCACCGGAAAGGTTGAGCACACAGTTGGAAATGACCGCATCGACCATCGCGTCGGCTACCGGCAGCGCCTCGATCTCGCCCAGGCGAAACTCGACGTTGGCGAAGCCGCTGCCCTGCGCGTTGGCGCGGGCGCGCTCCAGCATCTCCGGCGTCATGTCCACGCCGATGACCAACCCGTCAGGCCCCACCCGCTCCGCCGCAAGAAAACAGTCGAAGCCCGCGCCGCAGCCGAGGTCGAGCACCGTCTCCCCCGGCGATAGCGAGGCCAGCGCCACGGGGTTTCCGCATCCCAGTCCGAGGTTGGCCCCGTCGGGGACGCTGTCGAGTTCGCGCTCGTCGTATCCGACCGCGCAGCTGATTTCCTCCGCGACCGAAGTGGCGGCGGTGGCCCCTCCGTTCGACGGCGTGCAGCCATCCACGGGACCGCAACATCCGGCTCCGGTGGTTGCCGCCCTTGCATAGCGATCCCGCACCGCGTTACGGCGTTCCGTTGCATCCATGTCTAAACCACCTGTCTACCGACTGAACGGCCCGCCTTCGGGTCCCTGACCCGTTGCAGCAGGACGAGCCCGATGAGGAAGAGTGCGGTCAGCACCAGGAAGCCGGGGCGCTGGTTGCCGCCCGCCCAGTAGGTGACCGTCCCGAAGAGAAGGGGACCCAGTACCGACGACGACTTGCCGCAAAGCGCGTAGAAGCCGAACATTTCGGCCTCCCTGCCGTCGGGGATGAGTGACGCGACAAATGCCCGGCTGGCCGACTGCACCGAGCCCAGGCCGAACCCCGCCACTACGGCCAGGACATAGAAGGCCGCCTGGCTCTGGATGAAGTACGCGGAAACACCCGCGGCGACCCAAAGGAGAAGGACGCCGGACAGAACCTTTTTCGGCCCCGCCCGGTCCGTTGGCCTCGCCAGGGCAAAGGCGCCCGCAAGCGCGGAGAACTGCACAATGAGGAAAAGGATAATGACGCCTTCGGTCGTGAAACCGAAGGTCACCCCCGCGATGACCCCGGCCATGGCGATGATCGTCAGAACCCCGTCGATGTAGAAGAAGAATGCGAAGAGGAAATTGCGGAGTTCCCTCAACCGCCACACCTCGCCGGCGATTCTCTTCAGGTTCGAAAAGCCCCAGACGGCGGCCTGACCCACCCCCATTGCGCCTTGTCGGTCACGGGGGAGGACCCGAAAGGCCGGGATGGCAAAAACCGCAAAGAAGACCACCACCAGCGGCCAGACCAGTTCCATCCGCCCCATGAAGACCAGGGGCAGGACGATCAACAGACCCAGCGCCGACCCGAGGTACCCCCAGCCGAAGCCTTTGCCCGAGACTTCGCCCAGCCGCTCGGTCGGCGCAATGTCCGGCAGGTACGCATTGTAGAAGACCAGCGAACTCTCGAAGCCGACGTTCGCAATCACGAAAAACACGAACCCTGCGACGACCATCCCCGGCTGGAGCGTTGTCATCATGGCCACGCCCACCAGGCACGTCGCGACGTAAAACCCGAAAAACCGCTTTCGGGCACCACTCCGGTCCGCGACCGCTCCGAGTAGCGGCGCGCTCAGTGCAACCACCAGCGCGGACAGCGACACCGCGCGGCCCCACCAGAGCTCCCCCAGACCGCTCTCGTCACCGACGATTGCGCCGACGTAGAAGAGGGGGAAGACGGCTGTGGTTACGACCGCCGGGAAGATGGAATTGGCGAAATCATAGAGGACCCACGCCCGGACGGTGCGCTTTTCGTACGTGACCGGAACGTCGTCCGCGGGCCCGTCTGCGCCGGCCTTCTCGGCCAAGCCTAGCCTCCGCGCGCCTTCTTGATACCCATCGCGACTCCGGTGCCGATCCCGGCCCCGACGACCACCGCGGGCAGGAAGGTGACCAGCGGCACCGCGGCGGCGACGAACGCGGTCGCGGCTCCCGTGGCCAGCCCAACGCCCGCCGCCGGCTTCTCGGCGATCTTGGTGTAGCGGAGCTTGCGGCTCACGAACTGTTTCGATTTCACGTGTCCGAAGACACCCATGCCGCCTGCGGCACCGAGTACGATCAACTCCAACATGGTCTATGCTCCTTTCCTGGGGACTGGCCCCGTTTTCCATTGCCTACGCCGTGCGAAGCGTCCGCGTTTCCTGCGCGTGGCGCCGCTCATGACAGCCGCCCCATTTCAGCGAAGGCGCGGCTGACATTCGTGGATACATCCTGAAGGGCGAAAAGTGACGCCGCATCCAGCTTTCTGCTGATCTTCCGTCCCACCAGCCTGCGCAAAAAGCGAAGCGGCTCGTTGAAGTCGGCATCGAACAGGGGATCGGTCGTACGATTGAGGTTTTCCAGGATTCTGAGAGCGAGATAGGTGTCGTCGAGGAGGCCGGCAAGTCCCTGTGTCATCTCCGGGATCAGGTCGACCGGATTGATGAAGTAGCGAGCGACGTGTTCCAGCACCGGATTCACCACCACGTCCAGCTGACGCTGCCGCCCCGCCTGCGCCGCCCGGGCAAGCAGCAACGGAACCGTCTCGATGACCTCGACTGCAACCTCGGCTGCTTCGACCACCTCTTCGTCGGTGGCGTTCGGCGACGTGGTGCGGATGAATTCCTCCAGCCGGCCGTTGTCCCTTACCTTGGCGCTGTCGATGACTGCCTGCACGTCCCTGAGATTCAAGTCCGGCTCCTTTATCGCGCGCGATAGACCGTGAGCCCGCCCCCGCCGCCACCCATTACCAGGTCACGGTCGCCATCTCCGTCAAGGTCGACGAAGACCGGCGTGGTGAATGTGGGGACTCGGGGCGCAAATGGCACGGTCTCCACAAAAACCGGCTCGGTCCGCGTACCCTCGTTTAGGAACAGCCGCAACCCTGAAACCTCCGACCCGACGGCGAGATCAGGGTCTCCGTCACCATCCAGATCGACGATCGTGGGTACGCTGCGACGACCGATGTCGATGTCCTGAAACTCGTCCGAGACAAGGTGGAAGTCGGGAGTCTGCGGCCCCCCGTCGTTGCGGTAGTAGTTCAGCGCGCCGGACGACTCCCCCACGAGAAGGTCGAGGTCGCCGTCGCCGTCCAGATCGGCGAGGGCCGGCGTGGTGTTGCGTCCCCGGGTGAGGGTGGCAGCTGCGGAATCGACCATCGTCCAGCGGGGAAGAACGCCACCGTCGGGGTCAGGGCCGTCGTTGCGGTAGTACGCGATTCGGTCGCGCCACTCCCCCAGGAGCATGTCGTCGTCGCCATCGCCGTCCAGATCGCCGAAGGCCGGCGCGTAGTGATACGCCTCGGGAAGTCCCGGCACGGGGCCCCGCGCGGCGAAAGCGGGAGCCGAGCGGGATCCCGTGTTCTCGAAGGCGAAGAGGCGGCCACTGCGCGTGTCGCCCGGTTCGATCTTGTTGGACACGAGGAGGTCGAGGTCGCCGTCCCGGTCCAGGTCGGTGAAGGCGGGGATGGATTCGCTGCCCACGTCGACGGTGCGGATCAGGCGGGGCGTGACGACCGTGAAGTCCCCGTCATCGTCCTGTTCGAACTGATACAGATTCTCGACGGTGGTGAGGTTTGGGTTGAAGGCTCCGCCCAGGACGCCCATGGTGAGGTCCATATCGCCGTCACGGTCCACGTCACCGAGTGCCGGCGCGTTGTACCCCGAGGTGCGGACCGGGTCGCGGAGCGGAAAGGGCCGTGGGGTCCCCCTGAGCACCGGACGCTCGCAGGTCCCGGTGTTCTCGATCAGGAGGAGCCCGGCTTCGAAGAAGTCGCCCCAGAACAGGTCGTGGTCGCCGTCCTGATCCACATCGCCCAGGGCCATGGTGTTGGCCCCGTGAAGGCTGCCCTGCATGGCCCCGACGATCTCGATGTCCTCGAAGGAGTCGGTCACGTGCCGGAAGCGGGGGATGCCATCGTCGTCGGTGCTCTCGGCCTCATAGCGCGTAATCGTGCCCGTCAGGCGTCCAATGAGGAGATCCAGGAAGCCGTCGCAATCGATGTCGGCGGCGTTGGGGATGTTCTGGCGGTCCGAGAAGATCGGCTCGCCTTCCACATCGCGCAGCGTGTCCGTGGCGAGGACGTAACTGGCCGGCCCGGCGCCCCCGTCGTTGCGGTAGTACCGGATGTAGCTGAAGGGCTCCTCGGTCAGCAGGTCGAGGTCACCGTCCAGGTCCACATCCACGAAGCGGAGCCACTCCCCCACCGACAGATCCTCGTAGGTGTCGGTGACCCACCGGTACTCGCTCTCCGGACCCGCGCCTTCGTTTCGGAAGTACATCACCCGGTCCGACTGTTCCTGCACGAAGAGATCGAGGTCGCCGTCCCCGTCCGCATCGGCCAGCTGGGGCCTCGGCAGGTTGAACCCGCCCAGGAAGGGGTGGTCGATGGGCTCGCCGGACTCGTCGCTCACCGCGATCCCGTAGACGACGCGCTCCCACGCGGACGCGGCTTGCGGCGGCACCGGGCCCGGCGGCGCGGAGGCAACCGGGGCGCACACCCATCCGGCGCCGCACAGGAGCATGGCCGCGGCAGCCGCACGGCATCCGCCCTGCCATCGGATCGGCCCTGGCCCAACACGGGGCTTCACCGCGGGCTCCGCCGGTTCACTCGCTACCCCGCCGGTCCGATCGAGATGCCGGCCGGGTAGCTGCCGACTTCGATGGTCTGGACGACCTCGAAGGTGCGCGTGTCGATCTTGACCACCGTGCCCACGTCGGCATTGTTCTCCACCGGGCGACGCGGCGTGTAGGCGCCCTTCAGGTTCCTGTTCGACACGAAGAGATATCGCCCGTCGGCACTGACCGCGCTGCCGTGCGGTTCCACGATCCCCGGCGCGGTGATTCGCCGCACGACCGTCCACGTCTCGGTCTCGACCACCACGACCGCGTCGTCGTCCTTCGCGCCGAAGTAGACCCGGGAACCGTCCGGCGAGAAAACCGGGTGCCACGGCTGGGTCCCCACATCCACCTCCGCCACCAGGCCGCTCCCGGGGGAGGCAGCGTCAAAGACGAGGAGTTTCCCGGTAAGCTGCGCGGTTGCGACGAGATGGCGCCTGTCGGGAGAGAGCGCGAACTGCACGAATGTGTGCGGGGGTCCCTCGACGTCCACCAGCTCCAGCGCATCGGAGCCGCCTTCCACTACGGCGAAACGGTTCTCGACCAGCGAGGCCGTGAAGATGCGGTTCGTGGCGGGATCCACCGCAAGGGCATGGGGGCGCGGGAAGAAGACGTCCAGCTCCTCCACGCTCATGTCGCCCCGGTCGATCGCTCCGATGCGCTGCGGGGGACTCACCGCCATCATCGATCGCCCCACGTACAGGATCTCCGACGCGGGATCCACCACCAGAAGGCCCGGCGTCTCGAAGGGCGCGCGGCCGACGAGCTCGTTGTCCATGTTGAAGCGCAGGACGTGCCCGCCCCCGATCAACGACACGTACCAGTGGGAGCCATCGGGTTCAACGGCGGTGTGGTGTGGACGGGAGTTGGGGTCGAAGCCGAACTCGGTGACGTCGACCGTGTGGACGACCTCACCCGATGCGGCATCGATCACCGAGACCGTGGCCGAGGACTGGTTCGCCACGTACACGCGCTCTCCCGCGGCCGCCGACTGGGCGCTGGCGGCCACCGGCCAGCCCGCAATGGCTGACGCAACGCACACGAAGGCGAGCCGCCGCCCCTCCGTCCGCGTTCGGCAAAAGGCCGATTGCACTCGGGAGGCGCACGAGAGCTTCCCGAGCGGGCCCCACGGCGCCGCAGCCGCGACCCCTCGCGCCGCGCGTTCGACCGTTCGCGTTCCATTCATCGTGACGCCGCCTCTCGTTGGTTGGTCGCGTCCCCCCTACGAAACGGGGGTGCGGTCCCTCTTTCTCACGAGGAAGAGCCCTTCCGACCCCGATGTCACAATGACGATCCCGGACGAGAAGAAGGGGTAGTTGCTCCACGACCCGTTCATTGACGGGAAGTCCTCGCCGGGGACCGTGTCGAAGAACGCCACCTCGCGCGGATTCTCCACATCGGAGATGTCCAGCACGCGCAGCCCGCTGTTGTAGTTCGACTGGTACATCAGGTCGCCCACAATGTACAGGTTGTGATCGCTGGACGTGTTCTCGGAGAGGTGCTCCTTGACCAGGATGGGGTCATCGAGGTCCTGCACGTCCCAGATCAGGGTGCGGGTGGCCGAGGTCAGTCCCTGCACCTCGTCCAGTTCGTCGTTCATGAAGAAGTACGCCTGGTCCTCGGTGAGCCATCCCTGGTGGGAGTAGCCGGTGTTGGGATAGGTCGCCATCGCGAGGGCAACCGGGTTGTCCTTGTCGGAGACGTCGGCAATGCTAAGTGCCGTTTCGTTGGCTCCGAAGCAGATCTCCTTGCCGGAATGTTCCTGGTCGGGTCCCTCGTAGACGACGCACTGCGCATCGTGGGAGTAGCCCGTTCCGCTACGCCCGGTGGCGGCGTCCGCGAAGCAGCCAGCGAAGGACGGGTTCCCGGGATCGCGGATGTCGATCATATGGAGGCCGCCGCCGCATGTGTCGCCCCCGCCACTGCTGCCGACGGCGTAGGCGAAGCCGGTCTCTTCGTTGATCACGATGTTGTGGACACTGTTGACAAGGTCGTAGTGAGCGTCCTCGTCAAAGGTCAGGAGGGTCCCCGTAAATTCGCGAACCCGCGTGAGGTCGAAGACCTGCATCCCGTGGTTGCGAGCCCCGTCCGAGACCACGAACACATGGTCCCTGTACACTTTCATGTCACGCCAGGTGCTCCCCGGCGCCCATTCGGGCTTCGGAAGGTTGCCCACAACCACCGGGTTGATCGGATCGCTGACGTCCACGAACGAGGTGCCATCCGTACGGCCCACGATTGCGTAGTCGCGTTCGGTCTCGGGATCGGTCCATCCCCACACATCGTTGACACGCACGCCGCGCGCCCCGCCCAGGTCCTCGACCGGAACGAAGGACACCAGGTCCACGTTGCTGCAACCGAAGAGCGTCGCCGCACCCTCGGCACATTCGACCTCGCTTCCAAGCACCGGGGCCATGCCCTCCACCTCCGAGAAGATGGAGTGGCCGTCGGTCCAGCCCTCCCCGTCCCTGGCGAAGATCATGGCCGTGCCGAGTCCGTAGTCGTCCCGCGGCATCCCGGACACGAGCACCCCATCGCCGTACGTCACGATGGTACCCACCCCGTCGCCCGCCTCCGGTTCCTGCGGGCCGAGTCTGGTCACGGAACTCCAGCCATCCGCGTTGCCGCGCGTAAACTCGTAGATGCCACCCCGGCGTCCGTTTGCTCCCGGCGCACCGACCCACAGCGTCTGCCCGTCCGCCGCCATCGAGCTGCCGAACTGGTCACCGGCGGACCCGTCGAACGCCGCCAGTCGACCCGCCTCGGTCCACTCGCCGTTCTGCCGGGTGAAGGACACCACGCTGCCAGCCTGTCCGAACGGACTGCCCACTCCGACCAGAATGCGATCCGCCATTGCCATTGCCGATACGCCGAAGAAGGACTCCGGTCCGTCAGCGATCGTCAACTCGCGGGTCATCGTCCAGCCGTCGGGTCCGCCCTCGTAGACGTACACTGCCCCGGAAGCCGAATCGGCGACGGGGGCGCCCACGATGAGCGTCTCGCCCGCCAGGGCCAGCGCCCCTCCGAATCCGGTCCGCTGCGCCGGTTCCGGAGATTCGAGCACGGCCTCCTGGGCCCACCCGCCATCCACCCTCCGGAAGATCAGCACCACGCCGTCGCCCGTTCGCGATCCCGCGTTGATCGCGGCGAGGTCTCCGCTCAGTGCCATGGAGATCCCCACGACCATCCCCTCGGGGAGACCTTCCGCAACAATCCGACCTTCGTGGACCCACTCTGATCCGTCTCTGGAAAAGGTGTGGACGCCACCGTCCTCCGGCGATCTCTGATTCAACGCTGTCACCAGCAGGCGATTCCCGGAATGGGCCATGCTGAAGCCGAATCCGTTGCCCTCGGACGGCGCCGGGTGCAGGAGTCTGCCCGTCTCGACCCACTCGTCGCCGCTCCGCGTGTAGATGTGCACGACCCCTCCGTCGGCACCCCCGGCACGCGATTCGGCCACCAGGATTTCATCCCCCGCGACCACCACGCCTGACGCGAATCCCTGTGCGAGGAGCGACCCGGGCAACAGGCCGGCGCCCACCAGCGAGAGTAGTGTACCCGTCAACACTTTGCGCATGTTCCTCTTACTGCTCATTTTTCGACCGATCCGATGGCTTGGGAAGTCTGTCCGGGATAGTAAGGCTGGCATCATCGCGGCCCCCGGACAAGACTGGGTCAGGGTGGAGATTCCCGGCCGGGATGATCGCCCGCCCGGCGTTCGCCCGGACAAACCAGGATGAGGAGACCGAAGTGCACATCACCTACTTCATTCCGGGGCCCCTGTCGCAAGGCCCTCTCGGATTTGGCGAACTGGACCGGCGCAAGGCCTATCTGGAGAAGCACGCTGCTCCCGGAACCCTGATTTCCGTGCGTGAGAGTACTGATGGGCCCCCGTCGATCGAGTCGGCGGCGGAGGAATACCTGGCCGTGCCGGGGCTGCTGGCGTCGGCTCCGGTTCTCGAGTCGGAGGGAACGAACGCGATCATAGTCGGTTGCTTCGGCGACCCGGGGCTGAGTGCTGCCCGCGAGTTGACGGGTATCCCGGTAGTCGGGCCCGGCCAGGCGAGTGGCCACCTGGCGGCGCAGCTGGGGTCGCGGTTCGGGATCGTGACGGTCGTCGACGAGGTCGTTCCCGCGATTCATCGTCAAATGCGCGGCCACGGCCTGGAAGGCTTTCTGTCAGAGGTGCGCGCCGTGGACGTGCCCGTGCTGGAACTTCGACAGCGCCGCGACGAAGTGCTCGGGACGCTCGAGCAGGTGGGACGCGAAGTGGTCGGGAACGGTGCGGACGCCCTGGTTCTGGGCTGCATGACGATGGGGTTTGTCGACGTGGCGCGGGACCTGCAGTCGCTGCTCGGCGTGCCGGTGGTCAATCCGGTCGTTGCGTCATTGAAGCTCGCGGAGGCCATGGTGTCGGCCGGAGTCGCACCGTCCGCGCGCGCCTACCCCACCCCTCGCAAGCAGGTGGACTCGGTACTGACCTGATCAGCCGACCTCCGATGTCCCGGCGAGGCGGTCGAGGAGCCACGAAGCCTCGGCGAGCCCGTGCAGCACCTTGTTGACCTGGCGGCGCAGTTCGGTCACCACGAACGGGAACAGATCCGGGTCGCCCTCGCGCATGGCGTCGAGGTCGGGTACCCTGGCAAGCTTGGGGATGGGCACACGCGGAGTGGCCGGATCATGGTCGAAGGGCGCGCCTTCCGCATATCCGATATGGACCAGGATCCGCCCGACCCTGAGCAGCAGCTCATTGGCCAGCGCCGGCTCGATGCTGCGTTCCTCGATCATGCCGTAGAAGACGTTCAATCGCTCCACCATGCCATCGAAGGCCTTGCGGACCGGCAGCAGATTGAACTGCTTCCCGAGAACCTTGTCTATCGTGGCTTCATAGCCCTTCAGGGCCTCGTCCAGTTCGGTGACGGTCTCGCGGAAGTCCAGCGGAAGAATGTCGTCCAGCAGGAATCGCGAGATCGCCGTTATGTAAACGCGCAGATCCCGCTCAAGGTTGTCACGACTGGCGACCTCGATCCGGTCACTCTCGGTGTGCCACGCGATGTTGCCACCGCACCCGCCGACCGGATAGAAGCCGAGCCTTTCCCTTTCCTCTTCCGGGATGTTCGAAAGGAGCATGAAGAACGACGTAAGTCCGATCTGGTTGAAGGAATAGTCGCCCGCCCTCAAGGGTCTCTGGTGCCCGGGCTCGACCCCGGCGACGGCCTCGATGGATGAGCGGCACACTTCCCCGGCCTCCGCCATCCACGGCACCGCATCGTACTCCGTTGCTCCCCGACAGCCCGGAGAGTCGATATTCACTGTGGCCACGCACCGCCGGGTCAGTTCAGGGCCGAAAGCATCGGCATACCACGTGGAGCCCCCGTACCGTCCGGTGGAGTGCGCGGGCCACCATGCCACCCGCAACGAACGACGCAGTTCGTCGCGCCGGTTGTGGAAAATTCGAGCGAGTTCGAGAAGCGTTGCGTCTCCCACAGCATTGTCACCGATGCCCACATCCCAGGAATCATAGTGACCGTGGGCCAACACGAACTCCTCTTCCTGGCCGTCGATGCGGGCCACGGGCAACTGACACGGAAACCACCCCTCGGTCAGCTCGGTGTGCAGCGTGATCCGGTCAACGCCGTCCACAATGGCCTGGATCACCTTGTCCCCGTCCCATCGGCTAATGGCGGCCACCGGTGTCGAGGGTCTCTTCTCGAGCTGGGATTCTCCCGGTGAGCCCCAAATCGTGGTGCAGATGCCCCAGTGGATGCGGCTGCCCGGATTGATGTAAATCTGGCCAACGGCACCGGCGGCTTCGAAAAGCGCTACCGAGACCGGCATCGGGAACCCTTCGGTCACCACGATCTTTCCGGCAACGTCGGCCAACAGATCTCCGTGCGAGGACTTGAACAGATCGGAGGCATCCTGGAAGGGGATCGCGGGGACGTGGACCGGCGGCGCGGAAAGACCCTTCGCCCGGGTCGATGCCGAAAACGACGGAGGCTTGGCGAGCAGGGTCTCGCCCGCCACTTGAACGGAAGCGGAGCGGGGCACCGACAGATACAAGTCCGGCTCGTACAGCGTGTACGGGATATCCAGAGCGTCGAGACGGGATACGATGAAATGGGCCGCTGCACGTTCGTCGGTGGAACCCGACTCCCTGACAAGGATCGCAAACCGCTCGATCAGACTCCAACCTTCGTCGAATGAAGCATCGGACAGCAGGGTTTCGACCAAACTCATGGCGTCTCCGGACATGGGCTCTACCAGGCAGCGGGCATCTTCCTCCCCTTTATTATAGCCTTGCCCACAACCGCTACCGACGCTGCGTGGAGTTTCGTGCCTTTCCGCCACCTCACCAGTCGATGGAATCGGGCTGCGGCAGGTAGTTCTCGACTGCCCGGCGTGCCAGAAGGAACGAAGCCACCAGGACGCCGGCGGTAGCCAGGATCAGGATCGCCCCGATCACGTACGGGGCCCGTTCGCTGGCCATCACGGCACGAATGAGATCGAGAGGGTGGCCAAAGAGCCTTTCGTAGATGTAGGCCGCTACGAACACCGCCGCAACGAAGATGAGCGGCCCATAGGTGACGAGCGCGCTGACGTTGAAACGGATCAGGAGTGCGATCGCCGCGCACGCAAGCGCGGATGTCGTCGCCCAGGTTACCAGAAAGGCCAAACCGGCCACTCGGACGGGCTCCACCGGTCCGAGTAGCGGTGGCAAGCCCAGGCCGGCCGCCGTACCGACAAGCACCGCCCCCGCGGCAGCGAAGAAGATTGCCGCGGTGAAACGGGCACCGACCAGGACCGACGCCGTCGTGGGCAAGGAGACGAGGAAGTCCATTGTCCCGCTCATCTTGTCCTTCAATACCGTGGCGGGCACCAACATGAAGAGCGACGTGCCCGCGGTTGCGAGGAGAAATGCCAGCCCGTTCAGCGTCGTGTTTCCGGACGCGACGAGCGCCACGGAAACGACTCCGAGCATGAGGACCAAGCTGGTTTTTCTCGGCCCGTAGCGACGGTATTCGATACTCAGCAAGTTCAGAAACGCACGCCTATTCATCCGACCCCAACGCATCGTAGAGGATTCGAGAGAGAGGGCTCCCATGATCACGCTCCTGGAGCTCCCGAGTGGTCATGTCGCCCAGCAGCCGCCCCCGCCGCATCATGATCACCCGATCGGCAATCCGTTCCACGTCTTCGAGGATGTGGCTGGAAAAGAGGACGAGGCGATCCCCACCACGCGGGACACACTCGTCGATGACCCCCAGCAATTCACCCCGCATCAGGGGGTCGATCGCGGAGGTCGGTTCGTCAAGAATCAGCAGGGGCGGGCGATGCGCCTCCGCGGCCACGAACGAGAGCTTGACCGCCATCCCCTTCGAGAGCGTCCCAAGCCTGGAGGCGGAAGGCAGCGCGACACGCCCAAGGAGTTCGTGCATGTAGTCGTCGTCCCAGGTGGGGAAGAAGGCCGACAGAAACCTGAGGTGCTCGGCTACGGTCATCCACTTGAAGCCCAACAGCTGCTCCGGGAGAAAGCCGATCCGCGCCCTGATTCCGGGGACCTGTTCCCGCACTTCCCGGCTGGCGACCTCGACCCGCCCCTCGTAGTCGTGAAGCCTCCCGGCAATCGCCTTGAGCGTCGTGCTCTTGCCCGCCCCGTTTGCACCCACCAGCGCGACCCGCTCGCCCGCGCGAAGCTCCAGATCGATCGGGTGCAGCCGGAATTGCGGGTAGCGAACGCCGAAGCCGGCCAAGCGCACGGAAAGAGCGGTAGTCGTCATCCGAGGGCAATCCAGCTACGGGCGGCGGCGAAGGAGAGGGTCACTCCCCAGAAGAAGCATGCAAGGGCGAGCGAGGGCCGCCGCTCGGGTCCTTCACAACGGCCAAGCGCCATGACGAGGAATGCGAACCACAGCAGGTGAACCACGGACAGGCCCTGCGCCACCGCAAGCAGTAACGGCTGCGAGGCCGGTACCAATGCGGCAAGCCCCAACGACACCTGAAGTTCGTCCGGCGACGACACGCTGCCGCCCGTGGTGTAGTGGAGAAAGAGGGCGAGCAGCACCCCCTGGGCCGCGAGGATGGCCTCACCGTACAACAACACTGAAAAGATCGGGCGAATGCGGCGCGAAGAGTTCGCGAGAACCAGCACGGCCCAGCCGAGCGCGGTGTACACACCCGCCTTGAGCAGCTGGATCAGCGGCGCCGCCACGGCCAGCAGCCACATCAGGGCCTCCACGCCCTGAGCCATGGCGGCCCGGTCCCCCGACAGCGAACTCAACATCAGCGGTCGCAGGGACACCGTCGAGACCAGCACCAGGATCCAGCCGATCACCAATGGTGGCACGATGGGCTGGTGCTCGCGAATCTCATCCAGGCCGGGGACGAGCATATTGAAAAAGTACTTGACCCTCAGAGCGGCACCTTTGCGACCCCGCTCCCTCCCATCCCCCACAGTCATGATCCACCCTCCCCTTGTCGCAGAGTTGCGGTGTTCTCGACGAGTTGTCTCCTGGTTGTCCGTCCGACACCGACAATTCGCACCGTATCCGTACGGTCTACCCAGAACGTGACGGGCACCGCGTTGACGCCCAGGGCGCGCGCAATACTCCCGTCGGAATCCTTAACGGTTCGCCCGCGGAGCGAAGGAGGCACCCACACCGCCCCGTCCATGACCGATCGGGGAGAAGCCACCACCCACACATCGATACCCGCCTCGTCCGCCACCACCATCCCTCCCCACAGATCCAGCTCCCCCTTGCAGTAGACGCAGCTGCGATCCACATAGACCACGGCTGCGGGACCCCCAATATACGTCCCCGACCCCCCGGCCGTATCATTGCCTGACGGCATCGCCGCCGACGGAAAGAGCCACGGCGGCTCCTTGGGGCCCGGCCCTCCCCGCTTGCCCGCCAGAAGGATGGTCGGGCCCAGGGCCGCGCCCGCTGCGCACACGGCCACCGCGATCGCAAGCACCTTGCGGGGCTTCCGTTGCTGTGCATCGTACATTTCTGTTCCTCCGTGGTTGGACCCGGACGGAGCAAGCCTCCGCCCGGGTCCTCCTTCACACGTCACGACTACGACCAGGCGACCTCACACGTCGTAGCTCCACTGATCGGCCAAGCTGCCGATCTAGGCTTCCGCGACCGCATAGCCGCACGCGAATCCACAGGCGAATCCAACTACCAACGGCCCAACCACCGGCACGGCTATACCCGCGCCAACGCATGCTACGCACACCAGCCAGGCTTTCCAGCCTCCACCGACGATGACATCCTCGGAGTCAATGACCTGCACCGCCTGCACGGTGTGAGACCCGGTCGCAGTATCCGGAATCGGGCGACCTCCCAGCATGGTGGCATTTGCCAGTGCAAGAAGCATCGCGACATTCAGAGTTCTTTTCATTGTTGCATATTTCATTGTTTTGCCCCTTTCTCACGTTTGCTCATCAATAGAGCAAGTAGTAGCAGACCATTCCACACACGGCGAGCCCACCGATCGCGGCGCCTCCGAAGGTACCCGTTGACGCGACGGCCACCGCTGAAAAGCACGCTATGCAAGCCACCTTCTCCAGCCACCCCCTGCCCTCGATATCGTCCTCCACTTGTACGACCTCGACCGATGCGCCAGATGACGACGGGATGCCGTCCGGGTTCGGACGGACACCGAGCATGCCGGTATGTGTCAACCCGAGAATCATCGGGAAAATCATGATCTGTCTCAATACTGTCGCTTTCATACTCCCACCTCCTATTGTCATGTTGTTTACACGAACAGCAGACCGCAAACGACTCCGCATGTTGGCCACAACACGACGCCGATCCCCGTGCCCATCGTCACGAGCGACACCGCAAAGCACAACACGCATGCCAGTTTGTGGCCCTCGCTTTGACCACCCATCACGGCCTGGGCCTGTACCGCCTGCACCAGCGGTGCTGCCTCCGCATCAGGGATGTTGGGCCCGGGCGCACGCCCCGGCAGGACTGCCGCCTGGGCCAGCGAGACAACGGTAAGGATTCTCAAGGCTCGTTGCGCTGTCATCGTTTTCATTGCCATCCTCCATAAGTTGACCAACGTAGTCCACAAACACGCATCACGCGTAGGCGATGGTGCAAAGAAATGCACAAGCGCCGAGCAGCTCCGGCATTGCCAGCCCCAACCCCCAGAGGCCGGCCAGTGTGGCTGCCCCGGCACCCAGGGCCAGGGACACACAGCCGATACACGCCGCCTTCTTCCAAGGCCCGAATCCGCCCATGACATTTCCGATGGACGCATCACTTGTGAGTTGGGTCGGCTGCGAGACATTGTCCGCGACCGCGCTCGAATCCTCGGATCCGGTCGGCATGGGGTCCCCGCCGATCCCGATGTTGAGAGAAGCCACGGCCAGAATGGTCCCCAGGATAACTATTGTGTTTTTCATCTTTCCTCCGGAGTTATGGAATCAGTCAAAAATTGCTGCTTTGCACGAAGCAATGCAGCCAACCACCACAAGCGTGGATCCGGGTAACGCGACTGCAGCAGCCCAGCCCCCGGTGATCGTGAGCCCTACGACTCCGGCACCGCACCCCACGCAAGCGGCGAACGTTTTCCAGCCCCGGCCGTCAACATCGGCGATCTGAACTCGTGGTGACGTTTCGGCCCGCACACTTCCGGCGTGCCGGGACCCCGACGCCGCGACGAGTCCGAGGCATAGTGCGACCACGATGCGTCGATTACGTGATCCCTTCATTCCTTCCTCCCAATGATTCGGGTGAAACGGGTCCGTGACGCACCTCGCCACGGTAGATCCGGTTGCTATCCGCGGAGCAGCAGTGCTTCCCCGGACCAGATCCTCTTGAACCCGTATTCGCTGATCGAGTAACGACCCACCTGCGGATCCACCACCGTCAGAAGGCCCGAGGGCGATCTGTCGGTCACCGTCACGAAGTGGTTGCGGTTGACCCAGGCAATGAACGGCATCGGTGTCTCCGGCAGCATCGCCAGCGGCACGCGCTCAATGGCCAGTGACAGGCCCAGGGCGTCTCCGGCCCGGATCAGGCCGCTGGCACGCGTGCCCAATGGCCCGGTGTCGGCGAGCACCATCAGCGAATCCGTCGACGGAGCCTGCATGCCCAGGTCGCGCATCAAGTTGGCGAGCGCGGCCGGACCGCAGTCGGTGAGCGTGGACTGCAGGACCACCCCATCACGGCCGAGGTAGGTAGCCTCCGTCATGCTGAGATCGACGCGCGCGACGAACCTGCCGAGACGCGGCAGATCGGTCGCCGCGAGGTTTGCCACGACAAGGGCCCCGGGAACCAGGAAGAGGATCAGGGCAGCGACCGCACGCCGGGAAGCGGATCCCGGCTGGAGTCGTCTTGCGCTGTGGTCGAGGGCTGGGGGCCTGGATGCGGACATTGGGTGGAATCCGTCGTTGGAGTGCGTCACCGCGATCATGCGGGACACACGGTACCACCCTTTGGAGTGCGCTTACATGTCTGGTTGGGACTGATTTTCCAGGTGACGCAAAACCGAGTCGAAAATGACCCCGGACGGGCAGATTTCCGCCCGACGACGCATGGAAAGCTCCTAGTTGCCCGCCGCGGCCTCCAGCGCCGCCAGGACTTCGGCGTTCGACGGCCGCACTCGGTAGTCGACCTCGACGAAGCGGTATCGCACGACACCTTCCTTGTCGATCACGTAGGTCGCCGGATGAGGGAGCGGACGGTTGGGGGGCGCGTCCTCGTTGAAGAGACCGTAGCGGTCGATCACGCTGTGATCCGGGTCGGACAGCATGATGAAATCGGGTGCCATGCCGTCGGTGGCCGTCACCCTGTCGATCATAAGCTGCATCCCGTCACGGTCGTCGACCGACACGGACACGATCTCGGTTTCGTCCTTGAGTGCGTCCGGGAGGAGGGCTCTCAGCTCCACGAGCTGACTGGCGCAGTACGGTCACCAGTGGCCCCGGTAGAAGACCAGCACCACGTTCCTGTCGCCCCGAAAGCCGGCGAGATCGACCGCACCGCCATCGTACGACTCCAGGGTGAAGAGCGGTGCCTCGTCGCCGACGCCGACGCGCTCCAGGTCGGCAGGCGGAAGGTCATGCCCGTCGGCCGGGCCGAGGGTCTGACCCCAGGCGGCCGGAGCCAGGGCGAGGACACCGGCAAGGGCGACGAGGGCGACGTAGCGCACCCTTGCAAGGGATCGAATGGTGGTTGTCATGGGTCTGGCCGTCTTCAGGTAGTGGGAGGGTACAGTACCGCTGCGGCGTACAGTCACGGTATCTTAACGCAATGTGTTCCGTCCTCGCCATCCTCGACCTCGATCCCGCCGACCCGCCTTCCAGGGACCGTGTGCTGGCTCTGTCCAGACTCCAGCGGCATCGCGGACCCGACTGGTCCGGTGTCTTCGCCCATGAACGGGCGATCCTTGCCCACAACCGCCTGGCGATCGTGGATGTGGAGCATGGGTCACAGCCACTCCTCGGCGCGGACGGAACCGTGGCGCTGGCTGTCAACGGCGAGATCTACAACCACCGGGCGCTGGAGGCCGGCCTGGCGCACCCGTTCCGGTTCCGGACCCGGAGTGATTGCGAGGTTATCCTTGCGCTGTACGCCGAAGAGGGATCCGGCTTCCTCGACAGACTGAACGGCATCTTCGCCTTCGTCCTCTACGACGCCATGCAGGACCGGTACCTCATCGCGCGCGACCATCTGGGAATCGTCCCCCTGTACACAGGTCACGACGATGAGGGCCGCTTCCATGTGGCGTCCGAGATGAAGGCGCTCACCCCCGTCTGCCGAAGCGTCACCGAGTTTCCTCCCGGGCACTTCCTGGATTCGCTCGAAGGACGCGCCAGGCCATACTACCACAGGGAATGGAGGAGCCACGCTGCCGCCAACGCCGACCCCGACCCTGCGGCGATTCGCGAGGCCCTGCAGGCGGCGGTGCACCGGCAGCTCATGTCCGATGTGCCCTATGGCGTCCTGCTGTCCGGCGGGCTGGACTCCTCGATCATCTCCGCAGTGGCCCAGATGTACGCCCGTAACCGGATCGAGGACGACGACAGGACCGAGGCGTGGTGGCCACGTCTCCACTCGTTCTGTATCGGCCTTGAAGGCTCACCGGACATGGCCAGCGCCAGGCTCGTGGCCGACCACATCGGCACCGTCCACCACGAGTTCCACTTCACCGTGCAGGAGGGACTCGACGCGCTGTCCGACGTCATCCATCACCTGGAGACCTTCGACGTGACCACGGTGCGCGCGGCCACGCCCATGTACCTTATGGCCCGTCGCATCCGCACCCTGGGGATCAAGATGGTGCTGTCGGGCGAGGGGGCGGACGAGGTGTTCGGCGGCGACCTGTACTTCCACCGGGCGCCCGACGCGCGCGCCTTCCACGAGGAAACCGTCCGCAAGCTCGACCGACTTCACCAGTTCGACTGCCTGCGGGCCAACAAGGCAATGGCGGCGTGGGGGGTCGAAGCCCGGGTCCCCTTCCTCGACAAGGAATTCCTGGATGTGGCCATGTCGATGGACCCGGCCGGGAAGATGCCCGCCGGCGGCATCGAGAAGCGGATCCTGCGAGAGGCCTTTGCCGGCTGCCTGCCGGACGAGGTGCTGTGGCGCCAGAAGGAGCAGTTTTCCGATGGTGTGGGCTACTCGTGGATCGATTCACTGAAAGACCACGCGGATCGGACCGTCAGCGACCGCGAAATGGCGAGCGCACCCCATCGCTTCACGCACAATCCGCCCACGGACAAGGAATCCTGCCTGTACAGGCGGATCTTCGAATCCCATTTCCCCCTGCCCGCCGCGGCACACTGCGTTCCCGGAGGCCCCAGCGTGGCCTGCTCGACCCCCGAGGCGCTCGCCTGGGACGAAGCGCTGTCCAGGACCGTCGACCCATCGGGCCGCGCGGTCGCCGGGGTGCATCGGGACGCCTACTGAGCCGGGCTACTCCGTCGCCGGCCTCCCCGATTGCCAGCCCGCGGCAGAACCCTCGCTGCTTACGCGGGGGTTCGCCGCGGCTTCCTTCAGGTAGTCGAGCAACAGGTTGGTCATCGCGCGGATGCCCACCGGCACGGCCGAGTTGTCGGCCTGGAAGTCGGGCGTGTGGTGCCCCCCCGAGGTTCCGCCCGGCTTGACCTGACCCAGCCGGAAGAAGAACCCGGGGACCTCGTTGGCAAAGTAGGCGAAGTCCTCGCCGCCCATTGTGGGATCGAGCGCCACGACGTTCTCGGCGCCCACCACCCGCTCCAGCGTGGGCAGCATCCGCACGCCCAGCTCGGGGTCGTTGATCGTCGCAGGCGTGCCGCGATCGTAGTCCAGCTCGAAGGTGCCGCCACCCGCCCCGGTGATCCCGGCGAGGATTTCGCCCATGCGACGCTCGACCGCATCGCGCACGTCGGGGTTGTAGGTCCGCACCGTGCCCTCCATCTCGACCACATCGGGGATGATGTTGAAGCGGGTCCCGCCCCGAACGATCCCCACCGTGATCACGCTGGGCTCGAGCGGGTTGAGATTGCGCGACCGGATGGTCTGGAACGCGGTGACCGCCTGCGACGCCATCACGATGGGATCCACGCCGAGGTGGGGCGCGGCCCCGTGCGACTGTTTCCCCGTCACGCGGATCTTGAAGTGATCCACCGCGGCGAGCGCGGGCCCGGAGGTGAAGCCCACCTTGCCCACCTCCATCTCGGCGAAGCTGTGGAGGCCGAAGATCGCGCTGGGGGCGGGATCTTCCAGCACGCCCTCGGCCACCATCAGGTCCGCGCCACCCTCTTCGCCGGGCGGGGGGCCCTCCTCCGCGGGCTGAAAGATGAACTTGACCGTACCGGGGAGCTCATCGCGCATCGAGGCCAGGATGGCCGCCACGCCGAGCTGAACCGCCACATGAATGTCGTGGCCGCACGCGTGCGACACCCCCACCTCCTGGCCGAGATAGGTCGTGCGCACGGTCGACTTGAAGGGGTACGGGGTGTCCTCGGTGACCGGCAGCGCGTCCATGTCGGCCCGCACTGCCACCACCGGACCGGGAAGACCGCCACGCAGGATCCCCACCACGCCCGTGTGCGCGATCCCCGTCCGGACCTCGTCGAAGCCGAGCGCGCGGAGGTGGTCGGCGACGAGCACCGCCGTCTTGAACTCGCGGTTCCCGAGCTCAGGGTTTTGGTGGATCGTCTCCCGAAGCCGAATGATGGAGTCCTGTACTCCGGCAAGCACTTCGTCGACCCTTGCATCCTGCGTGTCCTGGGCAACGAGCGGAGTGAGCGGCACGGCGGCCGCCAACACCGGGAGGGCGGCAATGCCGGCGAGCCCGGCCTGACGGGGGCGTCGGGCCGACCGACGTGAACGGATCCCCCACATGGTGCGAAGTCTGCTGATCATCTTGTCATCCCTTGCTCAGGTTCCCGAAAGGCTCTTGTACACGGCCCGGACGAAGCGCTCGGGGTTGTCGCCCCAAACGCCATCCAGATCCGACGTGGGTGCGGCGGCGACGACCTGATCCTCGGTCCGGCCATTGGCCACGAGGCTGGCCACGCGCATGCGCACCGTCTCCAGCATGTCCCGGTAGGCGCGCAGGTGTTCGGGCGCAGCCAGGTCGCCGTGGCCCGGGATGATCCGCGTTCCCCCGCTCGACCGCTCCAGCACCAGGTTGGCCGCGGCAATCACTCCGTCGACTCCTCCCCCGCTGTCGACGTCGATGAACGGATAGCGGCCCCGGAAGAAGGTGTCCCCCATGTGGAAGACGTTGGCACGTGGAAAATGCACGATCACGTCGCCATCCGTGTGGGCCTCGCCGACATGGGTTACGTCGATGTGCCGCCCGTTCCAATGGAAGGTGACACCGTCGGCGAAGGTCACGACGGGCAACGCGGCCCTCGCGGCCTGATCCGAACGACCCACCACATCGGCGAACTCGGCCGGATTCATGCGGCGGTATACGTTCCGGTGAGCGACGATCATCGCCCCGGCGCCGCCCAGGTTCTCGTTGCCGCCCGTGTGATCGCCGTGCCAGTGGGTGTTGAGCACCCAGCGCACGGGCTGATCCGTCACCTCCGCGACGGCCGCGAGGATCTTGCCGGTCAGGGGCGCAAACTGGTCATCGATGAGAAAGGCGCCGTCGTCGCCCACCGACAGGCCGATGTTCCCGCCCCTTCCCATCAGCATGAAGAGGTCACCCTCGAGCTGCACGGTTTCGATCTCCACCTGCGACATGTCCTGCTGGCCGGCGACCGGTCCTGCCGCGGCACCCCCGGCCAGCACCACCGCGGCGGCTACCCCGGCGATGCGGTTCCTTCGGCTCCACAACGGATTCCTCATTCTCTGTCTCCCGCCTGTTCGGCGTATGCGCGAGCGACCCGCAACCGGCCCCGAAAAGGTTTGACGGCGGCCGGTGCCCCGCTCCTATTGATCCCTGTGACCCTCACGTCGGATGATCACCAATGAAGGAGAATACGTCCATGCGCCGACTTATTTCCACTGGCCCGCTCTTTCTGTTCGCCGTCGCCTGCAGCGACCCCCCTCCCCCCGACGACCCCGGCACGAGTGCCGAACTGCCCCCCGCAATCATGGGCGAAGGCGGCTCCCTGGAGGGCACGGACCTCCAATACGTCGACGGCGACACACGCACAACCGGCTACCTTGCCGTGCCGGGGGGTGAAGGCCCGTTCCCCGCGCTGGTCATCATCCACGAGTGGAACGGCCTTCAGGACCGGGTGCGTCAGCTCGCCGACGACTTCGCCGACGAGGGGTACGTCACGCTCGCGGCAGACCTCTTCCAGGGACGCACCGGCGCGAACCGTGACGAGAACATCGCGCTGGTACAGGAAGCGCAGGCCAACTCCGATGCGATGATCGCCAACCTGAACGCGGCGGTGGCCTACCTGAAGGGACGCTCCGACGTGACCGGCCGGGTCGGCGCGATGGGGTGGTGCTTCGGCGGGGGCGTCGCCCTGTCGTTCGGTCTCGATGGCGTGAATCACGAGGCCACGGCCATCTTCTACGGCCGCCTGGTGGACGACCCGGAGGTGGTCGCCGGCCTGGACCATGAGGTGTACGGGACCTTCGCCGCGCTCGATGGCGGCCCGTCGCCGGAGTCGGTGGCCGCCTTCGAAGCCGCGTTGCGCGCCGCGGGCGTGGAGCACGACCTGCACATCTACGACGACGTCAACCACGGGTTCTGGCTCCGCGTGGACGAGGACCCCGATGTGCGCGCCGCGCCCGCCGCCGATGCGTGGCAGCGCCTGAAGGACTACCTGGAGCGCACGCTTGTCCCCTGACAGTGACACACGGTGTCCCCTCGCGAGGCTTGTCCGCCGGGACGAGATCCGGCCTTCGACGTCCCCTCCCGCGTCGAAATGGCCCGTTTTCCCTGGTCCGGAGCGGTTTCCCAGGCAGGCACGGATCTTGCGGAAAGGGTAGCCAACCCCCAAAACAGGAGCGTTCAATGTTCCGTCACTCGACGATGTTTCCCCTCCGTGGGAAGGTCCGCCGCCCGGGAAAGCCGGGACTCCGGCGGTCGCTGGCGCTTTTCGCCGGCATGGTGGTGCTGGGCATGGCGGGAGCCGTGGGATTGCAGGCCCAGGACCGTGGCTTCCTTCTCGGCATGCCCCGGGTCTCCCTGACCGTCAAGGCCGGCTATCACATGCCGCGCGCGGGCGGAGGAAGCGACATCCAGAGCCTGTGGGATCTGACGCGCGAAGAGCTGACGGTGGAATCGCGCGATCTGGCCGGGATGTCGATCGGCGGCGAATTGGGGATCCGTACCACGCCGCGGATGGACATCACCGTGGCAGTCGGCTACAACGCCTCCGAGACCCGGTCCGAGTTTCGTGACTGGGTGGATACGGACGATCTCCCCATCGAGCAGACCACCGCGTTTTCGACCGTGCCCGTCACGGTCGGGGTCAAGGCCTACCTTTGGGAACGGGGCCGGTCGGTGGGCAGGTTCGCCTGGATCCCGCGGACCTGGAATCTCTATGGGGCGGTCGCCGGCGGGTTGGTAACCTACCGCTTCGAGCAGTGGGGAGATTTCGTGGACTACGAAACGCTGGACATATTCAACGAGCGTTTCTACGCGACCGAAAGAGGAGCGACCGTGCATTTCGCGGGTGGCATGGACGTGAATGTCAACGGCCGGCTGGTTTTCACGGGCGAAGCACGGTATGGTATTGCCAGCGCGCCCATCGACTCGCCGGATTTTACGGGGTTTCCGGACCTTGATCTGAACGGGCTGCAGATCACGGGCGGGATTGGGATCAGGTTCTAGAGATGAGCACGCCAACCAGGCCAGTGCCGGAAGCGGAGGAGTTGAACATGCGGATTGCCAAGTCAACAACCACGGTCGTCAGGATGAAGAGCATCGGATTGGTCGCCGGTGTGGGAGCTGTCGTCGCCCTTGCAGGTGCCCCGGCCGCCCTGAACGGGCAGGAGCGGGAGACGAAGACGGGCTGGCAGCCCTACCTGGGATGCTGGCAACCCCAGTTGGCCGCCAGCGGCGACTGGATGCTCTCGGGCAACGAAGTGGACGAGGGCATGCTCTGCTTCGTCCCAAGTGGTGCCGATGTGGAGATGCTCACGATCGTGGAGGGTTCCATCTCGTACCGCGAGACCTTCCGGACCGACGGACTGCCAAGAGAAATTGCGCAGGAGGGGTGCAGCGGACGCGAGTCCGCCAGCTTCTCCGATGACCAGCGTCGCATCTACACGATCTCCGAGCTGAGTTGCGACGGGGAAGCTCCCCGCCGGAGCACCGGGATCATCTCCATGCCGTCGCCCGGCGAATGGCTTGACGTCCGGGCCATCGAGATGAACGGCGTATCGACGGCGTGGTCCCAGTGGTATCAACGGACCGACGGCAGCGTCCTGAGGGAGCTGGGGTTCGCGAACCTCGACATGCCGAGTCCTTTCTCGGTGAGGGGCGCCGTGGCGTATGCCAACACCGTCATCAGCATCGACGACGTCATCGACGCCTCCGCCAACGTGGCGCCCGAAGCCGTGGAGGGCTGGATCGCGGCAGTGCGGCAGGAGTTCATCAACCTGGACGCCGATGATCTTCTCCGGCTGGAGGAAGCAGGCGTATCCATGAGGGTCATCGATGTCGTGGTAGCCGTTTCCTTCCCCGCCCGCTTCGCTTTCGGACAACAGGGAGCCGCTCCGGAGGAAGGTGAGTACGAGGGCGCCCGCGCGGCCAGGAGAATCTACGCGGACCCCTACTACAACCCCTTCTACTCTCGCTACGGCTTCGGGTATCGTAGTTATGGCTACGGCTACGGCTACGGCTATGGTGGCTACGGCTATGGCTACGGTGGCTACGGCGGCTACGTGCCCGTCGTCGTGAACGTGAACCGCACGCGGCCCTCCACCGTAGGCGGGCGGGTGGTTGCCGGCAGGGGATACAGAGGCCCGCGGTCCATATCCGGTGGCTCCAGCGGCGGCCGTTCCTGGGTGGGCAGTAGCGGCGGAAGCCGGGGTTCGGCGTCCTCCGGAGGGAGCAGCGGCGGCACCCGCAAGGCCAAACCGCGTGGCGGCAGCAGTTCCATGTCCAGCGGAGGCAGCAGCCCCATTCGCAGCATCCCCTCGACATCCAGCCGCAGTTCCGGCAGCAGCAGTTCCGGCAGCAGCACGGGCCGGACTGCCAAACGCCGTGGCGGCCGCTAGTAGCAAATCGATCGAACCGGGGCCGGCCATTCCCGTTGGCCGGCCCCGGTCATGATCTCCTTTCTGCCACAGGAGGCAGCTGGCGGGCTGTCGGAGGCCCTCGCCTCCAGTCCGCTTCTCGCCCTTGTGGTCCTCTTCGGCGCGGGTGTGGCGACCAGCCTGACCCCGTGCGTGTACCCGATGATCCCCATCACCGCCTCGGTGATCTCGGGCACGGCGCAGGACGATCAGCCCTGGAGCAGGACCTTGGCTCTCACGCTGACCTACGTGGTCGGAATGGCGTTGCTGTATGCCCTCCTGGGGCTGATCGCGGGCATGACCGGCACCCTTTTCGGCACAGTGAGCGCCAGCCCCTGGGCGCTGTTCGCCATCGGCAACCTTCTTCTCCTTTTCGCGCTGGCCATGCTGGACGTGATCCCCGTGCGCGTACCACAGCGCCTCCTGACGTGGGCCGGGGGACGCGGGGGCGGTTCGTACGGCGCCGTGTTCGTTCTGGGCGCCACCTCCGGGGTCGTGGCCGCCCCGTGCGGGGCCCCCGCCTTCGCCGCCGTCCTGGCGTGGGTCGCGGCGACCCGAGCGGGAGCCATGGGATTCGTCTACCTTTTCGTGTTCTCACTGGGGATGACCGCGCTGCTGGTCGCGGTCGGCCTCTTCTCGGGAACCATTTCCCGCCTCCCGAAGTCCGGGAAGTGGATGGTCACCGTGAAACGGGTCGCCGCGCTGATCATGCTGGGAGTCGCGCAGTACTACTTCATACAAGTCGGATACAACCTGTAAGGACGTCGATCGTGAGCATCTGGAAGAGACTGCCGAAGCTCGGCGCGCCGGGTATCCTCGCCGCCGCGTCGATTCCCGTGATCGTGGCGGGAGCCCTTGCTGCCCCGAATCGCGCATCCGCCCAGGCGCAGGACACCCAGCTGGGGTTGCCGCCCGGAACCCTCGCTCCGGACGCTCAGGTCGAAGACCTCGACGGCAACACCGTCTCGCTGCTCGACATCGTGGGCGGCGGCCCCGCTCTGCTCGAATTCTGGGCATCGTGGTGCGAGCAGTGCGAAGCGCTGCAGCCACAGATCGACGAGGTCCAGGCACGGTTCGGGGCCGAGGTCACGGTCGTCGCGGTGGCGGTCGCGGTCGCGCAGTCGCAGCGCCGGGTGCGGCGCCACGTGGAGCAGCACGACCCCGGGTACACCTACGTCTACGACGCAAAAGGCGAGGCCGTGAGAGCCTACGAAGCCCTCACGACCTCGATTGTGGTCCTCGTTGACGGCGAGGGGCGCATCGTCTCCACCGGCGTGGGACCGGACCAGGAACTGGTCGAGGCGGTGAAGGGGATGCTGGGAGACGCGACCCGTTAGCGCCACCGCCGGGCCCTTGCGCCTGACCCGCTTGTCCTACCCCTCCTCCGGCTCCGGCGTCACCTCGTCGATCACGGCGGCCAGCTCCTCGTAGGCCGCCGGGTCCACCTGGTTGAAGCTGGGGATCACCTTGGCCACGCGGCCGTCGGGACCGACCACGATCACCGCGCGGCTGTCGACCATGTTGTTGTCCCGCAAGCCCCCGCCGAAAAGCGCGTATGTGGCGCCATCGTTTTCGGCGTCGCTGCCGAACATGTACGGGAAGTCCTCGTCCTTCAGCCAGGAGGCGAGTTCCTCGGGGGAATCGTTGGAAATCCCCATCACCACGACGTTGCGGCCTTCGTTGAACAGCTCTGCGTACTGATCACGGTACGCTCTCATTTGAACCGTTCAGCCACGCGTCCTGACTCTGAAGAAGAACGCGAGCACCACCGTTTCCCCACGGTAGTCGCTCAGCCGCACCTTGTCGCGGAGGACCCCGTGCCGGGTGGCCCCGGTCAGCTCGAAGTCGGGGGCCATCGCACCGGCTTCAATGAGCCCGTCCCCCGCTTCCTGCGCGGTGCCTCCGCTCGGCACCGCAATCATGGTTGCGACGGCGACCGCCGCCGCCAACAGAAATCTGCGCATCGTGTCATGTCTCCCTGGTGTTCGCTGGCCATCGGCCGGACGCGTCCGCCCCGGCACCTGGCTCAGGTGATCATGGTCGGTCAACTCACCATTGTAGCGCGGACCCGACTTGATGGCGACCTTGCCCGGCAAGCCGGAACCAATCCGTTCAGGAGCCAATCCCATGAGAGCCGCCCCCGCCCCACCCGCCACCCGCCTCGCCGCTCTGGCCGCGCTCGCCGCCGCCACCGCGCTCACCTGCGGCCCCCCCGACCCGGCATCCACGCCCGTCGCCGACGACCCCCTCCGCACGGCGGACCCCTACGCCCGCGGCTACACCGACGACGATTTCCCGCGTGTCCAGGAACTCGCGCCCGGGGTCTACTCCTATGAACAGCTGCGCTCGGCGGGCGACGAGCGCTTCACCACGGTGAGCATGTTCGTCGTCACCGACGAGGGGGTTCTCGTCGCCGACGGCCAGGGCAGTCCCGACGAAACCCGGCTCCTGGTCGAAACCATCGGCACCGTCACCAGCCAGCCCATCACCCATGTGGTGGTCTGTTCGGACCACGGCGACCACACGGCCGGCAACGCCGAGTTCCCCGCCGGCGCCGTCTTCCATGCGCACCCCACCTCCCGGGCCGTCCTGCAGGCGGCCGCCGACAACCCCGACCGCCCCGCCAGCGCCCCGCCCGTCGTCGTCCCCACGGAGACGGTCGAGGCAACCGAGGTTCTCACACTCGGCGGCCGCGAGATCCGCCTGCTGTTCCTGGGACGCGCCCACACCGGGGGCGATCTGGTCGTCCACCTCCCCGAAGAGAAGATCCTCTTCATGAGCGAGGCGTACCTGAACCGGGTCTTCCCGGCCATGCGCTCCGCGTACCCGTCCGAGTGGGTCGCGATGATCGAGGCCGCCCAGGCGCTGGACGTCGACACCTACGTGCCCGGGCACGGTTTCGTCGATTCGCCGGAGGTCCTTGCCGAGGAGCTGGAGACGTACCGGCAGGCCGTCGCGCAGGTCATCGCCGAGGCCAGCCGGCTCCACGCGGCGGGCCTGTCCCTGGAAGACGCGGTCGAACAGGCCGACTTCGGCGAGCTGGAAGCGTGGTCCCTGCGCTCGAGCCAGGGTGCAACAGCGCTGGGCCGGGTCTACATGGAGCTCAACGGAGAGCTCCCGCCGGGATGAGCGAGCGGCCCGCGCCGCCGCCAAACCCGATACGCGCGCCGCCCACACTGGCCCGACCGGCGCAAACCGTCGTATTCTCATTCGGCCCTTGATCGTCCTCCCGCCGCGGAAACACCCGCGACGGGCGTCTCGGGGCCGACCAGACCATCCAGCCCAGTTCAATCCGGAGGAACATGTGAATCCCACACTTCGGGCCCGGTCCGCGGGCACGATCGCCGCCGCGGCCGCCCTCGCGGCCCTTGCCCTCGCGGCTCCCCCCACGGCCTCCGCCCAGGACGGCGAGTGGCGCTACTGGGGATCCGATGCCGCCAGCACGCGCTACTCCCCGCTCGGCCAGATCGACGCCTCCAACTTCGGCGAACTGGAAGTGGCGTGGATGTGGAGGGGCGACAACTTCAGCCCCGAGCCCGACCCGTTCCTGCGCGCAACCCCCATCTACGTGGACGGCACCCTCTATTCGGTGGCCGGTTCACGCCGGACCGCCATGGCCATCGATCCCGCCACGGGCGAGACGCTGTGGACCTTCCGCGAGCCTCACACCAAGCGGTGGGAGGACTCGATGCGGAAGAACTACGGCAAGGGCGTCGCCTACGCGGATGTCGACGGACGCGGAACGATCTACCTTGTCACCCCCGCCTTCTTCCTGCACGCGCTCGACCCCGACACCGGACGGCCGGTCGACTCCTTCGGCAAACACGGAACCGTCGACCTGCTCGACGACCTCGGTCCCTGGGACCACCATCCCGAGGACGGCCTGCCCGCGGAAGTCGGCTACATCACCAACTCGTCGCCCCCGATCGTCGTCAACGGCGTGGTCGTCGTCGGCAACTCGCACGAGCAGGGCTACTACCAGACGATGAAGGAGAACGTGCCCGGGAACGTGCTCGCGTACGACGCGGCGACCGGAGAGCACCTCTGGACCTTCAACGTGATCCCCCAGGAGGGCGAATACGGCCACGAGACCTGGGAGAACGACGCCTGGAAGTGGACCGGCAACGTGTCGGCGTGGGCGCCGCTCTCGGCCGACCCCGAACTGGGCCTCGTGTACGTGGTCACCGACCCGCCCACGGTCGACTACTTCGGTGGCTTCCACCCGGGCGACAACCTCTTCGCCACGTCGATTCTTGCGATCGATGTCCAGACCGGCGAGCGCAGGTGGCACTTCCAGACCGTGCACCACGACGTCTGGAACTACGACAACCCCACCGCGCCGAATCTGGTGGACATCACGGTGGACGGGCAGGACATCCCGGCCATCGTGCAGACTACCAAGCAGGGCTGGGCGTACGTCCTGAACCGTGAGACCGGCGAACCCGTGTGGCCGATCGAGGAGCGTCCCGTGCCGCAGTCCGACGTGCCCGGCGAGCAGCTGTCGCCGACCCAGCCGCACGTCACGCGCCCCGCCCCGTACGAGATGCAGGGGATTACCGAGGACGACCTGATCGACTTCACCCCCGAACTGCGCGCGATGGCGCTCGACATCGTGAAGGACTTCCGGCTGGGCCCGCTCTTCAATCCCCCCTCCGTCGAGGGCGCGGCCGACGGTACCCAGGCCGCCATCCACTGCCCCGGCGCCAACGGCGGGGCCAACATCCCGGGCGGCGCGGCCGTGGATCCCGAGACCGGCATCCTCTACGTCGCGTCGACGCGTGGCTGCAGCGCACCGCGCCTGATCCCGGGGGTCGACGTGGACCCGGACTCCAACGTGGACTGGGTGAGCGTCGGGCCCGGCGGCGTACGCGGCCCGCGCGGCCTCCCCATCTTCAAGCCGCCGTACGGCACCATCACCGCCATCGATCTGAACACCGGCGACCACCTCTGGCAGATCCCCAACGGCCAGACCCCCGAGTCCGTCCGCAATCACCCGCTGCTCGAAGGCGTGGACATCGGCAACACGGGCGCCCGCTCCCACGCGACCAAGCTGGTGACCGGGACGCTGCTCATGTACGCCGAGGGCCGGGGGGCCGCCCCCATCTTCCGCGCCGTTGACAAGATGACCGGCGAGGAGGTGGGTGCCGTCGAGATCCCCGGGTCTTCCCTCACCGCCCCGATGACCTACATGCACGATGGCGTCCAGTACGTGGTAATGGCGATCAACGGACGCGGGCTCGCCGGTTCGCTGGTGGCGCTGCGCCTGCCGGAGTAAGGAGAAGGAGGAGGAGGATATGAGGACGACGATCCGGGCGACGGCCGCTCTGTCTGCAATGACCTGCGCCCTTGTGGCCACGGGGTGCCTGCGGGCGGCTCCGGCGACGCGGACCATTCCGCCATCTTCGACGGCACCGCGGGCGAGTGGGTCGACCTCGGCCACGCCTTCGGGCCGTCCACGATCTACTGGCCCACCGACACGGCGGGCTTCCGGCACACCGAACTGGCTTTCGGCAACACCGACGCCGGCTATTTCTATGCCTCCTACTCGTTCGCGTCGGCGGAGCACGGGGGCACCCACCTCGACGCACCGATGCACTTCGCGGAGGGGCGCTACGCCGCCGACGAGGTCCCGCTGTCGAGCCTGATCGCGCCCGCGTCCGTGGTGGACGTCTCGGCGGCCGCGGCGGCCGACCCGGACTACCTGGTGTCAGTCGCGGACCTGACGGCGTGGGAGGCCGAGCACGGGGAGATCGCCGAGGGCACGGCCCTGCTCATCCGCACCGGATGGTCGTCGCGCTGGAGCGACCGCACGGCCTACCTGGGCACCGACCTCACCGGGCCCGACGCGGTGCCGGAGCTGCACTTCCCCGGGATCGGCACCGACGCCGCGCAGTGGCTCGTGGAGAATCGGGCCATCGCGGCGATCGGGATCGACACGCCCAGCATCGACTACGGCCAGTCGACCGACTTCCAGTCCCACGTGATCCTCTACAGCGAGAACATCGTGGGGTTCGAAAACCTGACGAACCTTGACCGGTTGCCGGCAACCGGGGCCGGGATCGTCGCCCTGCCGATGAAGATCGAGGGCGGCAGCGGGGGACCGCTGAGGGTGGTGGGGTGGGTGCCGGGGTGAATCAGTGGCGCGGCCGTCTCCCAGCCGCGGTCACCACCTGGCGCGGCCACTCGATCAGGCCGTTCAGACGTGTCTCCACGACGCTCCGGAAACGCTCCGCGTAGTCGGGCTGCCCCGCAGGCCGGCGGTTGAACAGGGCGACGTAGGTGATGCCGTTTCCGCGTTGGTGGGCCAGAGTGTTGGTGCCGGAGAGCGACCCGGTGTGGTAGGCCCACCTGCCAGCTCCTTCGGAGTGGCTCCGAGGGCGACCGATATCGTCGCCCCACAGGCGATGCGAGTCCGCGAAGCGTAGCAGCGCGCGCGTCGTCAGGACCAGGCCGCCCTCGGCCACCTTGGCCTCGTGGTCCCATCCGCCATCGGGCCACCGGACGCGCGGGCCCGTGGGATCGAACACGTTGACGGCCGTGCCCGCGGCGGCGTACCACGGCTCGCGCCCGCTGCGGTCTTCGGGGAAGGTGCGGCCCCGGATGACGTCTTCGGGCGGAACGCCGAGCGGTGCGAAGACGCTCTCGCGCACGTATGTCATGTAGTCCTGGCCCGACACCTCCTCGATGATGAGACCCAGCACCAGATAGCCGACGTTGGAGTAGGCGGACCGGGCGCCGGGAGCAAACTGCAGGGGCTGTCCGAGCACATAGCGCACCGTGTTCACTCGGCCCGGCGGGCTCGGGATCGACATCGCCTCGGCAATCCTGAGCTCCCGGAACACGAAGTCCTCCGTTTCCTCCCGGTCCCAGCCACCTTGATGGCGCAACAGGTGAATCACCGTGATGTCGGCGAGCCGGGAGTCCCCCTGCCACGGGAAGGGCTCGATGTCGAGGATACCGCCGCCCTCCTGGCCCAGGTCGAACGCCCGGTCGCCGAAATCGAGCCGCCGGGCGGCCGCCAGCGCCCGGATGGCCGCCGCCGTGACCGGCTTGGACACGCTCGCTATCCTCATCATCACGTCCGGCGCGATCGGACCCTGGCGGTCCCCGTCCATGAATCCAACCGCGCCGTCGTAGACGATCTCCCCGTCCTTCATGACCCCCATGGCGGCGGCCCCGATGTCATTCTGCCCGGCGAAGTTCGCAAGCAGCGATTGAAAGACCTCTGCCGCCGCGACCACCACGGCGTCGACCGTCACGGCAAAACTCTGCGTGGCCGTGAGCCCGCCGGGGTCGGTCGCGGTGACGGTCACGCTGGCATTCCCCGCGGCCACGCCTGCTACGGTCACCGTTCTGCCGGCCACGGTCGCGACCGTCACTCGCGTGTCGGAGGACGCGACGCCGTAGGTCAACGGGTCGCCGTCCGGATCGCTGAAGTAGGCGGCCACATCGATGCGAGCCGAACCGCCCACAACGACCGTGTCAGGCGCGATCAAGCCTATCGGCCGGGGCGCGCGATTGCCCTCCGGGCTCGTGCCCGTGTCTCCGCAGCCGAGCGCCAGCACGGCCAGAACCGCAAGGGCCGGCCGCGCCCATCCGCTCGATCGCCGGTGAAATGACTGTTCCATCCCTGCTAGTACCGCGCTGGCCCCCGGAGGGTCCGGGGAACCCCGGCGGGCCTTCCTCTGCTCCCGCCGGGGTTCCCCTTTCATGCCGTCAACCGTCCGCCTGGCTCACCGACCCATCACCGCGTCTCCCACAGCCAGCTGTAGGCCAGCCGCACGTAGTAGTAGCCGCCGTTGAAGCCGAACGGCGTGCTCTCGGGGTACTGGGCGCCCACGCCCAGCGCGTTCGGGCTCACGTCCGGGTAGGTGTTGAGCAGGTTCTGCGCCCCGATCGTGACCGAAGCGTTGTTGGACAGGTCCAGGGCCAGCTCGGCGTCAACGATGAACCGGCCCGGGTAGTCGTGCTCGTCGCCGATGTCGTACCAGTCGTCGTACCATGTGCCCCTCAGGAGGGTCCGAACGCTGCCGAAGGGATGCGTGGCGCTGAGTGAACTGCGGAAGTTGGGCAGTGACTGCTCCAGCTGGTACACGCGGTTCTGGTCCACGATCTCCTCGTTCCGCTCGGTCACCTCCGTGCCGGTGTAGTTGAAGAGAAGGCTGAACGCCGTGTTGCCCCCCATCGCCTCGGGCGTGTAGTTGGCCACGAGGTCCACACCCTGGGTGAGGGTCGAGAAGTCGTTGGTGAAGAAGCGGAATTCGGCCAGGTTCGCGGCACTCGTGATCCCTTCGGAGACGAGTTTGTCGACCTCCGCGTCAGTCAGCTTGAAGGTCCTGGTCTGTGCGAATCGATCCGAGATCGAGATGCGGAAGTAATCCGCCGTGACGCGCAGCTCGCCAGCCTCGTACACGACGCCGCCCGCAAGGCTGAACGACGTTTCGGGCTCGAGCTGCTTCCCGCCCTTCAGAGCGGCAACGGCCGATGTCGACGGGATCGTTCCCCGGTTGACCAGGTCGCCGATCTCCGAGTCGAAGACGGTCGATACGTTGAAGGCGTTCTGCTGCCCGGGCGTGGGCGCGCGGAATCCCGTGGTGCCGCTCGCCCGGAACGAAACCTGTTCACTGGCTTCGAATCTCCCCGAAGCCTTGAGGGTCGCCTTGCCGCCGAAGTCCGAGAAGTTCTCGTAGCGGCCCGCCAGCCCGAGGTTCCACGGATCCTCTCCGCCTCCCAGATCGAGATCGCCGTAGACCGCGGTGTTCCTGCGGCTCCAGCTGCCGGCCGCGAGGGGACTGAAGCCCGGGAAGCCATTGGACGAGGAGCTGAAGCCCTGCGCCGCATAGGGTCCGATCCTCCAGGACTCGTCCTGGCCCTGGCCGATCTCGAAGCGCTCCTCGCGGCGCTCGAAGCCGCCGGCCAGGTGCGTCCGGTCACCGAGTTCGTAGGAGAGATCCAGGTTGAAGTTGAGTTCCTCCTGATTGTACAGCCCCGGATCGAAGTGCGTGGGGGTCTGGGGCCCGAGGGCCGCGTTGACCGTGTTGTATATGAAGAAGTCGACGAGGTTCTTCCCGTAGCTCGTGCTGGCGTCCCACACGAGGCCGCCGTCCGTCCGGCCCTTGAGGCCGGCCACGACCGAGGCGTCCAGGACGTTGCCGCCGAACTGGGGCGTGAACCCGCCGGGGAACATCTCCTGGAAGGAGAAGCAGTTCGGGTCGTCGAAGACCTGCTTGAGGGCGACCGGATCGGGAATGTCGTTGACGATGTTGACCACGGGGCAGTTGGCGGAACCGTCGAGGATGCCGTCCGCCGCGTCCAGGACGTCGCCGATCAGCAGCGTCTGGCCACCGTCGCCGCTGAACACGCCACCCCGGGTGTTGGGGTTGCGGAAGAAGAAGCCGCCGTCCACTTCCTTCGTGCCGACGTTGCCGAACGCATAGGCGTGTTCGTCGTCGTCGAAGGTGTAGCCGAGGTTGGCCCACACCTTGAGGTCGTCCGTAACCCTTGGCGAGCCCCAGATCTGGGCGGTGGGCGTGCGGACCGCGGTGTTGCCGGCGGCGATCAGGCGGGCCGCGTCGCCGCGCTGGATGGCCCGGTCGGTGGGATCCTGGTTGCCGTACTCCACGGTGATGTTGGCGAATCCGGACTCGCCGAGCGGGAGGCCGAAGTTGCCGGCCACCGCCAGCGCGTCGCCGTCGCCCTCGTAGAAGCTGCCCTGCTTGACCTCCACGCTGCCGCCGGAGCGGTCGTCCTTCAGCACGAAGTTCAGCACGCCGGCGATCGCGTCCGAACCGTACTGCGCCGAGGCCCCGTCGCGGAGCACCTCGACCTGCCGCAGGGCGATGCCCGGGATGGATCCGATGTCGGGTCCCTGGGCGCCGTCGGAGAGCCCTCCGCCCAGCCATGTGATGACCGCGCCCCGGTGTCGGCGCTTGCCGTTCAGCAGCACCAGGGTGTGATCGGAAGCCAGTCCGCGCAGGTTGGCCGGACGGGTGACCGTGGCGGCATCGCTGATGGGCTGGATGTTGACGTTGTAGGACGGCACCACGGTCCGCAGCAGGAAGTCGATGTTGGTCTCCGCCTGACCGGCGATCTCCGAGACCGGGATCACGTCCACGGGGACCATCGACTCGGTGACGGTGCGGGGCCGGGTGCGGCTTCCCACCACCACCAGCTCGTTGAGCGCGAACGCGGCCACCCCGAGAGTGATGTCCAGATTGAGGGTCTGGCCGGCCGCAACCGTCACCTCCCGGGTGTGAAGGCCGAAGCCGACGAGGCGGACTTCCAGCGTATGTGTGCCCGCGGCCACGCCGGATATCGAGAAGGTGCCGGTGGCTGCAGTATGGTCGGCCAGTCCCAGTGCGGGTATCTCGACCCGGGCGTTGCCGAGTCCCTGTCCGCTTTCGATGTCGCGAACGGTTCCTTCGATCGTGCCCTGGGCGAAGGCGGCCGACGGAAGCGCCAGCAGCCCCAGGGTTATGAGTGCTCTTCTGATCATGTGATCTCCTTGGATGTCGCAGTGGTGTTGCCCCGGCCCCGTAAGCCACCGCAGTGTGAGTGACAGGGCGAGGGAGTCCGTGGTTGTAGACCCCCGGAGAGGTCAACCACGAATCTCTCTGTACGCGCACTGCACGACTTGGTGACACCGTACCGTCTATCCACAACCGACCGGAGAGTTCCTCATGTTCCCGAAAACAAATGATTGCTCCTCTTGGCAGGGTGTTCACCGGCTGATTCCGGTCGCTCTCTGGATCACGGCGGTCGGACTCACGCCGGTTCTTGCACCGACCCTCCAGGCCCAGGAAGCGGGTGGCGAAGCAGCGGAGTGGGACGTCACCGCCCCGCTTGGCGAGACCCGCGAGATCGACTTCACGACGAGCGAAGGGACGTGGATGTCGGTCGATATCTCCGCCGACGGAGCGTGGGTCGTCTTCGACCTGCTGGGACACGTGTACCGCGTGCCCGCTGCCGGAGGCGAAGCGACCTCCCTTACGCAGAACAGCGGTGTGGCGGTGAACTTCCACCCCCGCTTCTCGCCGGACGGCTCGACCATCGCCTTCATTTCGGACCGGGGGGGACAGAGCAACCTCTGGCTGATGGACGCCGACGGGTCGAATCCGAGGCCGGTGTTCGAGAGCCAGACGCTGCGTGCCTGGGAGCCCGCATGGTCGCCGGACGGCCGCTTCATCGTGGTGAGGCGCGCGCCCACCCAGCGCGGCAGCGGCGGCGCAGGGCTGTGGATGTACTCCCGAGACGGGGGTGAAGGGGTGGAGTTCGTCGGGTCGGACTACTCCGGGGCCGCATGGCCCGCCTTCTCGCCGGACGGCGGTTCCCTGTACTTCCAGATCCGCACGGCACCCCCCGGGACCTGGTCGGGGCGCACCGACCTCATGCAGGGCCACAAGCAGATCCGGCGTCTCGACCTCGAGACGGGACAGGTGGACGAGATCACGTCGGGGATCACCGTGCAGCAGGGCCAGACATCGAGCGGCGGCGGCATCGCGCCGGAGATCTCCCCCGACGGGCGCTGGCTCCCCCTTGCCCCCCGCCTCCCCCGCCGCATCCCCGACGGGACGATTTCGCACAAGGGCCTCCGTTTCGGCCCCCGCACCGCGCTCTGGCTGCGCGACCTCGAGACCGGCGCCGAGCGCCTCCTGATGGACCCCATCGAGGTCGACATGGCCGAAGGCATGAAGGTTTCGCGGGACCTGCCCGGGTACGCATGGGCGCGGGACGGAGCGTCGATCGTGATCGCGGCGGGCGGCAGGATCCGCCGGGTGGAGGTAGCGAGCGGCGAGGTGTCCACCATCCCCTTCACGGCGCGCGTGCAGCGCACGATCTCGGAGATGGCCGGGCGACCCCAGGCCGCGCTGGGCGAGACCTTCACGGTGAAGTTTCCGCGCTGGACCGCCTCGTCACCCGACGGCGGCCGCCTCGCGTTTCAGGCGGTCGGGCGCATCTGGGTGATGGACCTCCCCGACGGGACGCCCGCGCGCCTGACGGGCGACGACTTCGCGCCCTTCGAGATGTCGCCGGCATGGTCCCCCGACGGCCGCAGCATCGCCTTCACCAGCTGGGCCGACGCCGACCAGGGCCATGTGTGGCGCGTACCGGCCGATGGCGGCACTCCGCAACAGCTGACGACCAGCGCCGGCGAATACCTGAACACGGTGTGGAGCCCGGACGGCGACGACATCGTGGTCACCCGTGGGTCCGGAGCCACCAGTCACGGTCGGACGGTCGCCAACAACCAGTACTACCAGTTCGTGCGCGTCCCCGCCGATGGCGGCGAAGCCACCTTGATCACCCGCGTCGAGCGCCCCTACACCGGCGGCAGGCCGATGATGCCCCGGCGCCCGATCGCGCAGGCGTCGTTCGGTCCGGACGGGCGGCTGTTCTACCCGGAGACAACTCTCCCCATGGACGGCGAGCCGACCCGCACCGAGATCGCATCGATCCGGCTGGACGGCACCGACCGGCGCGTGCATTTCACGCTGCCCGACGCCGACGAGGCCGCGGTCTCGCCCGATGGGATGTGGCTTGCCTTCCAGGAGGGCGACAACGTCTACACGATGCCGTTTCCGTACGGCGGCACCGGGGCCAACACGGTGCGCATCGCCAAGCGCGACGGCCAGCTCCCGGTCACCCAGGTGAGCCTCGAGGGCGGCATCCATCCCCGCTGGCGGGACGCGAACACGCTGGAGTTCGTGAGCGGCCCGCGCTACTACGCCCACGACGCGGCCACGGGCGACACCGAGGAGATCCCCATCCGGCTCGAACTGCCCCGCGACATCGCCGCCGGCACGGTCGCCTTCACCGGCGCGCGCATCATCACGGTGGAGGACGACCGCGTCATCGAGAGCGGCACGGTGGTCGTGCGAGACGGCCGCCTGGCGTGCGTCGGCGACTGCGACGCCTCGGGCGCCGACCAGGTGTTCGACGCGTCGGGCCGCACGATCATGCCCGGCCTGATCGACATGCACGCGCACCACCACCGCGACCACGAGGGCGTGATCCCGCAGCGCAACTGGGAGTCGGGCATCTACCTGGCGTACGGCATCACGACCACGCTCGACAATTCGCAGTGGTCGCCAAACGTCTTCGCCGCGGCGGAGCTCACCGAGGCCGGCGCGATGATCGGCCCGCGGGCGTACAGCACCGGCGACCCCATCTACTCGGGCGACGGCGCGCGCCAGAACGAGATCACAAGCTACGAAGCCGCCGACCGGAACGTGGCCCGGCTCATGTCGTGGGGCGCGGTCTCGATCAAGGAGTACATGCAGCCGCGCCGGGACCAGCGCCAGTGGGTCACCGATGCCGCGCGCCGGCGGGGGCTGCGCGTCACCGCGGAAGGGGGCGATCTCGAGTACAACCTCGGCATGATCATGGACGGCCACACCGGGTGGGAGCACCCCATGAGCTACACGCCGCTGTATTCGGATGTCGCGAAGTTCTTCGGGCAGGCCGAGGCGGTGTACTCGCCAACCTTCATGGTCGGGGGGCCGGGCGCGTGGAACGAGGAGTACTTCTACCAGACCTACGAGATCTGGAAGGACCCGAAGATGCGCCGCTGGCTGCCCTGGAGGATGCTCGTCCCGTCGACACGCCGGCGCATGATGCGTCCGGAAACCGACTACTCGTTCCCCCTCATGGCCCGCGGGCTGGGCGACATCATCGAGGAGGGGGGCTGGGGCGCGATCGGTGCGCACGGCCAGCTGCACGGACTCGGCTCGCACTACGAGGTGTGGATGGCGGCGGCGGGGACGGACGCGCACACCGGCATCGAGATCGGCACGATCCACGGCGCCCACTTCCTCGGGCTCGAGCACGAGCTCGGGTCGCTCGCCGAGGGGAAGGTCGCGGACTTCATCGTGCTCGGCTCGAACCCGCTCGACGACATCCGCAACACGGCGGACATCGTCTACGTGATCAAGGACGGGATCGTCTACGACGCAGACACGCTCGACGAGCTGTGGCCGGAAGCGAGGCCGTTCGGGGACTACTACTGGGTGGACGAGGACGCGCTCCGGAGCGACGACCGGCCGACGGACTACTGGGACAGGAGGAGGGGAGGACGTTGATGGCAGGTGCCTCGCCGAACGGGCCACCGGGAACACGAACGATCCGGGCGCAGTTGCCCGGATTGCACGATTTCGATCCGAGAACTGTTCTCTTGGTGATTTCCGGTGCTTGTGGCCGCTCGGGAGGAAACCCCTAATCGGGACCGAGGACCCTCACTCAAGGGAGCTGCCAATCATGTCACCCTTCCTCCTCCGGGTGCTCATCTGCCTCGGTTTGTGGACTTCAACACGCCCGCTGGCGGCGCAGGACGGACAGCTCCTGTCCGGGGAGGTGACCTGCGAGCGGTGCCGGATCGCATTCGATACCGTGGTGACCATAGGGGGACTGGACGGCCCCGGGCTTCACGTCGTCGCACGTCCCTCGAAGGTGGCCGTGGATCGTCTTGGCCGGATCATCGTCACCGTCACGCCGATCCCCGAGATATCGGTCTTCGACAGCAAGGGCAGATTCCTTCGGACCGTGGGGCGCTCCGGCGAGGGTCCCGGTGAGTATCGAGCCATCTCGCACGTCAACGCAGGTCCTGGGTACATTCACGTCTTCGCCCATTCCCAGGGCCGAGTCCTGCTTGACTACGACTTCAACGTGGTCAGAATGGATCGCTTTCCGGGGCAGGTGAATTCGTCGTTCGTCACGGAATCCGACGATGTCATCTTCAGCGCGGATGTGCCGACGCAAAGGGCGGTCGGGCACAAGTTCCACATCCTGAGCCCCTCCGGCGAGATGATTTCCTTCGGCGGCGAAGGCTCGGTGTACCGAGGCCGTTCTTCGACTTTCTACAAGCTGACGGGCGACGGGGCGAACACGGTCTGGGCCGTTAGAGGCGGTGCGAACATCGCAACCCGGTGGACGTTGACGCCCGAGCCCAGGGTCGAACGGGAGTTTGCGCGACAGCTGGAGGCGTTCGACGACGGCCGGTCGGATCCACCGATGTTCCCCAGCTCCTGGAACATGGGCTTGATGCTTGACGGCGATGGACTCTGGATCGTCTGGCGCGCTCCGGACCTGGAGTGGGGGGAGCGCGTGCCGGCGGGAAGTCCGATGACGGAGGCGCCCCCACGGCTGGAATACGATGGCTGGCTGGACCTGGTCGATCCGGACACCGGTCTGACGATCGCCCGTCACCGGAACGACGGGCACCTGCTCGGCTTCGCGCAGGGCTCACGATACATCGTTGCCTATCATGAGACGGACGAGGGAGTGCCGTACCTGCATCTGCTCGAACCCAGACTATCGGGCAGTTAGAGCGAACTCGGCGGCACCACCCACTCAACGGGCTGTCCCGTGACCGCCGCGATCCGGTCGAAGTCCGAATCGTAGTGCATCACGGCGATCCCCGCGGACTCGGCGGCGGCGGCAATGATGAGATCCGGGATGGGCATCCTGTGCTGCCCCCGGTGAGCGAGCAGGCCCTGAACTTCGATGGCCCGCCTGAAGATCGCTTCGGTCAGCTCCACCTGGCGATAGGCGCGCGCACGCCGGGACCGCGCACGTCCGTGCTCTTCGTGATTTCGCGCGGAATAGAGGACCTCGAGGTCGACCACAGCGCAAGTGGCGGCGTCACCCGCTTCCAGGATCGGCGCAAGCCTCGCCTGGACATGGGGATGCTCCATACGAGCCAATGCGCTCTTGTCGATCAAATAGATTGCGGGCATCCGTTGTCTCTCAGGACCGCCACGCCCTGGCCATGACCTCCCGGTCCGCCAGGTCGAGTCCGTCCATCGTCGATAGCGCCTCAATCTCCTGGCGCCTGGCTTCCCGGCGCTCGACCTCGCGCAGCGCGATGTCGATCGTCTCCTTGATCGTCGATGTTCCGAGGAGGACTCTAACCCGGGCAATCAGGGCGAAATCTACTTCTACACTGGTTTTTCTCATGGCAGACCTTTCTCGGATCAAAGGAAAAAGACATACGATAATGAGTTGACAGTATATCGAGTCTATATGATCTGATATATCCTGACAACCGGATAGCTGCCCGGGGACTGGATTCGCCTTCCACCCCGGCTAGATTAGGAGTTGCGTCCGGTTCCCGTACACCTCGTACCGGGATCCGGCGTTGCAGCCTACCGTCCGAGCGCAAAGACGCGGGAAAGCGAGTCATAGATCATGGAAAGCGCAGTCGCCGGCACCCGCCGGACTTCCCTCCCCATCGAGCGGCCTCCCTACAAGGTTGCCGACCTCACACTTGCCGAGTGGGGCCGCGACGAGATCCGCCTGGCCGAGCACGAGATGCCGGGCCTGATGACGATCCGGCGCGAGTACCGTGACCTGCAGCCCCTGGCGGGCGCCAGGATCATGGGGTCGCTCCACATGACCGTGCAGACCGCCGTGCTGATCGAGACGCTGATCGAGTTGGGCGCCTCGGTGCGCTGGGCGTCGTGCAACATCTTCTCCACTCAGGACCACGCCGCGGCAGCTGCGGTCGTCGGACCGGACGGCTCCCCGGAGCGGCCCGAGGGACCCGCGGTCTTCGCGTGGAAGGGCGAGACCCTGGAAGAGTACTGGTGGTGCACCGAGCAGGCGCTCACATGGCCGGACGGCAAGGGGCCCAACCTGATCCTCGACGACGGCGGCGATGCCACCCTGCTCGTGCACAAGGGCGCCGAATTCGAGCGGGCCGGCGAGGTCCCGGCCTTCGATCCGGACTCCGACAGCGAGGAATGGGGCGTGATCCTCGATCTGCTCCGGGTGCACCGGCAAATCGACGACGCCCGCTGGCAGCAGGTGGCCGCGAGCATTCACGGCGTCTCGGAGGAGACGACCACCGGCGTGCACCGGCTGTACGAGATGGCCAGCGCCGGCACGCTGCTCTTCCCCGCGATCAACGTCAACGACTCGGTGACCAAGTCGAAGTTCGACAACATCTACGGATGCAGGCATTCGGTCATCGACGGCCTGAACCGCGCATCCGACGTGATGATCTCGGCCAAGGTGGCCGTCGTCATGGGATACGGCGAGGTCGGCAAGGGCTGCGCCCAGGCGCTCAGGGGACAGGGCGCGCGGGTCGTGATCACCGAGATCGATCCCATCTGCGCGCTCCAGGCCGCCATGGAGGGGTACCAGGTGGCGCGCCTCGAAGACGTGGTGGGGACGGCGGACATCTTCATCACGGCCACGGGCAACAAGGACGTCGTTACGCTCGATCACATGCGCCTCATGAAGGACAAGGCCATCGTCGGCAACATCGGCCACTTCGACAACGAGATCGACATGGCCGGGCTGGAGTCGTCGGACGCGGTCAGGAAGACGATCAAGCCCCAGTTCGACGAGTGGACCTTCCCCGGCGGGAAGAGCATCCTGGTTCTCGCCGAGGGGCGCCTGATGAACCTGGGGTGCGCGACCGGGCATCCGAGCCTGGTGATGTCGGCGAGTTTCTCGAACCAGGTCATGGCTCAGATCGAGCTGCACCAGCGACACGACAGCTACGACCTGGGTGTTCATCTGCTGCCCAAGTCGCTCGACGAGCGGGTGGCTCGGCTCCATCTGGACCGGCTCGGCATCCGGCTGACCGAGCTGACTCCGGAGCAGGCGGATTACATCAAAGTGCCCGTGGGCGGACCCTACAAGCCCGATCACTACCGGTATTGATGGGGCGGCGAATCCTGCGCCGGCGAATCGCGCATCCGGCGGTCATGCGCCCGTGCGTTGTCCGCAGGCCCATCGCGCACCCGAACATCGTGGCTTGCGCGGCCGTCATCCTCGTGTCCGCCGGGCTCTCCTGCGCCGAGCCCCGCGAGCCGCTACTGGGGGAGTGGGTGAGCGTCGGCGGAGTCAGTCCGCAGATGACCTACATCTTCGAGCCCGACGGGCAGGCGAAGTGGGTGCTGGAGCTCGGCCAGGGCCCGGATACCTTTGCGGTCGCCTACCGGGTCGACTACCGGCCGAGCCCCTTGCACCTCGACGTCGGTCCGTGGTCGACAGGACCGCTGGTCGGTCGCACCCTCCTTGGAATCGTGGAGATTCAGAGCCCGGATCGGTTCAGGGTGGACTTCGAACCCGGCGATCCGGACGGAGACGGGTCGGAGCGGCCAGCCGGGTTCTCGGACCAGACCGTCACGTTCGTCAGGACGGTGAACTGACGGCGGTGCCCGTCAACTCCTGCGGCCAACCTCGATCTTGCGGCTCACTGCTTTCTCGGCCTTGGGCAGCCGCACGGTGAGCAGGCCGTTGTCGAATTCGGCGGTGATTCCGTCCGCTCGAACCGTCCGCGGCAGGGTGAACGACCGGCGGAAGGACCCGAAGGTGCGCTCCACGAGGTGGAACTTGCCGCCGGACTCGCCCTCTTCGCGCGTGTCGCGCTTTTCCCCCGAGATCGTCAGGACGTTGTTCTCCAGGTCGATCTCGACGGAGTCCCCGGTCATTCCGGGCAGCTCCGAGGTGAGCAGGATCTCGCCTGCCCTCTCTTCGACGTTGACCGGGGGAACCCGGACAGGGCCGCAGGTCAACTGACCAGGACCCGAATCGCCGAAGATGCGGTTCATCCTGTCGGCCAGGACGTCGAGTTCGTTCCAGGGGGTAAAGCGGCTGTTGAGTTTGGTCAGGGACATTGGAAGCATCCTTTGTTTTGATGTTTGAATCGCAAGGGCACGAGTCTTGTGCCCGCCGATCCTGAGAGCATGCTCCATGCCAGCACAATTCTGCCAAAATGGCAGGAGGTAGCGGATTAGGATGCTGGTGCGGGCATTGAGGTTAGGGGTCTGGTTGGCTGGACTCCCGCTATTCTGTTCCCGCTAAGTGGATCAGGCGTGAATGCTGCGGCGGGTTTCGAGGGCCTTCCTGAGTTGGTTCTCGTCGGCCCTCTGGTAACACTGGAGCACCGTCTGGGCCGTCTTCCAGCCACCGAGCTGGCAGACAACCTTGAGGGGCTGATCCATGAGATCGGAGGCGAACTTCCGCCGAAGCGAGTGCCAGCCTCGGCCACGCTTGGGTTCCAGACCTGCGAGCGTCTCGGCCCTCTCCCACCAGTCGCGCACCAGCGACCGGCCCACGCAGGCCGAAGAATCTCTCGGTGCGGGCAGCACCGGAATGTCGCCAACCCCGGGGTTCCGTCTCCGTGCCTCTTCGAGGACGGCGAGTGCTTCCGAAGTGACCGGCGTACGGTGCTCATACCCGGTCTTCTCATTCTCGGCACGCCACCGGATGATCTTTTCCTCCATGTCGATATCCGGCCAGCAAAGCTGGCGGATCGCGCCGATACGGTGTCCCGTTTCGTGGGCGATCACAAGCGCCACACGGAACCGCCAATCAACCCGCGGCGACACCCTGAGCAGGGCCTCGTACTCCGACTGAGCGAGCAGCACCCGGACGGGGTTCTTCTCGACAGGCGTCTTGAGCCCCCTGAGTGGGTTCGAGTCGAGGAGGAGCCTTCCCTCCTCGTCCCTCGACCTCGCGGCCCAGTTGAGGACCGCGAGCAGGAACCTCAGGTCCCGTTGGACCGTGCGGTCGGCCACGGGTTGCCCACTTGGACCGACCTTGCCCGCTCGCCGTGCCCGGATGAACCGGTCCCAGTCTCTCCTGGACAGCTTCGCGGGGTCTCGATGCTTGCCAAAGCACTCGAGGAACATCCGCATCGCGACCTTGTCGTGCCGCTGGGTGTGTTCACCCTTGGTGGGGGTGACCTCTTCTCGGTAGATGTCAAAAAGCGTTTCCAGCGTGAGCGGCTCGGGCTCCCGTTCATTCCGGGGCCTCGGGCTAGCGAAGCCCGCGGCAAGTTCATCCGCCTGCTTCTTGGCGCGGGCCCAGTCGCGGTGTTTGAGCGACCGGGTGAGCCTGCGCCCGTTCTCGCGCCACTCGACCTGCATGACGCCGGTCTTGGGATCGGGGAACACCCTCACCCGGTTCCGGCCCCATTCTCCGGCGCTGTACGCGCGCCGGCTACGTTTCGTGCGTGCCATCATTCGATTCCTTTTTCGATGATGGACTGCACGATCTGCCTGTTGGAAAGCTCGCGGCGCGGGGGCTTCTCCGCCAGTCGCGGATCGGAGGGCATATGGGCTTTCCGGGGCAGGTCCTTGAGGGCGATCCTGGGCGCGCCGGGGCGTCCGGCGTTGGGGATCTTGCCGTCGCGGACGAGCCGTCCGAGGTGGTCGGCGGAGTATCCGCTCTCCCGCGACGCCTCGACGAGCGAGAACGTGGTCTCGTCCTGCTCTACGAGGGTGGCCTCGAGGTCGTCGGCGCAGCGTTCGAGCGCGGTGGCGGGCGTCTCGCCCCCGTAGCGGCGGAGCCCCTTGGCCCGTTTCCGCCAAGTGGCGGGCAGTGACGTAACGGTCCTGCGGTCAGTCATGGGCGTTCACTCCCAGTCTCCTTCGCCGTCTCTGCGTAGCGCGTCGGCGAGGTCCGGACGCCCTCGCGGCGGGCGGCCGGACCGTACGGCGAGATCGACACGCGGTCCGAATCGGCAAGAGCTTGGCGTGAGCGACGGCTTCGACGACGCCCGCGAAGGCTGCAAGTGCCAGCGCCGTATTGACGACGGGCAGCATGCCGTGATTGGTCGAGGATGAACGGTCGAAAGGAGCTGCCTCGGTTCTTTGTCGGAGCTCGGGCGCCCCATTCCCTCAGGGTGACCGGAATCACGCCCTTCTTGCCCAAGCGGTGACCTTCGGGCATGTTTCCCCGCCCCGCAGGTTCTCCGGGGACCGGTAGACGGGTTTTGGGGGTGCCGGCAGTCAAGTCGCAAGCGAGCGCCGTAAGCCATGCAGATGCCACGTCACGACCACTCGGGATACGACAATGGTCGAATCCATACTTGAAACCATCACGGGTCTCGTTGACTCGCTCTGGCCGTATATTGCGGCTGTCGTGGCCATTCCGGCGGTCAGTACAGCGATATTGGCCTATGTCCGCCGCCCCAAGTCTGCTGCGGCACCGCGACGTGGGTATCTGTCTAGGAGCGAACTCCTCCGCCCTCCGCTGAGACGACCCGCATACAGCGACCGAATGGCTTACGTCCTGGCCGAAATGTCGGACCTCGCGTACTGCCAGTTCGAGAGTCCGAGCTTTCTCGAAGAGGCCGGAGCTACTGCACTGGACATCCAGACACCGGACGAGATGACCGAGTTTCTGGGCGGGTTTGCTGCGAACCTCCTGGGGAGAGAACGGGCCTTGGGCAAGGATTTCCTTCGCCAGGTGTTGGAGGGAAAGGGATTTGCGCTCCTCGATGTACTCGACATCGCTGACACGCAGGGGTTCGTCTGCAAAAGGGACAAGGGGACCGAACCGTATCTGGTCATCGCGTTTCGCGGGACGGAGAAGAAGGTGTCGGACTGGCTCACGGACGCCAACTGCGTGCCGCGACCCGAGGACGAGGGAAGCGGCAAGGTGCATACCGGATTCTGGAAAGCCATGGCCGAGAACCAAGACCAGCGCACCGGAGAGACCATCGAGGCGAAGATCAGGCGAATCACTGAGGAGGCGGCTCAGGATGGCCCGCTTCCTCTCTTCATTACAGGTCACTCGCTCGGCGGCGCGCTGGCGCTCCTGGCTACGAAGCTTGTTGCGCCGGACGTGGATGGAGCTTGCTATACATTCGGCGCGCCAAGAGTGGCGAATTACGAGTACTTCAGCGCAGTGAAGACGCCTGTTTACAGAGTTGTGAATTCGAGCGATATCGTGCCCAGAGTACCGCCTGGAGCGGGGCTGGAGGGGGTACTGTTGATCCTTCGGGGATTGGCGTGGGTACTCAGCTTCGCGCCGCCTGTCGTATCCTTGCTCAACAAGCTGGAAGAAAGTCTGGATAGGCTGAACGGTTACCGCCATTTCGGTGACCTACGGTATCTGAGCGATGTTGGTGAGGGTCGATTCGAGCAAGTGCGGCTGCTGACGAACCCTCCGGCAATCGACAGGGTGACGTGGATGTGGCGACGGATCGCGAAGAGTGCGTTGATGCCGATCCGGAGTCATAACATGGTCATCTATCGGAAAAAGCTGGAAGAGATCGCGGGACGGCGGAACGAGGAGGATCTGCAAGAGGAAGCGGGGGATAGCGTGGCCTTGTCCGCGGTCCAATAGCGGTCCGCGACCATAGTCGGTGCAGTTGCGCCGCTCATATGCATTCACTCCCAGTCCCCCTCGGTGTCCCTGCGAAGTGCTTCGGTGAGGTCCTGATCTCCTTCTCCTCGCCGGACGGACCGTTCGGCGAGATCGACGCGGCTGCCGAGGTCCGCGAGCCCCGTGGCGCGGGCAACGCCGTAGATGGCGGCCGCGAGGGTGAAGACGGCGAACGCCGCGTGCAGCGCGACCGGGACGCCGTGCCGGGCGAGGATGAGCGGCCAGTGGGGCGCGAGGTATTCGAGGCGGGATCCGCCGAGGAGCAGGACGGATCCCACGAGCGCGGCGGTGAGTCCCGCGCTGATCTTCCAAGGTTGCATGGCGGGGTTCCTCCGTGGCGGTCAGAGTTCGACCGAAGCCGAATCGCGGTCGGTGGGTCCCCCGAGCCAGGAGCCGTCGTCGCCTTGGCCGAGGCCGAGGCTGCGAAGGAGTCCGGCCGCCGCCGGACCGCTGGCGTGTAGCCGGAACCCCGCGGCGGCCTTGGCGCGGACGGCAGGCTCCCGATAGTTGCCGGATACGGCCTCGATGTTGACGCGGCCGGTGCGCCCGTCGGCGTCCTCGTATTCGATCTGCGCGTCCGGGTAGAGCACCCGTCCCTCGTCGTCGAGGGGCAGCCCGAGTTCATGGGCGATTCGGCGGCGCTCCGCGTCGGCGGCCCGGTCGCCGTCCTTCCGCCGCGCCGACTCGCTCCCGCGCGCGACGGTGCCCTTGAGTTCGGCCCCGAGCCGGGTCCGCTTGACGGTGGCGCCCTGTTCGAGCAGGCGCTGGCGGTCCCGCCGGCACGCCCGATAGACGGCCGTGTCGTGCGCGGCCTCGGCGGGCCGAAGGCGCGTGAACCGGATCTGCTGTGCGGGGTCCAGTCCGCGCCTGGCGGCGAGCTTCCGGGCCCTGGCCACGCCGCTGCGCGTGAGGGAGAGGACCTTGAACGGTTTGCCCTTGGGTCCGGTGGCCCGGGTCTCGGCGACGAGGCCGTCCCGGATCCATCCGTCCACGGCCCGCCGGGTGGTGTAGGGATGGCCGCCGAAGCGGGCCTCGGCGAGGTCGCGGAACGATACCGCGCCGTGGACGCCGATGTCGGTGAGCGCGCGCTCACAGCGTTCCGTGAAGGAGGTGGACCCGCGCCCCTGGCTCGCGGCGTATTCTCGGCGGTGGCCGTCCCGTATCCGGTTGGGATTGCGGCTGGGTGGCGCGGCGGGGCGCGGGTCCGGTTCGACCGGGCGGTCGAACATTCCTCTCCCTCTCATCTGTCGTTCAGCGGCTCGGCCCGGCGCTGCGCGCGGGCGTTGGGATCTTCGGCACGGGGACCTGGATCCGCTGGGGTCCCTGCGGTCCGGGCACGCGGGTCGCGGCCGCGGCCATGGGTTCGCGCTCGGTCGCGCGCTCGATATGGCGCACGAGCACGAAGTCCGAGATCCTCTGCGCGTCGGCTGCGGCGCGCCGGATCTCGCGCGGGTCTTCTTCGAGCGCCTGGATCCACCCCTCGACGTAGGCGGCGCCCCGCGCCGGATCGTGTCCGACGCCGACGCGCTCGCCCGTCATCATCGCGCTGATCTCGGCGCGGAGTTCCTCCCTGGCGTAGTCGGGCGAGCCGAACCCGCTCTTGATCCCCTGGACGAGCGTCTCGCGGTTCATCCGCTCCGGGTGGCCGGTGCTGTGGCCGAGCTCGTGGAGCGCGGTCTGGTAGTAGTGGTTGGCCGAGGGGAACTGCCCGCGCTCGGGCAGCACGATCTCGTCACGCTTCATGTGGTAGTAGGCGCGGTCGCCGGCGACGTGGCGCGTCGCCACCCCCGCGTCCTCCATGACCTTCTCGGCCGCCTGGTGAGCCTTCCAGAGCGGCTCGGGGGTGGGGTTCGCACGCTGGGGCAGTCCGTCGGCCTGCTCGGCGTTGAACACCGTGTACTGGCGCACGAACGGCGCCTTGAGCTTCTCGTAGCGGTAGATGCGGTTGCCCTCGGCGTTCCGCTTCGGCTTCCCCTGCGCGTCGGTGACGGCGATGCGTTTCTTGTCCTGGAAGGAGAGGATGCGGGTGCCGCGCTCGCCCTTCCTGACCTGTCCGCCCCGGGCCTGGATCTGGCGGTAGGTGCCCCAACGCACGTCGCCGTAGCCCTGCTCCTGCTGGACGGAGGCGAGGTGCAGGCTGTTGCCGCCCCGGTAGGAGCGATCGGTGTCGACGTTCATGGGCATCACGCGCTCACCCGGCGCCCAGGGCTTCTGCCAGGGCGCGGTGCCCTTCTTGATCTGTTCGATGATCGCGTCGGCGAACTTGCGGTGGTATTCGTCGTGCTTCATCGCCCATCCTCCTCCCCGGCGGCGCCGTGCGGGTCGTCCCAGGCGGCCGCGATCTCTTCCTCGGTCCCGACATCCTCGGGGAAGAGGCCGTACTCCTCGGCCAGGTAGGCCCGGACTTCGAGCGTCTCGCCGCCGTCGCGCGCGAGTTCGAGGTCGAAGTCCTCGAACGTCTCGATGGGGATGGTTCCTCCGTTCCAGGTCATGGGTTCACCTCCTTCGGTGAGTGGGTGTGGGTTCTGCTTTCCCGTTGCGTGCCGGGCTGCGCTCCAGACGGTGCAGTGATCCAGTGGCCGGTGGGCGCGTCGTAGCCGCATACCTCGAGCGCGTCCTCGACGAACCGTCTGCCGCTGCGGCGGGCCACGTGCAGGACGAGCGCAATCCCGTCGACGACGCCCCGGCAGGTGACTTCCCAGGGCAGCGCGTCCCCGGCCTGCATGGCGCAGCTCGCGAGCCGCGAGAGCGCGGAGCGCGCATTGTTCGCGTGGATGGTGGTGAGCGATCCGCCGTGGCCGGTGTTGAGCGCCTGCAGCAGGTCGGCGGCCTCGCCGCCCCTCACCTCGCCGACGACGATGTGGTCGGGCCGGTGGCGCAGCGCATGGCGCACGAGGTCCCGGATCTCGACGGGCGTCTCGGAGAGCGTGGCCCCGGCCTCGAACCGGAGGCAGTTGGCGCGGTCGATCCGGAGTTCGAGGGTGTCCTCGATGGCGACGATCCGCTCGTCTTGGGGCAGCAGTTCGATCAGCGCGTTCAGGAGCGTGGTCTTGCCCGAGCCGGTGCCGCCGGAGACCAGGATGTTCTGGCGCGACGCAAGCGTGCTCCGAGCGGCTTCGAGGATGTCTTCGGGCAGCGAGCCCAGGCGCACCAGGTCCTCGGCCGAGAACGAACGGCCGCCGAACCGGCGGATGGTGATCGCGACCTCGGGACTCGCGGGCGGGGTGCAGATGGCGACCCGCGATCCGTCTTCGAGCCGTGCATCCAGGATCGGCCGCGCGGCCGGATCGAGCCCGAGCGGGCGCGCGATGTGGATGGCGGCACGGTGGAGCCAGGCGGCGGTGAGGCCGGGGGCGTCGTGGGGCTCCAGCCTTCCGGCCCGCTCGACCCAGACGTTGCCTGGTCCGTTGATCATGATCTCGGAGACTTGCGGGTCTTCGAGCAGGGCCTCCAGGCCCGGAAGGAACGGAGTGAGGTGGCCAACGCCGCTCGCGCGCTTCATATCTGGCCCTCCTCGCGTTGCCGCCAGTAGCCGGTCTCTCGGGGCAGGTAGTGGGGCTTGAGGTAGACGCGCGTAGCCGGGAGCGACTTGACGCCGTCGTAGGGGAGGCAGACGGCCTGATAGTTGGCGAGCAGCCCGAACACGCGCGGGGTGAACACCGGCTCCCTCTGCTGCCGGAACGACTTGCTCGCGCCGATCGTGCCGCGCCCGCCTCCGGCTCGCCCGGACAGGAGCGAGAACTCGGGCCGCCCCGTCGTCTCAGTGAACGTGTAGGAGGCCTGAGTCTTCATGACGGAGCCGCACATCTCGGATGCGATCTTCGCCGACGACTCGTCTGACAGCGACAAGAAGATCCGGGTGCGGAGCGTCTGGACGAGCGTGCGCCACGCCTCGCCCGAGGGGAGCACGGAGCGAAGCGAGGAGATCGACTGCGTGGCGACGATCGGGATGCACCGGCACTGGCGCGTGAGCGCGAACGCCTTCTCGTCGCCCGACGGGTCGTCCTGCCCGACGGTGGCGAACGCCTGGTACTCGTCGCAGATGAACACGGCGGGCCGCATGTAGCGTTCGGGACGCCGCGCGGCCTCGGCCGGACGCCGGAGCAGCGCCTGCATCCACGCGTTCTTGAGCAGCACGCCGATGGCGCGGGCCAGCGCCGGGTTCGCCCCGGCGGGCATGTTCAGCGCTAGCACCTTGCCGCCCTCGATCAGGTCGCTGAGCGGCGGCAGCCTCCGGCGGAGCCCCGGCATGGGCTGGACATCCGGGGCCTCTTCCTCAGCCTCGTCATCGGCCCGCGCGGGTGGGGGATCGTCGGCCGGGGGCGGCGGACAGAACACGCCGGCGACCTCGGGCTGGTCGAACAGCGACAGGAACACGCTGATCCCCTCGACGATCGAGGTGCGGAGCTTGGCGTCGAGCGCCATCCAGTCGTGGAGATACCAACGCTCGATGGCCTCGACCTGCTCCCTGAGTTCCCTGCCCGCGCCGTGCCCGCTCCACTCCGTCTCGAACTCGATCTTGAGTTCCGTGAGGCGGTCCTGGAGCCCGGCGTCGAGCCGGCAGGCGGCCCTGTCGGTGCCGGGCACGCGCTTCCAGGTCCACTTCTTCAGCCCCTTCGGATGCTCGGCCAGAGCGTCGTCGGAGATGACGGCGTTCACCGGGCAGACCCGGTCCGCGATCTCCTTTGCCTGGCCGATCTTCTTGGCGAACAGCTCGGCGTCGACGGTGCAGCGGTACACGTCGCGGAGCGTGACCCAGCTCCCCGGCAGGAGCCGGTGAAGTTCGACGATCCAGCGGACGAGGTTCGTGTACGCCTGTTGCCAGAACGGTTCGCGGGACTTGCCGAAGAGCTGGTTGATGAGAGAGGCCACGCCGTAGGCCATCGAGTAGGAGTCGAGGAGCGGATCGTCGAGCGGGTTCCATTGCCACGAGCCCCCGAGCCCGATTTCCAGGTAGTCGTCGCCGCGGTCGGCCTCGCCCAGGATGCGGCGCACCTGATGGCAGAAGTCGCCCTTGACTTCGAGTACCAGCGCGCCCGCGCGGCGGGCAGGGTCATCGGCCTGCCAGGAGAGAAGCTGCCGGGCGAACGGGTACATGCAGGCGGTGGTCTTGCCGGTGCCGACGGCGCCGACGACGAGCAGGCCGGTGTAGAGTCCTTTCTCGGGAATCACGAGCCATGACGGCCGCTCGCTCTCGGTGGGCACGGTCGGGTGGTGCAGCTCGCCGACGACGAGCGAGGGCGTATCGGCGCTTGGAGAACCGGGCCACGCGGGGAGCCGTCCCCGGCTGCGGCGCCGCGCGAGCGGCCGGATCCAGACCCTCGCGACCGAGAGCGTGATGCTGCCGGCAAGCAGCACGGCGACGCCCGGCGTGAGGAAGTACCAAAGGTGAATCGCCCGGTGGAGGCCCGGATCGTGGTGGGCGATCAGGTCGAGGTACGGGTTGCCGCCCGGACCGGGAAACGGCGCGAGAAACGTGCGCCAGCCGAGCGCCGTCAGGGCCAATCCGATGAGGACGAGCGTCCACGGCCTCATCTGTCTCTCAACCTTCCCGTAGGGATCGATGGACCGGAGCGACCCCCCGTGGAGGGTGGGATGGGCGTGCACCATCCCAACCCTCCCCGATGCCACGCCAGGCATCCAAAGAGGGGGGTCGCTCCGGTCACGGCCGCCTGCTCCCGAGCGGCATAGCCGCTCAGGCGGCCGTGATCCAACTGCAAGACGGCCAACGACATCCGGAATCGGGTAGGTGCACCGTCCCGGGTGCGGTCCCGTGCACCGCCACTCCCGGCGTCTGATGGGGCATCGCCGCACGGCGCGAGGCTCCGGCGACGGGCGGTCAAAACATGTCTCCGGAAACCCGGGTCGAACGCCACGTGGCGAAGCCGTCGATGGCCGTTCGGGGCCGGGCAGACCCGAGCCGGTCCTCCAGTTCAACGATCCGTACCAGGCAGCCCTGGAGCCCGCCAAGCTCTTCGACCAGCGCGTCGTCCATGCCCCGGATGGCCTGCTTGATCCGGGTGATCTCTCCCCGGAAGTCGGCGACGGGTTCAACGGGGCCGGTCGCCTCGGCCCAGCCGCGCATGACCCTCCTCGCCCGCTCCGTTTCCCGATCCCGGCGGACGACGGCGACGACCTCGACGGACCGGCCCTGCTGCGTGAGCGCGCGCCACAGTCCGCGGTGCGCGCATCCCCAAGAGCGGAGCGCAGTCGAGGTTTCGTGGCCCGGATCGACGTAGACGAACAGCGCGCGGCCCGAGTCGAGCGCGATGGGCAGCTTCAGCGGGAAGTAGCGCCGGGTCGTGCCGGCGGCTCCGCAGTACACCTTGACGGGAAGCAGCGCGCGGCCGATGCCGAATGCCTCGAACGCGCCGACCTTCTCGTCCTCGGTCGGCAGCCACGGGAGACCCGCGTGCTCGATCACGTAGTCGAGCGACAGCAGGCGCCGCAGGAGCACCTCGGTCGAGGCGGCACGGCGGTGGCGGATGTGCTCCGCGCCGAGCGCGCGGTAGAGGCTCCGGGCGTAGATCCGGCAGACCTTCCGGCCCTCGACTGTCTCCTCGGCGGCCAGGTTGCGATCCGACATGGCCCGGACGAACCGGCGCGCCGTGCCGCGGTGGATCCCGAGCCTGTCCCTGAGTTGCGCGCGAGAGAACACGCCGCTGTGCAGGCAGACGAGCGCGATCCACTCGGCCTTCGTTCCCTTCCAGCCGAGCGCCTCCAGCGCCTGCTCGCGCCCTTTGAGGTGCGCGATCACCTGGAGTCCTCCGTGACCAGCGCCCGGTCGGCCTGGAGGTAGGTGATGAGGATGCCCATGGGGTTGTGGACGACCAGTTCGGGCGGGATCGAGTCGAGGAACTCGAACCGTAGCGCGACGGACCAGCGCTCGCGCAGGACCTCCTGTCCGCCCGCGAGATGCACGACCTCGAAGTCGGCAGTGGCGCCGTGCGGCGGCTCGGGCGAGGGATGGATGCGGAGCACGACCCGCTCGACCTGGCGTTCGGTCTCGGCCGTCCCGGCGGCCACGCTCGCGATCTCGTCGCCGTCGCTGGCGAACGCGGCGTTCGCGAGTTCGGTCGACAGGAACCGGAGGCTCCGAGTCCAGTACTCTTGGACGGTCACGCGGCGGCGCGAGTGGAAGTCGTTGACGAACCGGTTCAGGAAGTACTTGGTGGTGGGATCGAGCGGATCGGCCTGGGCGGTGGCGGCCTCGTAGGCGAGCGCCTCGGCGCGTCCGACCTCGTCGACCCGCACCACGATGGGCTTGGGCGGCTCGGTGCCCGCGATCCGCAGCAGGACGAACACGCCGAGGACGCAGCTCGCGGAGAGGAAGATCAGGATCGTCCGCAGCTTCCGGTTCGCCTGCACGACCTCGCCCCATATCTCGGCGTACTCGCGGCCGGCGTTCCTGTCTCGTTTCATTAGCAGGATCTCCTCGGGTCTCAGACGGGCTTGGCGGGGACGGCGGCCTTGCTGGCGCCCTGCATGACGAGCGCGATGAACCCGGACCCGGCGGAGCCGGAGCCGGAGACCAGCATCGAGGCGAGTTCGCCGACCTTGAGCCCGGCCCAGAGGCCGGAGACGACGAGCGGCATGAGGACGACGGCCCAGAGCCAGAGCTCGCCCGCGTCGGCGGTGCCGGTGCCCATGAGCGCGTCGGCGTAGGTCGTGATGTAGCCGAGCCCGACGCCCATGAAGACCCGCAGCACGGCTCCGGCCACGACGCCGTAGAGCGTGTAGACCAGGAGCGTGCGGAACCATCCCCAGAACAGGAACGAGAGCGGCTCGAAGAGCAGGAACGCGATGAACACGGGACCGAGCAGGATCGCGATGGCGATCGCGACCTGCGCCCATATGACCTGCGCGTAGGTGATGCAGAACAGCGCGAGCAGGCAGACGACGAGCGAGGCGCCCATCCCGACCGAGACCAGCGAGGAGAAGATCACGGTCACGCCCGATGTCAGGATCGAGAGCACGTTCCCGCTCGACCAGGCTGTGCTCAGGTGCGTCGAGTACGCCTGCACGAGCGCGGCCATCTCGCCGTATCCGGCCGAGACCACGTCGGAGAGGAACAGGTTCTGGAGCCAGGCGCCTCCGGCCGCGATGGTGGCCGGGAACGTGAGCCCGACCCCGGGGATCGGCACGATGTAGTAGTGGAGCATCGTGCGGGGGATGGCGATCCCGATCACGAGCTTGATGATCTCCCAGGGCTGGAACGTGCCGCTGAAGGCGATCTTCAGGCCCGTCCAGGCGACCATGACGGCGGCGAGCCCGCCCCAGAGCTGGAGCCCGAGCGTGTGCACGTCAGGCGCCGCGCCGCCGACCACTGTGTCGAGCACGACGTCCAGGAAGCTCTTGAAGTCCTGGAGCTGGTCGGCCGGGATCTGCGTCGGAACGTTCGGATCGATCGACTGCTGCATCGCGAACGCCCCCTAGTTGCCGCCCGTGTAGAACGACGGGATCTTCAGGAGCAGCCCCTCGCGGAGCGCGCCCCGGTTCCGGGACGCCGCGTCGCGAAGCGTGCCGGCCATCGCGTTCGCGCGCGTCCGGCTCTCGCTCCACGCGGCGAGCTGTTCGAGGCGCGCGAGTTCGGCCAACTGCGCGCGGCTCGCCTCCCGCGCGGCCTGCTGGGCGAGCACCTGGGCCACGCCCGCGTTGATGCGGCCCTGGCTCAGCGCGGCCGCGACCCCGGCCTGCTGCAGAGCCGTGTTGGACAGGTTGCCGTTCGCGGTCAGTCCGGCGAACGAGCCCTGCGCGCTCTCGATGGTCTCGGCGAGTTCGGTCGCCGCGTCGAGCGTCGCGTAGTCGAGCACCCGCTGCCGGTCGGCGGCTTCGCGGGCGCGGCGATAGTCCTCGGCCGCGCGCGTCGCGGCCTCGGGCGGCAAGTCGCGGAACAGCGCGACGACATCGGCTTCCGACACCCGGTCGGCCGCGCTTCTCGCGCTTTGCCAGAGTCCGGTGAACGAGCGGCCGCCGCTTCCCATCCCCCGGACGGCATCGACCGTCTGTCGTGCCGCGCCCTGGAAGTCCGCGCTCCAGGAGAGTCCGTCGCGCACCAGTCCCACGGGCTCGGCGGCAAGCCGGGAGAACGGCGCGAGCAGCGCGTCGATCTCGCCGCGCGCGGCGCGCTCCATGTGGTCGAGCTGGTCCTCGAGCTCGGTGAGCTGGCGGGCCATCGACCGGATCTGGCTGACTTGGTTCGTGATCTGCCTGATCTGATTCGCGATGATCGTGGCGCGCTGGACCCAGCTGCCGAAGTCGAACTGGGCGCTCGCGGGCCTGGGGCTCGCAAGGGTGAACAGCGCAAGGAAAACGGCGGGGGCGAGGATGCGGTGGAGCATGGCAGAGTCCTTTCGTGTCATTGGTGTGGGTCGGGGGTGGGAATGAGGGCATCGGCGGTGAGCCAGATGCGGAGCCGGTGGCCGGCGCGGATCGTGATCTCGGGCATCCGGTTCAGGAACCGGTCGAGGACGGAGGTGGCGCTCCCTCCGAGCCCCTGGCCGACGCCGGCCCGGAGGCCGTAGGGCGAAGCTCCGGCCAGCGTGAGTCCGCTGAGCGCGCCGACGGCGCCCGCGGCCGCGAACGTCGAGAAGTAGTGGCGGCTCACCCGGTCCTTGAGCGCGCCCTCGCCCGCCTGGTTCAGCCCTCGGAACTCGAGGTCGATCCAGCTTCCGTCCGGCATCAGCAGCCGGTGGAACGCGACCGCCAGGCGGCTCTGGTCGCGGTCCTGCACGGCCCGGGCGGTGCCCACGACGCGTGCGCCGCGTGGAACGAGGACCCGCTGCCGGTCGGCCGAATACAGCGGCACCGAGACCATGGCGAGCACGGGTCCGGGGAACTCGCCAGAGAGTTGGGTGAGCAGCACGGCTTCCAGGAACGAGCCTTCCCGGATCCGCTCCCAGCCCGGAGGGTCCAGCGGCCGGACGCTGAGGCTCGGCTCCGCCGTGCCGGGGACGCGAGTGCCCTGCGGTGCAGCTTTCGGCGAGCCGGGCAGGAGCCCCTCGGCCGCCATCCCGGCCTGCATCTCCGCCTCCAAGACGGCGACCGACTGTCCGAAGGACGCGAGCATTGCATCGAGCGCCGCCTCGGGCGCCTCAGGCTCGACCGCCGACGTGCGGGTTGGGTCCCGCGCCTCGTTCGGATCCCTGTAGGTCCGTGAGACGGGCAGCGAGCGGAGCGAGCGCGTCCGCCGCTCGATCTCTTCGAGCCGCAGCGCCTCGCGAAGCTCGTACTCGGCCTGGACCATCCCGACCGCTTCATCCCCCGCGCCTGCCGCTCCGCGCTCGCCGCCTCCGGCTCGGCTCCCGCCACCCGCCCCGGCCATCTCGGCCTCGGCCTGGCGGCGTTCCCTGTCGGCGCGGGCGTCGTCTGCGGCCGCCCGCTGGACCTGGCGCTCCGCCTCGGCGCGCAGCCGTCCCTCGAACGAGCGGCCCGCGCGGTCGTCCACGGCCTGCGCCTCGAAAGGGGCGGGAGCCATCGGGTCCTCCTCGGGACCCGTGAGCGACGACGAGAACAGCATGCCGGCGATGAGCACGCCGATCAGCGCGATCCCCGCCTTCGTGATGATGCCGCCCGGCAGCGCGCCCTTCGGCTCCTTGATCCACTGCTTCCAGCGGCTCATCGCGCGTCCGCGGGCTCGAACCGCCAGCGCAGCCGCTCGTCCCCGATCTGGAGCCAGCCGTCGCCCAGCACGCGGCGCGCGACGTAGAGGCCGTCCTCCGTCAGATCGAACGCGACCAGGCTCGGCTCGCCGTCCCGCAGCTCGTAGAGCGCCGGCGCTTCCTGGGCGCGCGAGCGCAGATAGGTGAACTGCCCGTCATGCCACATCGCCTCGACGAGGAACGGACGCTTCGAGGCGTCCCGGTCCAGCCGGTACTCGAACGCAAGCCGGGTGGGATAGGAGGCGCGGAACGTCTCGATCTCCGCGTCCGCCGCCGCCTGCGCTCTGCGCGCCGCCTCGACGGCCTCGGCGGCCATCTCCCGGTATGCGGCGACGTCGCTCCGCGCGACGAACGCGGGAAGGCCGGTGCCGGACAGGCCCGCGGCATCCGGGTCGTCTTCGACGCGAACGATCAGGTGCGGGGGTTCGTCGCCGTGCTCCTCGACCAGAAACGAGTAGATGCGGCCCGACTCGCAGACGAGCGCGATGTTGGTCGCCGCGTCCTCGGCCAAGGGCTTGAGGTACGCGACGTTGGCCGCGCCGGTCAGGTGCCAGTACTCCGAGTCGCCGGCCACGAAGTCGAGGATCCGCTCGGACGCCGGGAGCACGATCACGGTCGTGTGCCTCACGCGCGCGCGAACAGAGTAAATTTGGTCCTGGCCGGCCTCGGCGGCGGGCACGCGAAGGAACGTCGCCTCCTCGTCGGGCTGCTTGGCCGCCTTGTGTTCCTGGGCGGCGGCGGGGAACGCCGCCAGCAGAAGCGTCAGTGCGACAGGTATCGTTGCGGGTCTCATCGTGTTCTTTCCTCCTTCGGTGTAGGGGGTTGGGCGAGAGGGTTCGCCAAGACTTCAAGCGCCCGCGCGAGTCCGTGTCTCTTGACGGTTTCGGCACGCCGCTCGGCGTCCAGGGGCGAGGACGTGTAGAGCCAGTAGCTCTCCGGGTCGACTTCGAGGCGGAGCACGGCCGCCTCGTCCGGCCGCCGGAGATACAGTTCGCGTTTGGGCGTCAGCTCCCGGATCCGCCCGACCTCCGACTGGTTCAGCCGGAACACGACGCCGACTTCGTCCGGCAACTCGGGGTTCGCCAGGAACAGCTTCGTCGGGATCGACTCGAGCAGCGCCGATGCGCCCGCCGTGCCGGTCATGTCCACGGCCGACTGGGTCGCGAGCACGAGCGCGGCGTTCTTCTTGCGCCACGTCTTCGCGGCCTCGGCCAGATAGGCGAGCACCGCGGGGTCGGCCAGGTAGCGCCACGCTTCGTCCACGACCATCAGCTTGAGCCGCGCGGCTTCCCGGGGGTCCTCGATCTCCAGCCGCATCCGTTCGAGCAGGTAGGCCAACGCCGCCTCGCACAGGTCCGCGTGCTCCGCCGCGCCGGCGAGGTCGATCACCTGCCAGTCGCGGAACTCGAGGTCGGCTCCGCCCACCGGCGCGTTGTCGAAGAACCGGCCCCAGACGCCGTCGCCGGTCCAGCGGCTGAGCGCCGGCCACATGGCGGCCGGGAGCGAGCCGGTCAGCACGCTCAGCGTGCGGCGCTCGGCTCCAAGCGCGTACAGGTCCTCGATCCGAGAGCGGATCTCGCTCGTGTCCGCCCCCGTTGGCTCGTAGCCCCCGAGCCTCAACAGCCGGAGCACCCAGCCGGTCAGGAACTGGAACGTGCGCGTGCCTGCGGGCAGCGCGAACGGCTGAAGGCTCAGCCCGGACTCGGCGTCGCCGCCGGGCGTGAGCTCGAGGTAGGAACCCCCGAGGAACCGGGTCAGCCAGCGGTACGAGCCGCCCAGGTCCAGGATCAGCACGCGCGGGCCGTACTTGAGCGCTTCGACCAGCAGGAAGTTGAGCGCGAAGCTCTTGCCCGAGCCCGTCGCGCCCAGGATCAGCGTGTGGCCCACGTCGCCACGGAACAGGTCGTAGTGGTACGCGGTGCGCCAAGGCGTCTCCAGCACCGCGAGCGACTCGCGGTCCAGGTGCTTGCACCGGGCCGAGCCCCTGGGCGGCCCGAACACCGGCGCCAGGCATGCGGTGAGCCCGGCCGAGACGAACATCGTCCTGACCTGCCGCTTGCGCGGCTGGGCCGGCAGCCGCGAGAACCAGACGGGCAGCTGGCCGTAGCCCTCCCGGACGGCCTTCGCGTCGTGCGCGGCGAACAGGCGGCGCACATCGCCGTCCAGCCGCTCGATTTCCTCAAGCTCGCCGTGGAGCGCGACGGTGAGCGCCGCCTCGCCGTAGGCCACGCCGTCGGCTTCGAGTTCGACGAGCGCGGCGCCCAGCCGGTCCGACTCGACCGCGGCGGCCGAATCGACCATCGCCGACGCCGTGCCCTCGGTCTCCTGCACGTGCGCCATCATCGAATAGCGGCGCGAGAAGTAGTGACGTTGCGCGCCCCGGATCCGGCGCCTGGCCGCCTCGACCGTCCACGGCCGCCATTCGAGCGAGACGGTCAGCGTGGCATCGAGGCAGTAGAGATCCCGGAGCAGGTTCGCGTGGGCCTGGCCCGGCGGTGACAACAGCGAGTAGAGGATCAACGGCTCGCCGTCCAGCCGCAGGTGACTGCGCTCGGCCTCCAGCTCCGACAGTGCGAGCCGCCAGTTCATGCCGCTGCCCGTCGCGCCGTCCCACCCCATGCCCGGGCGGTTGATCAGCTCCGACAGCAGCCGGGACGCTTCCACGGCCCCCAGCATCTCGACCGGCGTGTGCTCGGCCACCAGCGAGCGACCCGCCTCGACCATCGCGCGGAACCGGTCTGCCGCCGCCTCGACCTCGGAGGCGAGGTAGGTCGGCGCGCCTTTCCTCCTGCGCTTCCGCAGCCGGGCGAGCCGGGCCAGCGGTCCGGACCGTTGGCGCCTGGCCACCGGACGGAGAGCGGACCCGAGCGACCAGACGACGTAGGCGTCCAGCCGCTGCACCCGCCGGGCTAGAAACGAACGGCGCTTACGCCCCGAGACGGACGCGATCTCGGCAACGTTCGCGGCCGCCGGATCGGCCATCGCCGCCGGGCGCCGGAGCAGATAGAAGTAGAGGCGCGCGCTCGGGTCGAGTCCCGACAGCAGCCGCTGCCAGAGGCCCAGCACCCGGTCGACCTGCTCCGGCGTGCGGCCGTCCACGGCTGCGGGCCGCAACCGGCCCGCAGCGATCAACTCGCCCGAGCGCGCCAGGCAGGTGCGGCCATCGTCGAGCCAGCCCCAGTAGGGCAGCTCCTCGGCCAGCGAGCCGGCCGCCTCGTGCGCCCGAAGCTCCTCGGCGACCCTCACTCGCTGCCTGCCCGGATCTTCAGGTGCCAGGGCTCGTCCGCCCACTTGCCCGGATCGAAACGCGCCGGGTGGCCCGACGCCGCGCGGAGCACCGCGAGCATCGCCGGGTCCTTCCGGCCCGCAAGCCAGCCCGCGCCGTAGCAGCCGGCGAAGATCACGCCGCCCGCCACCAGCGAGGCCGTCGCGTTCCAGACCGAGAGCGCGAGCGTGGCGCCCAGCAGGAACAGCCGCCGCTCGACGCCCAGAACGGTGAGCGGCCGGTTGAGCGCGGCGTAGCCCGCCCAGCGCCTCAGGCCCCGCATCAGAACAGCCAGGCCAGGAAGTTCACCGCGCCCACGGCCATCCCGATCCCGAAGATGATCCCGGCCAGCGTGCGCTTGCTGCCGCCCTCGCCGAACGCGAACATCAGCCCCCCGACCACGATCGCGATCAGCGAGAGTCCACGCGCGATCGGACCCGTGAACTGCGTCTGTAGCTCGTCCACCGCCTCGACCCAGGGGCTCGTCCCCTGCGCCCAGAGCACACCCGGCGTCAGCGCCAACAGCGCGGTCCAGGCCGCCGCTTGGAGTGTTCTCGACAACGTTCTCATGCTCTCCTCCTCCTTGGGAGTCAGTTGCGTATCGCCGAGGCGTCCCCGCCCCGGCTTTTCTCCAGCCGCTTGCGGACCCATTCGTCCACCTCGGCCTCGATCCAGCGCACCACGCGCTCGCTCAGCCAGATCGGCGCGGGGAAGCGACCCTCGGCCGCCCACCGGTAGATCGTGCTCCGCCCCAGGCTCGTCCGGGCCTGCACCTCCGACACCCGCAGTAAACGGGTCGCCCGCTTCGTTCTCTTATCGCTGGCGTTCTTGGTCATCGCTCCGCCTCGCCTCGCCTTCCTCGCCCGCGTCGCGGGCCTCGCCCTGCCTCGCTGCCGGGGCGGTGCCCTGGCGCCGCCCGAGTCCAGCTCGCAGGCGGAAATGAACTCGAGAACCCGGTCCGCCGTCCTGAGCGACGGCGAGCGTCCCCGCTCGATCTGGCGCAGCAGGTTCGGGTCGCCCACCGCCAGCATGCCGAGCGTCGTCGGACTCATGCCCGTGAGTGCCAGAAACGCGTTCAGCCGTATGTTGAATTGCTCCTCCAGCGTCGCCATGTGACTGCCGTTCCAGCCGCGTCATGCCCGTAACGTTGAAGCGGTATTTGCAAGGGAGTCAACTCTTAGGAAATCTCCTAAGTGTCTCTGGTGTCTATGGTTGTCCCACGTTGTCCCAGAGCCGTCGGACGCCGTCGCCAGTGCGGTGGCAGAGCGCCCCCGCGAGGAACGGAATCCGAGGCCGACGTGGTGGGGTGCGAGGCTCGACGGAGGGGGAGCCGAGCCCTGGGTGCGGCCTGTTCGGGGTTGGCGCCGGGTGCGACGGTACACAAACGTGCGCGGGAACCGGATGCCGTCCGGACGGTAGGGCCGGTTGCTTGGAAGGGGGCGGTGCTAGGTCCGCTGGTCGCTTTCCGGCGCCGAGGGGACGGTTGTTCCGTGTGCGGCCAGACCGCGCGCGTCATGGGATGCGCCGCGAGAGGGCGCCCCTACAGCGGCTGCGAGGTGTCGTCGGCGGGTGCCGGGATTGCGGGAGGGGAGGGTCAGGATTGGCTGTGACGCGGACTCCGGCGGCTAGCCCGGCACCATCCGGCCCGTCACGAGGGGGCTGCTCGGTGCAGACCTCAAGAGGTCGGCCCGGGCGACGCATACGCGCGCCCGGGCCGCTGTGGGCGTGGCCCCCCCGGTGCACTCGAACCTCGCGCGCACGTCGGGGGGACCATCTTTGGCGGGGGTGGTCAGTTCGTGAGCACCGCCCGGTACTCATCCGCGTCCCTAAGCCCGTAGTCCTCGCCGGTGACCTGTAGAACGTGGACCCGGTACAGGGACAACTGATTGCGGTCCGGCACCTCGAACTGCACCAGCGGACCCGACCGGAGGGAGCCTGCCACGACGATCTGATGCTGTTCCCGCTCTACGGATTCGTACAGTTCGAAACCGGAGGCGCGTACCGTCTCGATGCCGGGACCTTCCAACTCCAGCAGGACGCCGATGTCGCGGTTGGCGGCCGGTGCGTTGAGTTCCACGGTCAGGAACCCCGGGTCTGGCTCGGCGGCGGTCGGTCCCACCGCATCGTCGGTGCACGACCACGTCATGGTCGCGGCGAGCAGCATCATGACCCCGTATCCGACCGTGCCCCTCTTCCTTCGGCGCTCGCGGCGAACCGGCGACCGTGGTCTGCGGGGCCCGGGCGCGCGCCCTCCCGCGCGGCGGGAGGTTCCCCCTCCTCGCACGGCAGCGGGCAGGGCAGCCGCAGCCGCGGGCCCGGAATCCGTGGAGGTTCCTCCACAGCTCGCCTCACCCCGACCACAGCGGTCGATCCAGGAGAGCACATCCCCTAGGTCATAGCTGCCGTTCCGGTTGCCCAAGCGATCAAGGGCGGTCAGTTGGGCCTCGCTCAGCCTCCGCTCGCCGAACAGCGCCTGGGTGGCCTCGTCCGGGGTCAACCCATTCGCTATGGCCAGCGCGTCCTCCGCGAGGGCCAACGGGTCGTCAGCCGCGTCACCATTGGCCGCGTCGCCCGCGCTCGCCGAGGCCGCGTCGATGACCGTCGCCGACAGTGAGTGTGACAGCGGGCGGGCGTCCGCGGTACAGATCGCGCCGCTCGCGTTGCAGTCGGTCGTCTCAGGCAACGTGATTGTCACCGTGTCGTTTGCCGAAGCCGGCTTGACCGTGATGTTCCACGCCAAGTTGCTGCCCTGCTGTTGGCGCCCAGCGTTGGTCACCGTGCCACCGGTCACGTCGAACGCCTCGTCGCGCAGCTTCTTGAAGCCGAGCTTGACCTCTTCGCTGAACTCCAGCCCGAACGTGAACGCCTTGCCGCTGTGCGAGGCAGGCATGCTGCTGAAGCTCGCCGTCAACGCGGAATTGATTACTGGCGGCAACAGTACTGTCGCGGACGTTGAGTGCGACAGCGGACGGCTGTCTGCGGTACAGATCGCGCCGCTCGCGTTGCAGTCGGTCGTCTCAGGCAGCGTGATTGTCACCGTGTCGTTCGCCGAAGCCGGCTTGACCGTGATGTTCCACGCCAGGTTGCTGCCCTGCTGTTGGCGCCCAGCGCTGGTCACCGTGCCACCGGTCACGTCGAACGCCTCGTCGCGCAGCTTCTTGTAGCCGAGCTTGACCTCTTCGCTGAACTTCAGTCCGAACGTAAACGCCTCGCCGCTGTGCGAGGCCGGTACGTCGTGGAACGACGCCGTAAGGGGAGACTTCGGGGTCTGCGTGGTTGCGGCCAGCGTGGTTACAGACACGGGTTTCGAGGGAGATATTAGACTGGGCTGCCTGAGCGCGATATGGAAGGTGTAGGCCGTCCCGGCGCTCAGTCCGGTCACTGTGTGCGCCTCCGCGTCGGCGGCCAGCGAATCCAGGGTGCTCCAGGTCCCATCCGCCTCCTGCTGTCGCAGTACGCTCCACATGTTATCCGCCTCCTGCGTTACCCACGCGGCCTGTTCGGGCAGCGTCCACGCCAGGTCGACGGTAGTCTGCGTCGCGTTCGAAGCCGTCAAGCCGGTGGGGGATTTCAGACCGTCCTGCGTACTCGTCCACGACACGATCTCGGAATCCGCCTCGTAGTTGTCCGTGTACAGCGTGACGCTGAAGCAGTGAGTGAAACCCCCGTGGAATATCGGCATCGTTACCGAGGTCACATCCGCATCGCGTGATGCTCCTCCCAAAACCCTGCAATCACTCGTGCTACCGGGCGTGGTCATTCCCGAATTAACTCGCAGCTTGGTCACCACCACGCCCTCGGGCTGGGCGGGAAGCGTCCAGGACAGGTCGATGTTCCTCCCGACCGGTTCCGAAAGCGTGAGGTCCGTGGCGGGTCGCGGAATCAGGATGGTCACCGGCGCGCCGGAGAACGCCGGCACCAGGGTGAGGTCGGTGTAGCGCAGAGCCATGTTCCGCCCTTCTGGGAACCGCCAACTGGGGGGCTCGTAGGGGACCTTGTCCGGGTCGTAGCTCACCGTGACGGTCTGCCCCGGTTCAGCGCGCGTGTCGAGTTCGAACGTGGCCACCCGGCCGTCCAACCAAGTCATCGCAGTCGGATGCACGCTGGCGCTGTCCGAGATTCCGTCGACCGTGAACCCCTGAACTTGCCGCCAGGTGGGCCCACGCTGCACCCCCTTATCGAATCGGAGTGTCAGCGTCGTCCCGTTGATCCTCGCGTACTCCAGCTCCGGGGGCAGGGTGTCCTGTGCCGCAGCAGTCCCGGCACCCGCCAGCAGGGCGAGGGCCAGTGCCAGTGTCGCCTGCCCGGCACGCGCCAGGCGCGCCGATCCGTGTGGCTTAGTCCTTTGATCAGTCAGGTTCATCATCGTGTAGGGCTTCCTGTCTCAAGAGAAGTTTGCGCGCGATAACGGGATTTATCGCGCGCAAAACGGGCGGTCCTTGCGACCGAACCGGAGGCCACTCGATGCCAGATGCAGACACAAAACCACACATAGATGCCTTGACCGGTGCAGAATCAGACGCGGAGGTCGCGGAGCAGTTAGCTCGCTTCTTCGAGACGGTTAGCAGCGCCTTCAGCCGGAACACGGAGCGGGCGCTGAGGGCCGACCTGCGGGTATTCCTGGCTTGGTGCCAGCAGGACGGTATGGTGGCCGCGCCCGCGCGCGCCAACACCTTGATCGCCTTCATCGACGACATGGGCAGCAGCAGGGCTCCGGCCACCGTCCGCCGCTATGTGTCCAGCATCGCTACGCTCCACAAAACGCTACGCCTGCCGAACCCGGCGGACAGCACGGCCGTGAAGCTGGCCCTCCAGCGGATGTACCGGAAACGGGGGCGCAGGCAAACGCAGGTGACGGGGCTGACCTGGCCGCTCCGGAACCGACTGATCAAGGCGGCGGGAAAGCGGCTGATCGACGCGCGGAATCGCGCGCTGCTAGCCGTGGCCTACGACACGCTGTTGCGCCGATCCGAGCTGGTGTCGCTGGACGTGTCCGACCTCGTGGAGGAAGCCGATGGTTCCGCGACGCTGCTCGTGCGAACTAGCAAGACGGATCCTGAGGGGGCTGGCGCGATGCTCTTTCTCGCGCGAGACACGGTGAGGATCGTCAAGATATGGCTCGGCCGCAGCGGGACCGCCGAGGGGCGGTTGTTCCGTTCGGTGCGCAAGGACGGATCGGTGGGGGAGCGGCTCCCGCCGAGTCAAGTGCCCCGCATCTACAAGTCAATGGCCCTGCGTGCCGGGCTTCCCGCCGACACTGTGGACGCCTTGGCGGGGCACAGCACGCGCGTGGGGCCGGTTCAAGACATGATTGCCTGCGGAATCGAGTTGCCGGCGATCCTGCAGGCTGGGCGCTGGAAGAGTGCCCGGATGGTCCAACGCTACGGCGAGCGATTGCTGGCGCGACGTAGCGGCGCGGCACAATTGGCCGCCAGGCAGCAGCGCTGAAAATCGCCTCTTCGTAGAGGTCTTGGGACTTGCGGCCAACGGTCGGCGTGACCGCGGCTCCCGGCCCTCTCCGTCCGACTGGCGCGGGAGCCTCTGGTCACGTACCTTTTGACAGCATGATAGCGACGCGATCCGATAGCCGTCGCGCGCGATAAATCCCGTTATCGCGAGCAAAAACGACCGAAGAATCGCTGAGGACATCGCCCATTTCGGGCTCTTCTCCCATCTGAAAGCGTCTTTCGGACCAATGTCGAATCACTGTGCCCGTCAAAGTCGCTGTCTTTGTTGACACCCGGTAATGGTCAACCCGTTCCTTCGGGAACCTGCGCTCGACCGAGGGGTGAAATCGCCTCAGCCTGCCGGGCTGGCTCAACACTCCTGCAAGGAGCATGCCCGTCGCACTGGCAGCATTCGCATCGTGCCGAGGCGGGAGGCAGCGGGTGCGCCGAGGGTCTTCTATCTTCGTTGCTCCGGCATGGACCACGCAGCCATCCGCGACCACCATCACCGCGGAGCGGGACACCCGAACCCGGCCGACAACGAAGGAGTTTGCCGTGTCCTGGGCTTCACCCGCCCGGCTGCGAAAGGCCACACCACGAAACAGGCCGCCGCGCTGACCGCCGGGGCCCTGGGTGCGATGCGTGCTACCGCCCATCTGCCGTGCACCGGACACTGGACGGTCGGACAGAGGGCGCGCACGGCCCGCCGCCGCAGACGCGTGGGCATGGCGCTCATTTCAGTCCTGCGGGACGCCAGCTTCGACGCTCCGAGGCCGTCGCGGTCATCTGGGCCGATGTGGAGTGCGACAACTACGGGTCGGCGGGGGTCTTCATGCGCGGCTCGAAGAGCGACTAGGAGGCCAACTGGGCCAGGCCAAACTTGGGCAAGGCCGCGGTGACCGAACTACGGGGACCCACGGCCCGCGCATTCCTCCCCCACGCGCCTGTCTTCTTCAGCGTGCGCTGGTGGTGCCGCCTCCGGGGCATTCGCAGCGGATCGGTATGGCGGGGGACCTCGTGGACCACGCCCCGCTTCGCTAACGTTACTGGCATGGGCAAGCAACCGGTCAGAGTCGAGGAAAGCAGTGCGCTCAACCGCGCGAAGCGTATGGGAGCGTTGATCAAGGGTGTTGGCGCGGCGTGGCGGTGGATTACGACCGTCGGGATCCCGCCGGTAGCCCTGCGTGTGTACACGCAAGTAACCGACACCATGGGCAGTTGGGTGTGGATCGCGTCGGCCTCATGGGTCGCAGTCGGCATCGTCCTGTTCTTGGCGGTTCGGGGGCAACGAAAGAGGGTGACGGTCGCCGAAAAACGGGATCTGATGCTCGATCTGCTGAGTAATATGCACTGGTTGACGTCAAGATATCAGCACGACCGATACAGTCCGATACCGGTGCTGTTGAACCGAGCTAGGTGTGTCTTCTTCGAGGACTCGAGGGTCATGAAGTGGCTGAATCAGATGCTGGACAAGCCCGGTCATCTTACCGTCCATTTCCCCGAGTTGATGGAGGCCATGTCCGCAGTCACCGGCACACCGGTTCCCAATGATCTGGAATCATGCTTCGTTAGCCCCGAGCGCGTCGAGCCGCATGACACTGAAGAACACGGGGCCGCCAGCGGCTGAGGCCATCTAGGGTCTGGAGGCCGACGGGGAACATCCCCGAAAGAGGGATCCAGATCCACACCGATGCCACCAACGCCTGTGCAGCGTGCGGTCAGTCGGGCGGCCACGTGAGGACATGCCGTGACAGCTATGGGACGCCCGACGATGGGGCACGCATGGAGCGCGCCTCGCGGATTGGGGACTCACCGTGACGGTTGGTTGCCCAAGGCAGCCGGGATAGATTCGAGTATCACTCACACCTTTCCCGAGGAGGAGGCGCACGCACCGCTGGGTTGAGGCGTGCCGAAACGGCTTGGAGAGTCGTTAGCACTTGGAGGCGTCCATGGCTGGAGAAGATCGAGAACCGCCGGGCGAGGAATCCGTAGAAGGCATCGCTGGCGGAGACCAGGCGAAGACATGGGAGGACTTGAGGGGCGACACGCTCCTTGACGAGGCCAAGGCTCTCGCATTGTACGTCGGACGTCACGGGAACGGCCTGTTGGAAGTGAACGCGAGCAGCGGGGGAAACGATAATGCATGCGATGCGCTGCTGGTAGCGATAGCCAACGCCACGTCGTCACCATCGGCAGCAAGCTGGACGAAGCTGATGGAAGCGTACGCCAAGGCATCGAGTGTGACGTACGAGAAGCGTGGCGTGAACGGTCGTAGCGTCCTCGACACAGCCAATGTTGGGCTTGGAAGCGCCTCGCTCCGCCCGTTCTGGATCGGGGTCGTTCTGTTCGTGATCGCCCTCGTTGTACACGCCGTTCCGCATCTCTTTTCGGATGGTTGGGGGGTGACGCTCATGGGGGCACTAAACCCGTTGCTCGTCCCCGCACTCTGGGGAGGCATAGGCGCATGTACGTTTCTCGCCAAGCACCTGTCGAACAGGCTTTCCGAGCAGGCGTATGAGCGGGTGCGGCAGCAGGGAGATGTCGTACGCATCTTCCTCGGTTCGATGATCGGCGTGTTCGCAGTCGTGGTCTTTACGGACTTCGGTTCGCCGGTGGGGGAGCTGGCCCCACCGGGCGCGGGGGCCACGAGGGCGCGTGACACCAGCGGAGTTGCCACGAGCGCGGCCGACCCGGCCCCAATCGCGATGGGCCCCGTCGTGATCGCGTTCGCTTCCGGCCTCGCCGTGAAGCCGATCTACGCGGCCATCGAGACTCTGGCTAATGCTCTCGCGAGCCGACTCAGCCGCGACTAATCGGATCCCGGTGTGCACGCACCAACGACACACGAACAATGTCGCACGGTGGATCCTTACGGACGGCAGCCGAGGTCGGTGAGCAGCGTGGCTAGGCCTGTTTCTAGCCCATCTTGGTCTGCCGGTGTCAACTCAGGGAAGAAGTTCAATCGGGCCTTGCCCTCGATCGTGCGAACGCTGGTGACAAAGCGCTCCTCGCAGTAATCTGCCCTCCGTGGAGTGTCTTGATCGAACAGGAAGGCGGCGACCTCGATTTCTCCGTTCTCTTCCATGGCGATGATCTTCCAGTAGCCGCTGGGGACTCGATGAGGTTCATCCGCGCCAGGCATGGAGGGCATCTCCCGTTCGTACAACGGTCCCGTCATGACATAGACAGGACCGGCCTGTTCCTCAGCCAACGTCCGCACGGAGCTTTCCAGCCGTACCCATGCTCCTTGGTTCAGCGCGCTGCTCTGTGGCGTGATGTTGGAAAGATAGTTCGTTGCCTCCCAGTCGTCGGTGCCGGTGAAGCTGGCCAGCGGGGCCTGATGCCCGCGGTCGGTGTTCAAGGCGGCATTCGCACCGATGTAGTCGTCCGGCTCCAGCGTTTCGCTGGCGGCAAGCCACGGGTCCGCTCTCCAAGTCCGCCTGGCCGTCGGCCCGATAGTGTTCCGCGTGACTCTGTACGCCACCCAGTCAGCGAACTTGGTCGCATCGTTGGAGCTGAGAACGTAGATGTCCCGAATGATGAGGTCATTGGTTGCTGGAGAGCCGATTGGGCAGCCCTGCATACACAGATCGGCGTGGATTCCCTGCGCGGCGACCGGCATGGATGGAATCGTGACGACCATCGCGATGCCAATCGCGAGCCCCAGGGACGCGGGGGACCTCAGTACATGGCAGGAAAACGGTCGCCATGTGGAGCTTCGTTCTGATTCGAGCGAGCACGTGTCTTTCGAGATGGTGGGGGTCATGTCTGATCTCATTCTGTGGATTGGGCAGAGGTGATAGCTTCCCAAGGACTCTTGGAACTGTAGCATCTTCGTGGGCTGCAATTCAAATCGCTCCCCGAGTGTTTGCGGGTCCGTGGTAAACGCTCAAGCCAAGAGCGCCAGCTGACGCAAAACGCCGCTACGTTGAGGATACGCACGGACCAAGCAGGCCAGGACCGTGGTCATGGCCGGTCGCCGGCGGCAGAAGGGTTCGTCAGAGCGAGCGATTAGGATTCGTCGCGCGGCAAGGTGGTGGGCGCATGGGCCGCGGGGAGACCATCAGGCCGTGTGTGGCGGGCCGATTGGATCAGGCCAGCCCACCCACGTGCCGAGAAGGCGGAAGGTCGCGGCCTCGAAGTTTGTTTAGCGAGGACGGTCGGTCATCTTCTCGCTACGCTCCGCGCTGGGCTGCGCGCGATTCCTAGGTCAGCGTGCCGAAGGACCGCCAAGAGCGGGAGCCGGGGCGAAGGGGCGCTGATCGATCAATGATGGAGCCGTGGCATCTTCGGGTGGCACCGCGACCACCCAATCCGGAGGAACGCCCGATGACGATCGTTGACAGCTCCGCGCCCTAGCCCGCGAACTGGCCGGCGAAGCCTGGGACTCCGGCCGCCGCCGCCTGCCGGCGCAGGCGTATATCCGACGCGAAGCCGCAAGAGCGGTAATGAAACAGGCGAACAGCATCCAACGTGAAGATGCCATCGTCGATGATTCACCAACGGAGCCGGACTGACGCGATCACGTAGGTGCCCCACCGGAGGTGGTCCCTCGGATCACTTGGGTCGTGTTCCCCACTCGTCGCCGTAGAGCGGGTCCATGCGCGACTCCGGCGTGCACGGGTGGCGGCGTACGAGGTCGGCGAAGCCCGGTACAGCCTGTGCAGCGTGCGCACACGGGCGCGGCCGTGTAGGGCGTCCGCTAACGTCGGTTTAGCGGACGCGACTGGCGGAGCCTGACCACATGAGTGGAAAAGGCGGGAAGAGCAACTAAGCCGCCGTGGCGAACAGGAAAACGGCTGCCGCAGCGCTCCGAGAGCGGCACGTCCCGGGGCTGTGGACGCTGACCATGGTGCTTGGGCGCAGAGCAGATCGTGCCATCTTGATACTGTTACTAGAGGCGCAAGCGACGCGGGTCATGCCGAGACGCTTGGAGGATCAATATCAGGAGGCCGGACCATGGCTGGACAAGATCTAGAACCGGTGGACGACGAAGCCCGTGATGATTGCGCCAGTGGCGATCATGCCAAAACGTGGGAGCAACTGAAAGGAGATTCGCTGCTTGAGGAGGCGAACGCCCTCGCCCTGTACGTCGGTCGTCACGGGAATGGGTTGTTGGTAGATGACGCGGGCAGGAGCAGCGATGATCCATGCGATGCGCTTCTCGGAGCGATAGCGGAGGCCACGTCATCGCCCTCGCCGTCAAGCTGGAAGACGCTGATGCTCGCGTACGCAAGGGTCTCAGCGGTGACCTACGAGAAGCACGGCGTCAACGGTCGTAGCGTCCTCGACACTGCCAATGTTCGGCGGTCGCGCTTCTGGAGCGTTGCCGGGTTGCGTGAATGGTGGACAGGCACCCAAAGGTATCGTCCGTTGGCGATAGGACTCACGCTCTTCGTCGTCGCCTCGGTCGTCCACGCCGCACCGCACCTCACCGGGCAACAATCGGCTGGCTTCTGGATGAGCCTCATACGCGTGCTAAACCCCTTGCTGATCCCCGCACTCTGGGGCGGTATCGGTGCCTGTGCGTTCCTCGCCAAGCACCTCTCGAACAAGCTCTCCCAGCAGGCTTACGAGCGGGCACGTCAGCAGGGGGATATCGTACGCATCTTCCTCGGAGCGATGATCGGCGTGTTCGCCGTCGTGGTCTTGACAGACTTCGGTTCGTCGGTTGGAGCAGCGAACGGAACGAACGAAGGCGGCCCGGCCACGCTCGCGATGGGACCAGTCGTGATCGCATTCGCTACCGGCCTCGCTGTGAAGCCGATCTATGCCGCCATCGAGAGTCTGGCCAATACTCTGGCCACCCGACTCAGCGGCAACTAATGGCCAACCCCACGTGTCCCCTGGTCGAGAGTTTGCCTCCACATTCCGCCTCCGCGTCCCCTTCCAGGCAGTCCCGCCCCACCGCTCCGACACCGGCGGCGCGAGCCTCCCGGCTCAGCTCGCCGGTGTCCTCGTGCCGCAGTAGCCGCAACACCAGCTCGGCCGTCCGTGGGCTCCTCGCCGAATCCGCGGCAAGCTGCCGGGGCATGGGCTGCGGGGACGACAGCATGGTACTGATTCCCAACGATGTGAACGACGTTGGAAAGGAGAAAACTTGGATAACAGTAAGAACTGGCTAAGCGTGATGAAGTTGAGCACCGAATACGATCGTAAGGCGCGACTTGCACCTGCTCTTGCGTCGTTACTCCCGCTCCTTCCACTGACTCTTGCACTGGGAGGCGACCTCCAAGAATGGGGATTCTTGCTCGGAGGCGCGACGGGCGCGTACGCCTTGGGTGCGTTCGTGCTAGCCAATTTGGCTTCGGCTATGGGCAATCGCATTCAAGAGCAACTCTGGCCAGACTGGCCTTTCGATGCACCGACGCATGTCCGGTTGATGCCCGACAACCCCAACACTTCCCCGCAGCAGCGGATCCTGTGGTACAAGAAGATCGAGCAGGTTACCGGGCTTGATGTTCAGGCCGAGGTGGACCGCGGTGACCAGGCCGCAATCCGGGCAACCATCAACGATGCTGTGGAACGTCTGCGAAACCGCTTTCGCCACGGGGACAGCCGGGCACGTCACGACCAAGAGAGTATCCGATACGGAAGCGCCCGAAACTTGGCAGGGATGCGCCCGCTGTGGCTCTCGCTGACCGTGTTGAGTTGTGCAGGTACATGGGTTGCGTATCGTTGGGCTGAGTCGAATCTGGCGTGGCCGATCGTCGCCTCGGTTCTTCCCGTTCCCCTTTTCATAATCGCTTATCGCGTACTCCCCAGGTTCGTGCGTATTCGAGCTCGGTACTACTGCGAGGTATTCTTTACGTTGTTAGAGGAGGAGTGAACATAGCGATGCCGATCCTGCATTTCCTCGAGCATCCGGCGTATGGCGCATGGAATCGGCGCGACTACAGGATGTGACGAACAATCAAGCGAGTTGTATGATCGTGGACGTAGGAACCGTGCCAATGGACCTCTATGTCACGCACCAAACCTATGCTCAAAAAGTAAATGAGGTGCAGTTGTGTTACAACATCCTGAACAGCACAGTGCGACAACAGAGGACGCCGATGAAGCCGGAGGTCCCGCGAGGAACAAGCTCACTTTGGTGTCGTCCTACACGGAGCTACATGTCCGGCAGATAGTACGCAACTAGAAATCTTGTCAGCAGCTCGCCACGGAGAGCCAATCGATCAAGATCTGCTTGCTTCATGGGTGCGAAATCTGTCGGATAATCTCGGACCTCCTCGCGCGACGGCATCCCTGGTGGCACTAGGGGAAGCTCCCGGTCAACTTGTCCGAGGTAGGAGAGTGCGAATCCGGAGATTTCTCCCCACTCTGCAAGCCGGTGCAGCCGATTCCTGGTGGCGTCTTGGACCTTGCGAAAAACGGTCAGGAACGACCGGTGCATCCGGGTGACCAAGCTCATGGGATGGCTATCGTCGTCGAACAAACCGGTGCCCGCATCGCAACAGATGATGTAGTCCGGGTCAAAGACGTTGGTGCTGATCGAAGGTTCCCGCCCAGGCTCCAACGGCGAGACTCCTAGGTTTTCGAAGATCCCGCCATCGGAAAGGAGTACTCGGCTGGTGTCTACGGAGACGCCACTCTGTGTGGTCTCTCCGAATCGATACCTCCGGTCCAGGGCCGGGAGAAAAAGCGGGTAGGCTGCGGATGCGGCGACGGCGTCCGCGACGAACGCCGATTCGGGAGCAATGCTCCCGAATCGCCAGCAGCCGCTTTCCCTGCTTCCAAACCGAAACGCGGACCCCGTTCTCAGTTCGGTGGCGTTGATTACAGTTTCCAACGACCCTCGGGCCACATCTTTCATCAGCGTTTCCCCGAACAGGGATCCTCCTAGTGCGTCTCGGAACGCTTCGCTTCGACTGAAGCTCCGAGGAGGGAGCGGCCTCGGGCGACCAGCCTCGAGTGAGAACGCGGAACGCACCAGCCGGCGGAGCACCCGGGTGACGAAGGCAGCACCGATCATCAGTTGGGCCTGCGCGGTCTTCCGGATCGAATCCGGTCGCACCGACTCCCGTAGGATCTCGCGCTGAAGTCCTCGACGTAGGAGTTCGACCACCCGTTCGTCGAAGTCGGAAAACGACTCGCTCGAATAGGCGTACATCGCCGAGATGACGGATCCGCCCGAGACGCTCGATATGACCTGAAGCCGAGCCAGCAGCCCGAGGTCATGAAGAGCACGAAAGCACCCGAGGTGGAAGGCGATCGCTCGCGAACCTCCGCCGGAGAGGGCAAGTCCGACATCTCGTGGACTCACTGCGGCTGGTTCAACAGAGATCGTCTCGGAAACATCTTCTTGGATGTGGTAAACGCACCGTGGGCGGAGGGTAGTCCGAAACACATGGGCTCCGAGAAGGGGGTCGCCGTCTGGATCTCCTGAGAGGATTAGCAATACCAGCGTTCGGCGTGCCGACTCCGTTCCGTCGAGTAGCCTGGTAACGGTGCTGAGGTCAATCGAGCTTGGTCCAGGTCCGGCGCTAGGGTGTGTGTGCCAGCTACCAAGACACTCCGCGGACCCACGGAAACGCCGGTGCCTTAGTTCGGCGGATTCGCGTGTCCCGAGGGTACCGCAAGTGAAATGACGGTCGGACGCGTCGCTGTCCGGTGGAGGCCCATCCACCTCGGAAATCCAGATAACCGACGCCGCTTCGTTCATTTCGCCAAAGACTAACCCCCCGGTCTCGACCGATGGGCCAACCGTCCGAGCTGAACCCTTTGCCCACGCTCGCATCTCTCTGACGGCCTCGTGCGACACTCTGACGGTGTAGCGCCCGCTCTGATCTTCGGCACTGTAGTCCGGGCGCCACGCGAAGTCGTGTATCGGTCCCGCTTCTTCGACGAACCATCCGATACCCGTGTGTTGCCCATCCAATTCTGACAACGTCCGGGCGATGGCATTCAGCATTCGCGCCGAGAGGCTCGCGAGATCAGCGTTTGACCCTACGAAAGTGGGCTCCGAGCATCCAGGTTCCGGCTGAAAGGGCTTCTCCGTCAGCGACTCTGGCCAAAAGCCCTCAAGAGGCCGCGCGAGTCGAGAGTTTCGACAGGCTTCGAGCTTGAGTCGCCTGACGACATCCAGTGTTCCTCCGCTGTGGCCCTGCTTCGAGAGGGTCGCGATCCCGGTGGCCGCGTGGCTGTCGATGGACATGGAGGCAATGGGCGGACGCGAGTCGATCCTGCGGAGTCTCTGTTCGAGGCTCATCCTGACAGCCGGTGACGCCGAGCAGTCGATCACCAAGTCGACATCCGGTATCGGAGTACCCCCGCCCACCTGCTGGATCAGGTCAGCGACCGAAGTCTCGACGGTGACGTCAGGGTCGATCCGTTTGAGGCGGTCGGAGAGTGCGTCGACTTTGGGCTTCCCGATATCCGCGTCCTCGAAGCCCTGCCGTACTAGGATTCCGGGGTTGACCCATCCCTTGTCCACAAGCTCAATATGTGTGGCGCCAGCTCGGACGACCGATTCCGCGACGTGGGTCCCGACGGCACCACATCCCCAGATAGCCACCCGCCTGCCGCGGAACCATGCCATGGGGGAGGAATGGTCGCGCCGCCGCGTGACCTCCGGACGCATCTCGTGGACACGGCACCACCCTACCTTGGCTAAGACCGACCACTCGACGACGGCCTTTATCGCCGCGTTTCGTGAAGCTGGGTCGTCGCCGGCCCAAACGGCATCCAATTCGCGGAGCTTGTCCGCGTCGGCAGCCGATATCTCCCAGACCGCAAGGTGCTGAAGGACAGGTCCGCCGGGTTCGATGCGACGCATGGGACTGCCCAGGACCACCAGTACCGGTGTACCCGACTTGCTCCTGTTCGCCAACGCAGCGAACGTTCGCACGAACGGCACGTAGTCCACGCCGTGGCGCTCCAGCTCCTTCAAGAGGCTGTTGACGAACTCCGGGTATTCGAATGGCAGCGGCTTGTGGAGGAGGATCGCCGGAGCCTGATTGTTGAGGCTGGCTTGGGAGTGCTGCGACCAGCCGGTGATCTCCGTCCGATGATTCCGCTGGCGAAGCTCGGCGAATCCGAACCAAGCCGATTCCCTCACGCGAGGGGTGTCCGCTTTCGGAACCACCAAGCGATCTACCGTGCGATATGCGACGGGAGGATGGAGGGGCGCATCGTCGGGGTCGAGCTGATTGAGCGCAGCGTCGCGAATCCACGCGTCGAGTCGTTCGATCAGACCGTACATGCCGTCCTGCGGCTGCCAATCGGGTGAACTCGCGTAGAGACAGAGGCTGCATCCCCACTGGACATGCGGGAACCCGGCGAAGCGACGGTGGGGCGTGTATACCCGAGGGTGCTGATTCCGGCGCATGCCGATCAGTGATTCCATTTCATGCCGATCACCGATTCCAGAGCATGCCGATCGGTGATTCCACCATGCCGATCACCGATTCCAGAGCATGCCGATCACCCTGGAGTGAGCGAGTAGGAGCGCTGGAGAACCTGTTGTAGCGACGCCTTCTTCCATCCTCGCCGAGGTCCCCCGAGACGAGGAGGAAGAGGGTGTCGCAGAAGAGGTTGTCCATGCGGAAGATTCGAGAACTGCTGCGCCTGAAGTACGAGCTCGGGCGCAGCCACCGCGAGATCGCCGTGTCGCTTGGCATCGCCAACAGCACGGTGAGCGACTACGTGCGGCGGGCAAGCGCGGCGGGCTTCTCCTGGCCGTTGCCGGGGGGGCTGGACGACGCCGCGCTGGAGGCGGCGCTGTTCCCGGCCCCGCCGCCGTTGCGGGTTCCCCGGCCGGAGCCGGACTGGGGAGATGTCCACCGGGAGCTTCAGCGCCACAAGGGCATGACGCTGCAGCTGTTGTGGCTGGAGTACCGAGCGGTTCATCCGAACGGGTATCAGTACAGCTGGTACTGCGAGCACTACAGGGCGTGGCGAGAGCAGCTCGATGTGGTCATGCGGCAGGTCTACCGGGCGGGCGAGAAGGCGTTCGTCGACTACGCGGGCCCGAAGTTCCCGGTCGTGGACCGGAGCACCGGGGAGGTACACGACGCCATGGTCTTCGTCGGCGTCCTCGGCGCCTCGAACTACACCTTCGTGGACGTGACCCGGAGCCGGTCGCTGCCGGACTGGACGATGTCGCACGTTCGGATGTTCGAGTTCTGGGGCGGGGTGCCGGCACTCGTGATCCCGGACAACGAGAAGGCCGCGGTCCGTGAGGCCAGCCGCTACGAACCGGACCTGAACCCGACGTACCAGGAACTGGCCACCCACTACGGAACCACGGTGCTGCCGGCGCGGCCCCGGGCACCGCGGGACAAGGCGAAGGTGGAGGCCGCGGTCCAGCACGTCGAGCGCTGGATCATGGCGCCGCTGCGCAACCAGACGTTCTTCTCGCTCGGCGAACTCCGCGAAGCCGTCGCGCCGCTGCTGGCCGCACTGAACGAGCGGCCGTTCAAGAAGACCGATGGGAGCCGCCGCAGCTGGTTCGAGGATCTGGACCGGCCAGCTCTCAAGCCGCTTCCGGCCGAGCGCTACGAGTACGCGGAGTGGCGCAAGGCGCGTGTCAACATCGACTACCACATCCAGGTCGCGCATGCGCTCTACAGCGTCCCCCACCCGCTGGCCCGCTGTGAGGTCGACGTTCGGATCACGGCCCAGACCGTGGAGATCTTCCACAAGCACCGCCGGGTCGCTGCTCACCTGCGGATCCACCGGAGAGGCGGATACGCGACCGAACCGTCGCACATGCCCGCCGCCCACCGTGCCCATGCGGGGTGGACTCCGTCCGGACTGATCGCCTGGGGCCGCAAGACCGGACCGCACACGGCCGCGTTCGTCGAACAACTCCTCAACAGCCGGCCCCACCCCGAACAGGGCTACCGCAGCTGCCTCGGACTCAAGAGGCTGCTGCGCGCCTACTCCGCCGAACGCCTGGAGGCCGCCTGCCGCCGCGCGCTGGACATCGGCACGATGAGCTACACGTCCGTCAAATCCATCCTTGCAACCGGCCTCGACCAAGCCGACAACGACGAGCAACGCACGCTCTCCCTGCCCGCGGAGCACGCCCACATCCGCGGGCCGCAGTACTACACCACCACTCCCCAGAACGGAAAGGAGTCCTGACGAAGATGCTTCGCCAACCGACCCTCGACCTGCTGCACGAACTCCGACTCACGGGCATGGCCCAGGCCTTTGAGGAGCAGACCGCCATGCCCGACATCAGCGAGCTGTCCTTCGAGGACCGCCTCTCCCTCCTCCTCGAACGGGAGAAGACCGACCGGGAGCAGCGCCGCTACCAGCGTCTCAAAGGCCACGCCAAACTCCACCTCGACGCCACCATCGAAGACCTCAACTTCAAGGCCCCCCGCGGGCTGGACCGATCCCTCGTGCTCCGCCTCGCCTCCGGGCAGTGGATCCGGGACGGCCAGACCGTGCTCGTCGCCGGCGCGACGGGGTCGGGAAAGTCCTATCTCGCCTGTGCGTTCGGCCACCAGGCCTGCCGCCTCGGCGGATCGCCTGAGGCCAAAATCACGGCAGGAGATAACGTAAGTCTAACTGGGACTGCACGATCTGCCACTCTTGCCGTTGGACTGGACCCTGCTGGACCGTGCCGCGAAAGCGGGAAAGTCTGGCGTGAATGGCGGGACTCCCCCCCCCCCCCCGCCCCCGTCGCCGAGGGGCCGGGGAGGCTCCCCGCGGGGGGGGGGAGGGGGGGCCCCCCCCCCCCCGCGGAGCCACCGTCGCCGAGGGTCCGGGAAGCCTCCTCGCGGGAGTCCGCGGAAACCATGTCGTCCGGGCAGCGGTGCGCGGCCCGCCGCAGCGCAGCGCCGGAGTTCTCCAAGGCGTGGAAGCAACGGCATCACGCGGCGCTGGTCCGCCGTCCCAACGCCGCTAGGCCAGCGTTGACAGCGCGCACCTCCGATCCCGCCGGCAGGCTAAGGGTGTCCGACAGGATGAAGATCTCCCGCCCTTGGTAGGAGCGTGTAGCGCTGTACGGAAGCTCGTAAACGAATCTTCTTCGCCCCTCGTACAGATCCATGATGTCCTCATGCGCGTCGTAGGACACCATCCAATGATGAGCGAGTTCTGTCTGGATAACGCTGGCGAGGCGCTCGTGGTCTGCCCGCTCATATCCGTCTAGGTACAACCGTTGCGATCGCTCGTAGTACGGCGGATCGCAGTAGATCAGGGTCTGTCGGATAGGCAGATGAGCCGGTGCATGTCGGCGCATGAAGTCCTCGGCATCCAGGTTTGTCACGCAGATCCGGTCCGCTTTCGTGGCAATGGCCTCCACTCGTCGGGCCAACTCATTCCGCGGAAACCGGGCGTCGATCCGCCACCTCCCAGTTTGCGCTAGGCCTCCTATTACTCCGGCGGTCAAGATCCCCGAACGGTTACACCTATTCAGGTAGAAGGTGCTAAACCCGAGGGAGAAGAGATCGTGGTTCTCAGGATGACGAACGATCTCACGATGCCGCCGCCAATCGTCGACGGTAAGTGCCGCCGTTCGGATTCTCCTACAGAAGTCCTCCGGGCGAGTGACGATCGAGACCCAGACGGCGTAGACATGCAACGACGAGTCGTTGAGGTGTATGTGGCTGACGTGACCGCCGAGAAGGAGATCTAACGCAACGCCCGCTCCACCCGCGTACGGCTCGGCGTAGTGACCCCCAACAAGGTCATTGAGCTCCAAGATCTCTCGAACGAACGGAGCCAGCCGCTGCTTCCCTCCGGGATACCGGAGTGGCGTGACGTAGCGTGCGATCAGAGACCTCGGCGATCTTGACCCCAGCGCCTACCGTCTGGATGTCCGGGCTCATTCATTCATTGCTTCCAGGAGTGGGAATATGTTCCCGAACAACTGACAGACATCCCCCATGGTCACCGAGAATTTCGGGTTGTGAACCAGCTGGTTCATGGAGGTCACCGACAACAGACCTTCTGATCGCGCCAACTCGGTCATCGCTCCGTGTAGCTGCTTGGTGCGTTCCATGTCGGCCTTGTTCTTCGTCAAGTGCTTTGTGACGTCCCGGAGGATGGCCACTAGAGTTCGATTCCTGCCCTTCTTCTTCGTGGAAAGCCCGCCCGAAGCACCGTGTTGCGCGCAGTACGCCTTCGCGGAAATCTCGAACATGCTACGGACCAGGAAGCAGAAGGCTAGGGGGTTGTTCTTGAGGTTCAACGCACGTATCTCGTCTCGCAGAAGAACCACCTTCTCCCGATCCGGCCCCCGAGGCGTGAAACTCTTGATTGTAGCCTTGACGGCTTTGGGATCTCGCAAGCTTGCGGCCGGTGCTTCCCCGCCCTTCGTCTTCGCACCAGTCTTGGTCCCGGTCTTGCCAGTTCCTCCCTTCTTTCCGGATTTTTTCTTCGGATCTCCAGACAGGGGCGGAATCCCGTATCGTTCTGCGAAATCCTTGCCCGGCTTTCGGATGTCCGTAAACGTCAAGAGCTTGAGCCCGATGTCTTTTGCGATGGCTTCAACCGCGTCTCGATGGGAGATCGATGGGTACCGGTTTGCGAGGTCCCGTGCGGAGTCCGCCCCAAGACGCCCAGCGAGCCTCTTCATTGCTTCCGCGAGCACCGTTAGCGGATATTCGCCCGCCCACTGCTGGGCCTGATGGGGTGTGCGGTTCTTTCCGTCCGCCAGGTAGGCTTCGAGGAGATCGAGCGCCGGTTCGTTCGCGCCGCTCTCGTCGCGACTGTGTCTTGCGCGTGCGACTGCGGTCCAGTTGCTTCGCCCCGCTTTCTGCCCCTTGCCGTGGGCGAGCGTAACGATACGGTCCACGGTGTCGCTTTTCGACGCCGGATAGATGATGCAGGGAACCTCGTCAGTCTCCGCCCGCCAACCACTCGATACAACGGCCAACTTGCTCTCGATGTTCGCTGGAACTTCGAGGTGTGAACGATTCAAGAGTCCGTGCGCGATCTTCAGGGCCGCTACGCGACGGTTCCCTTCCTTGACGGTGAAGGTCGCTTTCCCGTCGGAACCCACGCCCTCGAGCACGAGAATGTTCTCTATCGGGAGGTACTCGCTGTCCAGGAGGCTCTCCATTAGCGCCCAAAACCAGCCGGGTCGGATGGACACCATCGCGTCCACCGCTTCCTCTTCGTTTGCTTGCGGCACCGTTCGGAAGTTCCTGAGGTCTAGCTGTAGCTGCTTGACCGGCAGGCTCGCGACTCTAGGCATGGGGTCTCTTCGGGAAGTGGCTGGGAGTGGAAGCAGAACATGAGAGCTGGGCAGCGCCAAGATGAGAGCGTCGCTGCATCTCAGTCAATGGGCCGCTTCCAGAACCCCCATCCAGACGACGAGATTCACTTCGTCCTCCTCGATCGGATCGAGCGGTTCGGGCGGCTTCCATGGCTGTAGCCCGAGTTCGTTCACGACATCGGCGATCTTGCGCGTCAATTCTCCGGGGGCGACGTCGTCGGGCACGAACACTTCCCGGAGCCGCCGCTCCTGACGGATGCCCCACGGCGCTTCGAGGGCGTCGGCCACCCGGTCCCTTTCCTCAACGGACAGCCTGGAAGCCGCGTGCATTCGTACATGGTCGGCGGCGGCCCTGAAGAGCGGGCGGATGCTGGGCTGGAGCGTGGCCGGATCCGTGGCCCGCATCCATTCATCGTAGATGTCGCGGCGGGCGCGCTCCCAGGCGCCGAAGGCTCCTTCCGCGAACCCCTCCGGCAGCGCGCGCTCGGTGTGCTCGGTGCAAGAGAGGATTCCGAGGCACGTCAGTGTGTCGCGCTCGATCTCCGCATCCGGCTCCATGGGCACGAACCGCATGAACACGCGGTCGAAGACGCGGGCGCAGAAGACGTGGCCTGTGCGGGCTCCGCCCACGAATCCCGAGCCGACCCCCCACGCCAAGTTCCGGATCCGGTCGCCCCAGCGCTCGATCCCCTTTCGTAGCTCCTGCCGGTACTCCTCGCCGCTGTGCGCGTGCACGCCCTCACCTCCCCGCTCGAAGAGCGAGGAGTCTCCCCTTCGGAGGTCCTCGATCTGCTTCCGGTCGTCCGCGAAGACCTGTTGGGTCTGGTCCATGCCGGGTATCGGGGGTTGCTCGACTCCGATCGAGGCGGCGGCTTGGGCCAGCTTCCGGCGGATCCGCTCTTCGAGGGCCAGAAGGGCTTCGAGTTGGCGGTCGGGAAACACGCAGGTGAGAAACACCTTCTCGTGGGGACTGCCTATGCGGTCGATGCGCCCGTGGCGCTGCACGAGCCGCATCGGGTTCCACGGCAGGTCGTAGTTGATGATCCGTCCGCACTGCTGGAGGTTCATTCCTTCGGCCAGCACGTCGGTCGTCACGAGTATGTCATACTTGTCGTCGGAACGCGACGGTGGGGCCTCCGTGGACTCGGGGGCGAAGCCGAACACCGCGTCGCTGCGGGTGATCCCCTCGAACGAGTCGGTTCCCCTGACGACGGCGATGCGGTCCCGGTAGCGGGCGAGCCGCCGATCCGTTGCCACCACCTCCCGCAAGCGGTCGGCGATCCACTCGACGGTGTCGCCGAAGTAGGAGAACACGAGCACCTTGCGGCGGTTGCCGATGTCGCGCTCCGAGATGCCCTTCCGCTCCGCCTCCGCCGCGATGCGGGCGAGTTCCCCGGCGAGGAGCTTGAGTTTGGGGTCGTTCTCCGCCCTTATCGCGGACGCCCGAACCCGGAGGCGTTCGAGAAGCGTCCGATCCGACCGCACGTCTTCAATGAGCGTCGCGGTGTCGAGGTCGTCCTCAACCGGCTCGCCCTCGCGGAGCAGCTCCTCCCACGCCTCGTCGGAATCGGTCTCGCGGAGCGCGGCCAACGAATCGGAAGACGGGATCACCCCGGCTTCCACCGCGCGCACGAAATGATCGTGCGCGGCGACCATCCGGCTCACGGTCTGGACGAACGCTCGCGCCGAGGACTCGAAACGCTTGAGCAGCCCGGACCGGATGAGCCCCACCAGCGCCGTCTCCCGGGCGTCCGGCACTCCCTCTCGGCGGTACCGGGTCGGCCAGTATCTGGCCATCGTAAGTCTGGGCTCGCCCTCCCCGGCGTCCAAGACCTCCGCGAACTCGTCGAAGAACCCGGGAAGCACATCATCCAGATCGTAGTTTCGGGAGCGGACCACCGGGTCCGGGAACCGTATCGTGACCTCGGTCCCGTCCTTCAGGCGGAAGTTGTCGTTCGGGTAGAAGCGCTGAACGAAGTGCCGCGTCCGCCGCACCGTGGTCGCGTCGAGGATGTCGAACAGGGTGTCCGGGCTCAGAGAGAACGGGTCCTCCTTGTCGGCCTGCCGGAACCGCTCCTTGAGCGAGGGGATGCCGCGGTCCGCGAACACCGCGTCGTGGCCGACGAAGTAGGTGAGGAGATCGTAAAGGTCCCAGAGCGAGTTGTTCACCGGCGTCGCAGTGAGCAGGACCACCTTGCGGGGTGGGTCTCCGCGGAGAAGTTGCCGGAGCGCGCGCGCACGCTTCGTGTCCGCGTTTCGGAAGGCGTGAGCCTCGTCGATCACGACGAGCGAGTAGTCGCCGATGCGGGAGCCCAAGGCGCTCCCGCCCCCCTCGCCAAGCTGGCGGTCGCCCGCGAGTTGCTCGAACGATACGACCTCGATGCCGACTTGGTAGCGCCTTCTGAACTGCCTCCACATCCCGTCCCGTAGCTGGGCCGGGGCGATCAGAAGCGCGCGCTGGCGGTTTCGCTCGATGACCTCCGTGAAGATCTCAGCCGCGATGAAGCTCTTCCCGAGCCCGACGCTGTCGGCGACCAGAACGCCGTTGTACTCATTGAGGATCCGCTTCGCCCGGAAAACGCCGTCGGTCTGGAAGCGCGTGAGCCGGATCCGGCCCGAGTCCCCGGCCTCCTCTTCGAGTTCGCTGCCGTACCGCTCCCACAGGGCGCGAAGATAGATCAGATAGGGAGGATGCTCGGCGAACTGTTCCCTGTAGATGGCGGCGAGATCGTACGGACGGGCGTCGTTCCAAAGCCGGTCGAACCACTCCTCGACCCTCGCGACGACGCCGGGCTGGTATTGGCCGAGGTTGAGTTCAAGGTTCGACGTGAGCCCGGCGAGCGTGAAGTTCGACGATCCGGCGAGGACCCCCTGCTTCCCGGAGAACAGAAACGCCTTGCCATGCAGGAAGCGGTGCTCGTATCGGCGCACCTCGATCTTGCCGGAGTCGAGGAAGTCCAGAAGCTCGCGCACCGAGGCCCGGCTCGGCTCGGAGAACGGGAGGCGGTCGCGGTCCCGCCTGAGCTTGCGCTCCGCGCCGTCGAGTTCCTCGTCCGCCAGCCTCTTCTCGTATCGCTCGCCGCGCGGATCGCCGAGGCGGCGCTCCGGCAGCCGGGCGGCGGGCAGCGGCTCGGCACCGAGCAGGAGGCGCACGCCCGCAGCGCGGCGGAGCACGTCGGCCAGCCGACCAAAGCCCCCCGGATTGAAGTATCCCGTCGCGATGGATGCCAAAGGCGGCTCCCGCAACGTCCCGAGCAGGTGTTCGAGGCGCTCCCGGAGAGCCCGTTCGAGCGTGTTGCCGTCCAGGTTGTCCACGAACTCCGGGTGGCTCATCGGTCACCCTGCCACGTCTGGAAGTGGTGCAGCGTGGCCCTCAGCCGCTCCTCGTGGTCCCAGCCCTCGTGGAACGTCTCGAAGACGTGGACGAGTTGTGGTTCGGTGAGGCCGTAGAGGTGGGCCGCCACGGCGTCGAGTTCCCGGATGTGGTCCTGCTTCTCGTCCGCGTCGAGGGGACCGCAGACAACGCCGAGCCTTCCGGCCCAATCGGCGAATCGTTCGTCCGGCGATGCGAGTCGCCCGGCCAAAGCGATGACGCGGTTCCTTAGCGCGCCATCCCCATCCGGTCGCGGGACCGGCAATGGGTTCAGGACGTGGAAGTCCATGTGTGTCTCCACGAAACGCCGCGCATACCAGTCGAGAGCGACTGAAGCCAGAACGCCGAGCAGGTAGGCCTCGTCCTTCTCGTCTCCTCTTGGCCACAGGAAGTACGGTGCAACATCGGTCAGAATAACGTGTGGCGGAATCAGCGTGGCGCGAATGGTCCGGCTATCCGTTGCACGAGAGATACGACGAAAAGCAATCCGTGCGCTCCGGCAAGGCAGCGTTTCCGGGTCGTCTCTCCACGCCCGATCGAACTCCACGAACGCCGAGCGCCTGTTCGCGCGCTTCCGCTTGCTCTGGAGGTGGCCGAGCACCCGTCCCGGGTCCGCCCACGCGTAGTACGTCCCGGTGTCCGGGGTCCACAGGTCAAACGATGCCCCTTTGTAGACCGGCCAGAAGCCGTCGGGACATTCGCTCGACTCGACATCCATCACGTGCTTGTCGTTCGTGGAATCAAGTTCTCTGTGCGGCCGAGCCCGCCAACCCACGCTGTCGTTGAGATCGAGACGCGGGCTCTTGCGCAGTTGCGCGAACACTTCCACCGACTGGTCGGACGGCAGGAGCGGGAGCGAGGCCGTGTCGTTCCACGCCTGGACCTCACGGGCGCGGAACGTCACCGGAGCCCGCCGGACACCGGCCCGGAAGCGTTTGAAGTTCGCGTACGGCCCGCTCAGGCGAAGCTCGGACTCGCGGCTATCCTTCCCGCGCGTGATGGAGGTAAGGCCGATGGTGTATTGCGGATGGACATTCGGGAACACCCATTCGCGGTTGTTCACGAGCATCGTCAGGTCCAGCACCTCAGCGTTGGCCAGCAACTCCCTGCGGAACGCCGTGGATCCCTTCGCCGCCAGCGCCGACCGGGGCAGCACGACGCCGATCCGCCCGCCGTCCGGCGACACAAGGTCCCAGAACCGCCACACGAACGCTTTGTAGAGGTCGGGATCGCCGGTTCCCATGCCTGGGAATGCTCCGGCCGTCAGGATCCGGCGGAGCGAAGCCGCAGCTTGGGTTTCCGCTTCGAGGCGAGCCGCGAGGTCCGGCCGCTTCTTCCGATACCGTGCCTTGAGCGACTCCTGCTCGCGCTGCGGATATGAGCGGAACCCCGGAAAATGGCGCGCCCAGAATCCGTGCTCCTCGACTCGCGGCTTCTCCCACGGCGGATTGCCGAGGATCACGTCGAACCCGTTCCGGTCACCGAGGAAGACGTGCGGGAACGCAAGTGGAAAGTGGAGCACGTCGAGCCCTTCGAGTTCCTCGTGCCCCTTGTCCATCAACTCGACCCGAAAGGTGTCGCCCTGTTCCTCCCAGCGCGTCGCGACCTGTCCTTGGACGATCTTCTCACGTATGTCGCTGTTCGTTCGCGAGGCCACAAGCAGCGTGAGAAGGTCCCGCTCCTGTCTCATCCTCGTCTGGATCCTTTCATAGAGCTCCCGCGCCTCGCGAATCTCGGCATCGTTGGCGTCCGTAAGCCGGGCGAGCTTGCCGAGCGGTTCTTGGATGGCATAGAGCCGCTCGGATGCCGTGAACGAGAAGAGATTGCCGCTTGCCTCGAACAGTTCCGACGCCTCTTCGAATGACGCGATCCCCACGAGGGAGTTGCCCCGGACCAGATTGTGGTCCAGAAGCGAAAGCGGAAGCCCCGGCACGAACGTATGGATCCAGAGGGATAGGCGCGCCAGTTGGACGGCCATGGGATTCATGTCCACCCCGAAGATGCATCGCCGGGCCACCTGTCTGCGAAGCAGTTGGATGTCCTCGATGGGGTCCCCGGACCAGTCCGGCCCAAGTTTCCCGGCCGCCGTCCGGCGGAGCCGCGCGAACTCTTCGCGAACGTCCGGCAGCGAACGTCCGGCCAGATAGTTGGCGAGCCGTCGCTCGATCCGGTCCACGGCACCGACCAAGAAGTGGCCGGAGCCCATCGCGATGTCAGCGACGCGGAACTCGAAGAACCGCCTTCCCGCCTCTCGGTCCGGCATGCCGTCGAGCCGCTCGATGTGCTCGTCGAGCGCCGGTTCGAGCGCCCGGTCGAGGAGATGCTCGACGGCGAAGGCCGGGGTGTAGTAGGACCCGCTGGATTTCCGCGCTCCCGAACGGTTGTGGAGATACACTTCGCCCGCCCGCACTTCGACCGTGTCGCCGGATCGGGCCGGGAGGTATGCCTCGGTCTTGGCGTCCACCGTCAGGTCCGTCTCGGCGAGCGACAACTCGCTCTCCAACAACCCCTCGTAGATCGTTCCGAACTCGCGGATGCCGAGCGACCGGAAGTCCACCGGGCCTTCGGTTTCCTCGGCCGTCCGGTCGAGGAGCAGCGCGGTGAGCGCCCGCGCGAACTCACGGTCGGGGAGCGACAGAGTCGCGATCCGGGCTCCGAGCTTCGAGACCGACGCCTCGGAGGCGAACAGCGTGCCGTTGTACGCCGGCACCTCCCACTCCGGGTTTCCGAGGCTCACCGCCGTCCAGATCTGCGTGACCTCCGACCAGAAGGAGGGCTGCTCTCCGAACTCGACACCCTTGCGCCGGGCCTCGCCCAAGCGCTGGGCGATCCGCTTGAGCGAGTGCTCCCTGTAGCTCCGTGACGCGTGCAGGGGCAGCAGGTCGCGATCCTCGGCATACGCAACGAACAGCAGCCGGTAGAGGATGCGAAGCGCTGCCTGGTACGCCTGCTGGAGATCGTCCGTGCTCGGCTTCTCCGGATGCATCGCCGCCACGACGGCGCGGGCAAGCGACGGCATCACTTCGCGGTAGACCCGCTCGCGAAGACGACCGCCGAGATCCGCGGCGTAGTCCTCGCTCGCGCGGAGGATGTCCTCGACGCTCCCGCCCTCCGACAGTGCGGGCGCGGACAGCAGGAGCCACAGGTAACCTGCGTTATCGCCCGCAAGGAGGTCGAGATCGATCTCGACGAACGTCTCGGAACGTCCACGGCGGCCCGTGCCGACGCCCGGCTTGGCCGGATAAAGGCGGAGCGTGCCGCCCGCCACGGCGACCACCCAGTCCAGGTTCTCCCGGTCGGCTTGCGCCAAGGCGTAGGACACCGGAGACACGCCGTCGAACCTCGCGCTCGCGGAGTCGATCTCCTCGGGCCGGTCCAGAAGGACGGCCACCGCCGTCTTGCGGTCTCCGGCCACGAGCAGCATCGCCGGTCCGGGGAGTTCCTCGGTTGCAAACCCGAGACCCTGGATCAAGGCGCGTCCCCGAAGCGTCCGCACGCCGCGCGCCTCCTCGACCGCGATCGTCCAGTCCCCGCGCGACGGAACCCCTCGCTCAAGTTCCTGCATCGCGAAGAGGCCGCCGTTGCGGAGGCCCGGGATCGGCGCGTCCAGTGCGGGAAGCAGCCGATGCAGGAGGCGGATGGCGGTGTGCCGCCCGTCGGCCTCCAATGCCTGGCCGCATACGGCCTCTAACTGCTCGACCGGCAGGTCCCGATGTTCGACCGGGTTGTGCTCCGTCGGGCCGCATACAGCCGCCCGCCCCGCGCCCCATGGTGCCACGATGAGCACCGGCGCGGCGCGGCGTCCGGACCGCGCCCGGAACATCGCCCTGAGATCGGCGAGGCGCGGTCGCCCGCCCGACGCGACCACAACGACTTCGAGAGCAAGCGGACCGTTGCCAAGATAGAGCTTGGCGCTGCGATCTCCGACGGTGATGTGGCGGGGTTCGAGGTGCTTGAGCATTTAGGAGTAGGATACGGTTCGGGACTGGAGAGGGCGACGATGAAGGCAGTCAAACTAGAGCCGATCCAGAGGCGGGGCGATCCTGATCGGTCACTCCCGATGCTGCGGACCCCTGCGATCCGTCGCGCAAGTAGCACCGAACCCGGTTATTCGGTAGAGTCAATGGACCATGAATTCCTTGAAGAAGCCCGGGCGAACCTTCGCGACAGCCATCGCCTTGGTCGTCGAAGCCAACCGGGTCTTCGGCCTCGCACCCATGGAGGAACCGCAATGACCCGACGCCTGACTGCGATCGTCGAGCGCGAGGGTGATGGCTATGTGGCGCTCTGCCCCGAGTTGGACGTTGCGAGCCAAGGTGAGACCGTGGCCGAGGCTCGCGACAATCTCGCCGAAGCCCTTGCCCTGTTCTTCGAGGCCGCGCCTCCCGGCGAGGTCGACCGGCGCCTGCGAGGCGAAGTCTATGTAACTCAGATCGAGGTTGCGGTTGGCTAGGCTTCGCGTCCTGTCCGGCCGTGAAGCCTGCCGCATCTTGGCGGCCAACGGTTTCGTCGAGGTCCGACGACGGGGCAGCCACATTGCCATGCAGAAGGCGGATGCCGACGGAACGCTCACCGTCCCGGTTCCAGACCACCGAGAGCTGCGGGTCGGTACCCTGATGTCGATCATTCGCCAGTCAGGCCTGCCCCGCTCGGAATTCGAGGTGCGTGCCTGAACCACGGGGCTGGAGGCTATGGATGCCTCCGCCAAGCGGAATCCACCCGACCCATACCCTTGGAGTGTCGGCGAATTCGGCGATCTTGGGCGATTTTCCACAGCCGGTGGATTCCCCGAATCCACTCTGGATCGGTCGTTTCGGCCGATGCGATTTGACGATGGGGAGAGTCCAAGGTCATCGCTCGAACCCTCCCCCGCCACGCTCGGGACCCTGGGGCCGGGGTGGCTGGATGGGAAGGCGGGTTATGCTCGGGCCACGCTCCTTTATCTCTCTCGCCGCCCGCTCGACGAGGTCCTGGACAGTGATCCGTGCGTGCCGTTCCGCGTCTTGCAGCCCCTTTCGGTACACCTCGCGCACCTTCCTCTCGATCTGCCGGGCGCTGTCGGCGTGTGCCTTGCCCAGCGCGGCTCGCTCGCCCTTGTTGTACCGGTCGAGATCCTCACGCCAGCCCTCGACAAGGTCGTCCCGGCCCCGAACCGCCCCGGCCAGTTCCCGCAACGAGCGGTCGATTCGCCAGATCCGGAGCCGCCCGAGCAGCGAGCGGCTCTCCCGGTCGAGCCTCTGGCGCATGTCCTCCTGCCGCTTGAGCAGCTCGGCCCATTCCTCCCGCACCCGGCTCTCCAGCCGCGAGAACTCCAGCATGCGCCGATCCTCGACCTTCTCCCAAGCCTGCGCCTCGGCACGCCCCCAGGCCTCCATGTCGACCCACCCTTCGTCGACAGGCCCCCTCGCCCGCCGCGCCCGCCCGGGCACCATCCTCTCGCGGCGGACGCGCGCCCAGTGGCGCGGCCGCTCCCACGGGGTTCGAACCAACTCCTGGCCCGCTCGCCGTCGCTCGTTGTTCTTGACCCGCTCCTCGCACCGGATCCGGCCCTGGTCCCGCTCGTAGCCCTCGGCCCAGCGCGACAGCCGGAGCTTGCTGTTGCCGAGCTTCGCCGCCTTCCCGGTCTCCGGATCGACCCTGTTGGCGACCACATGGACATGGGGGTGCCGGGTGTCATCGTGCGCGACGATCAGCGCCTCGTGGCCCTCCAGCCCCAGCGCCCCCAGACTCCCGTCCACCGCGCGGCTCATCTCCCGCCTGCTGGGCGTCTCGTCCCTCGCCCAACTGAGCGAATAGTGCAGGACCGGCTTCGCCAGCTTGCGCCCCCCTCGCGCCGCGCCCGCCAGCCGTTTGAGGTCGGGGGCCGCCTTCGCGGTCGCGGCCATCAGCCGCGCGGCCCGCTCCGCGCGGATCGTCGGCAGGTTCCGGGTATCGGTCCATGCGACCCGCTCCGAGGTCTCAGGACTCCGGTCGTCCGGCTCCGGGGCATCGTGCAAACAGTACGCCGCGACTCCGGCGAACGAGCGCCCCAGTCCGTTGATTTTCGGGATCATCGGCCCAGCACCTCGCCGCTCAGCAGGTCGGCCGCGAGCTCGCCCACCCGCTCGACCGCCTCCAGAGTCCCCGGCGGCGCAGAGGCCCCGGAGTTCAGGGCGCGGGTGATCTGATTTAGATTGACTCCGATCCGGTGGAGTTCGACGCGCTCCCGGGCGCCAAGACGGTGAACGGCCGCCTCGCGGACCGGCTGCCCCAGCGCCCTGCGGCGCATGTAGCCGCCCTTCGTCATGCGGGCTGCTGCGGCCCGCTCGGCGATCTCCGCGGCCTCCGCGGTCGTGACGCGCACGCCGATCGTGCGGGTCCTGCGCTCGGCCTCGGGCTTCCGGGGACGGGCCATGTCGGGCGGCCTCCTTTGGTGGCGCGCGGAATGTCGTTCGGGGGTCCGGGGGCACAACCCCCCGGCCAGAGGTTTTCGTGAAGCGAAAACACATCTGGCTCCACGGAGACCCGCAAAAAAACGCGGGCCAGCGGGCGGCGACCAGCCGCCCACCCCCCGGGGCAGCTCCGGCGGTTGCCCCGGCAGCCATGATCGCGCCCTCCGCGCGGGAGCGGATCGAGGTCCTGCGGAACCGCCGGAATGATGCCTACGCATCTGCCGGAAAGACGGTTTCGCGCCACTCCGGGGCAGCGACGGCGGCTGCCCCGGAGGCCATGATCGCCCCCCCCGGCGCGGGAGTCCGACGCACGGAATCCCTCGGTCGCCGGAATCGCCATGACGTACAGTCAGGGGACCGTTTCGGTCGGTGTCAACAGCCGCCGAAACGGCGACGTCCAACGGCTTCCAGAGCCGTCCCAAAGGCGAACCGGCCGCCGCCAGCGGCGCCTCCGTCGTCACCGTCCAACTGGTACTCGATGTAGGCGGGCCGGAGCGCGAGGGAGGTGGACAGGGCTAGGCTAGACGGAGGTACACGCGCGAGCTGACGTGTTGGCAAGCTGGAACTTCCGTCACATGGTTAGTCTGGAGCAAATCCGGCAGCAAACCGAGGCGAACCGGCAATGGGTACCCCCCGATGGACATCAGGAGACCGAAGGAGCTTGAGAATGCAGACTGAAGAAGGACGGAAGGCCTTCGCCTGCGTGAAGCGATCATCGTCGCCAGCGAGCAAGTGGCGCCGACCGCGGATCTCGGACCTGCGCCCACTCCCCTGCCTGCCGTTCTGCCCGATGAGTCAGGTGGCGATGGTGTGGGGGTCTCAATGAGCGAACACGGTCGAACACTCGAGAGCATTTTGGATACTTGGGACCCGGCGCTGAGCCAGAGACTGGGCAGCCCGACGCGGCTTGCAGGGCTGCCGGTGTACTTTGACTTCGACTGGCCGAGTCTGATCGGCCACGACACGGCACAGTTTCGCAACGGCCAGGATCTTGCGGAAAGCGTTGTCGAAGCCTGCCCCGACAGAATGACTCCATGCCTACTTCTGACGATTGACGACGACGCAGAGGACGGGCCACTCCACACAGACGACCTGAACTACGTGTTCGTCGTGCGCATCCACCGTTATCTGGCAGAGGCTCGCGCAGGGGCGGCGGGAAGCTACCTGATGCGCCAGTTCGGGGTGAACAGCATCAGTATGGTTCGTGAGGTCAGAAAGGCGGTCGCCGATCCCCGCCGACAGGACGAGATCCTCGAACTGAGTGCCGACAGGCAGGGGCTAACGCGATGGGCCGAGCGAGAGCCGGGGCGACACGCCATGCTCCGGGAAATCGGCGGCGGTCGTTCCCTGTTATCTGCGGCGATAGCGGAGGATGCATCCTCCGTTGGTGCCGTAGTAGGGAATTGGATCAAGTCTGAGGGGGTGGATGTAGCACGCGCAGTAGCCAACGAGCTTGGTAGGACTTCCGAAGGTCGCCGGGCGATTGCCATGGTCGACCCGGCACCCAGTCTGGCGGACGATGTTGAGATCGCGGTGGAAGGCTACAGGGAACTCCTCACGAAAGAGGGGGCCTCAGAAACTGATTTCCACAATTATCTTAGGAGGTATCCGCTGCTGCTTGGGTTGGAGTACGCGGAAGTGATGTCCCGGGTCAAGCTTGCGAAGGCTGAATTAGACTTCGTGGTTCGGCGCCATGACGGGTACCGGGACGTGCTTGAACTCAAGGGCCCGGGTGAGCCGATCATCCTCTTCGACGGAGGGCAAGAGGCATACCCGAGCGCGTATTCGCTCGCACCGAAGCTGGCACGAGCGCTCGCCCAGGTCCAGCTCTACAAGGAGCGGATAGCCGCGTCCTCAAGGGATGACCGGGAGCTCTACGGGGTCACCAGAGACCCGAGAATCACGATCGTCATTGGCCGCGACAGCGACCTCCCCAACGAGACGGCCAGGAAGATATTGCGGCAACTGAACGTAACCCTTCACCGAACCAAGGTTCTCCCCTACGACATCCTCGGCAAGCGCGCGGCGGCGCAGCTGAAGAACCTACTAGCGAATGCCTGAAATGACAGTCCAACTCAAGCCTTATCTCCACAAGGAACGTCAATGAGCACCTACGATCTGATGAGACAAGCGATCCAGAACAAGACATCGGTGGCCTGCTGGTACCGCGACCACTACCGGATCCTATCTCCCCACACCCTCGGAAAGAAGAAGGGGCACTACAAGGTGCTTTCAATCCAGACGGGAGGGGACAGCAGCGGCGGGCTTCGGCCCACCAACGAAGAGAACTGGCGGTGCATGTTTCTCGACGACATCGTACGGCCCGTCGCTCACGATGACCCATGGGAGACCGCGACCAATCATAGCCGGAAGCAGACCTGCGTTGACGAGGTCCACTACGAGGTTGCGTATTGAGGCCTTTGGAGGATGATCCTGCACGATTCTGGGTGATTCGGGAGATACCGTCATTGCGGTTGACGAATTCCCTTGAGAAGGGAGCCCGTGGTCCGCGCTCCCAAGGGTCGTCGGGTTCTCGGTCCCGGGCCGCACATGGCAGGTCCCATGCGACGCCGCCGACCTCCTCGGCTTCCCGCTCGTAACCGTCGCACTCCGGGTTGAGGGTCTCGTGAACGGCCGCCGGGGGGCTCGTCGAGCCTCGGGGCCGCACCCTCCGAAGAAGCGATGACCGGCTGCTTCACGGTATGGCGATTCCTTAAGGCTGTCGGGAGGCCTGTAGTGACCGCAGGAAGCGGGTTTCGCTGCCGAGCCGTGCATGTCCGTTTCACTCCGATGGGCGCCGGACACCTCCGGCATCGGGCGCGTCGAGGACCGCCTCCGAATCACGGCACGCCGCTCCAAGATCACGAAGCCCGAAGCGGCGGGCCGACCATTCACTCTCGGCCCGGTTTCGGGAGGATCCTGTGCACTCGAAACACCCCCGTCAGTCTGGCGGAATACCCTCGGCCACGCGACCTTTCAAACGCGCAGATCGTGCAGTCCATCAATCGAGGAGGAATCGAACGATGGCACGCACGAAACGAAGCCGCCGGAGCTATGGCGCCGGCGAATGGGGCCGCAACCGGGTCCGGGTGTTCCCGGATCCGAAAACCGGCATCCTCCAGATCGAGTGGCGCGAGAACGGTCGCAGGCTCACCCGGTCCCTCGGGCACCGCGAATGGGTGAGAGCGAAGCGGCAAGCGGACGAGTTCGCGGCCGGGTTCGCAAGCCCGGACCTGAACGGCAAGGCGGAAGCCGAGCCCGAGCCGCTCACGATGGAGAAGCTCTTTGAAATCTACGGTGAGGAGGTGACGCCCTCCAAGACGAAGCGGGTCCGGCACCGGGACAGAATCGGGACGAGGATGTTTCTCGACTTTCTCGGGCGGGATCGAAGGCCCGAGACCCTGTCTCAGCGCGATTGGGACCGCTTCATCCGGGAGCGCAGGGCGGGCAGGGTCGGACCGAGCGGGAAGCCCGTGTCCAACCGGACCATCGAGTTGGACCTGAAGTTCCTGCTCGCGGTGCTCAACTGGGCGACGAAGTCCAGAGACGAGGAGGGCAGGCTCCTTCTCGACTCGAACCCGCTGAGGGGACTGACGACGCCCAAGGAGAAGAACCCCGCCCGGGTCGTTCTCTCCGAGGAGGAGTACCAGGCGATGCTCGGGGTGTCGCGGCGGGTCGATTGGCGGTT